>Ga0209800_10000043_pt1 | contig 328220 bp, 307 predicted proteins | sample Higcelweek8metaG_FD_187174 | JGI IMG/M metagenome (GOLD analysis project Ga0209800, IMG submission 187174) | Freshwater pond sediment microbial communities from the University of Edinburgh, under environmental carbon perturbations - High... | ecosystem: Environmental > Aquatic > Freshwater >...
GGCGGCAAGGTAGCGGCCGTCAAAAACCTCGGACAGAAGGAATTTGTCCGCACGGTTGACCGCAAATTCCCCTCGGGCATTTACGTCTCCATTGACTTTGAAGGCGCGGCGACACTCCCCGCCCTCATCAATGAGAAGTTGCGCCTCGACAGGACAATCAACCGCAAGATAATCCTCTCGGCTTAGTTCGGGACGGCTTAACCATAACAACAAATAGAAACGCACCGCAATGCCCTCTTTCAATAAGGTAATTTTGATGGGGAACCTGACCAAGGATCCCGAGGTAAGACAAACCCAGAGCGGCACCAGCATATGTCGTTTTTCTGTTGCGGTAAACCGCTCGTACACCGCGCAAGACGGTTCTGCAAAGGATGAAACCTGCTTTGTTGAAGTTGACTGCTTTGGCCGCACGGCCGAAAACGTCGGCAAGTATTTCAACAAGGGCAAGCCCATTCTGGTTGAAGGCAGGCTCAGGCAGGATACCTGGGACGACAAAGCCACAGGCCAGAAGCGCAGCAAGTTGCTTGTGGTGCTTGAGAGGTTTGAGTTTGTGGGTTCGCAGGGCGGCTCGCAGGGCGGCGGCGCTTACGAGGCCGATTACGAAAAGTCGGTACCGCCCGCCAGGGGCGCTCAAAAACCGGATGCCGGACGCCGCGAAGAGCTTGAGGACGACGACGTCCCCTTTTGATTTTATAAACAACATTAAATAACGCAAATCAGCGAAAAATAAGCATATATGGCAACAACCAAGATACTATTGATTAAACCCGTGGAAGAGCTCGGCGGCGAAGGCGAACAAGTCTCCGTAAAGGCGGGATACGCACGCAATTTTCTCCTCCCCAAGAAGTTTGCCCTTCCGGTAAACAAGGCCAACAAAAAGTTGGTTGAATCCCTCCTCAAGGCCAGGGAAACACGCATAGCCAAGGAACTCGGCGATGCGCAGTCGATTGCGGACAAGATTGCAAAAATCTCCGTGGCAATCGCCGTCAAGACGGGCGAAGGCGGCAAGCTCTTCGGTTCGGTCACGGCGCAAGACATTCTTACGAGGCTCGCGGCGGAAGGCCTTGAGCTTTCAAAGAAGCAGATTCATCTTTCGGCTCCCGTCAAAGAGCTTGGCAAGCACACCGCTTTGGTGAAGCTGCATCGCGACGTAAAGTTCGAGTTGGAATTTGAAGTCGTTTCCGAAAATCCTATCAACGAAGCCGCTGAGTAAGGCTTAGCCGCGCAAACGGCGCGGTCTGAATTTTGAGGAAAGCGCAATGTCGCAAAAAGGGGAATCATCAGCTTCCAAATTGACAAGGCGCTCTAATCGGGGTTCGGCCGCTTCTACGGATGCGGGTTTTCAAGAGGGAGTTTCCGCGCGCGGACGTCTCAACGACGTATTGACGCGGGAACTCCCTCATAATTTAGACGCCGAAGAGGGCGTAATAGCAAGCATACTTCTCGACGGCACGGGCGAGGTAATCACAAACTGCATTGCCTCCAAAATCAGGGAGGAGTATTTTTACAGCCCCGTCCACCGCAAAATTTTTGCCGCGGTGCTTGAGCTTTTTAACGCAAACAAGCCCGTCGACGAAATTTTGATTGCCGACCATCTGGCAGGCCGCAATGAGCTTGAAGCCATAGGCGGCATAGAGCAAATTTCCCGCATAGCGGGGCGCATAGAAACTTATGCGCATTACAGGCACTGGCTCGATGTTGTCCGCGAAAAATATTTTTTGCGCAGCCTCATCGGCGTGTGTTCTGAGACTATCGAAGGCGCATACACCAATCAGGACAGCCTCGACAACTTTATCGAAAACGTCGAAGAGAAGGTGCTTGGCATAAGCCAAGACCGCGTGCCCGACACCATTAAAAAGGCGAGCGAACAAGTCGAGGGCGCGGTAAACCTCATCAATAAGATGATAGTAAGCAAGGGCGAGCTTTCGGGCGTGCCCACAGGCTTCAAAGACTTGGACGACATGATGCGCGGTTTGCACCCCAAAGAAATGATAGTGGTTGCGGGGCGCCCGGGCACGGGCAAGACGTCAATAGCATTAAACATGGCCGAGAGCGCCACGCTGGGCAAGGGCGTTACTTATCCGACTTTGATATTTTCGCTTGAAATGGGCGCCGAACAGCTCTACATGCGCATGATTTCATCAAGGGCGCGCGTAGACCAGCACAAGATGCGCCAAGGGCGCATACAAAAGCAGGTGATGGGCGACATCAACAAGGTTGCCAGCGAAATCATGACCGCGCCCATCTGGATAGACGACACCGCCGACATGAGCATTTTGGAAATGCGCGCAAAGGCGCGCAGACTGCAGCAGCAGTTGGGGCGCGACGGCAAAAAAATCGGCCTCATAATAGTGGACTATCTGCAACTTTTAAAGGGCATAGATTCCCGCGCTCCGCGAGAGCAGCAGGTTGCGGAAATGTCGCGCGGCATGAAGGCCATGGCCAAAGAAATAGACGCTCCGGTAGTCGTTTTGGCGCAGCTAAACCGCGAGACCGAAAAGGAAAACCGCCCGCCTCGTCCCAGCGACTTGCGCGAATCCGGCTCCATAGAACAAGACGCCGACGTAATTTTGCTCTTGAGTTGGATGAAAAAATCTGAAACACAAGATGACGCTTCAGGAGATGCGAGTTCTCGCGTCGTCAAACTTGAAGTCGCAAAACAGAGAAACGGCCCCACGGGGGCCGTAAAGCTCTTGTTTAACCGCAACTTTACGAGATACGAAAACTACATTGACCGCGATGACTTTAACCAATAAACCGTTTTGGTGCGCCTTGGCGCTAGCCTTTGCGGCCTTGCTTCTTCCAAACTCTTACGCGCAGCAGCTTCCGGGCCTGCCCGGGGTTGGCGGCGCATCCGGGGCGACTGCGGTTGCGGCGCAAAAACAGCAGCCCGCCGACGGCTCTGACTACATAGTAGACAGAATCTCTTTCAGGTTTGAAGGTCCCAAGCACGTTTCTGAAGACGCGGTTATGGCGCACATGAAGTTGCGCAAGGGTATGCAGTTTGACCAGCGCTCTTTGGACGCGTCGATACGCTCTCTCTACGGCTCCGGCCTTTATGATTTTGTCGAGGCGCAAAAATCCATAAATTCTTCGGGCAAGATGGATATCGAGTTTTTTATAGTGCCCAAATACAAGATAAGCCAAGTCATATTCAGCGGCAACAGCGAGTATTCGGCCACGCGCCTTCAAGATCAGATTGAATCATACTCGGGCGGCATGCTCGACGACAGGGTTGTAAAAAGGGACGTCGACAAACTTTTGGAATACTACCGCAAGAAGGGCTATTCGCTGGCAAAAATCAACTACGCGATTGAGCGCAACGACGAGGCAGGTACCGGCGTAGTCCGCTTTGAGATTCAAGAGGGCGGCGACATCATGATTCAAAACATAAGTTTTGAGGGCAATGAGCACGTAGAGTCTGACGTCTTGCTTGACCAGATGAAGACCGGCACTTGGTGGTTTATTGCTTCATACATTACCGACATCGGCCGTTTGAACGACGACGACTTTCAGGCGGATATGGAGCGCTTGCGCCAGTATTACCGCAACGAAGGCTTTTTGGACGTTGAAATAGACGAGTCAAAAGTGAAGTTTGAATTTCCCGATCCGGATGAACCCGGCGACATGGATATAATAATCCCCATCGTCGAAGGCCGCCAATATAAGATAGGTGAAACCAACTTCCGCAACAACACGCTCTTTTCTTCTGAAATTTTGCAGGAGTTCGTAAACTACAATAAGCTTTCCAAGGGCAACATATTCTCGCCCAAGAGGGTGGATGCCTTGGTGGAAGACATCAAAAACTACTACGGTCAATACGGCTACATTGAAACTATCGTGCGCGCTCTGCGCCGCCCCAACATCGAAACGGGCGATATTGACCTTACCATAGACATTATCGAGAGCGACAAATACTACCTTGAGTCAATCTCGATACAGGGCAACACCAAGACCCGCAGCGAGGTAATAATCAGGGAACTCGCATTTGCCCCGGGCGAAGTTTTTGACCTTGTGCGCATGGAGGCTTCTGAAGACAGGCTTAAAAACACGCGTTACTTTGAAGAAGTGACGCTCTCTCCGGAAGTAACAAACATCCCCAACAGGCGCAATTTGCGCATTATCGTAAAAGAGGGGCGCACGGGCAACCTCACTTTCGGCGCGGGCTTCAGCACCGTTGAAAGCTTTGTGGCCACGGCGGAAGTCTCGCAGAGCAACTTTGACTATACGAACTACAAAAACTACTTCCAAGGCAACGGACAGAAGTTTAGAATAAGGGGTTCGATAGGTACGGAATCAAGCCAAGTTATCATAGGCTTTGAAGAGCCGTGGGTTTTCAACAGAGAGCTCGCCTTCGGTTTCGAACTTTACAGGACGGACAGCGGTTACTATTCCGACGAATATAACGAACTGCGCACGGGTATGACATACTATCTGCGCAAGCGCATTATAGAATACATCGAAGGCCGACTTGCATACACCCTTGAAAACGTCGACATCTACGACGTTGCAAGCGACGCCGCCCAAGAAATCAAGGACGAATCGGGCAACCGCTCCATTTCTGAAGTCAGTTTGAGCTTCTTGCGCGACACGCGCGACAACGTCATGATGCCCACCACCGGCACGCGCTTTGAGCTTGTGCAGACCGTAGCGGGCGGTCCCCTCATGGGGCAGACCAACTTATATAGGATTGAATTCCGCGGCGGCTCATGGTTCAGAATGGGCGACTATTGGGAGCCTTTGAGTTTCTGCAATCAGGTGTTCTCTATCGTAGGGCGCACGGGTTCCGTAATGGGTTACGGCGGCAAAGACGTGCCGTTCTTTGAAAAATACTTCCTCGGCGGCGCTTACAACTTGCGCGGCTTTGAATATAGGAAAGTCGGTCCCATAGACCCGACCACCGACGAACCTTTGGGCGGCAACACTTTCGGCTTCCTATCGTTTGAATACTCTTTCCAGATTTTCGAGCCCGTGCGCATAGCGGCCTTCTATGACGTGGGTTTTGTAAATTCACCCAGTTGGGATTGGGCGGTTTCCGGCTATAACGACGACGTTGGCATAGGCTTAAGAATCTTGCTGATGGGTGCGCCCATGCGCATAGACTTGGGTATGCCCGTCACCAGCGGCCCATATAACGACGACGGCCTGCAATTCAACTTCTCTTTCGGCACAGTTTTCTAAACTGCGTTTTTCTTGAAACTTTCTCATAAATTTCTTTACTAATTAACAAGTTAATAATAAAAATTATACTATGAAAAAAATTATAACCCTGCTTTCTTCAATCATAGCCGCCGCAGCTTTGCAGGCAGCCCCTGTAATTTTGGTGGTAGACACCGCACAGGTATACTCTAATTACTACAAGGCAAAAGAAGCCGACGCCCAGATACAGTCTTCCATAGCGCAGACCCAGCAGGAACTGCAAAAGATGGAAGAAAAACATAAGGAGCTTGAAAAGCAGCTCGCAGCCGTTCAAGAAAAAATGAACAATCCCGCCCTGACAGAAGATGCCAGAAGGAAGATTGCTCAGGAAGAAGGCTCGCCCAAGTATAACGAAATGATGGGCATTGAAGCCAACATCAAGAACGTCAGCGCGCAGGCCAGGCAGAGGATTGAACAGAATGTTCAGAGCATAAGGGCCATACACTTGCAGGAAATCAAGGAAGCCGTAGCCAAGATTGCCGAAGCCAAGAAGGCAGACTTCATCGTTGAAAAGGGTGTATTGCTTTATTCAAAGCCCGAAGCCGAAATCACGCAGGAAGTTATCGCGGCAATCAACGCCGGTGCGCCCGCACCCGTGCCCGCAGCCGCTGCCAAGAAATAAGCCGCAGGCTTTAACATTTTTTAAAACCGCCTTTTACAAGGCGGTTTTTTTGTGCCCGCATTCGGGCGGAGTTCAGATAAAAGGGCGGGGCGCAAAAAAGGCGCGCAGGGTAAACCCTTGCGCGCCCTTATAGTAAATGGCATCGGGGAGCTGTAAGCCGAATTCTGTGAACCGCCCGCCAATCGGGACGGATCCGCATTCATTTATCTGCGCAACGTCTTGTCGCCAAGATTTGCGCCCTCAAGAAGAGGTGCGACATACCCAAAAGCAATGTGGACGAGCAGCCCTGCTTCCTATTTTGTCTTGCACCGGATTGGGTTTTCCATGCCCGTGGGATTACTCCCCTCGGCGGTGGGCTCTTACCCCACCTTTTCACCCTTGCCTTGCGGCGGTTTAGTTTCTGCGGCACTTTCCATGGACGCACTTTTGCAATGCGCCCCCCGCCTTTTCAGGCGGAATCCTGCTCTGCGGTGTCCGGACTTTCCTCTCCGAATCAATGAACGATAAGGAGCGAATGCGCGCTCCCCGACATTTTTGACTCTCGTTTTTTTGGCCGCCTTTGCAAGACTTATTATTTGGTTTGGGGCTTTGGCGGTTTTTCAAATTTGGGCGTCTTGGCGGCCTCGAGCGCCTTGGCTATGCTTTTGGTAAGCTTGAGATAATAGTCAGAGGGTTGCCCCTCATAGTCTAAGAAGCGGCATGCGGCGGAGTTGGGCGGAACAGATGCGCACTTGAATATCGCGGTGCCCTCGTCCATCTCGTCAAACATGGCTACATACAGCGCGTTTGCGCCGCCGCGCGCGGCGCCTTCGGCCATGCGCATATAAAACTCGCCGTTTGCGCGCGGAATTTGATTCATTGGCGGTACGGGCTCATCGTCCCTGTGCATATTGTGCCACGAAAAGCCCGGGTATATTACGGGCATATATGCAATCTTAAGCTTGTCGCACCATTTTTTGTCGGCGCGCACAATGTCTTCAAGAGCGCCGCTGCCGCATTGTGCGGTCTTGCCTTTTAAAACGTATCTGCCGACATTCCACGGCGAAACTATGTCAGCGTATTTTTTGATGAGGGCGTGCATACCTTCATCCGGCAGGGCGTCGCCCTCAAGCGTCCTGAAAAATGCCGGCACGCCCAGCATTACGGCGCAATTGCCGTATTGGGGGTCTTGCTTCAAAAACTTTAAGAATTTTTCTATGCCGCAAGATTCGGCATTATAGGGTCTGTCTTTGAAACCTATGCCCCAAATCGCCACCAACGGCCGCCCCTTGAGCGTCATATATGCGGAGTTGTCCCCCGCAGTCAGCCCGATTTCATCAACCATGCGCTTCCAATTGTCTATGAGGGGGGGGGCGGTGTCTTCGCCATCTTTAAGGCCTGAAAGGTCATACATCAGTATGAGAGCCACGCCGTGCTTTTTTGCGGACGCAAGGCAGTTTTTTACAATCTCCGTCTCATCGGGGTTTTCAAGATGCCTGAAAAATCTCTGCAAGAATGCGCCTTTGATTTTATGCTCCGCCATCCATTTAAAGTGGGTGTCTATTACCTGAGGGTCATAAGAGCTGAAGACGCGCGCGCCTGAGTTGTCCTTGTTATTAAAAGGCGTTTCAAAGGTGTTTATGTATTCTGAGACGTCAGGCCAGAAGTCTATTGTGCAGTCTTGCGGCGAGAATGATTTGTGCGCGTAATGCTTCCAATTTTTGTTTGAGCCGTCTTGCGGGCACCTGTACCACGCCTGATAGCCGCAAAATACCGAATTTTCAACCCCCGTAAAAAGGGGCGTTGCGCCGTGTTTGCTTTGAAGGGCGGGTGCGCCTTGCAAGCCTGTAAGCCAAAGAATCGCGCCGCAAGCCGCAGAAACAAAAATTTTCAGGAACCCTCTCATACATATCAACGTTAATGGGCGTTCTTAAAATATGCAAAAAAAAACGGCCGCGCATTGCGGCCGTTTTAGGGTGTGTAAAACTTACTCGCCGTCGTCGCCGATGGCCTGAACGGGGCAGGCTTCCATGGCGTCGTTGCAAAGGCCCACTTCTTCTTCGGTAACGGGCTGCTTGCTGACGAAAGAATAACCGTCGTCATTGCGGCCGAAAAAGTCGGGCGCGGTTTCGCGACAAAGGTCGCAGTCTATGCACTGGTCGTCAACGTAGTATTTGCCGGGTGCGTTTTGTTTCCATTTACTGTTTTTGTTAGCCATAATGATTGTCAATTTAGAAACGCCCATACCCGCGTCAAGCATTTTGAATCGATTGAGACTTATTTTTGGGCGCATCTGCGCAAGTTTTTCAAAAAAAAGTTTTGCCAATCGCAAAGCTGTGTGGAATATGAAGGCGGTATGCAAAAAGGCTTATTTATCACGTTTGAGGGTGGGGAAGGTTGCGGCAAAAGCTCGCACATCAAGACTTTGAAGGAGCGCCTTGAAGCCGAAGGCCGCGTTTGCGTGCTTACCAGAGAACCCGGCGGCACTCCCATTTCTGAAAAAATCAGGGAAATTTTGCTGGATAAGGAACTTGGGCGCAATATGACACCTCTTACAGAGCTGCTTCTTTTTGCGGCGGCGCGCGCACAGCATGTCGATGAATTTATACGCCCCGCTCTCGCGGCGGGCAAGATTGTTATATCCGACAGGTTTTACGATTCCGCAACGGCTTATCAGGGGGCCGCGCGCAATCTTGACTTTGTGCTTGTCAAGACCATGAACGCCGTGGCTACGGGGGGCTTGCGTCCCGATATTACGGTGCTTTTGGATATACCGCCGAGCGTAGGCTTAAGCCGCGCAAAAGGGCGCGACAAGGGCGCTACGGACAGAATGGGCTCTGAAACGCTCTCCTTTTACGAAGACGTGCGCCGCGGTTTTCTTGAAATTGCCGAGGCGGAGAAAGACAGGTTTGTGGTTGTAAATTCAGAGGGCGCGCAGCATGAGACTTTTGAAAAAATCTTGCGCGCCGTAAAGCTCAGGATGAAAAAATAATGGCGGGTTTGCGCAAAAGGTCTCTCGACGTGCTTTCTGCGGCGGTGCGCGCGGGCAGGCTTCATCACGCCATACTGCTTTACGGGGCGGAGACAGGCGCGCTTGAAGAGTGCGCAAAAAGCGTGGCGGCCTTGATTTTAAAGACCGATAACCCCGCGGCGCATCCAGACTTTTTTGAACTGCGCCCCGAGGGCAAGGCGCGCTTTATTAAAATTGGCAGCGATGCCGACAGGTCGGGCGGGGACTGGCCGCCCAACACAATGCGCCGCCTGCTTCACGATTTGCGCCAGACGTCTTCGCAAGGCGGCGCAAAAGTGGCCGTGGTCTACGAGGCCGACCGCATGAATGACGCCGCCGCAAACGCCTTTTTAAAAACCCTTGAAGAGCCGCCCGCAGAAACAACTATTTTTATGCTGTCTGCGCGCCCCAATGATTTGTTGGACACAATCAGGAGCCGCTGCGTGAATATGCGCGTAGACGCGCCCGCACCCGCCGCCGCAGACCCCGAGTGGGAAGAATGGCTTGAAGACTACGCTTCATGGGTTAAGCGCCTTGCCGCCGCCTCAAAGATAGACGCTTGCGACGGCGTAATGCGCTGCTACGCCCTCATTGCGCGCTTTGACGCAATTCTTACGCGCTTGACGGAATCCGTAGCGGAAAACATTTCAAACACCTCGGAAGAAATTTCAAAAGAACTTGAAGAGGCGATTATCGCGGGCGAGCGTCGCGGGCTTCGCAAAAAAATGCTGGCCTTGGTGGAAGAAAAAACCGTGGAGTGCGCGCTTGAGGCGCTCGGCGGTCAAAGCGCCGCCCCAAAGCTTGCCCGCGCCGCCGAAAGCCTTGAAAAATGCTCGGGCTTTATGGAGCTAAACATGCAAGACGCCGCCGCCTTTGAATACTTTATGCTGTCTTCGCTCAAAATTTGGAGCGCGCGCTGAGAATATGGGGCGATATTTTTACTTGCGCTTAATGCGCCGCATTTGATTTATCTTTAACGCGTCTTTTACGATTCTTAATTTTTATAAACAACCATACCGCGCAACGCCTCATGGACTTTAAACAACTTTTTTTGAACAACCCTTCGCGCAGCCGCGCATATATTGAAAAAAACGGCGTGAAAGCCGCCGCCTGCAAGGTTGCGCTTACGCCCACGCGCTTGCCCGACGGTTCCGTCAGGGAAAACGCACCCGTCTACATTTACGATACCGCGGGCGCATGGATGGATGAAAGCTTCCACGGAGACATTTCAAAGGGGCTGCCCGATTTGCGCGGCGCTTGGCTTGCCGCAAGAAACGACGCCGAAGTTTTGCGCGAAACTTCTTCAAGCGCCAAGAACCCCTTTGGCGGCCGCAAGGTTTTAAAAGCAAAAAAGGGCAGGCGGCTTACGCAGTTGGATTATGCGCGCAAAGGCGTAATAACGCCCGAGATGGAATATGTCGCGCTGCGCGAAAACATCGCAAGGCATAATTCGGGCGCTGAAAATATGTCGGCGCAGGCCGCGCGCGGATCTCTTTTTATACAGCACGCCCCGCAGGGCATGGGCGCAAAAATCCCGCAGGAAATCACGCCGGAATTCGTAATGCAAGAAGTTGCCGCAGGCCGCGCGATAATCCCCGCAAACATAAACCATGCGGAGCTTGAACCCGCAATCATAGGCCGCAACTTTTTGGTTAAAATCAATACCAATATCGGCAACAGCGCCGTGGCCTCGTCCATTGACGAGGAGGTTGAAAAAATGCTTTGGTCTTTGAAATGGGGCTCTGACACGCTGATGGATTTGTCAACGGGCAAAGACATCTCGGAAACCCGCGAGTGGATTTTGCGCAACTGCCCGACACCCGTGGGCACCGTACCGATTTATCAGGCGCTTGAGAGCGTGGGCGGCGTTGTCGAAGATTTGTCTTGGGAGGTTTTCAAAGACGTCCTGATTGAACAGGCGCAGCAGGGCGTGGACTATTTTACCATACACGCCGGCGTGCTTTTTGACTATCTGCCCAAGGCTGCCGAGCGCATGACGGGCATAGTGTCGCGCGGGGGGGCTATAATGGCAAAGTGGATGATTTCTCATAAAGAAGAAAATTTTCTATACACCCATTGGGATGAAATTTGCGAAATCATGGCTTCTTACGACGCCGCGTTTTCGATAGGCGACGGTTTGCGCCCGGGCTCTTGCGCCGACGCAAACGACTTTCCGCAGCTTGCGGAGCTTAAAACTCAGGGAGAGCTTTGCCGCCGCGCTTGGGATTTTGGCGTGCAGGTTATGTGCGAGGGCCCCGGTCACGTGCCGCTGCACATGATTAAGCACAACATGGATTGCCAGCTTGAGTGGTGCCGCGAAGCGCCGTTTTACACGCTCGGCCCAATTGTGACGGACATCGCCCCGGGTTACGACCATATCACGAGCGCCATAGGCGCAACCTTGATAGGATGGTACGGCACCGCAATGCTTTGCTATGTTACGCCCAAAGAGCATTTGGGCTTGCCGAACAAGCAAGACGTGCGTGAAGGCGTAGTAACTTACAAACTTGCCGCCCACGCCGCAGACCTTGCAAAGGGGCATCCGGCCGCGCAATATCGCGATAACGCCATGAGCCTTGCGCGTTTTGAATTCCGCTGGCGAGACCAATTTAACCTTGGTCTAGACCCTGAAAAGGCCGAGGCATTCAGGTCTGAAAATGCGCCCCTTACGGCCGCTTCCGAATGCGCGCATTTTTGCTCTATGTGCGGTCCAAAATTTTGTTCTATGCGCATAAGCGGCGAAATTAAGGAAGCGATGGCTCAAAAAAATCCAAAATCGTAAGCGGTCAAAACTCCGGTATTTCTCGGCGCGCCGCTTTATGCGCGCCGTTTTTTTTGTGTATTTTGCGCGGTGTGCAATGGGGCGGCGGCGCAAAAATGAGTTCGCGGGCGGATGCTTGCGCTTAAAGTCCGCTATTTAGGCCGTTTAAAAAAATCCGATTTACAAATTACGCGCGCAGAAAAAGTAGGCGAAATTGAGCGCAAAAAACTTGAGCAATTTTTTTTGGTTTTTCTTTGAAAAAATTTATAAATCTTGAGTCATACAAATATGTCAAAAAGGGCTCTAGAAGGCCGATTTTATTTGACGCAAAGGTATGCCTAGCGTAGCTTTAAATACCGTATTTTTTAATTATGAGGCATAGTCGGCGCGCTTATTGCCGTTTGGCCTATAACTGAAAAATATGACCCTTTTATTACTCCTTTAAATAATAAGCAGACAGATATGAAAAACGAACATAGTGTGATTACGGACGCCAACGAAGCGGTTGCATCCATAGCGTTTCGCGTCAGCGAGACAATAGCCATATACCCGATAACGCCGTCTTCACCGATGGCCGAATCATGCGAAGAGTGGGCCGTAAAGGGCAAGAAGAATGTCTGGGGCACCACTCCCGAAATTTCCCAGCTGCAAAGCGAAGGCGGCGTGGCCGGCGCGATACACGGCGCCTTGCAGACAGGCACGCTTGCGACAACCTTTACGGCGTCGCAGGGCTTGTTGCTCATGATTCCCAACATGTATAAAATCGCGGGTGAGCTTAACTCATTTTGTATGCACGTAAGTGCGCGCTCTCTGGCAAGCCATGCTCTTTCCATATTCGGCGACCAGGGCGACGTGATGGCCGCCCGCCAGACGGGCTTTGCGCTTCTTTGCTCAAACTCCGCCCAAGAAGCCCATGACTTGGCGCTCATATCGCACGCTTCAACCCTTGTTGCTCGCGTGCCCTTCATGCATTTCTTTGACGGTTTCCGCACCTCTCACGAAGTGAACACCTACACGATGCTCACCGACAATGAAGTGCTATCTATGATACCTTACGAAAAGGTTATAGAACACCGCCGCAGGGCGCTTAATCCCGATGCCCCCTTTATACGCGGCACGGCGCAAAATCCCGACGTGTTCTTCCAGTCCGTCGAAGCGCGCAACTCTTATTACGACGCTTGCCCTTCTATTGTTGAAGAGCAGATGAAGAAGTTTGCGGAGCTTACGGGGCGCAAGTATAATTTGTTTGATTACGAAGGCGCCGCAGATGCGCAAGAAATCATAATCATAATGGGCTCCGGCGCGGAAACCGTTGCGGAGACCGTCAAGCATTTGAATGACGACGGCGCAAAGCTCGGCGTGCTTAAAATCCACCTTTTCAGGCCTTTCAGCATCAAGCATTTTGTGAACGTTCTGCCCAAGTCTGTCAAAAAAATCACGGTGCTCGACAGAACTAAGGAGCCCGGCGCCTTGGGTGAACCCCTTTACCTCGACATTACAAGCGCAATTGCCGAAGCCCGTTCCACGGGTCTTTTGCCAAAGTCTTTCGATCCGCAGATTCTTTGCGGCAGATACGGTTTGGGCTCAAAAGAATTTACCCCCGCAATGGCAAAGGGCGTGTTTGACAACATGGCGTCGGCTCAGCCCAAAAACCACTTTTCGGTGGGCATCGTAGACGACGTTACGCACCTTTCTATACCCTACGACGAAACTTTCGACCTCGAGTCTTCAAAAGTTTTGCGCGCGGTGTTCTTCGGCCTCGGCGCCGACGGCACGGTGGGCGCAAACAAGAACACCATCAAAATTATCGGCACCGAAACCGCCAATTACGCGCAGGCTTACTTTGTGTATGACTCAAAGAAGAGCGGCGGCATAACGGTTTCTCACCTGCGTTTCGGGCCGGATGAAATCCGCGCGCCCTACCTTATCAGCAACGCGCAGTTTGTGGCCTGCCACCAGTTCTCGTTCATGGAAAAATATAACGTGCTCGGCTGTGCGGCCAAGGGCGGCGTATTCCTCCTAAACGCAATACACGGCGCGGAAGATGTCTGGAACTATTTGAACCGCGACGTTCAAAGGCAGATTATAGATAAGAAGCTAAAATTCTACGTTATCGACGCTTACAAGGTTGCCAAAGAAATGGGCATGGGCGGCAGAATCAACACGATAATGCAGACTTGCTACTTCGCAATATCGGGCGTTTTGCCCCGCGACGAAGCCATTGCCAAAATTAAAGGCGCCATTGAAAAGACCTACGGCAAGAAGGGCGCGCAAATTGTAGAAAAGAACTTTGCGGCCGTTGACGCCTCGGTATCAAACCTGCAAGAAGTTAAAGTACCCGCCGAGCCCACCTCGCCCGCGGGCTTTGCCCCCATGGTGTCTGACGCCGCGCCGGACTTTATCAAACAGGTAACCGCAATAATGATGCGCAACGAGGGCGACCTTTTGCCCGTATCGGCAATGCCCGCAGACGGCACATGGCCTTCAGCCAGCACCAAGTGGGAAAAGCGCAACATCGCCATTGAAATACCGGAGTGGAATCCGTCGCTTTGCATACAGTGCACAAAGTGCGCAACCATTTGCCCGCACGCCGCAATACGCGCAAAGTTCTACCCCGAGGCCGCCCTTGCGGGTGCGCCCGAAACTTTCAAACACCTGCCTTTCAGGTCTAAGGACAACCCCGGCTGCGCATACACCATACAGGTTGCCCCCGAAGACTGCACGGGTTGCGGCGTTTGCATTGCGGTTTGCCCGGGCAAGAGCAAGACAGACCCCAATGAAAAGGCGCTTAAGTTCGTAGCTCAAGAAGCCGTGCGCGAGCCCGAAGCAAAGAACTTTGAATTCTTCTTGAACCTCCCCAATCCCGACAGGCTCAAGCTTGGCTACACCGTAAAAGACGTGCAGTTCCGCCAGCCCTTGGTTGAATTCTCGGGCGCTTGCGGCGGTTGCGGCGAAACGCCCTACATCAAGATGCTCACCCAGCTTTTCGGCGACAGGCTCCTTATAGCCAACGCCACGGGTTGCTCTTCTATTTACGGCGGCAACTTGCCCACCACCCCTTATTGCACAAATGAGCAGGGCAGGGGCCCCGCATGGTCAAACTCGCTCTTTGAAGACAATGCCGAATTCGGTTTTGGCTTCCGCATGAGCCTCGACATGAAAGAAAAAATGGCGAAGGAAATGCTCGTGAAGATGGCGCCCGCGCTCGGCGACGACTTTGTGAAGTCGATAATCGAAGCCAAGCAGGACACCGAAGCGGACATCGCCGAACAGCGCAAGAGGGTTCAAGCCCTCAAGGCAAAGTTGGGCAAAGAAACTTCGCTCATGTCAAAGGCGCTGTTTGAGATTTCGGAAGACCTCGTCAAAAAGTCGGTATGGATTATCGGCGGCGACGGTTGGGCTTACGACATCGGCTACGGCGGCTTGGACCAAGTTATTGCCAGCGGCAAGAACGTAAACATTATGGTTATGGATACCGAAGTGTATTCAAACACGGGCGGCCAGATGAGCAAGTCAACCCCCATAGGCGCCATCGCAAAGTTTGCGTCGAAGGGCAAGGCAACCCCCAAGAAAAATTTGGGTCTGCTTGCCATGAGCTATCGCAATGTATATGTTGCGCAGGTTTCAATGGGCGCAAAAGACAGTCAGGTTGTTCAGGCCATGACAGAGGCAAACAGCTATGACGGGCCCTCGCTCATAATCGCTTACTCGCACTGCATATCGCACGGTTACAACCTTGTTGCGGGCCCCGACCAGCAGCGCAAGGCGGTAGAAAGCGGCTACTGGCCGCTCTTCAGGTATGACCCGCGCAAGATTGAAAAGGGTGAAAACCCCTTCAAGCTGGATTCTCGCGATCCCAAGATGACGGTTGCCGAGTATATGAATTCCGAAGGCCGCTTTAAGATGCTCAAGATGGCAGACCCGCAGAGGGCCGATATGCTTGAAAAGTATGCGCAAGAAATGATAGACGCGCGCTGGCAGGAATATAAGAAGTTTGAATCTATGGGCGAACCCGCAGCACCTGCAAAGGAATAGTTACGGGCGCCTCAAAGACGCTTACGGATAAAAATTTAACGGCTTCCCGCAGGGGAGGCCGTTTTTTTTGCGCGCCTTGTTTTGCTTTGCGCTTTGCGGCAACTCGTCCATGCCCATTTTTGCCGCCGGCATAAGCTTTAAAATTAAGGCGGATGCAACAGGGCTATCTGCGCATATCGTGCGGCGGGGGCGGCGGGGGGCAATTTGCGCTGAATTCGCGCTGTTTAAGGCCGTCTTGCATGAGCGGGCTGTTGAATAATGATAGCTTTACGGAGGGGCGCACCATGTTTGAATATGGGCGCATAGAAAGATTTGCGAAGAATACGCGCTTGCCGCGCTCTATCAAATTTGGGTCGTTTCTTATTGCGGCTATGTCGCACAGCGTCTGTGCGGCGGTGCCTATTGAAGACGGCATACACTCGTCCTCGGGGTCAACGGGGCGCACCAGGTTTGAAAGCGCGGAAATGTAGGCGTTATCAAACCAGAAATCCAAGTCTTTTGAGCCGTATTGCCTGTCAAACTTTTGCAGCAGAGCTTCTGCGGCCTCCAAAAATTCATCGCCTTCGCCGCACAAATACATGTCTGTAAAGGCGCGCATGAGCATTGCGTATTCTTCAGAAGACGCCTGAGAATATTCATCGGCCATGCTGGGCAGCAAGTCGGCATTTTCGGCCACTTCTTTTAAAGAAAGGGCGGCCTTCTTGGCGGTCTCTATATACTTTTTTTCACCGGTGGCGCGGCTTGCGTAGCAAAGTGCGCTGATTAAAAGCGCGTTTTGCGAAATCGGAAACTGCCTGTCTCTTAAAAAGAGCTCTCTGTTGGGATCCCAATAAGAGGCGATTATATCTTCGGCAATGGCTTCTATTCGGATTTTTGAGAATTCGCTCTTTTCATAGAAGTAGCCGTGCGCAAGTGCGCGCATGATTAAAGCCTTTTCATGCGGGGAACGCAGACCGTCGGCGCGCTTGTAAAGCTCTGCCCGCGCAAATTTTGAGATTTCCTTCATATTGTTCATGCAGGCCGGCGAGGCCGCGGTCTCAAAAGCAAGGCGCGCGTTTTCCGTAAGCAGGGCGGTGCGCGCCGCGGGGAAATTGGGATATCTGAAAAATGCTATGAGATCAATATCCTCTCGGCACATACCAGGCCCGCCGTCAGGTTTAGGGAAAAGCGGGAAAGGCGCAAAACGGCTCTCGCGCCGGTAACGCATAAGAAGGCGGTCGCGCATGATGTTTGCGGTGGCGTAAATTTCGGGCTTGTTGTTGCGGTAAAGATACAGAGAACTTATAAGCGCGGTTTTAAGCGACGGCATATTGTGCGTGTCGTGCTTGGGGAAGTTTGAGGTAATCAATATGGGCGTCATGCGCGGCGTAAGTATGCCCGCCTGCAAATCACCGTAGCCGCCGCCCATTGAGAATATGTCCTGCAAAACCTTGAAGTCTGCGGGGAAGGCGCGCGGGTTTAATTCAACAGTGGTGTAGTATCTGTTTAAAATGTCTTTGACCTCAGGGTCTTTGGGCGTGTGCATCATCCTGTCGACTATGAAAAACAAGAGCTTGTCGCCCCTGCGCATGTCGTATTCAAGCTTCGGATTCCACTGGGCAATATGTATGTCAGTTTGGTTTTGCAGGCTTTCATCTTGGGCATCGCCGTTAAAATAGCGCAACACCGCCACCCACGCAAAAAAGAGGCTTAATAGCGCGAACACAAATATAAGGACTTTTCTGAAAAATTCCACGTTGCTTTGTTAGACAGCAAATTCGGGGCAAAGTGCCAAGGTGCGGGGTGTTTTAAGTTTAAGGCAGGCTGAGAATATGTGCGCGCGCCGTGCTGAGGCAGGAGATTGCGGCGGTATCGCACTTTAAGACGTTGCGCCCCAAGCTTGCGGGCGTAAAACCGGCGTCGAGCGCGGCCGCGTGCTCCGTTTTGGAAAAGTCCCCCTCAGGACCTATCAATATGCACAGTGTTTGTTGCGCGCTTTTAAAATTGTCTTTGAGGACGCTCAAAAGCGGTTTTGCATTCGCCTGCAGACTAGCAATTATTTTTGCGTCGAAAGAGGGCGCTTCAAGGCGCAAAAATTCCGCAAAACTTTTTGGCTCGGGCAGGGCAAAGGGCGCAAAGTTTGCGGATTGCTTTACGGCTTCTATGACCTTATGCCGCCACTTCTGCATTTTTTTTGTGCGCTCTTGCGCGCCCAGACGCACTTGCGAATTCTCTGAAAACAGGGGGTATATGCCCGCCGCTCCGGCTTCTACAGACTGGCGCAAAATTTCATCAAACACAGACGAGGCGGGCAGACACTGCGCCAAAAAAACGCCGCCCTGCGTTTTTACGGCGGGCAGGCGCGTCAAGACTTTAAGCGCTGCGGCCTTTTGCGAGGCGTCTGAGATTTGCGCCTCGTAAAGTGCGCCGTCAAGGTTGAATAGCGTTGCAAAGTCCCCGTTTTGAGCGCGCAGAGAGCCGCAAAGGTGCCTGCTTTCTTCCGGATTTAAAATGACCGTGTCGCCAGCGTCTGGCGGTGAGTTAAATTCAAAATATGCCCTGAAGCCTGCCATTTGAAATATGCTTGCAGATTGCGCGCGTTTTGTAAAAATATTTTTAATGAAAAATGATGATAGAGCCGCGCCCCTGCTAGGCGGCAAAAACATAGTGCTGGGCGTTTGCAGCTCAATAGCGGTATATAAGGCGGCGGATATAGCCTCGGGATTGCGCAAGCTCGGTGCGGATGTGCGGGTGGTTATGACGGCCAACGCCGCAAAGCTGATATCGCCGCGCATATTTCAGACGCTTTCAAGAAACCCCGTCTATTGCGATATGTGGGAAAGCGTTGCGGATTGGAGACCCGAGCACATCTCTTTGGCGGAGCGCGCCTCCCTTTTGCTTGTAGCCCCCGCAACGGCAAACACAATAGGAAATTTTGCGCAGGGGATTGCGCCCGACTTGCTTTCTTGCATTTATCTTGCGACCCGCGCGCCCTTAGTGATAGCCCCCGCCATGAACGGCGATATGTATGAGCACCCCGCGGTTAAACAGAATTTAAAGACGCTTGCCGAGCGCGGCGCAAAGATTGTAGAGCCCGAGTATGGAGAGCTTGCCTGCGGCGTAATGCATAAGGGCAAACTTGCGAGCGTAGACTCTATAATAGACGCGGCCTCGGCAACCCTTCTTGGGGCAAGCAGAGGGTAAAAACCTATTCGCAGCGGTAGTTGCGGCTTGAGGCCTCAAAGGGCGACACTATCTCTATCCTTGCCCTAAGCGGCTCTTCAAGATCATCCAACATTTCGGCAATGCGCTTGACCGAATTGCACTCTCTTGAAACGTGCGCGAGGAATATTTTTTCAACAACCTCGGCGTTGAGGCGTTTGATAAGCTCAAGCGCGGCGTCGTTTGAAAGATGTCCAGAGCCTCCGCGTATGCGCTTTTTGAGTTCGTGCGGCCTGTCGGAGTCTTCAAGCATTTTAGGGCAGTAGTTGCTTTCTAGCACGAGTATGTTGGCTTCAAGAGCAACCCTTTCGGCAAGGTGCGTAATCTTGCCTATGTCTGTCATCCAGACAATTGATTTGCCGCCCGTTTTAAAGCAGTAGCCTACGGCGTCGCTCGTATCATGAGGGATTGAAAAAGGGTTTACGCGCACGCCGCAAAAGTCAAAAATATCGCCCGTCGTGAAGGCGCGCCATTCAAGCGCCTTGGTGCGCGGGTAAGCGCTTTTTATGTATGATGCGGTGGGGCGGTTTGCAAAAATTTTTATGTGCGGATACTTGTCCAAGCATTGCAGAGCCTTGCAATGGTCGCCGTGCTCATGCGTAACAAATACCGCAGACAGGTCTTCAAACGTCATGCCGCGCGCCTGCAAAAACTTCTCGGTCTTGCGTATGCCAACACCAGCGTCTATGAGTATGCGCGCACCTTCGCAACAAAGCAGCGCGCAGTTGCCGGCGCTTGAACTTTCTATAATTTGGAATTCCAACATTTGACACGCAATGGTTTTTATTTGCCGATACTTTTCAAGATAATTTGCGCCCCTAAGGGCTTACCACTATCTTATAATAGCCGCCTTTGAGGCGCTTGAAAAATTCGTTTTCCGCAATGAATTTTGAGATTGCGGCGTCCGCGCTTTCAAGCCCCGTGCGCTCTATGACGGCGGGTGCGCCCGCACCGCCCGCGGGGTCTATCTGCAAGGCGAATTCTGCGGGCGCCCAAAGGGCGTCTTGCGCAATGCCGCCCACCTTGGCTCTGAAAGTTTGCGGCGGCGTTGAATCGCCGAGTTCGCGAACGGTAAATACTGCATAGTCTCCGCCTCCCTCAAAACGCGGCGCGGCGTCATAATCTGCGCGTCCGAAACCTTCAAAAAAACCCCTGAAGCCTATCTTTAATGCGGCTTTGAGCATTGAAGGCTCGCGCTCTATTACGCCGCTTTTGAGCGCGTCAAAATACGGCATCTGGCGTATTCTGTTTGAGGCGCTCTCGGCGTCTATGGGCGCTTCGTCGCCGGCTTGCACGGGGACGGGCAGGGCAAAGTTCGCGGCGGGCGCGCTGTTCCAACGCGTGGGCAAAAACATCGGCGAATAGTCTGAAATTTCGCTTTCCGAAAAATCTTGGGAGACCGCACCCGCAGCCAGCGCCAAAAACGGCGGCGGCGCGTCTTCTGCCGCGGCGGGTTTTGGAAAATCTGGCAAAAATACGAGCGCCGCAAATATCACCGCCGCCGCAATAAGGCACGCCTTAACAAAACCGCGCGCGCTTTTGCGGCGCGCGGCGGGGCGTTTGACGGCGTTTTGAGGGGGTTGTCTCATCGTTAATACGTCGACGGCTTTGCGGCTATCTGCGCGCGCTTAAAGCCGGCTTCTTTGGCTATGCGGCACACGTTTAAGAATGTCTGCGCGTCGACGTCCTTATCCATTTTTATAAGCAGGGTGCGCCCGCCCATGTCGGCGTTTTTCATTTCGGCGGCGAAATTTTCCGGCGTCCAGATTTTGCCGTTGAAAATTATCATGGAGTTGCCGCGTATGTTCAATACCGACACCGCGGCGTCTACGGGCACGCCGTCGAGGGGCTGCGTCCCCTTTATGACGGGGATTTCAAGCTTGGCTGCGTCGCCTTGCAAATCTATGCCTACCCCGGGCGCCACCACGAAGTTTGAGCCCAACATCAGGAATATTAGTATTATCAAAGCGACGTCAAAAAGCGCCGCCCACTGCGGTCCGCAGTCCGACTTTTCATAGTTGGCCTTGAAGACGGCCGCCCTGAATGTGTGTGCGCCGTCTGCCGTCATTTTGCATCCTCCTTAGAGGCGCCCAAATGCAGGTTTTCTGCCTCGGGCATACCGCGCGATATAAAGAGCATTATTTCATTGGCAGACCACTGCATATCGTAAATCACCGCCTTGAGGCGGCTGTTTAAAAAGCTGTAACAAAGCGTTGCGGCTATAAAAACCGCAAAGCCGCCTGCTGTAGAAAGCAGGGCGTTGTAAATCTCGGCAGAAAAGAGCGAGGCCGACGCGTAAGAACCGCTTTGCCCCATGATGTAAAAAATCTTAAGCAAAGAAAGCACCGTGCCCATGAGGCCGAGGTAGGGCGCAATTTTGGCAATCAGGGCTATGCTTGATATTCTGCGCTCAAGCAGCGGTATTTCTGCGTGTGCTTGCGCCATTACGGCCTGATACATCGTGTCAAAAGAGTCTTCCGAATTTAGGAGTGCTGCCTTGACGATTCTTGGAACCGCGCCCGGAGTTTCGTCGCAGAGCGTAAGCGCCTCAAGCAGCCTGCGCTTTTTGAGCGCCTCTTTAATGCCCGTTACAAACTCAACCGCCCTTATCTGGCCTTTATGCAGGTAAAAAAGCCTTTCCAAAAAAAGCGTGCCGCCCACGAGCGCAAGCAGCAAGAGCGGTATCATCATAGGACCGCCTAGGTCTAGGATATTCAGAATTTTATCAATCATGTCGGGATTATTTGTTGAGTTTTTTGCGCGCAGACGCCGCGCCCGCCAGGTTGTGGTCGTCAACGAGCTTATAGGCCGCGCGCGCGTCCTCCGTCTGCCCTAAGTCTTCCAAGGTTTTTGCGAGCTCTAAGAGGGAACGGCCTATCCAGTACCTGCCCTTGTCGTCCAAAGAAGCGTCCGAGGCCAGCAGCCCGCGCGACGTAAGCCACCAAACTTCGGCGGCCTCGCGGGTGCGCTTTACGCGGCTTAGGGCAAAGCCCCACTTAAAGGCGGCTTCGGCCTTTACGTCAAAGGGAGAGTCGGTCAGAGAGTATAGCCTTTCAAAAATGGCGGAAGCTTCTGCCTCTTTGTCTTGCTGGGCAAGAAGGCTGTCGCCCAAACCCATCCAAGCCAGATAAACCTCGGGGTGGCGCGCCCACTTTGCTATTATGTCTTCATATATGGAGCGCGCTTCGGCAAAGGCGTTTAAAATGCGCAGTATGTCGCCTTGCATAAGGCGCGCGTAAAACACCTTTGGGTCTTCGGGGTAGTTCTTGCTCATCGTATCCAAGAGGACGAGCGCGTTTTTATAATTTACGTCAAGCCCCATCTGGCGCGAATATTGCGCCGCTTCAAAAAGCGCGGTTGCCGCATACGGGCCTTTGGGGTAGGTGTCGGCAAGAGTTTTGCAAAGCTGCACTGCGGCATCGTAGCGGCCTATTGCGGCGAGGTCTCTTGCCTGATAAAGCCATGATAGTTGTGCGGCCTCCGTAGCGGGGTATTCTGCGCGCAGTTTTTCGTAATTTTCAAATGAGCCGCCGACAGAGTCTGTAAGCCCCATTATAGATAGGTTGCGCGCCTTTAAAAGGCGGGTGTTTGCGGCAAGCTCGGCAAAGTCGGGCTTGGCGGCGTCGGCGGGTTTAAGGGCGGAGAGCTCTTTTAAAAGCGCGTCGCAAAGTTCCGCGGTTTTTTTGTGGTCTCCGCTTTCTTCGGGGATGCGCGCTTGCAGCCACAGCATGCGCAGTTTTAGCGCGGCATCCATGCGCGAGGCGTTTTCCGAAGCAAGCACCTTTGATATGCGCGCCATTGCGTCTGCGCTTTTGCCGGCGCTTTTAAAGTAGTTTGCGAGCGCCCATTCGGCGCGCCAAATATCGTCCGCAGAGAGATTTTGATTTTTATAAGCGCGGTCCGCAAGCGTGAGCGCCTTTTTGTAATCGCCCGCGATAAGAGCGCAGGCAACAGCCCTGTTTAAGAGTGAGCCCAAGTCTTCAATGGGCGCGCCCGAGTCTATCAAACCTTCATAAATAAGGCCCGCAGATTCATAGTCCTTCTCTAAAAAATAACAGTCGGCCGCCAGCATTTTTGCGCGCGCAGCACCCTCTGCCGAAGGTTCAAGGGTTGCGATGCTCAAAAGGTAGTTTGCCGCAAGCCTGTATTCTGGCTGTTTGTTTTCCGCGGGTTCAATGGCAACCCAAGTAAGGATGCGCAACGCCTCGCGCTTAAGTTGCGACCCCGGGTAATTCTCAAGCAAGTCGCCCGCGTATTTTGCGGCGGCGGCCTTGTCTTTATGCTGCATACAGGCGTATGAAAGCTCTAACAAAACTCTGTCTCTGACAAGCTCTGACCCGTTTTTAAGTATGTCTTTGAGGGCGCTTTCAAAACCCTGCGCGTCGCTGCCGTAGGCGTTTTTAAGCAGGCGCAGCGCGTATTCCATTACGGACGGAGAGCGCGTGGTAAGCAGAATTTCCATGAGCGTTTGGCGCGCTCGCTCGGGGATGTCCGCAGTTACTATGCTTGAGATGAGCTTTAAGTCTTCAATATCCTGCGCGGACGCAAGTCCTGTGGAAAGCTGCTCGTCTATAACCTTGAGCGCCTCATCGTTTTTGCCGAGCCTGTCCAATACTATCGCATACTGTTTTGCAAAGTTGAAGCCCGCAGGCGTGCCCATGTATATCATCGACTTTTCCTTCAAGCTTTTTTCAAGCTCGGCAAGCTCTCCGTCTTTTAAGTCCGCAGAGAGTTTGAGGAGGTTGAGCGCCATTTCGCTGTCGGCAAGCGCCAGCTTTGTGCGCGCTGTAGCGCGCGCTTGCGCAAAGTTTTTGTTGGCGCTTTCAAACTTGCCCTCTGCGTAAAAAATATAGCCCCAACCCAGATAATACCATGAAAGAAGGTTTTGCGGAAGCTTGTCGGCATTCACTTTTGAAATATGCTCATGCGCGCTTTTGGGGTCGTTAAGGCCTATGTTTGCGAGGGCGATTTTTAAATTGTTCTCATTGCTTCTGCCCAAAGAAACGTCTTCAGAAATGCGCGCCAACGCGTTTTCAAACTCTCCCTGAGAGATAAGCGCGTCCACAAGCAGGCTGCGCGCTTCCTGCTTTTCTGCCGCGTGCGCATCGGCATTTTGCAAAATGTCTTCGCAAATCATGCGGCAAAGAGCGGGCATGCCCGAATCCAGAGCTATTTTTGCCACTTTAAGGCCGCCTTGCGGTGTTTTTTCAAGGGCGCGCAGGGGCGGCGGCGCAAAGGGCGCGTCTTGCGCAAGGCTTACGCAAGGCAAAACACAGGCCGCGCACAAGGGCAAAAGCCGCTTAAAAATAGGCGCAAAACTTTTAACAAACCTTAAAAGCATAACGAAGAATTTATTTACGAGGGGGTGGGGTTTTGCAATACAATAAATTTGCGTAAACATTCCAAAAACAAAAGAGCCTTTGCTTTCGCAAAGGCTCTTCCTATCAAATTTTAACCCTTAGTTGTTTGAGGGTGCGGGGGGCGCGGGCGGAAGCGCGGGCTGTGCGGGCATCGGTGCCGAGGGCATTGCCTGAACATCGAGGAGCTCAACTTCAAATATCAGCGTTGAACCTGCGGGTATGCCGGGCAAAGCCTGGTTGCCGTAACCGAGGGCCGGGGGTATGAAAAGCTTGATTTTGCCGCCTTTGCCTATCTTCTGCAAACCTTCGCGGAAGCCCGGGATTACGTTTGCGAGCGGGAACTTGGCGGGTGCGCCCGAATTCTTTGAAGAGTCAAACACTTCGCCGTTGATGAGCGTGCCGGTGTAGTTGATTTCTACCGAAGAGGCTTCGGTGGGAAGGGGAGGAGTGCCGGGTTCTATGATTTCATAGAAGAGGCCGCTGGGGGTCTTGCTGACCTTGGCGTTCTTTTCGAGATTCTTCCAGAAGTCAGAAGCTTCGGCTTCGTTCTTCTTGGCGACTTCTGCCGCGTTCTTTGCGGCTCTTGCCTGCAAATATTCAGACATTTTTTGGCCGAGCTGCTGCATATTTTCAGGCAGCTTTGCGCCCGTGGCCGAGCTCTTTAAGCCATCGAGGAAAATTGCGAATTCCGCATCGGTCAATTTAAGTTCGGTCAAACCGCTGCGTTCACCCACAAGGTAGCCGAAATTTTTGATATATTCATTTGCTTCGGCTTCGGTCTGGGCAACTGCGCCCTGAACCGCGAAAAACATAGAAGAAGCCAAGCAACCGGCAACAAAGTATTTGTTTAATTTCATAAGGTATTATTTATAATATTTTTTTAAAAGTCAAACAATATCCCCGAAAATTTCCCCAAATCGGGGCGTATTGCAATGGCTTTTCATTAATTGACAAACGCGCGCGCCCAAAGTTCCGCAGCCGTAAGAAAATTGTTGATTACGGCGGCGCTCCGCTTAGTTTCTTACGTATGCAAAAGAGCAAATACAGGCTGCAGGTTTGGTTTACGGGGCGCGTGCAGGGCGTGGGGTTCAGATATAAGGCGCTGCAAATTTCAAAAGGTTATGACGTTACGGGCTATGTCGAAAATCTGGACGACGGCAGGGTGTATATGACGGCGCAGGGCGAAGAAGCGCAGGTGCGCGCCTTTGCCGAAGACTTGAAAAAAAACATGGCTTCATTTATAAAGAACGCCGATGAAAAGTCGGACTTTTACGATTTCAACTTTAAGGAATTTGCCATAAAGCCCTAAAACTTATGCAAGCCGTAAACGTAAAAAATTTATGCAAGTATTATAAGACCGGCGTGCGCGGCCTTTTGGTAAAGGCGCTGGACGACGTTTCAATCTCTGTAAAAGAGGGAGAGGTATTTGGGTTGCTTGGCGCAAACGGCGCCGGCAAAAGCACGGCAATCAAGATAATGCTGGGTCTCGTCAAGCCTAATTCGGGCTCTTGCGAAATCATGGGTTCGCCCTTGAGCCGCGCGGCAAAAAAATCCGTGGGCTACCTGCCCGAAACCCCAAACTTCTATAAGTTTTTAACGGGGTTTGAGCTTGTGAATTTTTACGCCAAACTCTGCGGGATGTCCGCAAAAGAGGCCGCGTGCGCTTCTGAAATCGCGCTTGCAAAAGTGGGCCTTGCCGACGCGATGCACAGGCCCTTAAGCGTCTATTCAAAAGGTATGCAGCAGCGCGCAGGACTTGCGCAGGCAATAGTGCACGACCCGCGCGTTGTCATTCTTGACGAGCCGGCAAGCGGTCTTGACCCCATAGGCATGGCCGACATGGCGGACATCATATTGAGCCTTAAAAAAGCGGGTAAAACCGTAGTGCTTTCATCGCATCTGCTGGGCGAGGTTGAAAAACTTTGCGACAGGGTTGCGATACTTTCAAAGGGGCGAGTAATAGTTACCGGTTCTTTGGACGCGCTTTTGACCCGCGCGGACGAGCTGAGCATCGAGCTTAAAAACGCGGATTTTGAAACCTCGCGCAAAATAGTCGAATATGCGGAGAGCCTGGGCGCGCAGGTAAGCGGCTTGAGGCAGGGGCGCGTGTCGCTTTCCGAATACTTTAAAAACATAGTTTCAAAAAACAAATGAGAAACACGCTGATAATAGCACTCAACACCTTTAGGGAAGCCATACGCCAAAGGTTGATTGCGCTCATCGCTGTGCTTGCGGTGGTCTTGGTGGCGCTTTCAAACTACCTGCTTAAAATCGACCTCGGGCATGAGCAGCTGCGCTTTATAGCCGATTTCGGCAGCGGGGCGTTGGGGTTCTTCGGCTCGGTAATCGCAATAACCGCGACTTGCCAGCTCATATATTCCGAGATTGATTCAAAGACGCTGCTTACGCTCATGTCAAAGCCCGTCGGCTTTGCGCAGTTTGCCTTCGGCAAGCTTGCGGGGGTCGCAATGCTTCTTTTCATATTCGCGCTTTGCATAGGGCTTTCGACTTCTGGGATGATTCTTTACACGCGCCACGCGCTTGATTGGGCGCCCGCAGAAGTTTTTGCAAACACCGCATTCAACCCAGAGGGTATGTTTTTTTACGTGATTTTGCAGTGGGTAAAGCTTTGCCTTATTGCAGGGCTTGCGCTGCTGATTTCTTCGCTTTCGCAGTCAATGTTGTTCTCCGTAATCGTGTCGTTTTTGGCGATGGGCGTAAGCCTCTTAAACGCTTCGGACTTCGGTTCTGCGGGCAATTTTGCGCAGCTTGCGGCGTCTTGGATATTTCCGGACCTGCACGTGTTTGCGCCTTCCGAACGCTTTATATTCGCAAGCGTAAATTTTAAGGAGTTTTTTGCGGCGTTTTTCTACGGCGCTTCTTACGCGGCGGCTTGCGCGCTTCTTGCGGCATACTGTTTTAAAACGAGGCGATTTTAATTTGTCATGATTCCAACGGAGCTTGCAGAGTCGCTTAAAAGATGGGCGCTGATTTTTATTTCGGCGCTGGTTTTGAGCGCGGGGCTTTCCGGACTTAAGCGCGCAAGCGGCAGCGCATATTACATAGAGCGCGAGCGGCAGGCCATAAAAAGCACGGCGGGGCAGGGTCTGCTCTTCGGGTTGCTTGGCGGCTACCGCTCTTTGATTTCCGACATAGTGTGGATAAAGGCCTATCTTGCGTGGGAAAAGCGCGACGCCGTAAAATGCGCCGCCGCCATAGACCTTGCGGTTTCTTTGGATCCGTATATGTTGACATACCGCACGATGGGTGCGGGCATGATAGGCTATGATATGCCGCATTGGATTGTCGACAATATGCGCAAGTCGGGCAAGCCCGTGTCTAAGGAGCTTGAAAAATCAATACACCGCCGCCAAACCCTGCGCGCGCTTGCCTTTATTGACGACGGCCTTAAAAACCTGCCCGACAACCAAACCCTTCTCTTGGAAAAAGCCCAGATATATTTAAACAGGCTTGAAGATTTTGAGGCCGCCGGCGAGTGCTACGGCCGCGTAATGAAGCTCGACAAAGACCCGCCAGTCTTTGTGCGCCGTTTTTACGCGCGCTGTATGGAAAAAACCGGGCGTTTTAAGGAGGCCCTTAAGACGCTTCAAGATTTGCTGCCCATACTGCAGCCCGACGAGCCTTTGTATCCTGTGGTTCAAGACGACATAGCGAGGCTTAAAAAGAAAATTGCCGAGGGCGGCGCTTAATACTTGCGCCTAAGCCCGCTTAGCCCTTGAATCCCCCAAAGTAAAACAAAAAAATCTTAAAAAACTGAATATTTTAAAAATAATTATCTCGATTTTTAACCCAAGTGTGCATTACTGAAAAGGGTATGATTATGAATTTATCAGACATTTTATTTTTTGCGGATTCCGGCGCCAGCGTCGTCAAATATTTTAACGATTCAAACTTTGCGGGGCAGGTTATAGTAGTCGTGCTAATCGCGTTCAGCGTTGTTGCATGGGCTGTTATGTTCGGCAAGTATACGGATTTAAAAGAGCTTAAAAAACAAAACGCAATAACAGAGGGCGTCATAGCCAAAGCCCCCTCCGTCATGTCTTGCGCCGCCGAAAGCAAAAGCTTAAACGGCCCCTACGCCGTCGTCCTTCGCGAGGCAATCGCCGCGTGGAACCGCTTTGGGTCCGAAAGCATGACTGCGGAACTTTTTACGCTCAGAATGCAGCAGGTTGAAAACGGCATACAAAGGGCTATTTCAAGGCAATATATTCGTTATGAATCAAAGATGGTGCTTTTGGGCTCCGTCATAACGGGCGCGCCTTTTCTGGGTTTGCTGGGCACGGTTTGGGGCGTTATGGACTGCTTCGGCTCTATGGGCAACCATGCGACAGTTACTTTGCAGCAGCTTGCCCCGGGCGTTTCGGGCGCGCTGCTCACAACGGTCGCGGGGCTTGTAGTTGCGATACCGTCAGTTTTCGGTTACAACTTTCTTCTTACGCTGAGCAAGGGCATGGTGACTGATTTGGAAAACTTTGCGTCTTCGCTTTGCGACAAGGTAGAGCTTGAAACCCGCCACAAGGTTTTGCAGGCAAACGTGGCAAATGTGCCCGCGCGTCCCGCGCAACCCGCCCCGCAGGCCTACAGGCAGCAGACGCTTCCCGCGCAGCCGCAGTCTCAGCCGCGCCCCGCGCAAGCCTATCAGCCCGAGCCTCCCCATGAAGCCCAACAGCCTGAGCCCCCGCAGCGCGGCAGAAACTTTAAAATCTCCTTCAATGACGGTGATGATTCCGGCGGCAGATATTCCGACTAGGCATTATAAACTTCACGCGCAAACCAAATAAACAAATACTGCGATGGCCAGAAGTTTTAAAAGAAGGGAAGCCCTTGGGGCTTTGGCGGATCCCGACGTTACGCCGCTTATGGACTTGGCGTTCTCTCTGCTGATTATTTTCATGGTGACTACTCCGCTGTTGGAGCAGACCATAGCGCTCAATTTGCCGAATCAAGAACGCAACGAGGCCAGCAAGCGCCCCGAAGACGTCAAGTTTGAAGTTATAAATCTTGACGCGCAAGGCCGGCTGTACTGGGGCAAGCAGCCCGTAAGCGCGGCAGAGCTTGATTCGTATCTGGGCGTGCTTTCGTCAAAGCCAGACCCAAACCCTATAAGTCTGCGCGCAGACCGCAGCTTGGAGTATCAAAAGGTGGTTGACGTAATAGACATGATAAAGCGCCACAACCTCACAAAACTGCATTTGGATACAGAAGTTAAATGATGCGCATAATTTTGCGTTTAAATGTTTTTTGGGGCGAATCTTGCGGTGTGCGCCGCGCCTTAAATTAAAATGGAAATCTCGAGCAAAAAAAGTTTTTACCAGTCGTTTACACTGCATGCCATTGTAGTGCTTACCTGCGTGCTCGGGGCTTTTGTCCAAAATTTTTACAAGGCCGAAGAGATAAAGCCGGCCGCCACCGTGTTTGACATGGTTGAACCTTCGCCGACTTTTGAAACCCCCGCGCCACAAGCGCCAAAAGCGCCGCAGCTTGACGTCGATGAAATAAAACCGCTGGATCCTATCGAGTTGCCGCCCCTGCCTGAGCCTACGCCGCCTGAGCCCAAGCCTGAACCAAAGCCCGCGCCAAAACCCAAGCCTTCGGATATGCCCGCGCCAAAGCCCGACAAGCCCAAGCCGCAGGAAACCCCGCAAAAAAAAGTGTCTATTGAGGAGTTTAGAAAGAGCAACCCCACAAAGGCCGCTCAAAATTCAGCGCGCCCCAAAACGCAAAATAAACCGGTAAAAGTAGGGCCCGTCACGGTAAACTCAAACGCGCTTGATTCTACCGCCACAAAGGGCATCACGGGCAAGACTCTCGGGCAAGTGCAAAACGAGCTGGACGCATACATAGTTTATATACATGCGCTCGCAAAGCGCAAGTGGCGTTTGCCGCCCTCTTGCATGGGGCAGCCAAACCTTATTGCGTCCATAGAGTTTAAAGTATCGGCGGCGGGTGTGGTTACGGCGGTGGCGCTCGTATCTTCAAGCGGCAATGCGGATTTTGATAAATCGGTAATAGACGTTTTCAGCTCTCTTAACTTGTCTGCGCCGCCAGACAACAAGCCGCACATAGTGTCTTTAAACTTTAAGAGCGAGTAGGCGGCGCCGTTGCCGCCTTAAGCCGCCGCTTAAACAAAAAAACGCCGCAGATATATGCGGCGTTTTTGTTTTGAAATTAAAGTTCTATGACTTTTTCTTTGCGGCGAATTTCTTGTTTGTTGCGGCTATTACAGAATACTTTTCCGCCCAGTATTTGAGGCCTTCGCGGGTTTTGTCGTCAAGCTGCTTTACGACCTTTGCGGGGGAGCCCAGCACCATAGAGCCCGGGGGCACAACCGTGTTTTTTGTGACGAGCGCGCCCGCGCCCACTATGGAGCCGTCTCCGATTTTTGCGCCGTCCAAAATAGTGGCGCTCATACCTATCAGGCAGCCGTCGCCGATTTCGCAAGCGTGGATGACGGCGTTATGGCCTATTGTCGTCCACTTGCCGATTTTTACGCCGAAGTCGTCAGAAAGATGCACCACGCTGCCGTCTTGCACGTTGCTGCCTTCGCCGATTTCGATTGAATTGATGTCGGCGCGCAAAACGCAGCAGGGGAATATGCTGGCTTTGGGCCCAACCTTCACGTCGCCTATCAAAACTGCGGATTCGTCGACGTATGCGCTTTCGTCAATCTGGGGGTTGCAGGCCAGATATTTCTCAAGTCTTTCTTCAAGTGTCATGTTTTTGCGTTTTAATTTTGAAAGTTTTTGCGGGCTGTGCGTCTAAGGCTGTGCGCACACATATTTTTATCGAAAAATCATGCTTGAAGTTGAGGGGATTTCAACACTTAATATATACTGAATAATTTTAAAGTGCGGCGGCTTGACGGGTGTGCGCCGCGCGCTTTGAAGTCTTCAAAAAGGAACTTAAAGAAATGGCAAAAATTCTCATAATAGGTGCGGGCGGCGTTGGCGCCGTAGTCACCCACAAATGCGCCCAGATGGGCGACGTTTTTTCAGAGATAACGCTTGCGTCGCGCACGCTGTCAAAGTGCGATAAAATCGCTTCTGAAATTACCTCGTTCAAAATTAAGACCGCCAAGGTTGATGCCGACAATGTTGCGGAGCTTACGGCGCTCATAGAAAAGCTGCGCCCCGACCTCGTTTTGAATGTGGCGCTGCCTTATCAGGATTTGACCATTATGGAAGCGTGTCTTGCCGCAAAGACGGACTACATAGACACCGCCAATTATGAGCCGCTCGACACCGCAAAGTTTGAATACAAATGGCAATGGGCATATCGCGAACGCTTTGAAAAGGCGGGTATCATGGCGGTGCTCGGCGCGGGGTTTGACCCGGGGGTGACCAATATGTATTGCGCCTATGCGCAAAAGCATCTCTTTGACGAAATCAACTACGTCGATATTTTGGACTGTAACGCGGGCGACCACGGCTTGCCCTTCGCAACAAACTTTAACCCTGAAATCAATATAAGGGAAATAACCGCAAGGGGCAGGTATTGGGAAAAGGGAGAGTGGAAGGAAACTTCCCCCTTGAGCGTGCGTTGCGATTTTGACTATCCCGAAGTCGGCGTTAAGCCTTCATATTTGCTCTATCATGAAGAGCTTGAATCGCTCTCTCAAAATTTAAAGGGGCTTAAGCGCATACGCTTCTGGATGACTTTCGGCGAAAAATATCTCACACACCTGCGCGTTCTTGAAAACGTGGGCATGACCTCTATCAAGCCCATAAAAATAAAGGGTGTTGAAATTGCCCCGATAGAGTTTTTGAAAGCCGTTTTGCCGGATCCCGCAAGCCTGGGACCCCTCACCAAGGGCAAGACCAACATAGGTTGCATTTTTGACGGCGTAAAGGACGGCAAGCGCAAAAAATATTACATCTACAACGTATGCGTGCATGAAGAGTGCTACGCGGAAGTCAAAAGTCAGGCAATATCTTACACTACGGGCGTGCCCGCAGCTTGCGCCGCGCGCATGGTTGCAACCAAGAAGTGGGACGGCAACGGCGTATTTAATATGGAAGAGCTTAATCCCGACTTGTTCCTTGAAGAGGTTGCAAAGTTCGGCCTGCCGTGGAAGGTTGTAGAGCTTGACGTAAACAACAATTACGCGCTGCCGCAGTAGGGCGGGGAACCCATTAATACCATGGATAATCCGCTTGAAGGGCTAAATCTTGATTCTTTGCGCACGCCCTGTTATGTGGTAGAGCTTGCAAAGCTTGAAGCCAACTTGAAGCTCTTAAAACGCGTGCAGGATGAAAGCGGCGCAAAGATACTTCTGGCTCTCAAAGGGTTTTCTATGTACGGGGTTTTTAACCTCGTAAAAAAATATCTGGGCGGCACCACATCCAGCGGCCTAAACGAGGCGCTGCTTGCGCGCGAGTATTTCGGCGGAGAAATCCACGTCTACAGCCCCGCTTTTGAAAAGACGGAGGCAGAAAGCCTTGCCCGTTTTGCGCACACATTGGTCTTCAACTCTCAAAGTCAGATTGAACGGTTTGCGGATTTTGCCCGCGAAGTAGCAAAGCGCAACGGCAACGCCGATATTGAGCTTGGCCTGCGCGTGAATCCCGAGCATGCCGAAGTTGAGACCGCGATATACAATCCTTGCGCGCCGCTTTCGCGGCTGGGTTCTTTGCGCTCGCAAATTGATTTTGAGAAAATATTGCCGAGCATAGACGGCCTGCATTTTCACGCCATGTGCGAGCAAAACAGCGACGTGCTTGAGCGCGTGCTTGCGGCTTTTGAAGAGCATTTTGCGGACATAATCAAAAAAGTCCGTTGGGTGAATTTCGGCGGCGGCCACCACATTACGCGCGCGGATTACGATGTTGAAAAACTTATAGGCCTCGTAAAAAGTTTTTACAAGCGCTACCCCAATATTGAGCAAATCTACCTTGAGCCCGGGGAGGCGATAGCCTTAAACAGCGGGGTGTTTGTTGCAAAGGTTTTGGACATACATCACAATGCCGGCGACATTGCCATTTTAGACACTTCCGCAACCTGCCATATGCCAGACGTGCTTGAAATGCCTTATCGCCCGAAGGTTTACGGCGCGGGGCTTGCCGGCGAAAAGAAGTTTGACTATATGCTTGCAGGGCGTTCTTGCCTTGCCGGCGACAGGATAGGCATTTACAGTTTTGACGCCCCCCTGAAGGCGGGCGACAGGCTTGTATTTGCCGACATGGCTCATTATACGATGGTAAAGACGACCACGTTTAATGGCGTAAACCTGCCCGACATCGCAACGTGGGATGCCGCTTCAAAAAAGTTGCAAGTCTTAAAGACTTTCGGCTATGAAGATTTTAAGGCGCGCATATAAAACTTTGCGATTTGTTTTTTTAATGCGCAAAAAAAACGCCGATGGTTTTAACCGCTCGGCGTTTTTAATTAATATTTCGGCGCTGCGTTTATTGGCTATAGTCCGAGGCTTTGCGGCCTTCGACAAACTTGCGTGTTTCGTTGAATATTTGCATATCGCCCGTTATGCGCGGGTCATTCGTTTGCTTCTGATAGGCCTCTAACTTCGCCTTCATTTCCGCCTTGATTTTTGCGTATGCGGGGTCGTCGGCAAGGTTCTTAAGCGTCCACGGGTCGTTCTTCACGTCGTAGAGTTCTTCCCAAGGTTCTCCCTGCTTTTTGGGGCCGCGATTTGGGGGGATACGGCCAAGCGGGCGGTTTTCGTAATTGATTATGTATTCATAATCGTAATTGCGCACGGCGCGCGCTGCGGAATTCCAAGGCGGCAGTTCACCGTGCCATTCAAGACCCGTTACTATGAAGTTGCGCGTTGGGTCTATGATGCCGGATTTGTCCGAGAGCAACAGGGGCATAAGGCTCTTGCCGCTCATACTTTCGGGCGTGGGCAGATTTGCCGCCTGCAATACGGTCGGCGCAATGTCTATAAAGCTCACAAAATCGTCAACGGTGCGTCCGCTCTTGACTTTTGCCGGCCACATTACGGCGAAGGGCACGTGCACGCCCCAGTCGTAAGGGGTTGCTTTTGAATAGGGGATTTGAGTGCCGTTGTCGCCAGTGACTATTATTATGGTGTTTTCAAGCTCTCCGCGCTCTTCAAGAATCTTTATGATTTTGCCGAGCTCTCTGTCGGTATGGCAGATTTCGTAAAGTATGCCGGCGCGCATTTTGCGGTGCGTATCGTCGTTGGGGATAAAGCCAGGCATCTTGATGTCTGCGGGTTTTATGCCGAATTCTTTTTCAAGCAGTTCTTCGCCGTTTACGGGGCAGGGGCTGTGCGGTTCTATTGACCCCACCCAGAAGAAGAAGGGCTTGCCGTCTTTGTTGTCCGCCAAAAATTCCTTAAAGTTTTCCACATAGTCATAGGGTCCCAGATACTTGGGCACTTTGCGTTTTTTGGTGTGAAATGAGTTGCCTGCGGGGTTGTTTTTCGGCCCTTCGGGGGGTAATACCCCAGGTCCCCAGCCTTTGCCCGTATAGCCCGTATGGTAGCCGCCCTCTTGCAAAAGGTCAGGCAAACGCGGGAATTTTGCGGGCAGCCAAGCTTGTATGTATGCGCCCTGTTCAAGCTCCCAAAAATTGCGGCCGGTAAGCAGCGATGCGCGCGAAGGCGCGCAAGACGGTGCCGAAGTGTAGCCGTGCGTGAAAAGCGCGCCTTCTTTTGCAACCCTGTCAAAAGCGGGGGTGGGGATGTTTGACCATCCGTAAGCGGAGCGCTCAAGCCAACTTTCGTCGTCGGTTATATATATTAAAACGTTTGGCTGTTTGGCTGATTTATTGTTTGCCTTGGGTGCGCCGAATGACGCCGCAAACGTCGAAATCGCACAAAGCCCGAAGATCAGTGCATTTTTTAGTTTTTTAGAATTCATAGACAGTATACTTAAGTTTAAATGTAAACGCGCAAAACTTGAGCCGAGTTTCAAAAAACTCGAAGTTAATAGGTTTTAGCATAAATATTTTATGGCTGCGGTCAAGCATTTTTGTGGCGGCGGCGCCCAATGCCGCGCTTAACGAACAATGAATTTGGCATTTTTTGCGGGGCGCTTTGGGCTTTACAAAGCGGGATGCTTTTGCAATTATTTTTTTTTATTATGACAAAGGAAGAATTTAAAAATAAGCTGGAATCGAAGAGGCTTGCGGTTGAAGAAGCTATGGAAAAGCTTTTGCCTGCCGAGAGCGCGCGCCCTTCGATAATCCACCGCGCCATGCGTTACAGCATGAAGGTTGGCGGCAAAAGGCTGCGCCCCATACTGCTGCTTGCGGCTTATGAGCTCTTCCCGTCAAAGCTTGACCCGTTGCCCGCCTGCGTTGCGATAGAGTCTTTGCACACCTACTCTCTGATACACGACGATTTGCCCTGTATGGACAATTCAGACCTGCGCCGCGGCGTGCCCACCTGCCACAAGCAGTTTGACGATGCCATAGCCCTGCTTGCGGGCGACGCGCTTTTAACCTACGCGCTTTGGCTTTTGGCCGAAAGCTATAAAGATTCCGCGCAAGTCGCGGTAGATTTGGTCAGGGATTTGGGCGACGCTTCTTCAAGCGCAAAGCTCATAGGCGGTCAGGTAGAAGATATTTTAGGAGAGCGCGACGGCAAAATGACTGTCGACAAGCTCAACTTTATCCACGCAAACAAGACTTCCGCGCTCATAACCTCGGCGGTCACGATGGGCGTGCGCCTGTCAGACGGTTGCACCGCAGAGCGCCTTGAAGCGGCGCGTTTCATAGGCGGCAAAATCGGCTTGGCCTTTCAGGTTATTGACGACATTTTGGACGCCACCTCAGACGCAGCCACAATGGGCAAACCCGTAAAGCTTGACGAGCAAAACGGAAAGATGACCTATGTGACGCTTTACGGCATTGAAGAATCGCGCAGGATTGCGTGCGAACTCAGCGCCGAGGCGCTGGGGGCTTGCGAAAAGCTAAGCAAGAGTTGCGAATTTTTGAAAGCACTGATAACATATATGCAAAACAGAATCTACTGATTTTAGAGGAGTATATTGCAATGATAATAGAACCGAAAATAAAAGGCTTTTTATGCGTAACGGCGCACCCCGAGGGTTGCGCGGCAAACGTTAAAGAGCAAATTGAATTTGTAAAATCAAAGGGAGCCATTAAAAACGGCTGCAAGACCGCGCTTATAATAGGCGCGTCGACAGGCTACGGTTTGGCAAGCCGCATTACTGCGGCTTTCGGCTGCAAAGCTGCGACTGTCGGCGTATTTTTTGAGCGCGAGGCAGACGCCGTAAAGGGTCGCCCCGCAAGTGCGGGCTGGTATAACACCGCAGAATTTCAAAAGCAGGCGCGCGCGGCGGGCTTATATTCCGCCAACATAAACGGCGATGCGTTTTCTGATGAAATAAAAGCGCAGACTATAGAAGCCGTAAAAAAGAGTCCGTCGGGCAAGGTTGACTTGATTGTGTATTCTTTGGCTTCGCCGCGCAGGACAGACCCCGCAACGGGGCAAGTTTACAAGAGCGTGCTTAAAACTTTGGGCGAACCTTCCAAAAACAAGTCTCTGGATACCGACAAAGGGCAAGTTGTAGAAGCCGTAGTGCCGGCCGCCACGCAAGAAGAAGTGGCCGAAACCGTAAAGGTAATGGGCGGCGAAGATTGGAAGCTCTGGGTTGAAGCGCTTGACAAGGCAAACGTCATTGCGGAAGGCTGCACGAGTGTAGCCTATTCTTACATCGGCCCCGAACTCACATACCCGATATATCGCGAAGGTACCATTGGCGCCGCCAAAAAAGATTTGGAAAAAACCGCAAAACAGCTGGACAACTTTTTAAAGCTGCGCAGGGGCAAGGCTTTTGTTTCAATAAACAAGGCCATAGTCACGCAGGCAAGCTCTGCAATACCGGTAGTGCCGCTTTACGTTTCAATACTCTACAAGGTAATGAAAGAGCGCGGCATACACGAAGACGCCATAGGGCAAATTCAGCGCCTTTTTGCGACGCAACTTTACAATGACAGTTTTCTCGATTTCGACGACGAAGGCTTGGTGCGCATCGACGACCTTGAAATGCGCCCCGACGTCCAAAAGGCGGTTTTCGACATCTGGCCCAAGGTTGAAACTTCAAACCTTGCGGAGCTTACGGATTACGAGGGCTACAAGCTTGCCTTCTTAAACCTCTTCGGATTTCGAGTGTGCGGCGTTGACTATTCAAAAGACCAGAACCTTGAGGCATCAATTTAAAAAAAACAAACGGAATAATTCAAAATGAAAGTTTACATAAACGGAAAATTTTACGACAAGAACGACGCGAAAGTCTCGGTTTTCGACCACGGGTTTCTCTACGGCGACGGCATATTTGAAGGCATACGCCTCTATAAGGGCAACGTCTTCAAGCTTCCGCGCCACATAGACAGGCTATTCAGGTCGGCAAAGGCAATACTTCTCGATTTGCCTTGGAGCAAGCAGGAGATTATCGACGCCGTCTGCGAATCTTGCAGGCAAAACAATCTGACCGACGGCTACATCAGGCTTATAATTTCAAGAGGCGTCGGCGCGCTCGGGCTTTCGCCTTTTTCATGTTCTGAGCCGCAGCTTATAATCATCGCCGACCAGATACAGCTTTACCCGCATGAACTTTACGATAACGGCCTGAAAGCCATTACGGTGCCCACGCGCAGAAACTCGCCCGCGGCGCTGCCGCCCATGGTTAAAAGCCTTAACTATCTCAACAATATTTTGGCCAAAATCGAGGCGCAGAAACTCGGCTTTCAAGAATGCGTTTTGCTCAACAATGAAGGCTATGTTGCGGAATGCAGCGGCGACAACATCTTTATAGTAGTAGACGGCGTAATCTATACGCCGCCCACTTCTGCGGGTTCGCTCAGCGGCATTACGCGGGGCACGGTCTTTGAACTCGCCGAAAAGGAAGGCATTAAGCTTATAGAAAAAGAGCTTACGCGCTACGACATCTGGACGGCCGACGAATGCTTCTTGACGGGCACCGCCGCAAAGCTGATTCCGCTTGTAGAGCTTGATGCGCGCAAAATCGGCGAAGGCCACCCGGGTTTGGTCACCAAGCGCCTAACGGCGGCCTTTAATATTTTGGCTCCGCAAGACGGCGTTAAGCTGTAATATTTGCACTTGTTTTTTAAAGGCGCCCCGTTTTGAGCGGAGCGCCTTTTTTGTGCTTAATAATTGTTTATTATTTAGTTACGCATATTGATGCCTATGTGGTTTGTGCGGTATAGGCGCCTTGCTTAAAAAAAGTGATAAAATTCCGAAACATATTGTTACAGCCTATGTCAAATAAGGCGTGGGTTGTTCTTTACAAAAAATAACTACATACATTAAAGAAAGACTAATTATGAAGAAAGTATATGTAATTTCAGCATTGTTTATGGCTCTCACACTCGGCGCATACGCTGCCGAAAGCTGTAACAAGCCCGCAGCCGCAGCACCCAAGGCAGAAGCAGCCCAAAAAGCCGCCGCCGACAATACTAAATGTTGTTGCGACAAGGCAAAAGCCAAAGAATCCACAGGCAAAGACGAAGCTATTGGCAAGGTGAAAGCCGCCAATGAAAAGTCTGAAGCCGCCCAGCAATAGGCGCTTTAAACTTTGTTTTTCGTTCTATCCTCAGAAAGTTTTATCTGCTTGGGTAATGATAAAAAGTTCATAGTTGGTTGTTATTTATGCGGCGCAAAGACGCGCATATATAAATAGAGGTTAGAGCAAAAAGGGGGATTGGCATAAACGCCAATCCCTTCTTTTTTTTGCGTATAAGCGGGCGCTATGTCTCAAAATTCACGCTTAAAGCGCCTTTATTTTTTTGAAGCTAGTAAAAGAAAAGCGCCAAGGCCGAAACCACTGTCATACCCACCAAAAACACCCTGTATTTTGCTTCGGGAATATTCTTTAAAAAGACGATCCCAACCCAGGCGCCCAGAATTATAAAGGGTATTGAAAGCGCGTTGAGCGTAAGTGTTGTCAAATTTATGTTGTGCCAAACAAAAACCTGCAAGGGTACTTTAAGATAATTGACCACCAAAAAGAACCATGCGTTTGTGCCCACAAGCGCAAACTTGGGCAGATTCATACTTAGCAGATATACCGACATTATAGAGCCTGCGGCATTGCCTATCATTGTAGAAAAGCCCCCCAAAATGCCGAAAGCGGGCGCGTATAAAGCCGAAGCTTGAATCTTACGCGTAATTTCGCGTTTTGAATTGTAGCGCATCCAAAGCATTACGCCTAGCCCCATGAATATCGATATCGACATCATTTTTTTAAAGTCGGCGGGGTCTATGAACTTGTCTATGGCTATAGCCAAAAAGAAACCCGCTATGGCTGCCGGCAGGGGCTTAAAAACGTATTTCCACCGACAAGTGCGGCGGTAGTAAAACACCGCAAGCAAATCCGCAAAACAGAGCATGGGCAATATCACGCCCGTTGACGGCTTGGCCCCAAAAACTATCGCCATAAACGGTATGGCAATCACGTTTATGCCCTGCATACCCGTCTTTGCCATACCGATTAAAAGCGCGCAAAAAAAGAGCGCCCCGAGTTCGGCGGGCGTATGCGCAAAAAAAGACGTTTCAAGGGGCTGCATTTACAATCCCATATTCGGAAAAGCCCGCGCGCTTGCAAATAAAATATTTAACGCGCCTTTGTCGTTGACTTTGAAGACTCCAAAAATAAAATTACTACTATATTTTAATAAGTAACTTGGGGGATTTTTATGGGGTTTTTAAAAGCAATTAAGAAGGTTTTGGCGGCATTTTGCCTCGCCAATTTTTATGTACTGTCGCTTTTTGCAGGCGCAGAAAACGAGACTCTTTTAAGCAGGCTGGTTCCGCAGCCCAAAGAGGCAGAATTTAAAGAGGAGATTTTTTACACAATTAAAAGCGGCGCAAAAACGGAAATTTCGACAGCGGTATTCTTTGACGAAAAGCCGCACCTTGAAGCCGAGTTTTTAAAAATGTGGAAAACTGCGCCCTCTTTAAGCTATCTTCAAAATGCCTCCTTAAGCGCAATCGCCGATGATGCTTATGAAATAAAAATATCCGCGGATGCCATGAGCATTTTCGCAAAAAATGCGGGCGGCGTTTTTCAGGCGCTCAAAACGTTGCGCCAACTTGCCGAGCCGGCACGCGCTGCCGCAAAGACGGACGGCTACATTTTACCGGCTTGCGTCATAAAAGATTGGCCGTCTTTAAATTTTAGGGCGGTGCATATCTGTGTTTTTCCGGAGACGCGCTTTGAGGAGCTTCAAAAAAAGGTGATGCTTGCAGCCTATTACAAATTTAATTATGCGGTGATTGAATTTTGGGGTTGTTTCCCGTCGGCAACGCATCCGGAGCTTTTTTGGCCCGCCGCAGACTACACAAAAGGCGACATCACAAAGCTTGCCTCGGAAGCTCGACAAAATGGTATAACGCTTATTCCGCAAATGTCGGTATTAGGCCACGCGTCGGGTTCTTTCTTTAGGAGCGGCAAGCATTGCGCGTTAGATTTAAACCCCGACTTGCAGCCCCTTTTTGAGCCTACGGGTTGGTCTTGGTGTCTTTCAAACCCCGAGACTAAAAAGGTTTTAACAGAGACGCTTTTTGAAATGCATGACGCGTTTTTGCGCCCGCCGTTTTTTCATATAGGGTGCGACGAGGCTTTTGATTTGGCAAGCTGCGCCGCCTGCCGCAGAGCCGATTTGGCGGAGCTTTTGGCTTCGCACATAATGTTTTTTTACGACGCCTTCAAGCTGCGGAAAACCCGCGTAATGATGTGGCACGATATGCTTGTTGAGCGCGAAGATCCGCGTTTTAAGGGCAGCAACGCAAACGCGAAAAAATCGCAGGGACTCGCGGAGTTTTATAAACGCATCCCCAAAGACGTTCTGATATGCGATTGGGAATACAATTTTGACGCGAAGGCTTCGCCGGAGGCGCTCTGGCCCGTCGCAAAATTTTTTAAGACCGAGGGATTTGACGTCATATTGTGTTCTTGGAGAAATGCGAAGGGAACCTATGCGCAGGGCCAAAGCGCATCTGCAGAAGAATTTTTCGGACTGATGTCTACGATATGGGGCAAGGCTTACGGACAAGATTTTCAATACATATTTTTGCAGGGGGCAGCTGCCGCTTGGGGCGCGCCGTCTCCCAATCTTGACGCGGAAGACGCCCATTTGAAGCGCCTCAATTTTGATTTGCACTTGCGCCAAATCGGCTGGGATTTGGGGCTTAAGGGATATGAGCAAACCGGAACATCGCGCATGCAGTATGTTGAAGACTCTGTCTATTGAGAATTAATGCGCAGAATTTAAAACGAGCCCCGTGCGCGCGGGTGCGGACTAGGCTTTGCCCTCAAAAAAGTCGAGTATCAGGCGCGCAACTTTTACGGAGTCGCGTCGCAAAGACTCATTTTGCGCGCGCCGCTCTGTTATGTGCTTTGGCGTGCCTTTTATAAAATATTGAAAGAGCGCGTCTGAAAATTCTTTCGTAAACTCAGGGTGGCCTTGAAAGGTGATTACGCGGCTATCCATCTTAAAGGCCTCAACCGCGCAAAAATCGCTGCCCGAAACGAGCGCGGCATTCGGCGGCAGTTTGAAGACGCGGTCGTTATGGCTGTATTCTATGCAGTAGCGGCCGTCCGGGAAATACTTTTTGCCGAAGTCTGTCTTAAGCTCTGAAAATCTCAAACCTTCGCCGGCTTCGGGGCCGCGCAAAACCTTGCCGCCGAGCGCCTCCGCTATTATCTGGTGTCCGAAACATATCCCCGCCATGCGCGCGCCGCGCGCATAGGCCTCTTGTATGAATTTTTTTAAGGCGCGTATCCACGGAGTTTCGTCATAGGCGCTTGCAAGGCTGCCCGTTATTACGAGCTTTAATTGCGGCGAGACGGTCGGAAACTTTCCCTCGCAGACATTGTAAACGTCAAATTCTAAGTTTTCAGGGGCGGCGGCCTCGGCAAAAAGTTTTTTGAAGAGGGCGGGGTAGTCGTATTTTTTTATGTCTACTGCGTCCTTAAAATCTTCGCACTGAAGAATGGTAAGTTTCATAGGGAGTGAAAAAATCAAGAAATCCCGCGCGGTGCGGTCTTGCAAGAATAATCTGCGCGCCTCTCTCGCCTTTTTTTGGTTTTTGCGAAACTTTTTGGAAACGCCGCGCGTTTAAAAAACAGATTCTTCAATTATGTTGAAAATTATTGAGGGTGTTTCATTATTCATCAAAGAGGAGCTTTAAAATGCGCAGGAGCTTATGTTTAAAATTGGGATTGGGCGTTTTTATGTTTGCGCAGTTTGCGCAGGCAACGCTTTGCGCCGCCGACCGCCCCAATATTTTGTGGATAGTAAGCGAAGACAATTCCGCCCACTATATGCCCGCCTACGGCGACAAAACGAGCAAGACGCCCAACCTTGACCGCCTTGCCGAGCAGGGCAACACTTTTATGTACGCCTATTCAAACGGCGCGGTTTGCGCGGTGGCGCGCTCTACCATCTTGACGGGCGTTTACGCCCCGACTTTGGGCTCGCAAAATATGCGCAGCCGCTACCCCAAGCCCGACTCTTTCAAGTCTTATGCCGAATATCTGCGCGCCGCGGGTTATTACTGCACCAATAATGCCAAGACCGACTATAACATGCAGATGAAAGACGGATCGATATGGGATGAATGTTCCGGCAAGGCGCACTATAAAAATCGCCCCGACAAATCGCAACCCTTTATGGCGGTATTTAATTTGGGCACGACGCATGAAAGTTGTCTGTTTGAGCAAAAGATAAAAAAGGCGCGCAAAAGCGGAGTAATACCGTCTTCGCCGTCGAACGATCCAGATTCCGTCAGCGTGCAGCCCTATCTGCCGCCCACGCCCGAAATCAAAAACGATATAGCGCTTTATTATGACTATATCACCGCCATGGATGCCGAGGTCGGCAAGCTTATTGATGAATTGATAGCATCAGACCCCGAGGCTGCAAAAAACACTATCATATTTTATTACTCCGATCACGGCGGTGTGCTGCCGCGTGAAAAGCGCAGTTTGCAAGATACCGGCACGCACGTTCCGCTTATAATTTATATTCCTGAAAAGTGGAAGCACTTAAACCCCTTTGTCGATGAAAAGCGCGTTGAAAGCCGCACGGTGCAGTTTGTTGATTTTGCGCCCACAGTTTTAAGTATTGCGGGTCTTGAAAAGCCCGCGAATATGCAGGGCAACGCCTTTCTCGGCAAGTTTGCGCAAGCGCAAAGCGACAAAACCGCTTTCGCCTACGGCAATCGCTACGGGGAGCAAACCTTCTTTATGCGCGCCGTCATGGACGGCGAATATCGATATGTGCGCAACTTTTACGGTTTTGAACGCCCGTTGGTATATTGCGACTATGCTTTTGGGCAGGCGGGCTGGCGCTCTTGGCGCGCAGAGTATGAGAACGGCTCATTATCTCCAGAAAGCCGCTACTGGTGGGAGCCTCAGGGCTGCAACTTTTTATACCGCACCGCGCAAGACCCCTTTGAGGTCAATAATCTGGCGCATGATGCGGCGTATGCAAAGAAGCTTGGCGCCATGCAAGAAAAGCTTAAAAATTTCATGCTTGCGGGCAAAGATTTGGGCATAATCCCCGAGGCAAAGTATGAGGAGATTTTAGAAAAACACGCCACGGTTTACGACTTTGCGCGCTCCGCAGATTTTAACTACGCAAAAGTTTTTGACGCGGCTTGGCTTGCGTCTGCGGGCGATAAGTCTGCCCTTAATGTTCTTAAATCAATGACGCAGGACAATGACCCGTACGTGCGCTATTGGGCGGGCATAGGGTTATTGAACCTGCGCGCTTCAAACGTAAAGGAAGAGGCCGAAGCGCTTTGCGCGGATGCAGACCCGATGAATAAGGCCGTGGGGCTCATGTTAAAAGCCCGCAATTTGAATCAGCGCGAGGCCGCAATAAAAGATCTTGCTTCGCTTTTAAATTTTGAGGCGGGCGCACAGGCAAACGCTTTCAGAACATGGGTTATAGACAATATCGAAAACCTGAAGGCACCGCAGGATTTGCTTGCGGCGCTTAAAACTAAAAACGCCGAAACCATAAAAAACAGCAAGAAGGTTTACACTTCAAACTAGGGCGCCTTTGATTTTTAGCGCAGTATTGAAAGCGCAAAAAAACCGCACTTAAAGCGTGCGGTTTTTTTGTGCGGTATGCGCGCGGCTATTTGAGCGCTTCAAATTCCTCTTTTGAAATCGAGTAGTAGCAGCAGTCTTCTCCGCGTTGATAGTAGTCTTTAAGCACGGCTTCAAGCTTTAGGCCGCACTTTAAATAAAACTGCCTTGTGGGCTCATACTGCGGCCTTGCCGATGTCTGCAAAAACGCCTTGCGCGCGCCGCCTTTAAACACTTCTTCAAGCCCGCGGCGCATTAAAATTTTGCCGAGGCCGCAGCCTCTGTATTTTTGGTGCACCACTATCCAATATAAAAAGAAAGTGCCCTCGCACATCTCTACGGGTCCGAATGAAACATAGCCCGCAGGCGCGCCCTCAACATCCATCATTACGTATGCGGAGCCCGAGGCTTCCTCGCCGTTTTCAAGAGAGTCTGCGGCGTCATGCACGGCGCAGTCAATCTCTCCCTCTACGGCTTCAAAAAACCCCGTAGATTTTGTGATGAGCCTTATTGCTTCAATGTCGGCGGGCTTGAGGCCGCGCCTGAAAGTTGCGTCAAACTTCATGCTATTTGCCGTTTACGGGTGCGGCCGCGCTTGCGTGCGCGGGGTTTGCCGTGCCTGCCGCCGCCGAAGAAGTGTCTGGCACCGGAGAAAGTTTCTTAATCTTGTTAACCCTGTTCATGAAGCCCTCCATGATTGTGGAGTAAATTTTGCCCTTAAGAACTTTGTCTTCAATGCCCCCGTCGACATTTGGGTTGTCGTTAACTTCTATGAGCAACGTGCGCCCGTCAGAGGTTTCTTTGACGTCAACGCCGTAGAGGCCGTCGCCTATGAGGTTCGCCATTTTGAGAGCCACTTCAACAACCTTTTTTGGCGCGCTTTCAATGGGCAGCGTTTCAAAGTTGCCGTATTTGTTGCGCGGGCTGGCATGGCTGTTGACAATCTGCCAGTGCTTTGAAGCCATGTAGTATTTGCAGGCAAAAAGCGGCTTTTTGTCAAATATGCCTATGCGCCAGTCAAAGAGGGTGGGGACGAATTCTTGCGCGATTAAAAGATCTGACGTCTTCATGAGGTTGTTTAGTATGGCCTCAAGCTCTTCCTCATTCTCGGCCTTGAACACGCCCTGCGAAAACTGGCTGTCGGGCTGCTTTATAACAAGCGGGAAGCCAAGATGCTCATTCAAATTCTTTGCGTTGCCCTTGTGCACTATTACGGTCTTTGGGATGGGCACATTGCGCATCTGCGCAAGCTGCGCCTGAAATACCTTGTTTGCGCATCTTATGATTGAATTTGTGTCGTCTACCACAACTATGCCGTCGGCCTCGGCATGGCGAGCAAAGGTGTAGGTATAGTTGTTTGCGTTTGTGGTTGTGCGTATGAAGAGGGCGTCAAATTCATTCAGCCTGTCAAAGTCATACTTTGTGATGAATTCGCAATAAAAACCTGCGGCCGCCGCTGCGCGCGCAAACTTTGCAAGCGCCTTGTCGTTAGACGGTGCAAAAACTTCATTCTTGTCTATGAGAATGGCAAGCTGGTAGCGGCTGTTGTCTTTTTGCGTGTACTGGCGGTGCTTGCGCAGCAAATACTCCGCCGCGATATTGCTGATAATCTCCCTATTCAAAGAGTCTATGTTCTTTGACGAGATGGGCTCAAGGTTGTCGACTTCCCACGCGCCGCTTTTCTTGCGCTTAAAATAGGCCTTATACATGGGGGCGGGCAACAGCATGAAAAGCGCGCGCGCAAGGCGCTCATACTTTTTGTCTATGGAGCGCCCGAAGTAAATTTCAAGCTCAAAGGTGTCTTGCTGTATGTCGGCAAGAATCTTGCGCGACACGTCCTCGATTTCGCCCGACATATATTTGGTTATCTTGCGCGACGTGAAGTCTATGATAGTCCTGACGGCAGGCTCAGGACTGTGCATTCTGGCGCGCGCAAGCAAAGAAACATAGTAACCCATGTTCTGGTACTTGAATGCGTTGCACAAGTTAAGCACTCTGAACTCTCCGAGCTTTGCGAATTCAGGATCCGTAATATATTTGCGCGGAGAAATAACGCGGGTGTTGGGAATGTTAAGCGACCATTTTTCAGGTGTGCTTGCTACGATTATAACTTCCATTTTCCAGTTTGAGAGTATGGAGAACTCTTTGCCCGAGTCGGGCTTGCGTCAAGTAATATTTAAGCTTTTTTTACAGGCTGATTTCCCCATATCAAACCGACTTTTTACAACTTAAACCGCTAAGCGCCCAGAAGGGCGTCGGCATATTGTTCGTCGGTATAGCTCATCATATCTGAGTTATGCTTAAATGACTCGTAATTATCAAATTCCGTAACATGAAATACTACATGAGAAAAAGGCTTGGGGATTTTGAAGCCGTCCCAAGAGCGGAGCGTCCAAAAACTTTGCAAATCCGCCCTGATAAATATTATGCGCGCTTCCGATTTGCTGCATATCGCCATCACGCCGGGTTTGGTTTTATATTTGGGGCCGCGGGGGCCGTCTGGCGTTATGCAGATGTCTGTGCCGCTGCGCAAATGGCGTATTAAGTTGATTGCCGCGCGCGCGCCGCCTTTGTTGCTTGAGCCGCGCTCCGTCCCGATTTTAAAATTTCTGAAAAAGCAGCTTAAAAACGCGCCGTCTTTACTTTTGCTGACAAGGCCGAAAATGTTGTAAGGCCCCCTGAAACGCGTTCTGATATAGGGCGTCATAGAGATTCTGTTATGCCATATAACCAATATGGACGCGCCCGCTTTTTTAAATGCGGTTTCAGAATCTACATCGATACGCACGCGCAAAGTGTAATAAAGAAGCCTCAGCGCCAAAGACCCCAAAAAGAGTGCGAATTTTAAAGGCCACTTTATGACGCCTTCATCGGCATGGTATGGTATTGAGGCTATCATTATAAATTGATGTATTTTTCAAAAAATGCAGTTTTATATAAGACGCTCTTTTGTGCGTTTATGTTCAATATATTAAATCGATAACGCACAACAGCTTTATTTACAAGACTCTTGACGCGCCGCCAAAACGCTGAAAAACTTGTCCAATAAGAAGGATATGACAATGACGGAATCATTCTTTAAAATTTTTAAAAACATCCCTGCATTTTTTTGCGATGCTTCAGACGCCGCCACGCCGGACCCCGCAAACCCCGAGGGGCTGATGAAAATGGACGATACCATCATGCATACTCTGGATGATTGGGGTTTGTCAAAGCTTTCGGGCACGTATCTTGACGATGTTATAATTTTTGCGCTTGTGTTGCTTGCGGCTTTAGTCGCTTACAAAATTGCCAAAGGGATGCTTTCAAAACTCGTGTCAAAGCTGGCCAAACACACAAAGACGCGATTTGACGATTTAATTGCCGAAAGAAAGATAGTCTCAAAATTCACAAGCGTAGTGCCGGCAATCGTATTGTTTTTATTCTTGCCGGCTGCCTTGCCGCGTTCTGAGTTTGAATTTATGTCTCCGTTTTTGGAGAGGCTTTGCATGGCTTACATAATAGCCGTGGGGCTGCGTTTTGCAAGCGGCTGCCTGGGCGTTTTGCATGACGTGTCTCAACGCCGCGAAACCCGCAAGAACAAGCCGCTTAAAGGCCTCATACAGTCTTTGCATATTGCCATTTGGGTGGTGGGCATTGTCCTTATAATAGGCGTGCTTTTGCGTAAAGACCCCATGCATCTCTTGGCGGGCATAGGCGCTTCTGCGGCAATTTTGCTGGTGGTGTTTAAAGACGCCATTATGAGTTTTGTGGCGGGCATACAGCTTTCGTCGGATGATATGCTGCGCGTCGGCGATTGGATTACCATGCCAAAATACGACGCCGACGGTGACGTTATAGAAGTGAATTTAAACGCCGTTAAAGTGCGCAACTTTGACAACACAATAACGACGATTCCGCCTTACGCGCTCGTGAGCGAATCTTTTCAAAATTGGCGAGGCATGGCCGAAAGCGGAGGCCGCCGCGTTAAACGCTCGGTGGCGATAGACATGAACAGCATAAAGTTTTGCGATGAAGAAATGCTCGGGCGCTTCCGCAAAATCGCACTGTTAAAAGAATATATAGACAAGAAAGACGAAGAGCTGAAAGCCTACAATGCGGAGCACGGCATTGACGCTTCTGTAAGTGTAAACGTGATGCGGCTTACAAACATAGGGGTTTTCAGGGCTTATGTGGAGGCGTATTTAAAGACGCATCCGCAGGTTAACAAATCGCACACCTGCATGGTTCGCCAGTTGCAGCCCTCTGACGAGGGCATACCGCTTGAGCTTTACTTTTTTACGTCTGACGTGCGTTGGATACCCTATGAAAATATACAGTCGGACGTGTTTGACCACGTAATAGCGTCTTTGCCGCACTTTGGTTTGCGCCCCTTTCAGGGCATATCGCCTGAAGATTTGCACGGTGCCGCGCCGCCGCAAGATTAGTTTTTTTGCGCTGTCTTGCTGCGCAGACGTTTTGCCGAGGCGCGAACTAATTGCTTAAAAAGCGATGTCGGCAAGTTCAAACTTAATTACTTTGGCAAGCTCTGTAATAGGGGTCTCTATCTGCATGCCTATCTTGCCCGCGCTGAATACGATTTTATCAAAAGACGCGGCGCTTGTATGTATGACGGTTCTTAAAGGTTTTTTCATGCCGACAGGCGAACATCCGCCGTGCACATAACCCGTTAGGGGCAGCAGCTCTTTTTGCTTTATCATCTCTACCGCTTTTTCAGCGACTGCCGCCGCCGCTTTTTTTAACTCAAGCGCTTTTGCAACGGGGATTATAAAAACATAATGCTCTCCGCTCTTGCCTGCCGTTACAAGAGTCTTAAACACGCGGTCTTGATTTATGCCTATGAGCTTTGCTACGTCGGTGCCCTTTGTTGATTCCGACGCGGAATATTCATAAGTGTTATACGTCAACTTATGCGCTTCAAAAATTCTTACTGCGTTGGTTTTTGCCGCCATTGTTTTTATTTCGGAAATTATTGGGTGTTTTGCAAGAAGTATTGCCTGCGCAATTTATTCTTTATTTTGGCCTTGACGCCAAAAATGCTTACACAAAAAAAACCGCCCTAGGCGTTTTTATTTGCATGCAACGCTAGGCACGCTTTTAGGAAAAACTCTCATTCTTTGGCTAAGTCGGGGGATTACGCCTTCGGCGTCATCCTCATATCCGTATGCACACACAAAGAAACCGCCCTTGCGGGCGGCTTCTTTGTATATCAACCCCTGACGGCGTCCCCGGGCGCCTAGAATTTAAAACTTCGATTGGCAGCTCTTGCCGCAATCTCAATTTAAATTCTTTGGCGTCCCCACGGGGATTCGAACCCCGGTTCTTGGAATGAAAATCCAATGTCCTAGACCTGACTAGACGATAGGGACAGCGTCAAGAATTAAAGCCAAGCACAGTAGGCAAGCCGCTCTTCATTGCAAGCATTTTTTTATGAAAAAACCGCGCAGGTAAACGTCTTTGTTTTACCGACTGTTGCCCCGCTCGCAGTCGGTCTTAAAAACGCCGCGCGCAGGCAGGTAAGCTTTTTTATTGCTGAGGCTTTTCTATGGGCGATTGCCGCACCATAAGAAGATCTCCAACGGCTGCCGTGCCGTTTTCAAGAGAGAATACGGCGCAGCTTTTGTGCGCCTGTCCGGTGGGCTTGACTATGGCCTTGGGCGTCTGCGCGGCGTCGCAAGTGTAGTAGACGTTTGTCCAACCGTCGGGCGCCGTGAGGTTTTTTGTGCCCAAGTTTACTATTATGCCGCCGTTTTCAACCGCAACAACGCGCCCCGCAAGAATGTATATATTGTCTTTGGGCGTGATTTCAAAAAGAAGAGCCTCAGAAGGCGAAGACCCCATGCGCGCAAACCCGCCGCCGCGCCTTGCCGACTGACCCTGAAGCTGCGCGGCCGCAAAAAACGCCATTGCACAAAATGCCGCGCCCTTAAGCGCGCGCATATATAAGAAGCTTTGCGTTTTTTTTTGCATGGTTTTTGAACGATTATTTGCCGCGCATTAAAGCGCGCCGCCCGCCGTTTTGCGAGAATAAAATTGGATATAGAAAGCTCTGCCCGGGCGGATAACGCAAAATAAAAAAGGCCGCTCAAGGCGGCCGTTTTTACACTGCAAAAGCAAAGCTTATTTGTAGTTTTTATTTTTCTTAAAGTGGTCAAAGCCCGGACCGGCGTTATTGACTTCGGCCTCAAAAAAGCCGTGCAACTGGCGTATGCGGGTGGGGTGGCGCATTTTGCGCAGAGCCTTAGCCTCAATCTGGCGTATGCGTTCCCTGGTAACGTTAAACTGTTTGCCCACTTCTTCAAGCGTGCGCGAATAGCCGTCTTGCAGGCCGAAACGCAGACTGAGCACCTTGCGCTCACGCGGGGTAAGAGAGTCAAGCACGTCCATGAGTTTTTCGCGCAAGAGGGAATATGCGGTCATGTCGTAGGGGTTTTCGGCGCCCTTGTCTTCGATGAAGTCGCCGAAGTTGGTGTCGTCGGAATCGCCCACGGGGCTTTGCAGAGAGATGGGCTGCTGCGCCATCTTCATGATTGACTGAACCCTCTCTACGGGCATCTGCATTTCATTGGCGACTTCTTCAGGCGTGGGCTCATGCCCGAGCTCTTGCAAAAGCTGCTTTTGAACCTGCATAACCTTGTTGAGCGTCTCAATCATGTGCACAGGTATGCGTATTGTGCGCGCCTGGTCTGCGATAGAACGCGTGATTGCCTGCCTTATCCACCAGGTTGCGTAAGTTGAGAACTTGTAGCCCCTGCGGTATTCAAATTTTTCAACGGCCTTCATAAGACCCATGTTGCCCTCTTGTATGAGGTCTAGGAAGTTGAGGCCGCGGTTCGTATATTTTTTTGCGATTGAGATTACGAGCCTCAAGTTTGCCCGCACCATCTCGGTTTTTGCGCGGTGCGCCTCGCGCATGGCTTGGCGTATTTCTTTGATGAGCTCTACAAGGGCTTCGGGATCTATGCGGTGCTCGTCCCTGATGCCTTCAAGGCGAGTTCTTATTTCGTCTACGTTGACCGATTTAACCTTCTTGCCGATTTTTTCCATCGCGCGGATTTTATACAAACCGTCTTCAATCTCGCGAAGGGTGGGGGCAAGGCTGTCCAAAAATTCTTCAAAAACTTTAAGCTTGAAATGGTAACCCTTGAAGATGTCCTTCAATTTGGCCTCCATGTGCTGAAAGCGCGTGAGGTGGCTTTTCTTTTGCGCGTCGTTTGCTGCGGTGCGGTAGCCTTCCCAATATTTTTGCAGTTTGTCTTCGGCGTCTTTTGCGAGCTCTATAAACTTGGGCAAATCCCTGAAATAATTTTCGCGGCTGTCCACTTTTTTATCGAGCACGACCTTGTCAAAACGCTCAACCCTGTCCAACAAATTCTGCGCCAAGCCAAGTTGAAACCTGCTTGTGAGCGCAACGCCGAAGAGCGCCTTGACGGCCTTGTTCTCCGCATTTTCTATGCGCTTTGAAATTGCCACTTCCTGCTCCCTCGAAAGCAGCGGCACTTGGCCCATCTGCTTGAGGTACATTCTGACAGGGTCGTCGAGAGTGTCAGACTGTATGGCGCGCACCTGCCTGTCTTCTGTTTCTTCCATGCGCGTCTTGAAGCTTTCAACCTCTTCGTCGTCGAGTATTTCTACTTCAAGATTTTCAAGAATGTTGACGACGTTCTCAATCTGTTCGGGATCATTGAGGTTGTCTGTCATAGAGCCGTGTATGTCTTGTATGGTTACAAAACCCTGCTCTTTAGAAAGGAGTATGAGATCCCTTATCTTTTCATTGATTTTCTTTTTTTGCTCTGCGGCGGGGGAGAGGGGCGCTTCTTTGTCTTTAAACGCGTCTGCCGCAGGCTTTGCCTTGACATCCTTTGCGGCCTTGGGTTCCGCATTTTTTTTAACCAGCACAATCGGCACCTTGGGGGCTGAACTCTTCGCCTTGGCGGCGGGGGTTTTCTTAGTGATGGTTATCTGCGCTTCTTGCGCTTTGACGGTTTTAACGGCCGCGCCCGCAGGTTTATTTGCGGTTTTTTTTGCGGCGTCTTGCGCCTTTGATGTCTTTTTTGTCGTTGGCATATTGTCTTATAATTTCAAATTACGGTTTGGCTTTAAATTTAAACGTCGCCCTCTATAATACAAGGCGCAGTCTTGGCCGACTGCCTGAGTCTTTTAAGCTCACCCAAAACCTCAAGCTTGTCCGAAAGCGAAAGTTCGGGCTGCGCAAGCTTTTGGTTGAGTATATCTATTTTTTTCATGCAGTATTTTTTATGCAGGGTCTCTATGCATTTGTTAGCCGCCCACACGGGGTTTTCTATGGCGTCTTTTCCTTTGGTGTAAGCCTCGTAAATCCTTTGTCTAACGCGTTCGTCTTCTATGTGGATGTCAAGTTCCGAAATGTCAAAGCCTATGTCGCTCTTATGCAGGCCGAGAACCGCGAAAAGCGCGCGCTCGTCAATATTATCGGAATCCAGCCACGATTCGTCGACATTGTGCGCGAGCGCTTTTGCTATTTTCTCATAATTTAAACATAACACTAAAGCATCGTGCGCGGCATTTGTCAACATCGCACGCCCTGTGTCCGCCAAAAAAGGAGAGTTTGCCTCTTGATAGGCGGGGGTTGCGCTTTTGTTGCGGCGCTTCCAAGATTGAAAATCGCGCTTGACGCTCCCCAAATCGGCAGTGGCGGCGTTTGAAATTGCGCGCAGATAGTCTTCTGCGGCCACACTCGACGCGCACGCGTCAACAGTCTCAAAAAGTTCTTCAATCAAGGCGCTTTTTTGCATCGGAGACGGATTGGGGTTTTCTTTAAGCTTCACGCCCATTGCAAATGACATCGGATTTTGCCTTGAATTTTTTAGGAGCGATTCCATAGCGCCCGCGCCGCCGTTTTTTATGAGAGAGTCGGGGTCGCTGCCTTTTGGCAGCGGCACTATGTAGGGCGCAAGCCCCGACTTCACGCAAAGCGGTATTACCCTCAACGCCGCCTTTACCCCCGCAGAGTCTCCGTCAAAAAGAAGCACCGCGGTTGATGCGTAGCGTTTTGCGAGCGAAAGCTGTTCAAGCCCCAGCGCCGTGCCCTGGCTTGCCACGCAGTTTTCAAACCCGCTGCAAAACATGCGCGCAGCGTCAAGCTGACCTTCTACTATTATAATCTCACCCGTTTCAGACGCCTTTTTGCGGGCGTTGTTTAAATTGAAAAGCACGGCGTTCTTTTTAAATATTTCAGTCTCGGGGGAGTTTACGTACTTGCCCTCTTCATAGGCCATGTCTGTGGGCGTAAGCGCGGTTTTGCGCGCGGTAAAGGCTATTACGCGCCCCTGAAAGTCGCAGATGGGTATCATGAGGCGCCCCCTGAAGCGCGGCTTAAAGTTGCGGAAATCAAAATCAAACTCCCTCGCAAAAAAGAGCCCGCTTTGCTTTAGGGCGTCTGCGGCGTAGCCGCGCTTTTCAAGCCCCTTTTTTAAAGGCGCGTCATCCAAGGGCGCAAAGCCTATGCGCAGGGTTTTGGCGTCTTCAAGCGAGAAGCGGCGCTCTTCTGTCCAGTAGCGGCGCATGGCTTCGCCGTCTTGGGTTTCTGCCCAGAAACATTTGGAAAACCAAGCGGCAGTGTCTTCGTGTATGTCGTAAAGCTGTTTTTTTAGCGACGTGTTTTGACGCGCGCCCGCCGCGCTTTCATCATACTCGATAGGCACGTTAAAGCGGTTTGCGATAAATTCGGCAGCTTCGGGGAAGCTCATATTCTCTTTAATTTGAACAAGCTTGAATATGTCGCCGCCTTGGCTTGTGCTGAAGCAGTAGAAAAAATTCTTATCGGGGTATACGAAGAAAGACGGTGTTTTTTCCGTCGTGAAAGGACTTAAGCCCTTGTATGCCGAGCCCGATTTTTTAAGCGCCACATAAGAGCTTGCAAGGTCGTAAATGTTGACCCTGCTTTTTATGTCCTCTATGCAGCTGTTTTTTATTAGTGGCACTTAAATTAGGCTGATTTCTCTTTTGGGGTTTGCCATAAAAAATGCGGCCATAAGCCGCATAGGCGTTTAACGCGCGGACGCGCTATTTTGTCTGAGGCGTTTGGCCGGCTTCAAAAGCGGCAAACTCTGCCTCGGCCTCAGCCCTATAGGGATGGTCCTCTTTTGCCTCAAGCAGATACTTGCGGTAGAAGAAGGCGGCGTTGCGCCTGTTGCCGGAAAGCTTGTAAGTGCGCGCAAGCCCTATGATGATTTCACTGTTGTATGGGAAGCGCTGGTGCGATTCGTAAAGGGCGTCCAACATCTTGTCCGTGGGTAAAACTTTTGCCGCGCACCTCAAGAAGTAGAGGTTGGTATTTAAGTCTTCCCTGTTGCGGTTTAAAGATTCGCGCGCGGCCAGATAGGCGTCCATGGGCTTGTCTTCGGCCTCATAAGCCTTTGCGAGCGCGCGCCAAGTTTCATAAGATTCGGGGTCTTTAAGTATGGCTTTGTGGGCGGCTTTTGCGGCGTCTGCGGGTTTGCCCTCGTCAATTAATTTTGAAGTTCTGGCGATGTAGCTTGCGGCATCGTCGGCTATGGGCAGCGATGCAACATCTTTGAGGGCTTCGCCTTGGACGACGGTTTCTCCTTGCGAGGCGCCCTGTGCGGCCTTTGCGGCTTCGGCTTTTTCGGCCTCTAGCTTTGCTTTTTCTTCAGCCTCTTTTTTCGCCTTTTCTTCGGCTTCCTTCTTAATGCGTTCTTCTTGCGCTTTTTTAAGCTCTTCCTGTTTGCGTATGGCTTCCTTTGCCTCTTCAAGCTTCTTGCGAAACTCTGCAAGCTGCGCTTTAAGATTGGGGTGCAGGGCGTCAATGGCGGCGGGGTCTATCTCTTCAAGCTGCTTTACGGCGGCGTCAAGCTTGGCCGTATTTTTGTCAGCCAGATATAGGTCTATTAATGCGATTAAAATAGTTTTGCGCGTTTCCAAGTTGTCTTTGGAGGTCGCAGCCAAAGCGGGCTCTAACCAGCGTATGGCCTGCGTTTTATTGCCAAGCTTCATGAAGAGCACGCCTATTGCGGCGGCTTCTTCGGTATTGGGGTTGCGGTCCGCGGCCTTGAGGCTTGCAAGATACGCGTTTAAAGCGTCCTGATAGCGCAATGCGGTTTCATAGCATTTGCCTAGGGATTTCCACGCCATAAAGTCGCTCTTTTCTGACGCGAGGTATTGTTCATAGGTGCGGATTGCGGCGTCGTTTATATTTGCGCGCTCATAAGCGCGCGCCGCAAATAGATACAGCGATATGTCGGCGTCTTTAAGACCTGCGGCCTTTTCAAAATAAAGAGCCGAGAGCGCATAGTTGTCGTTTTGAGAATATGCGTATGCGAGGGTCTCGCAAAGTTTGGAATCGTCCCCGTATTGCTTGTAGACGGAGTCGAGCAGGGTTATTGCGTCCTGCAATTTTTCCTCGAACATCAGGGTCTGGGCGCGGGTTACTGCGGCCTCTATCTTTTCTTTTCGCTCTTGGGCAAGCCGCTCAGGAGACTTTGTGCAGCCCGCAATCGCGAGGACTGCAACGCATATAAAAACGTAGAGGAGTTTTTTAAACTTCATTGCTTGCATTGTAGGCATTTTTAATTTTAACTGCTTGCTAAATTAAATTGAAAGCGAATGTCCGCTTTTTTGAGGCGGCCCAATCGGATTACTCAGATGAATTATTATAAGACTCTAATAAAAAAAGCCGTCTTGCAAATACTTTTTGCGTCAATATTGCTCCAAAGCGCGCTTTCGGGTGATGAACTTTTGGGCGGCAAATTGAAAATTGCTACCCCTCCGCCCCCGCCGGAGCCTATAGACTCGCCTTCGCCCTCCGCAGAAGCGGGCGCTGCGGCATCTTCGGCAAAAGACAAATTCCCAGACATGGGCAAATACATTTTTGAGTGCCGCGTAGCAAATTTTGAGCCCTCTGATTATTCTGCGGCGGTCGCCGGGCTTTTTACATCGTTTGAAAAAACGGCGGGCAAAAACATAAGGCGCGGCGCAAAAGGCAAGGTGGGGCTTAAGATTTATACGAACAGCGGCGCCGGCATACACACGCCCAAAGCCCTGATAGAAGCCGTAATCGCAGAGCTCGGGCGGCGCGGCTACAAGCGCGAAGAAGTGTGGCTTGTAGACTTAAGCCGCCGCAAGCTGCGCGACTGCGGCTTTTTGCCGAAGCTCAGCGAAAAACAGGCCGGCGCCCCCGACGATTATCAGGGCAGCCCGGTTGCGGATTTGGAAAGCGGCAAATATTTCGACAAGCGTTGGTTTTACGACAGCCCCCTGCAGCCGCGCCTCTATCGCAACACAATGGCGCCGGAAGTTATTTACGATCCCGAACTGCGCAAAAGCATGTTGCCCGTTCCGCTCTTTTTCACGTTCGACTTCTGGATTAACCTGCCCGTAATTACCGAGCTGCCAGGGCTGGGCGTAAGCGGCGCAATAGGCAATATATCGATATGGAACGTCTCAAACCAGGAGCGGTTTTTAAACTCTCCGGCAAACGCGCCCATGGCTGCGGCCGAAATGTGCGCCGTGCCCGAAATGCGCGACGGATATTTGTTCACAATCATGACTTTTGAGCAGGTGCAGTATGCGGGCGGCGCGATATTCAATTCTCGCGCTACGGGTTCTGAACATTTCATAATGCTTTCGAGCGACATTGCGGCTTTGGACTACGTCGCCTGGGAAACCGTCAACAAATATAGGTCGGCTGCGGGCTTTCCGCAGATAAACCCGGTGCCGCCCGTGCTTGATTATTGCTCGCAACTCAAGCTTGGGTCGCCAGACATTTTTGAACATAAAAGGATATTCGTCACTTACTGAGATTTTTTGATGATAAGCTCTTCAAAACCAAAAAAGACCGTTTCGGAAACGGGGCAAAATCCGGACGAGATTTTCGACATAGTCGACGCCTCCGACAATGTGGTGGGTTGCGCCCCGCGCAGCCTCATACATAAAAACTGGCTCTTTCACCGCAGCGTGCACGCCATAGTCTTTGATAAAAGCGGCAAAAATATCCTGCTTCAAAAGCGCTCCATGCTTAAAGACTCCTATCCGGGGTATTACACCGCGTCATGCTCCGGCCATGTCGATTCTGGCGAAGATTACGACACGGCTCTGCTGCGCGAAACCTCTGAAGAGCTTGGGGCGGATATGAAAATTTCGCAGTTTAAAAAAATCGGCAAGATAGACGCCTGCAAAGACACGGGTTTTGAATTTGCTTGGGTTTATACCGCCGTGCACGAAGGCCCGTTTGAATACCCGCCGCACGAGGTTGACAGCCTTGAATGGATGCCCGAAGCCGAATTCGCAAAACTCATAGAAATGGGAGGGGCAAAAATAACCCCCGCTTTCGTTTGCGTTTACAAATATTTTCGTTCAAAGTGTCCGCTTTAAAAAATTTTGAATATAAGAGATGAGTAAAGTAAGAGTCAGATTTGCCCCAAGCCCGACGGGGTTTTTTCACATAGGAAGCGCCCGCACCGCTTTATTTAACTGGCTTTACGCCCGTCATACGGGCGGAACCTTCATACTGAGAATTGAGGATACCGACAAGGAGCGCAATAACGACGCCGCCTTGCGCGTGCTCATAGACGGTATGCGCTGGCTGGGTTTAAATTGGGACGAGGGTCCCGAAATCGGCGGCGAATACGGTCCATACTTTCAGAGTCAGCGCGACAACGTGTATCTTGAATATCTTGAAAAACTTCGCCAAAACGGCCGCGCTTACGATAAGGACGGCGCGGTATTCTTTAAGGTATCGGGCGAAAAGCAGGTTTTGCACGACGCCGTTTACGGCGACGTTGAGCGCCTTGAAGAAAAAGACTTTCCGATATTTCGCTCAAACGGTTCCCCCGTTTTTCATTTTGTGAACGTAGTTGACGATATCGCAATGAACATCACGCACGTGATAAGGGGGCAAGACCATCTTACCAACACCAACAAGCATCTTGAAATATTCAAGGCTTTTGACGCGCCGCTGCCGCAGTTTGCGCATATCCCGCTCATACTTAAAAGCGAGGGAGAGGGCAAGATGAGCAAGCGCGACAAGGGTGCGCTCATAGAAGAATACGAGCAGAAAAACTTTTTGCCCGAGGCCGTGCGCAATTATCTTTGCATGCTGGGTTGGAATCCCAAAAACAATTTGGAAGTAATGCCCATTGAGCAGATTATTGAGCTGTTTGACTTTGGCGGCATCATAAAGAGCAACGCGCGTTTTGACGAACGTAAAATGGCGCACTTCAATACGGAGCATATCCGCGCCCTGTCTCCGAAAAAATTTGCGGAGCTTGCGCTTAAGGCGCTCGGCGCAGAATCTTTGGCGGCGCGCGCGGACAGGTCTTACGCCGATGCGGTTTTGGCGCTTTGTCAGCCCAAGGCTGTCAATATGGAATCTTTGGACGGGCTTATGTTTTACTTTTTTACTGAAGATTTTGTCTATGACGAAGCCGCAAAAGAGAGGGTCTTTAAGAAGGGTGAACCCGTTAAGCGCATGGCGCAAGCGCTTGCCCTCATAAGCGCGATGCCCGCAGCGCAATTTACGCAAGACGGCTTGCATGAAGCTTTTGAGAAGCTCGCCGCGTCAAACAACCTAAAGATTACAGAATACTTCCCGCCGCTCAGATTTGGGGTTTCGGGACAGGCGGGCGGCCCCGATTTGCTGCCCATGCTCTGCGTGCTCGGCAAAGAAAAGGTAGTCGAAAGACTCTCCCGCAGCGTTGCGCGCTTTTCTTAATACTTGCAAATATTTAACGATTACTTAAAAACTGTACCGACTTTAATATGAGCGACCCCATCAAACACGAATGCGGCATAGCTCTCGTGAGATTGCTGAAACCACTCAGCTATTATCAAGAGAAATACGGCACGCCGCTTTACGGCTTCAACAAGCTTTTTTTGCTCATGGAAAAACAGCACAACCGCGGTCAGGACGGCGCGGGCATAGGCGGTGTGAAAATCGGTATCCCGCCCGGGCAGCGCTTCATGTTCAGAGAGCGCAGCGTATCTCCCAACGCCCTGCCAGAGATTTTTCAAGGTCAGCTTAAAAAGTATCAGAAAATGCTTTCCAGGGGTGTAATACACCCCGAATTCCCCGATACCGTGAAGGAAAATTTTGACTTCGGCGGGGAGCTTTTGTTGGGGCATTTGCGTTACGGAACAAGCGGCAGTTACGACGTATCTACCTGCCATCCGTTTTTCAGAAAGAGCACGTGGCCTGCGCGCAACCTGATGCTTGTGGGCAATTTCAACATCACAAATACTGATGAGCTCAACAACCGCATGATAGAAATCGGCATACATCCGGTTTTCAGCACCGACACTCAGGCGATTTTGGAGCAGATAAGCTTTTATCTTGATATTGAGCACGCCGAAATTTACAGGGAGCTGCGCGACAAGGGAATAGCGGGGGCGTCCATTTTGCGCATGATGAACGAGAAGCTCAACCCCGAACGCGTCGTCAGCGAAGCTGCGCGCAATTGGGACGGCGGTTACGTTATTGCCGGCATAATAGGCAACGGCGACGCCTTTGTTTTGAGAGATCCGCACGGCATACGCCCCTGCCACTATATAAAGAACGACGAAGTTGTGGCTTTCGCCTCGGAAAGGGTGGCGCTTATGACCATTTTTGACGCCAAGGCCGAAGACGTGCATGAGCTTACGCCGGGCGCAACATTTGTTGTGAAAAGCGACGGCACTTGCAGGGAGCACCGCTTTGCGCCCGAGGAAAAAAAGACCGCCTGCATGTTTGAGCGCATATATTTTTCAAGGGGCAATGACCCCGACATCTACGAAGAGCGCAAGTTGATGGGCGAGGCTCTTTGCCCCGCAATCATGAAGGCCGTCGAGGGCGACTTTAAAAACACGGTTTTCAGCTACATTCCCAACACCGCGGAAGTCGCCTATTACGGCATGATGAGCGGTATGCGCTGTATAAGGCGCGCGCAGGTAAAAGAAGCCTTCATGGAAAAAATCAAACAGGGCAAGTGCATCAGCGAAGAAGACTACGACGCCCTGATTTTGGACAACTGGCCCAGGGGTGAAAAAATCGCCCACAAAGACATCAAGCTGCGCACGTTTATTTCAAACGAGAAAGACAGGATGCAGCTTGCCTCCCACGTTTACGACGTCACTTACGGGGTTGTTTCCGAAAAGGACAATCTGGTTTGTCTGGATGACTCCATAGTGCGCGGCACAACGCTCAAACAGCAGATTTTGCGCATACTTTCAAAGACAAATCCGCTAAAAATCGTCATAGCCTCCACAGCGCCCCAGATACGCTATCCGGACTGCTACGGCATTGATATGAGCGAGCTTGGCAAATTCATCGCATTTCAGGCGGCAATCGCGCTTTGCAAAGAGACGGGCAAGAAGGATTTGATTAAAGAAGTGTATTCTCTCTGCGCGGAGCAGGAGCATAAAAACCCCGCCCAGATGAAAAACTACGTGAAGATGATTTACGAAGCCTTCACGCCTGAGCTTATCTCTCAAAAAATTTCGCAGCTCGTATACCCCCAAAACATAGAGTGGAGCGGGGAAGTGCAGATAGTTTACCAATCCATAGAAAACCTGCACAAGGCCGTGAAAAGTTGCACAGGAGACTGGTATTTCACGGGCAATTATCCGACGCCCGGCGGCTACAGGGTGCTTAACCGCGCCTTTATGAATTATTACGAAAGCAAGGAGGGGCGCAGCTACTAGGCGCGCCTGAAAGTTCTTATATTTTTGCTGCAAGCCTCATGAAAAAGACGTTTACGGCCATACTAAGCGCGCTTTTTTTGAGTGCGGCGGTTGCGTATGCGGATGCAAGCGCGCAAGCTGCGCCTTTGGGTGCTGATGCGGGCGCGTTGCCAAAGCCAAAGCCTTTGGGCGCGCTTGATGTCGCAAAGCCTTCGCAAGCCTTAAGCGCGCCGTTTCTGGGCTTGCCTACGCCCGCAGAGCTTGAATCTGCCGACAAAGCGCGCGTGCGCTATGTAATGTATAAGACGCCGTGCTTTATAATCATCGCGCAAAATACCGACGCCCTGAGCGCCGCAAAGAGCGTGGCGGAATCTGCGGAGGAAATGTTTGCAGAATACGTGGGCTCAAAAATGATGTTTGAGCCTCCGCTTACCTTGCAAATCGTGCCGGAAAATTCAGACACGTTTAAGGGAGACTTTGCGGTTTCCGACTTTGACACGGCGCACGCAGTAATCTCGGCGCGTTGGGTTGAAAACTTGCCCTTTGACGGGTTTTGCAAGCTTGTATCGGGCGCTATTTTGAGGCGCATGGCCTTGCAAGTAGGCGGCTCGAAAGCCGCGGACGCCGTGCCGTTTTGGCTTGAGCTTGCTTTTGCGAAGAATCTCGAATGTAAAATTGCGGCTTCGGGCGTGTTTACTTGCGCGCGCGCGGCCTGCGCAGAGCCTCAAGACTCATTAAGGCGGGTCTTCAACTATTCTCGCGGCGGCAATGCCGACTTTGAAATGATGGAGCTTAACTCATATTGGACCTTGCGCACGCTTGAAGGCGTGCTTGGCAAAAACAAAAATTTTCAGGCGTTTTTCAGGCGCTGCCTTGCCGGCGAAAGCCCCGAAAGCCTTTTGAAATCGGTTCAGGCGGAAACAAAATTTTCAGACTTTGACACGCGCTGGAAGTGCGCGGTTTTGGGTGAGATATATTCTCGCATGGGCGGGGTGCTTACTACTGAAGCTTCGCGCGCGGAGCTTGCGCGTCAGAGCGTCGTAGCCGTTGAAGATACGGATGGCGAGCTTGTGAGCCTTTCTGACACTCAACTTTGGCAGAACCGCAAAAATCCACGCGTGCGGCGCACGCTTAATGAGCGCATTGCGGAAATAAAAATATCTCTTCTTTATATAAATCCGGCGTATTATGACGCGCTGCTGGCGGCGGGGCAGGTTATGGAGGCTGTGATTGCCGACGACAAAAGCGCCTTTGACGCCGCAAGGGAGTCTTTCATTAAATCTTATCGAATAGGTTTCGGCGTCGAAAAACGCGCGAGGGAACTTTTGACCGCAAATTTGGAAGAGCTTAAAAAGAGCGCAAATCCGCCGTCTCCGGCCCAAACGCCGCCGCAAGTTGCCCCCGCGGCGCAACAGCCTTAGGCCATCTGCGCCGATTTCTGCGCGGGCGTTCGCGTTTTTTGCGGCGTTTGAAATTTGCTTCATCAAAAAAATATACTTGATAAAGGCGCCAATAAAATAATAAGGTTTCGGCTATGATTAACGAGATATTAGCAATAGGTTTGCCCGGCGGCCCCGAGATGATCGTTATTCTGGTTGTTATTTTGCTTCTTTTCGGAGCAAAAAGACTTCCTGAACTCGCAAAAGGGCTCGGCAAATCCATAAGGGAATTTAAGAAGGCGACCAGCGAAGTCGAAGACGACATTCGCGAAGCTCTTAAAGAAGACCCCTCAAAGCCCGCCGCACCCAAGGTAGAAGCTAAAAAAGATGCAGAAGGCATAAAACCTTCGGAGTCTGAAAAGACCAAGTCTGAATAGTCCCTCGGGGGAGGGTGCATATTTTAAAAGGGAAGCTCGGGGCTTCCCTTTTTTGTTTACGCCCCGAAGACCGCGAATTTTGTGCCCACGGGCGTATCAAACACGCGTGCTTGCGCGCCGTAGGCCTTTGTGAGGATTTCCGCCGTCATAATTTCTTGGGGGCTGCCGCAAGCGAGCATTGTGTGTCCGCCCATTACGGCGATTTTGTCGGCATACATTGCCGCAAGGTTTGGGTCGTGGAGCACAGCGGCTACGGCCGCCCCGTTTTGCGCCAGATTTTTTGCAAGCTTCATGGCGGCTGCGGCGTGCGCGGGGTCAAGGCCTGAGCATGGTTCGTCAAGCAAAAGCGTCTTGCCGGAGTAGTCTCCGTTTTTTGAATATATCTGGGCTAGGGTGCGCGCAAGCTGCACTCTGCGTTTTTCGCCGCCTGAAAGCGCCGTGTAAAAACGCTCTTCAAAACCTTCAAGCCCCGCAAGCCTCAGGCATTCAAACGCCACTTCCTCGTCTTGGGCGGAATATGAAAATTGGGGCGAATGCGCGTAGCGGCCAAGCAGCACAGTATCCAAAACCGAATAGTCGAAGACGAGGGAATTTTCTTGCTCAAGCACGGCTCTGGTCTTTGCGAGGACGCGCGCCGAAACCCCGTTTATATCAGCCCCGTCGGCCAAGACGCGCCCGCTGTCGGGCTTAAAATAGCCGCTTAAAATATTTAAAAGCGTGCTTTTGCCCGCGCCGTTAGTGCCCAAAATTGCGCAGAATTCCCCGCCGCTTATGCTCAACGACAGGTTTTTAAGAACCTCTAAGCGCGGGCGTTTATACGCAAAACTTATATTTTCAGCTTCTAACATTGCGTGGGTTCCTTAAAATCAACAAAAATACCGGCGCGCCGATAAGCGCCGTTATAACGCCGATGGGCACGGCGTCCGTAGGCGATACCGCGCGCGATATCACATCCGCAAAAGTTATGAGCGCCGCGCCGCCCAGGGCAGAAAGCGGCAGCAGCGTGCGGTTGTCCGGGCCCGCCGCCATCCTTAAAATGTGCGGCACAACCAGTCCCACAAAGCCTATTATCCCGCAGAGTGCGACGCAAGAGGCCGTCATGGCCGCCGCGCAAAACATTGCGGCAAATTGCAACTTGCCCGCATCCGCGCCCGCATGGTGCGCCTGTCGCGCGCCGAGAGAAAGCACATTGAGGCCTTTGGCCTTTGAAAATAAAAACAGCCATGCCGCCCCGCTTATTACAGAGGCGCTGGCAAGGGTTTTCCAAGTGGATGCGTCAAGAGAGCCGAGCGTCCAAAATATGAAGCTTTTTAAGCCCGCTTCTCTGGCGGAATACATTGCAAAGCCGACTATTGCGGAGCAGAATGCGTTTACGGCTATACCCGTAAGCAGTATGGAAGCCGCAGAAATCCTGCCGCCGTAGGCGCTCAGTCTCCATATCGCGGCGGTTGCGGCAAGGCCGCAAATAAGCGCGCCCGCTTGCAACCCGAGCCCCGCAAAAGCGCTTTCTGAAAAAATCACGATTGCCAAAACGGCACCCAGCGACGCGCCCGCAGATACGCCCGTAATGGAAGGGTCGGCAAGCGGGTTTCTGAAAAGCGACTGCATTGCCGCCCCCGCCCCAGCAAGCGATGCGCCCGCCAAAATTCCTGTCAGAAGGCGCGGCAGCCTGATGTCGTAAAAAATAACTTTGTCGGCGTCGGCAAATTCTCCGCAGAAAATGCCGCGCAAAATTTTTAAAAACCCCAAATCAGCCGCCCCCGTCGAAAGCGACAGGGCGCAGGCAAAAACAAGCAGGGCGCACAAAACTGCGAAAGCGGTTACAAAGCGCCTGTTGATAGCACCGCCCAAAACGCTACCTCCTGCGAGGGCCGTAGCTGCGCATGGGCGCATTCCTCGCGACATCCGCGTTTTTAAGCCTGTAGACTATGCGCGCCTTCTCTATGTCTTGCGGGGTCATTTCCATCTTGACCCTGTCTCCCACGGTCAGCTTTATGAAATTTTTGCGGAGCTTGCCCGATATGTGGGCGAGCACCTGATGCCCGTTCGCAAGCTCAACCCTGAACATTGTTCCGGGGAGAACTGAAATCACTTTACCTTCTACTTCTACGCAGTCCGACATTAGTCCTTGTTGTTAATTTGTTAAAGGCGCGATTTTGCTATTTTTTGTCCTGCATAGTCAAGCAGATAAAACGCGCAATATGCGCATTGGCGCGCGCTTAAAAAACTTAAAGAGAAATATGGCGGGTGCACGCCTTCAAAAGCTGGGCTCTGTCTACCGTAAGCCCCCAGCCGGGCATGGGCAGCATTGCGTAAGCGCCGTCGGGCAGTCTATACGTGCTTTCTTCTACAATGGCATTTAGGAATACCGAATTTTCATGCGGTTTTTCTGTAGTCTCAACCCACTGCGCGCCCACGGCTATGGCTATTTGCTGATAAACCGTGCAGCCCGGGCCTATGAGGGAGTTTTCTCCGATGCAAATTTCACCCCCGAAAGACTTGATTTTTGTAACAAGGGCGGATACGCAGTAAAAGTTGCCCATGTCGCCAGGGTGCAGGTTAAAGAGGTCGGCGCTGCCCTTTAAATTCTTTTTGAGAGCCTTTTGGGAATCTCTTATATATCTGTCCGAAATTATTATGACGCCGTATTTTTTGCCTAGGTTTCTTATCTCGGGCAGACGTTCTTCGGGCACGCTTGCCAAATCTTCTATGGCGTTTGCGCCGGCTTGCGCAAGGCGCTTGATGATTTCTTCAAGGGGCTGCAAGTCCGCGTCTTTTATCGTGTATGTGCGGGTGGCGTCAACCACTATGAACGTGTCGGGCTTTACGGCTTTGCGCAGCGTTGCGACAAGCTTTTCGTCAAGCGCAATGTCGCCGAAAATTCGCATCTTCATGTGCGCGGTAAGATTTTGACGCTTTGCCAACACTATTTTTTCTCCAATCTTGTCGGGCTCGTCTTCGCAAATGCTGAAAGAGCCGGCCACTTTTGAAATTTCATTAAAGCCCATAAGGCGCACGGCGGCTACGCCGCGCTCTTTGCCGACTATGTCCAAAAGCGCCATGTTCAACATTTCCGAAATGCCCAACGCCATCTCGCAATCATGCGTCTTAAGATGGTTTAGACCCTCTTGCGCGCTTACGCCTTTAAATTTCTTAAGATAATCCGCAACAATCTTAAACTCCGAACTTTCAAAATTTACAGAAGGATTATTTACGGTAAGGACGGCTTCGCCCCAGCCCTCGTTTTCCCCTGCTTTCATCCGCAATATCATGTGTTGCCTGTTTTCGCGGGGGTTTTGGCTGAAATGCATGGGGCTGTCCACGTTTATCAAAAACACCTCTATTTCAGAAACGGTTGCGGCCGCCAAACCGCTTGCGGGGCAAACGATTGAGGTTAAAAATACAATGAAGATTGCCAACTTATTCATTTCCGCAGGGGTGTTTGGAAACTGATATTAAATACGTATCGCCCAAAGCTGAATTAGATTTAATAAAAAGCATAAGCCATTGTAAAGCTCAAAGATGATTTTTAAGGTAGAGAATCTTGGGTTTGAATCTTGTATGTTTACGGAGTGCTTTTTTATTGTATTTGCAAGGCGCTTTGGGGTATTCTCCGCCAAGTTATGCCGCAGAAAGGAATTTTTGACTGTCCGTTTACGCCCATGCACCCGTCCTGCCTTAACAGGGATGACGAGTATTATATGAAGCTTGCCTACAATTTGGCGCTTAAGGCTTGGGCTTTGGGAGAGGTGCCAATAGGCGCAATCGCCGTAAACGCGGGTGCCGTAATAGGGCAGGCGCACAACATGGTAGAGACCATGAAAGACCCCACCGCCCATGCAGAAATTTTGGCAATTACGCAGGCCGCAAACAAAATCGGGGACTGGCGCTTAAACGGCACAACGCTCTACGTTACAAAAGAGCCCTGCCCTATGTGTGCGGGCGCTTGCGTTATGTCGCGCGTAAGCAGGGTTGTATTCGGCGCCGGAGACCTCGCAATGGGTTTTCTGGGCGGGGCTGCAAAGTTTCATGAAATGGGCACCTTAAATCACGCTTTGAAGGTGGATGAGCCCGTTTTGCAAGAAGAGTGCGCTGAACTGCTCAAGACTTTTTTTGCTTTAAAGCGCAAGCTTTCCGACGATAATGCTCTCAATCGGCGGGAGTGATTTTTTAACGCAATAAAGGTAAACCCAAACAATATATCAGACTATGAAATACGAATTAGTTCCACTTAAATATGACTACGCGGCCTTGGAGCCTTGGATAGACGCAAAAACCGTTGAAATCCACCATGACAAACATCAGGCAACCTATGTCGCAAACCTAAACGCGGCGCTTGAGTCTGACCCCAACTTCAAGTATGAAGGGTGCTTGGGATGCCTCTTGGAAACCCTTGACAAAGTGCCGGAAGGCATAAGGACTGCCGTCCGCAATAACGGCGGCGGCGTCTGGAATCACAATTTTTACTGGACGGGTTTTTCGGCAGAGAAAACCAAGCCTTCAGAAAAGCTTCAAAAAGCGGCAGACGCGGCTTTCGGCGGCGTTGACGGCTTAAAAAAGCAGCTTAACGACGCGGGTCTTAAACGCTTCGGCAGCGGCTGGGCTTGGCTTGTTACCGACGAGAAGGGAAAGCTTAGCATAATATCGACGCCCAATCAGGATACCCCTATTATGGGCAAATTTGCGGGCTTGCCCGAAGGCTTGACCCCGCTGCTTACCATAGACGTTTGGGAGCACTCATACTATCTTAAATACCAGAACCGCCGCGCAGAATATCTTGAAGCCGTGTGGAACGTGATAAACTGGAAAGAAGTTTCGCGCAGATACGCGCTTGCTCTCGGCGAAGAGGTTGAGGGTTGCCGCTGCGGCTCGGGCGAAGCCAAAAAATAGTCCGCCTTTTCACGACACTTTTAAAGCGCCGATATGTTCGGCGCTTTTTTTTTGTAATTTCTTGTGCGGGCTTTGCGCTTTTAATCATTGAGGATGTCGGCAGCGTAAAAGTGTGATTTTTAAATTTAATGCTTGCAAGGCGGGCTTTAATTTTATCGATTCCGATAGACTTTTGCGAGGCAATGCTCTTCTTAAAATCCTCTTCAAAAAAGCTTTCATAAAAAAACTTCTTGAAAAGAGGCGTGACTGAGCTTCATATAAAGTCATATTTACCTAATCACAAAAAATATATGTGCGGAATAACCGGTTATGTTGGTAAAAAACAGGCAGCTCCCATATTGTTGGAAGGTCTGACAAAACTCGAATACAGGGGTTACGACTCTGCGGGCATGGCTCTCATACACGGCACGGTCATGGACGTTAAAAAGAAGAAGGGCAGGGTTGCCGTGCTTTCAGAAGAATGCAGGGCGCATCCCTTTGACGCCACGACAGGCATCAGCCACACGCGTTGGGCAACCCACGGCGGCGTGACAGACGCAAACGCGCATCCGCACGTCTCCACCTGCGGCAATTTTGCGCTTGTGCACAACGGCATAATTGAAAATTACGAAAGCATACGCCACTTTTTGGAGGGCAAAGGCTACACATTTTTAAGCCAGACCGATACCGAGGCGCTTGTAAATTTGATTTCTTACGAATATAAGGGGCTTGCAAACGATCCTTGCGAAAACCGCTTTATGGAAGCCGTGCGCCGCGCTCTCTGCCATGTTGAGGGCACTTACGGCATTGCCGTAATCAGCAAATTTCACGACGGCGAAATAATCGCCGCGCGCAAAGGCTCGCCGCTTATCATAGGCATAGGCAAAGGCGAGCGCCTTGTGTCCAGCGACGTTTTGGGTTTTGCGGGGCGCGCGCAAAACGTCATATACCTTGACGACGGACAAATTGCCAGCGTAACCGCCGAAAATTGCGACATCATTACGGTCGGCAATCAGCAAATACAATGCGTAATAAACCAGATAGACTGGGAGATGGATAATGCGGAGCTCGGCTCTTTCAGGCATTACATGGAAAAGGAGATTTTTGAGCAGCCCAAGGTTGTAGAAAACGCCATACGCGGCCGCATCTCCGACGACGGTTCTACGGCGGTATTAAACGGCCTTAACATGACGCCTTCTGAGCTTAGGCAGATAGACCGCATTTTGTTTTGCGCCTGCGGCACCGCGTGGCACGCCTGTTTGGTGGCGGAAAACTTCATAGAAAAATACACGCGCATCCCCGTAGAGGTAGAATACGCCAGCGAATTTCGCTACCGTAATGCGCCCTTGGATAAGAACACGCTCGCTTTTGTTATCAGCCAAAGCGGCGAAACCATAGACACGCTTGAAGCCCTTAGGGAATCTCAGCGCAAAGGTTTTAAGACCCTCGCCATAACAAACTCCGTAGGCTCAACAATTTCAAGGGAGAGCAACGGCGGCCTTTACCAATACGGCGGCCGCGAAATCGGCGTTGCGTCGACCAAGGCGTTTACTTCGCAAGTTATGATATGCCTGCTTATCGCGCTTTACATAGGCCGCATGAGGGATCTTTCATACTCGCAGGGCAAAGAAATCGTGGAAGCCATAAAAAGCGCGCCGGATTTTATTGCGGAAGCGCTTAAGCTTGCGCCTTCCATAGAGAAGCTCGCCCAAAAATATTATAAGTTTGACGACTTCTTGTTTCTCGGCCGTTTGGAAGAGTTCCCGATAGCCCTTGAAGGCGCGCTCAAGCTTAAAGAAATTTCATACATCCATGCCGAGGGCTACCCCGCGGCCGAAATGAAGCACGGCCCCATAGCCTTGGTATGTCCCGAGTGCCCCACGGTGATTTTTGCGCATCACGGCGACATATTCAACAAGGTGGTGTCAAACGCCCAAGAAATAAAGGCGCGCAAGGGACCTTGCATAGTCATTACCGATGCGCCGGAGCTTTTCCCCAAGGGTTTGGCCGACGACGTAATAGTTGTGCCGCGCGTGCATGAATCAATAAGGCCTATAATATCGACCATACCGATACAGCTGCTGGCCTACTACATTGCGCTTGCCCGCGGTTGCGATGTCGACAAGCCGCGCAATCTCGCAAAGAGCGTGACGGTCGAGTAGTTTTACATTGCTTCTTTTAGAGCGCCTTTAGGGGCGCTCTTTTGTTTGACGATTATGTTTGACAATATTGTCAAACGCCGTAAATATCTTGCGCGTTATGAAAGAAACAAAAGAAGCGGGCGCGGAAGAAAAAATAATTGCCGCCGCGCGCAGAGTTTTTATCAAAAAGGGCAGGGAGTCCGCAACAATGGCCGATATCGCCAAAGAGGCGGGCATAAGCAGAACCTCCCTCAATTATTATTTCAGAAGCAAGGAAAAGCTTTTTGACGGCGCTTTTGAAGGCGTTTTAAAAAGCGTCTTGCCGCACATAGAAAAAATTATAACGGATGAGTCGGGCGCGCTTGAGAAGTTCGCAAAAATTATCGACGTGCATACCGCAATGCTCTTAAAGACGCCCGATATGCCGCTTTTTATAATGGGCGAAATTAACAGAGACGCGCCTTCGCTTATTACTCGGGCTCGCAAAATACTCGGCCCTCAAAATGTTGTGCGCCGCTTCGGAGAGCAAATTGAAGCCGAAATGGCTCTAGGCAAGCTGCGCCGTCTGCCGCTTGCGGATGTGGCGAACGTATATCTTGGCGTAATGCTCTTCCCGTTTCTCATTAAAAACGCGCTTGAGATAGTGTTCTTTAAAAACAGCGGCGAAGAGTTTAAAAATTTTGTTGCGGCGCGCCGCGCGCTGGCGCTTGAGATTTTGACCGGCACCCTCAAGCCTTGAGGCGTTTCTTGAAATTTTGGTTTGACTGCGAGTGAACAAATGTTCTTTTTAGGATTTATTGCACAAACAAAAGTTGCGAAAGCGGTTAATTTTCTAACATTTAACTCATAATATTAAGGTTGACGGCTTTTTTAAAGCCTGAAAAATTTTCAAAAATCAATAACAGTTTTTTTACATATATGAAAAACACAGTCCGTATCGTTCTGTCATTGGCGGCGCTTATTGCGTTTGGGGCTTGCACTAAAAAAGAAGAGGCCAAGGTCTCAAGGCCGCCCTCGCCCGTAGTGCTGGGCTCAGCGCAAACCAAAAATGCGCCGCGCTATCTTGAATGCTTGGGCACCATACACTCTTTCAACAGTGTGAGCGTCATGCCGCAGGTTACGGGGCAGATTGTTGAAATAACATTTAAGCAGGGCGACATAGTAAAAGAGGGCGACATCATCGCTAAGATAGATCCGCGCCCATTTCAGGCCGCTGTAATGCAGGCGCAGGGCAATCTCAATCAGGCGCTGGCGCAGCTTAAGATTGACGAGCTTGAAGTGACGCGCAACAAGACGCTCGTCAAAGACAAATACATAGACCAACAAACTTTTGACACTTACGTGGCCAAAGTTGAGATGGATAAGGGCGTCATAGAAACTTGCAGGGGCGCCTTGGAACAGGCCAAGATAAATTTGGAGTGGTGCACAATAAAGTCTCCCGTGGGCGGCAAGATAGGCTTTTATGAGATTGACTTGGGCAACATCGTAAACGCTAACGTAAGCAAGATTACCTCCATAGAGCAGATAGACAAACTCTATGTGGACTTTGTAATACCCAACCAGTTTTTGAATGAAGTAAAAACTTTCATGGATAAAAACGGCGGCAAGCTTGATTTGGTTGTAAAATATATTGAGGACGATATGCGCCACCTCTCGCAAGATGCCACCGTCAGCATCATACAAAATCAGGTTCGCTACCAGTCGGGCACTGTAGTATTGAGGGGTGAGTTGGAAAATTCAAAAGGGATTTTCTGGCCCAATCAGCCCATAAAGGCAAACTTGGTTCTAGAAAGCTTGAAAGACGCGGTTGTCATACCCTACCAATCGATAGAAACCGGCCCCGTGGGCAAATACGTATATGCCGCAAAGGTTGCCGAATGGCCCGTGAGGCTCATAGAAAAGAAGACTGTTGAAATCATACAGGTAAACGACGACGGCACCGCTATCGTAAAGGGCGTAAACGGCGGCGACGACCTCGTGATAAACGGGCAGCTCGGCGTAAGCATGGGTTCTTTTGCGCTGGCTTATTCTTCAACCTTGATGGGGTTGCCATATGAGCAGGACGGCAAGACCACAATCAACCCCGCAAAACTGCATGAATTTATAGGCAACGCAACACAGATTGCCGAAAAGCTCAGGGCGCAAGAGCATGCCAAAGCCGCCGCCAAGGCGGCTCCTCAGGCCGAGGCAAAGAAGGACGAAAATAAAAAGTCCGCCGCGCAGCTTAAGTAGGGCGTTGCTTAAAAACTAATTTCAAATAAAAAATAAAATGGCTGAAAATAAGGCAAGAGGTTCGCTTTCGGACGTGTTTATAAATCGTCCGGTCATGACCATACTTCTCGCGGTCACGGCGCTTTTGTTCGGTGTTTACTCATTCCAAAAAATGCCCGTAAACGACCTTCCCGGGGTTACATATCCCGTCATCCAAGTAAGCGTGAGTTACCCGGGGGCAGACCCAAGCATCATGGGCGCAAACATAGCCTCCCCGCTTGAGCAAGAATTCATGCAGATACCCGGGCTTGAGCTTGTGACGTCGTCCAACTCTTTCGGTTCAACGTCCATAATCTTGCAGTTTTCAATGTCCAAAAACATTGACGCCGCCGCAACCGACGTGCAAAGCGCCATACAGCGCGCCATGGGCAACCTGCCGCCCGACCTGCCTTCGCCCCCGTCCTTCTTTAAGGACAACCCCAACGATATGCCCATTTACATCATCACCGTAATAAGCGATTCTATGGATTTGGGGCAGCTGTATGACTACGCCTTCAGTGAAGTTTCGCAGCGCATAAGCATGATAGACGGCGTTTCAAAAGTCGATCTTTACGCAGCCCCGCGCGCGGTCAGGGTTGAAGCGGATGTGGACAAGCTTTACAATCTGGGCATGACGCTTACCGATTTGCGCAACGCAATAGCCATCACCACAAACATGACGGGGGCGGGCAACATAGAAGGCCCCAGCTCGCAGTTTGTTATATACCCCAACACGCAGCTTTCAAAGGCCGAAGACTATAAAAACATAGTGGTAGCATACAGGCAGGGCGCGCCCGTCTATCTGCGCGACATTGCCGTAATCGAAGACACCCTGCAATACGACACCTTGAATTTGGACTTCTGGACAAATCAAACCGATTGCGAGGGCAGGGCGCTTATCGCCATGGGCGTCAGAAAAACGGTGGACGGCAACGCCGTAAAGACCGTCGCCGACATTCAGGATTTGATGAAAGAGCTCAGGCAGGAGCTGCCGTCTTCGGTTAGGCTGCTTACTTTCTACGACAGGGCCGAATTCATTTTGGCCAACATTTTCGACGTTAAAGAAACGCTGGCAATCGCGTTCATCCTCGTAGTATTTGTTATATTCCTCTTCCTCGGCCGTTTCAGGGATACGGCGATACCCGCCGTAGCGTTGCCGTTCTCTCTTTTGCTCACTTTTATTTTGATGTACAACTACGGCTTTTCGCTGAACAACCTCTCTTTAATGGGGCTTACAATGGCGATAGGCTTCTTGGTCGACGACGCAATAGTCTTTTTGGAAAACACCGTCCGCAGGATGGAAGACTTGGGCGAACAACCGCTTGAGGCAACCTACGCTTCCGCCAAAGAAATCAGCTTTACGATTTTGAGCATGACGCTTTCTCTCGCGGCGGTGTTCATACCGCTCGTATTCATGTCGGGCATCATAGGCAGGGTGTTTAAGGAGTTTTCTCTCACGGTGGTTACGGCCACCCTTATGTCGGGCGTAGTCAGCCTTACGCTTACGCCCATGATGTGCTCTCGCATGCTTCAGCCCAGAACCAAAAATGTTAACGACAGAACGTTTATAGAGCGCGGCGCGCACTTTATAGAACACGCATTCTTAAAGTTTTACAGTCCCACGCTGACTTGGATGCTAAAGCAAAACTTTCTCGCTCTTGCGATAATAGCAATTTGCATTTACGGAACTTTCCATTTCTTCAACATCTTGCCCAAGGCCTTTTTGCCCACGGGCGACAGCGGCTTTATGCAGGGCGCTTTCATTGTCGAATCAAAAACTTCGCCCAAAGAAATCAACATCTACCAAAAGCAGATTGCGCACGTTTTGCAAACAACGGCCGGCGTCGAAAGTTACGTGCTGGTTTCGGGTGTTACCTCTTTCGTAAATTCAAACATGGGCATAGGCTTTATCAACCTTGTAGAAAAAGCCGAGCGCCGCCCAATTGAGCAAATTTCCGACGAAATACGCATGCGCATAATGATGATGCCGGGCATTTACCCCGCCTTCCAACCGCAGCCGACGCTCAAAATTTCAACGGGTGCGGTGGCAAACACGCTGGGTGACTATGCGTATTCGCTTTCTGGGCTTGACCAAAACGTCCTTAGCGCAACCTCTATGCAGCTCATGGGCGAGATGCTGCAGCAGCAGGGCAAACTTTTCTTGAGCGTGAATACCGACCTTTATCTTAACAACCCGCAGGTGGTGCTTGACCCGTACAGAGAAAAGGCCTCAATGCTCGGCATGAGCATGGACTCTTACTCAAACGTGTTTAAGAACGCCTATGCAAAGTTTTTCTATTACCTCGTAAAATCAACCTATCAACAGTATTGGTCTATATTGCAGGCGCAAGATTCAGACAGGTCTTACGTGAAGGACATTTACAAGCTTAACTTTAGGCCCGACTCTTCCGTTACGGGCGGCGAACCCGTGCGCCCCATCGGTGCGACTTCAAGCAACGCAGACACATTCTCAGACACTCTCGCGTCAGACTTGATACCATACAGGTCAATAGGCAACACGCGCGAGACGCTTGCGCCTATCGCCATAAATCACATAAACAACTTCCCGTCGGTTACGCTTTTCTTTAACCTTATGCCCGGCGTATCCATAGGCGACGCCACAAAATGGATTGAAGACAGGGCTGCGGAAATCATCCCGCACTCCATACAAAAGGGTTTCCAGGGCGAGGCCGTAACCTTTCAACAGACCATGATAAGCCTTGCGGTGCTCATGTTGGTGGCAATCTTCGTCATGTATGTTATCTTGGGCATACTTTACGAAAGCTACGTGCACCCAATCACGGTGCTGATTTCTTTGCCCGTTGCGATAGTCGGCGGCTTGGCATGCCTATGGTATAAGGGTATGGTGTTGGACATTTACTCCGCAATAGGCGTCTTCATGCTCATGGGCATAGTCAAGAAAAACGGCATCATGATTGTAGACTTTGCCATCATGCGCGAGGCCGGTGGCCTAAGCCCCCGAGAGGCCATACACGAAGCGTCTATGGAGCGTTTCAGGCCTATTATTATGACCACTTTTGCGGCGCTTATCGGCATGCTGCCCATAGCCATGGGCTTGGGCGAGGCCGATGCCGAAAGCCGCGTGCCCTTGGGCGTAACGGTAGTGGGCGGCCTGATATTCTCGCAGGTCATTACGCTTTATGTAACGCCCGTTGTCTATCTTTGGATGGACTGGCTGCAAAGCCATGTCCTTGACAAGTTTGCATTCTTTGAACGCGGCAAAATATAAAATAAAGATTTAAGGCATGAATATGAAGTTTATAGCAAAGTCCGTCATTTATGCGGCGTGCGCCGCAGCGCTTGCCTCTTGCATGAGCGTTGACAAAGAGGTGGCGCAAAAGCCCACGCGCTATTGGAAAGCCCCCAAAGACGCTCTGCCCGCATCTCCCATAGAGCCCGAGCAGATACGTACTGACGAAATCGTCTCAAAGGACAAAATCTCCCCCGCGTCGGCGAAGATTCAAAAGGGCGACATTCTGACGCTGCCCGATCTGCTTGACATCGCGCTTGAAAACAACACTTCCACGCGCCAATACTGGTATCAGTCAAAAATCTACGCCGCCAAGAAGGGCGAAGCAAACTCGCAATATTACCCCACGGTGAATTTGGGTGCGCAAGTTTACAGGGCAAAACTGCGCTCGGTAACGCTCAACAGTCTGGGTACGCCGCCCGTAGGTTCTTACTATGAAACCGGCTACGGCCCCACGCTTGAGCTTAATTGGCTGCTTTATGACTTCGGCCAGCGAGAAGCCCTCGTTGACGTAGCCCGCGAAAATCTGCGCGCCGCAAATTTTGACTATAACCAGTCCATACAGGACGTTGCCTTAAACGTGAACCTCGCATACTTCCAGCTCTATGAAGCCATGGGCTCCGTAGACGCGGCCAAAGCTTCTTTGCAAGACGCCGAGACCGCATACGACTCCGCAAAGGTAAGGCTCGATAACGGTGTGGGCAACAAGCAAGATATGTTGATGGCGCTCGCAAATGCAAAGAACGCCGAATACGTCCTAGAAAAAGCGCAGGCAGAGGTTGAGCGCCAACGCGCAGCCCTCGCGGCAGTCTTGGGCATACGCGTAAGCAACTTCATAAAAATCTCCGGCGACAGCAAGGTTTCCGAAAGTGCGCCGCTCGCAGAAAAGAAGGTTGAAGACCTCATGGCTACAGCGCTCAACGACAGGCAGACCATGCTTGCATCATACGCCGCCTTGCGTTCTACCGCCGCGCAGACAAAAGCCGCCGAAAGAAACTTTTTGCCTAGCATCGGCGCCGTTGCCTCGGGCACTTGGACTGACTATTCGGGCAACACTTACACCGGCTCTCCCGCGTATGAATACGCCGCGGGTTTCCAACTCTCTTGGGAAATTTTCGACGGGTTCACAAAGCAGTATCAGCTTATCAACGCCAACGCCCAGCAGCGCGCGCAGGCTCAAAAGCTCAAAGAGCTTGAAATCCGCATAATCTCTGATGTCTGGACCTACTTTTACGCCTATAAGAGCGCCGTTAAGCAGGTTGTAAGCACCAAAGCCGCCGTCGTCGCCAATGAGCAGGCCTACGAAGCCGTGAAAATAGCTTATGAAAATGGCGTAAGCAACCTCGTAAACCTTCTCACCGCGCAGTCAAACTTGGCCACTGCCCGCCAGCAGGAAGTTTCCGCCCGCGCCTTCCTCTCCACATCTCTTGCCCAGCTTGCCCACGCCACCGGCAAGCTTTTGCTGAATACCGAGGCGGATGCCGATCTTTCCTCAAACTCCATTTAACTTCGCGCTTGCGGCGCAGGGGGGTGTCGCTTCAAAATATTTTCGACTCTCACGTACAATATGTACGCTTCGACCCGAAAATTTTATTGCTCCTGCCCCTGCATCCGCAATCGCTCGTTAAAATTTGGCGAATGGTATTGGCGCATAAGTTCGTCACCGCAAAAAGCCTGTACCGGTCACGTACGTTTAGTACGCTCCCGCCGCAGGTTTTTTTGTTCCTGCTTCTGCATTCAATCCCATTGCGCCAAAGCTTCTGAATTATAAAGCTTTTGTAAAAAACTTTTACTTTAGCGAAATACCCCGAAGGGGCGAGACGTAATTGAATTTGCTTTATTTAAGTGGTGTGGTTGACTTGATACTCCGCTAAAAAAGGAATGTAGACTCTCGCGTACTCAAGTACGCTTCGACTCGACTGTCTGTTCCCCCCCTTTATGCTAATCCTAAGCAACCTTATTGCGTCAAAATAAGAAATGCCGAATTTATTTTATCGAGAAAGTGCTCGACCGGGGTTTTGGGCATATTGCCTCATTGGGCGTGATACTTGTTTGATTAGGCGTTTTTTTTGAATTGCAAGCGCGTGAAATTTATACAATTTTTGCGTTTAATGGAATTTGAAACCGGCAAAGCCTCTATAACTACGGAAGGCCTCGTGAAAGAATACGGCAAGCGCGAGGTTGTCAGGGGTGTGAACATCAGCCTTAAAGCTGGCGAAATCGTAGGCCTTTTGGGACCCAACGGCGCAGGCAAAACCACAAGCTTTTACATGATAGTGGGGCTTGTGCCCGCAACGCGCGGCAAAGTGTTTTTAAACGGTGCCGATATCACGGAAGTTGCCATGTATAAGCGCGCGCGCATGGGTGTGGGGTATCTGCCCCAAGAAGCGTCAGTCTTCAGAAAGCTCAGCGTTTTTGATAACATCATGGCCGTTGCCGAAACCCTGCCTATACCGCGCGCAGAGCTTAAAAGTTTTGTGAACTCCATGCTTGAAGAGCTCAACCTCACGCACTTGTCGGGGCAGAAGGCCTTCACGCTTTCGGGCGGGGAGCGCAGGCGTTTGGAAATCACGCGCGCTTTGACGTCGCGCCCGCAGTTTTTGCTTATGGATGAGCCTTTCAGCGGCGTAGACCCCATAAGCGTTGCCGAAGTGCAAGAAATCATACGCGGCCTTAAGGCAAAAAACATCGGCGTTTTAATTACGGACCATAATGTTCGCGAAACTCTCTCAATCGTAGACAGGGCATACCTCATACACGAGGGTAGGGTTCTTTGCGAAGGCTCCAGCGACTTTTTGGTAAATGACGAGCAAAGCCGCAAGTTCTACCTCGGCGAAAATTTTTCAATGTAAAAACTTATGGTAAAAGCACCCGCAAAAGTGACCGACAGGATTTCGGTTCGCAATTTTTACGACTCTTTCAAAGAGGCGCTTCAGCTTGAAGTGCTTGCGGGGGGCAAGGGCATGGACAGGCTCATACTTGAGCAAACCCTCAACAGGCCGGCTCTCGCCATAACCGGCTACTTCAAAAACTTTGCGGAAAAACGCATACAGCTTTTCGGCGCGGGTGAAATGGCATACATGAAAGACCTTGAGCATGAAAGGCAGCTTGAGGTGCTTACCCAAATTGCGGAATGTAAAATACCGTGCGTCATAGTATCGCGCAATCTTGCGCCCACGCGCGCCATGCTTGAGGTCATGGATAAGTTTGATATACCGCTTTTTAAAACCCGCATGAGCTCTCGCAAATTTTCCGCGGAAGTTGCGGTGCGTTTAGAGTCTAAGTTTGCGCCGCGCACGCTGGTGCACGGCACGCTCATAGACATCAAGGGCATAGGCACGCTGATACGCGGCGCAAGCGGCATAGGTAAGAGCGAATGCGCGCTTGCGCTCATAGAAAAAGGTTACTCTTTGGTGGCCGACGACGTTACGCACTGCACGCGCGTGGGCGGCAAAATTTTGGGGCGCAGCAACGACATCAATCGCGGTTATATGGAATGTCGCGGCATAGGCATAATCAACGTTGCGGAGCTTTTCGGGATACGCTGCGTGAGGCTTGAGTCTTCTATAGACTTAATCGTCACCTTTGTAGAATGGAAGCCCGGCATGCTTGAAGAGCGAACGGGTTTAGAACACTATTACTACGGCATTCTTGACGTGAACGTGCCCCACATAGAAATTCCGGTGCGCCCCGGCAGGGACATGGCGCGCCTTGTGGAAGTTGCGGCCATGGTGCAAGCCTTGCGCGCAATAGGCCACGACAGCGCCAAGGAATTTAACGACAAGCTCATCGCGCACATGATGAGCGGCGAACAATAATTTTTTAAGGCGCTATTTGCGCCGACATTTTACATGGATATTTCAAAGCACCCCTTCGATGAAAGAGGAGAGGCTCTCGCAAAATTATTGCGCGAGCGCATAGTATTTTTGGACGGCGGCATGGGCACGCTCATACAGGGCGAAGGCCTTGCTGAGGCCGATTTCAGGGGTGCGCATCCCGCGCTTCAATCCTGCAAGATAGACTTGCTCGGCAACAGCGACCTGCTCAATTTGTCGCGCCCCGAAGTTTTATACAAGTTGCATAAAGCGTATTATATTGCGGGTGCCGACATCGTAACAACAAATACTTTTAACGCAACAAGCATAGTTCAGGCCGACTACGGCTTGCAGCCGCTTGTTCGCGAAATCAATTTGGCGGCGGCGCGCTTGGTGCGCGGTATAGCCGACGAGATTGAGCGCGAGTTTCCGTCGCGCAAATGTTTTGTGGCGGGGTCTTTGGGACCCATGAACAAGTCTTCTTCGATGTCGCCAGACGTCGCAAACCCCGCGCTTCGCAGCGTTACGTTTGACGAGCTTGCCGCATCTTACAGAGAGCAGCTTGAAGCGCTTTGGGACGGCGGCGCAGACATATTCTTGCTTGAAACCGTCTTTGACACGCTTAACGCCAAAGCCGCTATTTACGCGTATCTGACGCTTGTGGAAGAGCGCGGCGTGCGCAAGCCCATTGCCATAAGCGCGACAATTTCTGACGCGGCGGGCAGGGTGCTTTGCGGCCAAACGGTTGAGGCATTTTACGCCAGCGTGCGCCAGGCGCATCCGCTTTTTGTGGGCTTAAATTGCGGTTTGGGCGCCGAAAAAATGCGCCCGTATATTGAAATTTTCAACGATGTTGCAGACTGTTACACGCATTGCTATCCCAATGCGGGGCTGCCGAATCCGCTTTCAAAATACGGCTATGACCAAGGCCCGGAAGAGACCGCTTCATATTTGAAGCAATACGCCGAAGAAGGGCTTTTAAACGTCATAGGCGGCTGTTGCGGCACCACGCCAAAGCACATTGCCGCGGTTGTAGAAGCTTGCAAAGCATACAAGCCGCGCCTGCCCAAGCCGCCTTCAAAAGATTTTTGCGTGTCGGGGCTTGACCTTTTTAAACTGCCTGAGAAAAACGCGCCCTTCATGTTGATAGGCGAGCGCGCAAACGTGATGGGCTCAATAGCCTTCCGCAAAATGATAAAGGCGGACGATTACGACAGCGCCCTTATTGTGGCGCGCACCCAGATAGAAAACGGTGCAAATGCCATAGACATAAATTTCGACGAGGCCATGCTTGATTCAAAAGCCTGTATGCGCCGCTTCTTGAACCTGGCTGCGGGCGAGCCCGAAATTTCAAAGGCGCCCTTCGTCATAGACTCTTCTGATTGGGAGACCGTGCTTGCGGGCTTAAAATGCCTTCAGGGCAAGGCAATCGTAAACTCGATAAGCCTAAAAGAGGGCGAAGACTTATTTTTATACCGCGCAAATGAAATTAAAAAATTCGGCGCGGCAATGGTGGTCATGGCTTTTGACGAGAACGGTCAGGCTTCCGAAACCGCCGACAAGGTAAAAATCTGCAAGCGTGCCTACAAGCTCTTGACGCAACGCCTCGGCGTGCCTGCGCAAGATATAATTTTTGACGCAAACGTCCTTACGGTGGGCACGGGCATAGAAGAGCATAACCCGTACGCCGTAAACTTTATCGAGGCTGTGCGCCAAATAAAAATCGAGTGTCCGCTTGCGCGCACAAGTGCGGGCGTAAGCAACATCAGCTTTTCTTTCAGGGGCAACAATCCCGTGAGGGAGGCCATGCATTCTGTATTTTTATATCACGCCATAAACGCGGGCTTGGACATGGGCATAGTAAACGCCGGCGTGCTGCCGCCTTACGACGATATTGAGCCGCGCTTAAAAAAGCTTGTCGAAGACGTGGTGCTTAACGTCTCGCCCGCGGCTACAGAGGCTTTGCTTGCCGCCGCAGATTCTTTTAAGGGCGATGCTCGCAACGCATCCGCAGAAAGCGTTGACGATTGGGATTCTTTATCATGGCATGACAAACTTTTGCGCTGTTTTGTTAAGGGGCGCGAAGAAAAAGTCGAAGAGGTCGTTAAGCATTATTATGCACAGCTCGGAGAGGCAATTAAAGTTGTAGAAGGCCCGCTGATGTCGGGTATGAAGCACGTCGGCAAACTTTTCGGCGAAGGCAAGATGTTCTTGCCCCAAGTTGTAAAAAGCGCGCGCGTCATGAAAAAGGCCGTCGCAATTCTTGAGCCGCTTATGCCAAAGGCTTCGGCCGACAGGCCTTCAAACGTAAAAAAGGTTGTAATGGCCACCGTAAAGGGCGACGTGCACGACATAGGCAAAAATATCGTCGGCGTGGTGCTGGGTTGCAATAATTACGAAGTAATAGACCTCGGCGTAATGTGCCCCGCCGAAAAAATTTTGGAAGCCGCAAAAACGCACAAGGCCGACGTAGTGGGCTTAAGCGGTCTCATAACGCCTTCGCTTGAAGAGATGGGCAAAATTGCCGCGCTTTTTGAGCGCGAGGGTATGAATGTGCCTATCATTGTGGGCGGGGCAACAACAAGCAGGCTGCATACGGCGGTGAAAATCGCCCCGCTGTATTCCGGCTGCATAGAGCGCGTTGCCGATGCGTCGCTCGTTGCGGGCGTATGTGCGGATCTTTGCGACGATGCGCGCCTGAAAGTTTTTAAAAGCAAGGTAAAAGAAGAGCACACCAAGCTTAGGGAAGATTTTTTGAGCGGTAAAAATTACGAGGACAAGCCAAAGCTTCTTTCAATCAAAGAGGCCAGGGGGCGCGCGTTGAAATGCGTCTTTGACAAGGCCGAAATTCCGCAACCCAAGGCCTTCGGCGTTTTTTACGAAGAAGTGCCTTTTGCAAAGATTGAAGAATACATAAACTTTACGCCATTCTTTCATGCGTGGGAGTTTAAAGGCTCATACCCGAGGATTTTGAGCGACCCTCAAAAAGGCGTCGAAGCCTCCAAATTCTTTGAAGAGGCCATGGCGGTCTTTGAAAAAATGAAAAGCGCCTTAAAGCCGCGCATAGCCTACGGATTTTTTGAGGCAAATTCAAACGGCGACGACGTTGTGTTATACGACGCCAAGGGCGGCGTTCTTGACACTCTTTATCTTTTCCGCAGTCAAAAAGACGGCGGCGAAAACGCGCCTTCGCTTTGCATGGCCGATTTTGTGGCACCCGCAGGCGCGGGGTTTAAAGATGTCGTCGGGCTTTTTTGCGCAAGCGCAGGCGCCGAGAGCGAGGCTTTTATCGAAAGCCTTGACCCCGCGCGCAAAAGTTATGAGGCGCTTTTGGCGCAGACCCTTTGCGACCGCGTTGCCGAAGCATCTGCCGAATATCTGCACCATGAAAAGTTTGCGCCCATATCAAAGCACCACGGCGTGCGCCCCGCTATGGGTTATCCCGTGTATCCCGACCACGCAGAAAAGGCGCGCCTCTGGAAGCTTTTAAACGTGCAAAGCGGCATAGGCGCCGTAATAACGGAAAACTTTGCGATGAAACCGCCTTCAACGGTATGCGGGGCTTGGTTTGCCCACAAAGATTCAAAATATTTTGACTTGGGCCGCCTGGGCAAAGACCAGCTTGAAGATTACGCTATGCGCAAGGGTATTGCGCTTGAAAGCATAAAACAGTTTATCGCAAACGGCGGCGCGATAATGGACTTATAAATATGCATCGCGCCGCAGATATGTCAACGGGCTCTTCGGGGCTGAAAAACGCAGACTGGATTGCGCCGGTTTGCATGGTGCTTTTGTGGCTTATAGGCATATCTTTCATATACTCTGCGCAAAGCTATAATATTGACGAAATACCGGTTTTAAAGCAGTTTTGGATAAGGCAAATAATATTCGGAATTGTGGGCTTCGGTGTTTATGCGGCCATTGCCCGCGCAGATTACGACATCTTTTTAAGATATGCGCACATTATTTACATATTCAGCGTATTGCTGCTTATCCCGCTTGTTTTAAAAGAGTATTTCAACATACCAATCCCGTTTGTAGAAAGCCGCTTTAATTCTACGCGCTGGATAAATTTCAAGTTTTTTTCAATACAGCCGTCAGAAATCGCGAAAATCGGCACTTGCATAATGTGCGCATCCATACTTGCGCGTTCAAAAGTCGGCACCATTAAGACCTCGATAAAGGTTTTAATTAAGTTGGGGGTGGTATTTTTTATACCTATTTTGTTGATTTTTTTGCAACCCGACTTAGGCTCTACCCTCGTATTCCCCCCCATGGTCTTCGCAATGCTTTACGTATCAAAACTTTCCAAGCGCTTTTTCGGCACGGCTTTAGCGGCCTTTTGCATTTGCGTTTCGGTGGTTGCTATAGACATTGCGGGCTACGCCAATTTTTTGTCTTCGCAGAATATGGATCCGTCTGAGGCCGCGCGCCTCAACGCTTACGGCGGTTCTTCTTCGATACTGCCGCCCCTTAAAGACTATCAGCGCAACCGCATACTTGCATTTGTTGCGCCAGATGTCATAGACCCGCGCGGTCTGGGCGTAAGTTGGAACCAGAGGCAGAGCTTGATTTCCGTCGGCACGGGCGGTTTGTGGGGCAAGGGGCACGCGCAGGGCACGCAGGCAAAGCTTGGCTATCTGCCCAGCGACGTCGCTTATAATGACTTTATATTTTCGGTAATCGCGGAGGAGTCCGGCTTTGTGGGCGGCTCTGCGGTGGTGATACTCTTAACTTCAATAGTGATTTTCAGTTGCATGCGCTCGGCCAGGCTTTCGAGGGACAGATTCGGTCAATATCTGTCAATCGGCATAGCGGCCGCGCTGATGACGCATGTATTTATCAATATAGGCATGACTATAGGCATAATGCCCATAACGGGCGTTCCATTGCCCATGTTAAGCTATGGCGGTTCTTTTATTCTTACTTGTTGCATACTATTGGGGCTTGTTCAGAGCGTTTACAGGCACAGGCAAAAGTATGCATGACGAATAAAAGAGCCCGCCGACAAATCGGAACGGACTCAAAGTGAGAGAAGAAAAATTAGAAACAAACAAAGAAAACTTAGACCTGACGAAGAAGCCTCCGGAAGAGGTTGTCGAACCCGTATCGGTCGAACAGCTTAACGCCGAGGCGAAGCTGCGCGCTAAAAAGCGCCCCCTGCTTGAGAAAATAATAAATTTGCTTAAGCGCGAAGAGGGCCCCTACAGGGAAATCGTAATCAATGTCGAGCCGCTCGAAAAGCGCGTGGCCCTTCTTGAAGAAGGCCTCATGCAGAAGTTCGAGATTGAGCGCGAAGGCGAAGAAAGCATGGTAGGCGCCATCTTCAAGGGCAAAATACAAAACCTTGAAGCCGGACTTAAGGCGGCCTTTGTAGACATAGGCCAGCCCAAGAACGCCTTCTTGCATTATTGGGACATATTCCCATCGGCATCGTCGGACAATTCTTACGAAATAGTCCGCGAGAACCGCAGTAAAGAGCAAAAGAAGAACGCGCAGAAGTTCTCTTCAAAAGACATCCCTGAAAAATTCCCGGTCGGCACAGAAATAATCGTGCAGATTACCAAGACCCAGATAGGCACAAAAGGCCCGAGGGTTACAACAAACATTGCGCTGCCGGGGCGCTACCTTGTGCTCATGCCCTTTGCGGGGCAGTGCGGCATATCTCGCAAGATTGAGGACAAGCGCGAGCGCGAAAGGATTAAGAAGATTTTGCGCTCCATGAAAATCCCCGAAGGCATGGGTGTGATAGTCCGCACCGCGGGACAGAACAAGCGTTGGACTTATTTTGTGCGAGACTTGCACATCTTGCTCAACCGTTGGAAGCAGATACAGCACCGCATAGAAACAACCCCCGCGCCCGCAATAATCTATAAAGAGCCCGACATTATCGAGCGCACCGTGCGCGACTTTTTGACGGAAGAGACCGACCGCATTTTGATAGACAGCAAGGACGATTACGAGCGCATCTTAAAGTCCGTGTCAGAAATCTCGCGCAGAGGGCGCAGCCGCATACAGCTCTTTAAGGAAAACATTCCGATTTTTGAGCGCTACAACATAGAAAAGCAGATTGCCCAAACTTTCCAGCGCAGGGTTCCGCTGCCGTCCGGCGGCGAAATCGTCATTGAAGAGACTGAGGCGCTGACGGCTATTGACGTCAACACGGGCTCTCACAGGGGCAAGAGCGACGACGGCAAAGACTTTATTTTGCAGGCCAATCTTGAAGCCGTTACGGAGGCCGCGCGCCAAGTGCGTCTGCGCAATATCGGCGGTCTTATCATACTCGACACAATCGATATGAAAAACAGCAAAGACCGCAAGAGCGTCTACAAGCGCCTTGAGCAGGAGATGGAAAAGGACAAGGCCAAAAGTCAGGTTCTGCCCATATCGCAGCTTGGTATTTTGCAGATGACGCGCCAACGCCACCACCAAAGCAATGCAAGCGGCATTTACATTGCTTGCCCATATTGCGCGGGCAAGGGTGTTGTTAAGGGCGCGCGCACCATGAGCATTGAGATACAGCGCAAAATCGTCTCTGCCGCACGCGCGGTAAGGGCAAGCGCCGCGGGCAAAGACACCTCGATAGACCTTATGGTTTTGTTGCATCCCGACAATCTCAAGCGCTTGCAGACCGATGATTATGAGCACCTCATAAATCTTGAAAAAGCCTACGGTATTAGGCTAACCTTCAGGGCCGATCCGTCTTATCACGTTGAAAATTTCAGGATTCTCGAAGCCGCTACGGGCAAGATTATAAGGTAATTTTTATATCGACGTAAATTTAAAGCGGAGCCTGTTTTCAGGCTCCGCTTTTTTTGTGCGCATTATAGTTTGCGCTTTTAAATTTGCAGAAAGTTTTTGAGTAAGCAGCCTACTTTAACAGCTCTTTAATGCCGTCAAATACCCTTGATACAGAGCCCGCGTTGGCGGCGTGCCACGCCTTTGCGCGGCGCGCAAGTTCCGCCCTTGCGGGGGCGTCTTGCGCAAGTTTTAAAAGCGTTTCAATTTCTTCTTCGGGTGTTTGCGTTTTTACGGCGGCGCCTGCTTCTTCAAGCTCTTTACACATCAGCCTGAAGTTCGTCATATTGGGGCCGTAGGTAAGCGGTACGCCGAGGCACGCGCAGTCTAGCGGCGTTTGTCCGCCGTTATTCGGGGGCATGCTCTTGCCTACAAAAGCCAAATCCGCGCTTTGCGTAAGCGTGCGCAATTCTCCTGTGGTGTCGGCAAGATTTATAAGCGTGCCTTCCGCCGCCTCTTTTTGGCGAGAGCGCACATTGAAGCTAAAGCCGCTTTTTTCAAGCAGCGGTATTATTTGCCCGCGCCTTTCGGCATGGCGCGGCGTAAGAAGCAGGCGCGCTTCAAGACCCGCAGAGCGCAGTTTTATAAGAGCTTCTAACATCATTTCCTCTTCTCCCGCCCAAGTTGAAGAGCCGAGCAGAACAAAAGAGTCTTTTTCAAATCCAAGCTCTTTGCGAAGTGAGGATTTCTCTTCCGCGCTTAAAAATTTGTCTGGTCCCGAATCAAACTTCATGTTGCCCGCACAGATAATTTTTACAGGGTCTGCGCCCAGCTTTAAAAACCTTTCCATGTCGGCTTTGCCCGAGGCAAATATCATTGAGATTTTATTCAACAATCTGCGCGCCAAAAATTTTGCCTTTAAATAGCGCTTAAAAGATCTGTCTGAAAGCCTCGCATTTATGAGGGCTATTTTTATGCCGCGCGCCTGAGCCTGATGGATATGTTCCGGCCAAAGCTCGCCTTCCATAAGCACGCAAAGATCGGGATTTATGCGGCGCCAAGCGCTTGCGCTAAAAACGGCAAAGTCTATCGGAAACACGCCGCAGTATAGGCATTTGCCCGCGTACTTGTCCCGCAAAATCTTATAGCCTGTGCTGGTGGTCGTGGTTATGACAAGCTCAATATTGCCGTCTTCGGCGCAGCGGTTTACAAGCGTCGAGAGCGCCTCAATCTCGCCGACGCTCACGGCTTGTATCCAGACGCGCTTTTTGCCGAGCGGCTTTGGCGGCAGCTTCTTATGCAGGCCAAGCCTGTGCCGAAAGTCTTTTGAATATCCGCCGCGCCTGAGCATCCTCAACAGATAGTATGGGAATACGACTGTGAAAGCGGGGATAAAGAGCAGCCTGTAAAGCCAGATCATATTACTTTTTTTCAAGAATTATCGCGGTATTTGCGCCGCCGAAACCGCTGCTTAGGGTAATGGCGGTTTTGAGGTCAAACGCCTTGCTTTGCGTTAAGATGTCAAAGCCCTGCGCGGCATCGTCAAGTTCGGTAATATTTGCGCTGCCGGGCAAAAAGCCCTCGTCAATGGCTATTGCGCAGAAAGCCGCTTCCATAACGCCTGCGAGCGACAGCCCGTGACCCGTTATTGCCTTAGTGCTGCTTATGGCGGCCTTTGGAGTTTCGCCGAAAGCGCGCTTTATTGCCTTAAGCTCCGCAACGTCGCCTATGGGCGTCGAAGTTGCGTGGGCGTTAATGTATTGGATTTTTTCCGAGCTTATGTCGCCCTCTTTAAAAGCGTTTGCGATTGCGGTTGCGAGGCCTTCGCCTTCGGGGTGGGGTATGGCGACGTTATAGCCGTCGCTGGCCTGCCCCCAAGAGCGAACGCGCGCGTAAATTTTTGCGCCGCGTTTGACGGCCTCTTCTTCTTCTTCCAACACCATCACAACGCCGCCGCCCGTGCCGACAAAACCGTCGCGCTTTTTATCAAAGGGGCGAGAAGCCGTTGCGGGGTCGGGGTTCAAACTAAGGGCGCGCATTCCGGCAAAGGGCAGTATTGTGCGTATGTCGCCGTCTTCCGCGCCAACGACAAACATTCTTTTTTGGCGGCCAAGCGATATTTCATCAATGGCGAAGCCCATGGCGTGCGCGCTGCTTGCGCAAGCGCTCGCAAAGCCGCAGCTTGACCCCTTTATTTTAAACGCCGAAACCAGATTGAAAGAAAGCGTGCCCACGATTGATGAAACTATGCCCATGGGATGCCCGCGCGAAACGCCCATTTTGTCCAAACGCTGCAGGTGGTAAAACATGGACGAAGTTGAGCCCGCCGAAGCCGTGAACATGCCCGTTTGGGGATTTGAAATTTCTTCATCTTTAAGGCCCGCGTCTTTGGCGGCCTGCAACATTGCGCAATACGCGTAAAGCACGTGCGGCGAAAACCCGCGCAAAACGTCGCGGCGCACGGAGTATTCCGGCGGGTATTTCCAGTCTTCGGGCTCAGGCGAGAGCGCATCAAAGCCTTTAAGGATACCGGCGCATTTAATGGGGCATCCCGCAACCTGCATCTGCGGGTGCAGACCTATGCCCGAGCGCATCAGCCTGAGGCTTTCGGAGACGGTTTGTTTGTCATTGCCTATGCTCGTCACAAAACCGAGCCCCGTGATTACTGCGCTTCTTTTTTGCATTGTATTAGACTTCGAATGTTAATGAAATTTTTTCCGCAAAGACGGCGCGCACGCCGCTTATGTCTGCCGAGCCCTGAATCATGCAGATAGGTTTGCGCAGCTTGGTGATTTTTATGGAAAATTCAAGGGTGTCGCCCGGGCGGCATATTTGAGAACACCTTATGCCGTCGCAAGAGGCGAAAAATATGTGATCGGGGTCGGCGTTTATTGGCAGGTTTTCGTCTTTGGCCTTAATCAGATAAAGCACGCCGAGCTGACCCAGCGCCTCTATCATAACAGACGCGGGCATAACGGGGTTGCCTTTAAAGTGCCCCTTTAAGAAAAATTCCGAGCCGTCCACTTTGTAAAAACCGCGCGCGCCGCCTTCAAAAATTTCAGCCCCCTGCAAAAACAGGAAGGGGTGCGCGTGCGGCATGGCGCTTTCTATTTCAGAAGCGTTTAAAATTACGGCGTTGTTTATTGAAGGTTCCTTACTTCCCATGAAACAGTTATTCTATAAATGGTTAAATGTAAAGCTAAGCGCAAAATGAAGACAACACAAAATTAAGCGCATTTGCTCAAAAAAGAATTGCCCGCGGGCATCTTGAGTGCACAATCAAAGGAGTGAAAAAAATCACCAGACTGCTCTTTGTTTTAAACGCCCAAAAGGCTTCGGCACATGAAATTGCCGAGAATCTGTCGGGCATAGCCCGAGAAAACGGCGTAGAAACCTCCATATATACGGACTTCCCGGTAGAGGCTTCGGCCTTCAAGGGCTTTGACGCCTGTTGCGTGATAGGCGGAGACGGCACCATGCTTTCTTGCCTTAACGGCGCGGTTGAATACGACATCCCGATTTTCGGGATAAACCTCGGCAAGCTCGGTTTTCTTGCGTCTTTCAGCGACATCAGCAAGGAAACTTTTTTAAAGCTCGTAAACGGCGACTGCCGCATTGTAGAGCGCACCCTGCTTACCGCGCGCCTCCCGCGCGAGGGCAAAAACGTATACCTTTCTTTGAACGACCTGGTATTCAGAAGCAAGAGCGCGCTGAATATTTCCACAATGCGCGTGTCGGTAGACGGAGAGCTCATCGCAGACTATTCCGGCGACGGCCTAATATTCTCTACCCCCACGGGCTCCACCGCCTACAACCTTTCGGCGGGAGGTCCGCTCATACATCCCAAGGCCAAGGTCTATGTTATGACGCCCATCTGCCCGCATACGCTTTCAAACCGCAGTTTGGTGCTTTCTAACGAGTCTAAGGTGACCGTGCAGTGCGTCGGCAAAGACGCCGTGCTTATATGCGACGGCCGCGAAGACACCCATATAGACCGCGACGACGAAATTGAAATAAGCTCTCCGCCCAAGACAATGAAGTTTTTCCGCCTGAAAGGGCACTCGCACTTTAAGCTTCTGCGCAGCAAGTTCGGCTGGGCGGAAGACCCGCGCAGCAATCTTGAAAAAAAATAACGCAAATATTTATGTCAGGAAAAATGAACCCCGTAAAATCCGTCGTAAAATTTTTTAAAGAAGACATTTGGGAGCTTCAGCTTGGTGCGTTGCCCAAATGGAAGAGTTTTTTGATATCGCTGTACATGGTGTTTTACACTGCGGTTACGGGCACTATAAAAAACCGCATAGCGGCCCAGGCCGCTGCGCTTTCATACACAACGCTGCTTGCCATAGGCCCCTTGCTTGCGCTTATCGTGCTTTCGGCAGGCATGTTTTTTAAGAATCAGGGCGAAGAATTCGTCTACGGCAAAATCATGGAGGGCGCAAGTTTTGTAATGCCCGCCCTTCGCGAGATGGCCGTTGCCGGCGAAGACGGGCAAAAACCCGTAATAAGCCCTGAAATAAAGGCGCTCATTGACAACGTATCCACGGGCAGCGGCAAGCTTGGGGTATACGGCACGCTCACGATAGTAGTTACCTGCCTGTTGCTTTGCGTCAATATGGAAAACGCCTTCAACCTTGTTTGGAGCATAGAGCGCGGGCGCTCTTGGCTTAACAGAATCGCGTTTTACTGGCTTATGATGACGGTGGGTTCGGTCGGCATAATATTCGGCATGACGGTGCTTACCACTTCGCAAATTTCAGAGGTGTTGGACTATATCCCCATAGTGCGCGACTACGCCGGCTTGGGCTCTCTCTTTGCCGGCATAGGCGCAATGTCGGCGGTGCTAACCTGCTTTTACAAATTTATGCCGAGCACCTATGTAAAGTGGCGCGCCGCCTTTGTCGGCGGCGTAATTGTGAGTTTGGCGCTCGTTTTAAACAACAAACTCTCTTTCATTTACATAAGCTACATCGTAAAGCAGCAGAGTTTTTACGGATATTTTGCCATAGTGCCGATTGCGCTTTTCAGTCTCTATGTATTTTGGCTCGTAATACTCATGGGCGCGCAGTTTACGTATTCAATACAGAATATCGATTTGCTTTCGCGCAAGGCGGTCTGGAAGAAAATGAGCTTCTTTTCGCGGCAGATGATGAGCCTTTGGCTTTTTACGGAAGTGTCGGAAGCGTTTTACGACGGCAAGCCCGCACCCGATGCAAAAAGCCTGGCCAAGCGCCACAACATACCGCTTAAAGTGGTGCAGCTTTGCCTTGAGGACATGACACAAAGAAACCTTATATCGCGGGTCTGCGTAGATGATGCCGCTACTGAACTGCCGGGCTTTAAGCCAGCAGTCTCGCCGGATTCAATCACGCTTGCGGCATTCTTTGCAAAAATGCAAAAGAATCCATCAGACACCGCCATGGATCATGAATTCGGAAAGGACAGGGGCGCTATGAGCGCCGCGCTTGAATCTTTCAAAGAATACGCCCAAACCCCCATAGCCTCAAAGACAATAAGAGAACTGATAGGCAAGTAGACCATATTTTGATAATGGACATTTTTGAATTCAGAAAAGAGTTTGCAAAGGCGGGCTTAAGCCGCGCCGATTTGGATGAAAATCCTTTTAAACAATTCGGCAAGTGGTTTAAAGACGCTTGCGACGCCGAAGTGCCGGAGCCAAACGCCATGTGCGTTTCCACGGTTGACGCAACGGGCGCGCCATCTTCGCGCATGGTGCTCTTAAAGTCTTGGGATGAAGGCGGCTTTGTCTTTTATACAAATTACGAAAGCGACAAGGCAAAAGACCTCTCTCAAAACCCGAAAATCTGCGCGCACTTTTTCTGGCCTGAGCTTGAGCGTCAGCTTAAAATCTGCGGAGAGGCGCGCAAAGTTTCCGCCGCGGAATCTCTGCGCTATTTTATGAACAGGCCGCTGGGCAGCCGCATAGGCGCATGGGTTTCAAACCAAAGCAAAATAATTTCTTCGCGCAGCCTTCTTGAAATGAAGTTTGAGGAGATGAAGCGCAAGTTTGCAAACGGAGAAGTTCCGCTGCCCAGTTTTTGGGGCGGCTACAAAGTTGAGCCTGCGCTTTTTGAATTTTGGCAGGGGCGTCAAAACCGCCTGCATGACCGTTTCAGATACGCAAAGGCGGACGGCAAAGCTTGGGATATAGAGCGTTTGGCTCCTTAATCAATACGTTAGCCCTTGTATTTTTTGAAATTTCGCAGCGGGGGCAAAGTGCGTCTCAATAAGATTTCTTGCTTGCCCAAATTTTGGGGTGCGCGTAAAAATTTTCTTTATGAGAAGAATTTTAACCGCATTGGTAACGGCGTCTTTTGCGTGCGCGCTTTGGGGGGCGCAGGAAGACTGGCAGAATGAAAAAGTTTTCAGAATAAACAAACTTGCGCCGTCTGCAACAATCTCGCTTTACGACTCTGCGGATGCCGCGCTTGAAAGGGGGCAATCCCCGCACGTAATTTCTCTCAACGGGGATTGGAAGTTCCGTTTTTACGGCAACCCATCAATGCGCATAAAAAATTTTTACGAATACGATTTTAACGACTCCGCATGGGATGACATCGCCGTGCCCTCAAATTGGCAGATGAAGGGTTACGGACACCCGCTTTATACGAATGTGCCTTATCCTTTCAATCCCAACACGCCCCGCGTGATGGACGCGCCCGCAAATCCGCTGTTCACAAATTACCCTGAACCCAACCGCAATCAGGTGGGGCAATACAGAAAAGATTTTTATCTGCCCGCAGATTGGAGCATGGGGCGCGTTATAATAGAATTTGGCGGCGTGGACAGCGCGTTTTATCTGTGGATAAACGGCAAGAAGGCGGGATATTCGCAAGACAGCCGCACGCCAGCCGCTTTCGACATTACCGATTATCTGCGCGAGGGCCGCAACACCGTGGCAGCAGAGGTTTATCAATACAGCGACGGCTCATATCTTGAAGACCAGGATATGTGGAGGCTATCGGGTATATTCAGGGATGTGAATTTGATTACCAAGCCGCGCCTTGGCATAGCCGACATATTCATCAAGCCGACGCTTTCCGAAAATTATCGCGACGGCATTTTGAGCGTCGATATTTCCGTGCAAAACCTCTCGCCCGACAGGGGGGCTTTCACAATAAAGGGCACGCTTTTAAACGCCGACGGCGACAAAGTTTTCGACGCGTTTTATGACGGCGCCTTAAGCCCCATGGCTTCGCAAAATTGTAAGTGGGCCTTCCCCGTCTTAAAGGACGCAAAAAAATGGAGTTCCGAGAACCCTTATTTATACAGGCTTCTCGTAGAATTTGAAACCGCGGGCAAAAAGACCTACTCCGCCTTTAACGTCGGTTACAGAACCGTTGAGCGCAAGGGCGGCAAGATGCTTGTAAACGGTGCGCCCATACTTATAAAAGGCGTAAACAGGCATGAGTTTGACAGGCATCAAGGCCACTTTGTCGCGCAAGAAGAGGCGCATAAAGACCTGCTTGAGATGCGCAAATATAACATCAATGCCGTGCGCACCAGCCATTATCCAAACCCGCCCTGGTTTTACGATTTGTGCGACCGCCTCGGTTTTTACGTAATAGACGAGGCCAATCTTGAGGCGCACGGTTACGAGGTGCTTGACAAAGAAAATCCTGGCGTGAAAGACCCGCGATGGCTTGACGCCATTTTGGACAGGCAAAGAAACATGGTCGAGCGCGATAAAAACCACCCGAGCATAATTATATGGTCCCTCGGCAACGAGAATCGCAACGGCCCCAACTTCAAGGCTGCGGCAGATTGGATACGCGCTCGCGACGACTCGCGCATAATCAATTTCGACAGGGATATTCAGGGCGATTATGTAGACCTTTACGCAAATATGTATGCGTCAATAGAGCAGCTTTTAAAGTATGAAGAGCGCCGTTTGAAACTGCCGCCCGAAAAACGCCTGCCCGCAATTTTGTGCGAATACTCTCACGCAATGGGCAATAGCTCGGGCGTGTTAAAAGCCTATTGGGATTTTGTGCGCCAAAAGGACTGGTTTCAAGGCGGCTTTATCTGGGATTGGAAAGACCAAGGTCTGCAAAACAAGGCGCCCGCGCGCGCGCTTGTCAAAGATTTTGCAAATCCAAAAAGGCGCGTTGAAGTTTACGGGGAAATTTCCGCGGATAAGGGGCTTGCGGGCGCTTCGGCGGTGGCGTATCCGGGCGTTATGGAGGTTTCTAGAAATGCGCTTACGGTTGCGGCTTTGGTAACCCCGTCCTTCCCCGACTCGCGTTTTGAAAAGCTCGACGGAGACCTTTATAAAAAGTATGTGCAGGAAGACGATGTTATCGCCGAGCAAAATTCAGGCAGCTTTGTTTTGAAATTTGCAAAGCGCAGGGCGGAGCTTGTGTTCTCCGTAAAAAGCGACGGCAAGATTTTTGCGGTTTCATCGCCTATTGATTTGAAGGGCGTGAAGTATCCCGTTTGGATTGCGGGTTCTTGCGTAAACGGCAAACTGCGCCTGTTTATGGGCGGCAGGCTTTTGTCGGAAAAAGATTTCTCGGGCGCTATAGACGCCGACAAATACGGTTCTCTGAACCTCGGCAAGCGCGACAGGACGCGCCGCATTTATTTTTCCGAAAATATTGCCGCGCTTAAAGTGCTTTCTCGCGGGGCGTCAAAAACCGAGATTGAAAAGGGCGCATTCTCCGCCGAGGCCGCGCTTGCCGACATAGATTTTACAAAGTTTGCGCGCGAGGGGCAAGAGCGTCCGTTCTTTGCCTACGGCGGAGACTATAAAGATTATCCAAACGACGGCAATTTCTGCCTAAACGGCCTTGTCATGCCTGATTTAAGGCCGAGCCCGCAGGTTTGGGAAGTGAAAAAAGTCTATCAAAACATACACGCAAAGCTCATTTCTTTTGACGGCAATACCGCCGTTTTGGAATTTAAAAACGAGAACTTTTTTAAGAGTCTTGACGATGTTGAAATCACTTACGCACTGTCGCTTAACGGCGACATCGTTAAAAACGGCGACATAGACTTGCCGCACTTCGGCGGCGGCTCAAGCGCGCGCGCGGCCATAGACTTGGGTTCTGCAATAAAACCCGAGGGCGAGTACTTCTTAAGGGTGAGCGCCAAAGAGACCGACGGCGGCCTCTTCGGCGGCGAAACCCGCGAGGTTGCGTGGGATGAATTTCCCCTGAAAGGCGGCTTTAAGCCCGAGGCGCCGCAAAATACGGGCGAAGCTCTCTCCATATCCGAAAACGACGATTTTTATACGGTCAAAAATTCAGCATTCTCCGCAAAGTTCAGCAAAAAAACGGGTTGGCTTGAATCTTACGTCTACGGCGGCGTAGAGCTTATCGAAGGTGCGCTTTCGCTCAATTTCTGGCGTCCCCTTACAGACAACGACCGCGGCGCTAAGCTTGACCAAAAAAACGCTTTTTGGCTTGATGCCACAAAGCGCATATCAATGGCGATTGCGGAATTCCCGGAAGCCGCCCCCAAAGACGGCATAGTGCGCATCGCATTTTATTATGAAGTGCGCGGCGACAACGGCGAAAAAAAGCTCTCTTACGAAATATATCCCGACGGTTCCGTAAAGGTAAGCGCGCGCTTGTCGATAGACAAGGGCTTGCCCTTCCTTTGCAGGGTTGGCTTTCAGACCTACATAAACAAGGCGCTTGACGATGTTTCATGGTATGGCAAGGGCCCCTATGAAAATTATCTCGACAGGTGTGCGGGCACTTGGATGGGCAAATTTTCGGGCACGGTAAATTCGCTTTTTCATAAATACATAAGCCCGCAAGAATCGGGCAACAGGGCGGGGGTGCGCTGGGTGCGCCTTTCAGATAAAAGCGGTGCCACCCTTAAGGTGGGGGCCATATCGGCACCCATAGAGTTTTCCGTATACCCATGCCTTGCGGAAGACTTAGACCAAGCTTCAAACGCCTACATGGTGCCTGCGCGACCGTTTAACGTGCTTAATATCGCCTATAAAAACCTCGGTGTAGGCGGCACAACTTCATGGTCAGATAACCCCATGGACGCCTACAAATTAAAGAGCGGCGAAACTTATGAATTTTCCTTCTTCATCAGGGGCGAAAATACGTCAAAAGGCTTTTTTGACGAAGTGAAAGGATTTTTCTCCTTCTGATTGTGTTGGCTAATGGGGTTGGCTTGATACTCCGTTTTTAAAAGGCGCTTTGACTGCGGACGCAGTTAAACGTTTTGCCGCGCCCCAAGCTCCTTTTCAATACTCGTTTGTTAAATGTAAATCTGTCCGCCGCCGTAGTTATTTTGAAGCGCAGGGGGCAAACAAAGCAAATTTCGGTATTGTAGGCTCAATATTAATGCTTGTCTTATTTCAAAAAGAATTTTGAATTTCTACATTATTTTTCAAAGACAGTTTTACGGTAAAAAAGGAAATTAAATGCCAACTCCAGAATTCAAATACCAAAGCATGTTCCCGCTTGGGAAAGACGAAACAAAATACAGGCTCATAAGCAAAGAGCATGTGTCTGAAGCCGAGTTTGAAGGCAAAAAAATCTTGAAGGTGGCGCCCGAGGCGCTCGCCCTAATAGCCCGCGAAGGCTTTAAGGAAGTTTCATTCTTTCTGCGCCCCGCGCACTTAAAACAGGTCGCCGCAATACTCGACGATCCAGAGGCTTCTGAAAACGACAAGTCGGTGGCGCTTACAATGCTGCGCAACGCCGAAGTTGCGGCTATGGGCAAGCTGCCCTTTTGCCAAGACACGGGCACGGCAAACATCATAGGCAAAAAAGGCCAGAAGGTTTGGACGGGCGTTTGCGATGAAGAATTTTTGTCTAAGGGCGTTTATGAATGCTATACGCAGGAAAATCTGCGCTACTCGCAAAATGCGCCCATCAATATGTGGGATGAAGTAAACACCTGCACAAATCTGCCCGCGCAGATAGACATTCTTGCGACAAATTCTGACGAATACAATTTTTTGTTTGTCGCAAAGGGCGGCGGTTCGGCAAACAAAACCTATTTGTATCAGGAAACCAAGGCGTTAATCACGCCGCAAAAGCTTCTGCCTTTCATGGTAGAAAAAATGAAGTCTTTGGGCACGGCGGCCTGTCCCCCTTACCACATTGCGTGGGTGATTGGCGGCACAAGCGCCGAGGCTTGCCTTAAGACCGTTAAGCTTGCCTCCACAAAGTATCTCGATACCCTGCCTACGGCGGGCAATGAATACGGCCACGCCTTCAGAGATGTCGAGCTTGAGCGCCGGCTGCTTGAGGCCACACGCAAGCTCGGCATAGGCGCGCAGTTCGGCGGCGCAAACTTTGCGCTTGATGTGCGCGTTATACGCATGCCGCGCCACGGCGCAAGCTGCCCCGTAGGGCTCGGCGTATCGTGTTCCGCAGACCGCAATGCAAAGGCAAAAATCACTAAAGACGGCATATTTATCGAAGAGCTTGAACGCGACCCGGCAAGATTCATTCCCGCAAAATACCGCAGCGTGAACACCGCCGACGGCGCGGTTGAAATTGATTTGAACAGACCCATGAAGGATGTATTGGCGGAGCTTAAAAAGTATCCCGTCAAAACCCGCCTAAAGCTTAAGGGCACAATCATAGTCGCGCGCGACATTGCCCACGCAAAGCTTAAAGAGCGTTTGGATGCGGGCAAGGGTTTGCCAGAATATTTTAAGAACCACCCCGTTTATTATGCAGGCCCCGCAAAGACGCCCGAAGGCATGGCGTCGGGCTCATTCGGCCCAACTACGGCCGGCAGGATGGATTCTTACGTTGACTTGTTCCAGTCTCACGGCGGCAGCATGGTTATGATAGCAAAGGGCAACCGCTCGCAAGAGGTTACCGACGCTTGCAAAAGACACGGCGGCTTCTATCTAGGTTCCATAGGCGGCCCCGCTGCGATTCTCGCAAAAGACAATATCAAGAAAGTCGAGCTTGTGGAGTATCCCGAGCTTGGCATGGAGGCCGTCTGGAAGATAGAGGTTGAAGACTTCCCCGCCTTCATACTTGTTGACGACAAAGGTAACGACTTTTTTAAACAGCTTTAATACGCATAGATGAGCACATTCAAATTCGCAGTTTTGCCGGGCGACGGCATAGGTCCTGAAGTCATGAACGTGGCGCTTGACGTCCTTAAGGCGGCTTGCGCCGCAGAAGGTCACGCGCTTGAATATAAGACCTACGATGTGGGCGGGGCGGCAATAGACTCTTGCGGCAAGGCTTTGCCTGAGGCCACGCTTGAAGGTTGCCGTGCGGCCGACGCAATTTTGTTCGGTTCCGTCGGCGGTCCCAAGTGGGAAAAGCTGCCCCCCAAAGAGCAGCCTGAAAGGGCGTCGCTTTTGCCGCTTCGCAAGGCCTTCAAGCTTTTTGCAAACATACGTCCCGGGCTTTTATATGCAGACTTGGTAGACGCTTCCCCCCTCAAGGCAGAGCGCATACCTAACGGCATAGATATCATCTGCATTAGGGAGCTTACCGGCGGCATATACTTCGGCGAAAAAAAGACAGAGGATTTGGGCAACGGCGAAATCCAATCTTCGGATACCATGGTCTATAAGAAAAGCGAGATTGAGCGCATCGCCGAAACCGCGGCGCAGACGGCGCTCGGCCGCTCAAAGAAGCTTTGCTCCGTAGACAAGGCCAACGTCCTTGAAACTTCCGTGCTTTGGCGCAAAACCGTTACGGAATATATTTCAAAAAAATATCCGCAAATTGAGCTTAAGCACATGTATGTCGATAACGCCGCCATGCAGCTCGCCAGAGACCCAAACCAGTTTGACGTGTTTGTGACCGAAAATATGTTCGGCGACATTTTGTCTGACGAGATGGCTGTAATCTGCGGCTCTCTCGGCATGCTTTGCAGCGCGTCGCTAGGCGATATGCAAAATTCTCTCGGCCTAAAATACGGCCTGTATGAGCCTGCGGGGGGCACCGCTCCCGACATCGCGGGCAAGAACATCGCAAATCCCTGCGCGCAGATACTTTCTGCGGCCATGATGTTGCGCTTCTCATTCGGTCAAGAAAAGCTGGCGGCAAAAATAGAAGCCGCAGTCCGCAAGACCGTATGCGGCGGCGTGCGCACGGGCGACATAGCTTTCGGCAAGCCCTCCGTATCTACGACCCAAATGGGCGAGGCCGTCAAAGCCAACTTGAAATAATTACATTTATGATGACCGCTTCCGACATCAGGCAAAGCTTCTTAGACTTCTTCAACTCAAAGGGGCATACTGCCGTGGCTTCGGCCTCCCTCATGCCCACTTCGCCCAACCTGCTTTTCACAAACGCCGGTATGAATCAGTTTGTGCCATACTTTTTGGGAGACGCCAAAGCGCCCTTTTTGCGCGCCGCAGACACTCAAAAATGCATACGCGCGGGCGGCAAGCATAACGACCTTGAAGACGTAGGCTTTGACACCTACCACCACACCTTCTTTGAGATGCTCGGCAACTGGTCATTCGGCGATTATTTCAAGAAAGAGGCCATAGAGTGGGCGTGGGAGCTTTTGGTAAACGTCTGGAAGTTTCCCAAAGAAAGGCTTTACGTAACCGTTTACGATCCCGCCCCGGGCGAGCCTTCAAGCTTTGACGAAGAAGCCTATAAAATCTGGGAGAGGGTGCTTACAAAAAGCGGCCTTGATCCCAAGGTGCACATCAAGACATCAGGCAAAAAGGACAATTTCTGGATGATGGGTGAGACGGGACCCTGCGGCCCCTGTTCCGAACTCCACATAGACCTTACGCCCAAAGGCGACATGCAAGGCGCCCTCGTAAACGTCGGTTCTGCGCAGTGTATTGAAATTTGGAATTTGGTTTTCATGCAGTTTAATGCCGAGCCAGACGGCACTTTTGTGCCGCTTAAGCATAAGAATATCGACACGGGCATGGGTCTTGAGAGGGTCGCGGGCATAATCGCCACCACCAAGAATTTTAAGGACTTTTCGCAAACCGCCTCAAACTACAACTCCGACCTTTTTACGGACATCTTTGCCGACATCTCAAAGATGTCGGGCAAGACCTACAAGGGCTTAATACCCCAAGACCGCACAAAGATGAGCGCGCAAGAGCTTACCGACTGCGTCTTCAGGGTGCTTGCCGACCACATACGCACGCTTTCGTTCTCGATAGCCGACGGCATTATGCCCGGCAATGAAGGCCGCAACTACGTTTTGCGCCGCATACTGCGCCGCGCCGTAATGTACGGCAAGCGCATTGGGCTTGAGCACGGCTTCTTTAAAAAACTGGCTCTTCCGCTCATAGAAAAAATGGGCTCGGTATTTCCGGAGCTTAAAAGCCAGCAGGCGGTAATCCTAAAGGTTATAGAGAAGGAAGAGCAGTCTTTCGACAGGACTCTTGACAAGGGCTTGCAGCTTTTAGACTCAATCACCGCCAAAGAAAAGAAGGTTTCGGGAGAGCAGGCTTTCGCGCTTTACGACACCTACGGCTTCCCGCTTGACTTAACGCAGCTTATCGCCGCAGAGCGCGGCATTGAAGTTGACGCCGTCGGTTTTGAAAACCAGATGGAAAACCAGCGCCGCCGCGCGCGCCTTACGCAGAAGAAGGAAATCATAAGCATAAGCGACACCGCCGAGGTTGAAAAAGCCACGCAATTTATAGGTTATGACGCCGCAAATTTTGCGGATTGCGCAACGGTTTTAAGCGCCATAATAGAGGGCGAAGACGCCGATTACCTGATATTTCCGCAGACCCCGTTTTACCCCGAAAAGGGCGGGCAAGCCGGCGACACCGGTTTTGCGGAGCTTAAGGGTAAAGCCCATGAAGTTTTTGACACCAAGATTGATCCTGCGGGGCATATTTTGCACAAGGTGCGCAAAGGCGTCTTTAAAAAGTCGGACGTCGGCGAGGATGTGCTTTTGGGCATAGACAAGGTGCGCCGCTTAAGCATACAGCGCCACCACAGCTCAACGCACATCTTGCACTACGCGCTGCGTCAGGTGCTGGGTTTTCATGTCAAGCAGGCGGGTTCTGTGGTTGACGAACACCGCATGAGGTTTGACTTCTCTCACTATGAAGCCCCCACGCCGGAGCAACTGCGCGAGATTGAGGAAATCGCAAACCGCAAGATTCTCGAAAACGCGCCCGTGTCTTGGGAAGAAGTCCCCTTCGGCGAAGTGCCCGAAGATTGCCTTGCGTTTTTTGAAGATAAATATGGCGCGGTTGTGCGCATAGTGCGCATGGGCGATTTTTCTATGGAGCTTTGCGGCGGCGCTCACGTGTCGGCCACGGGAGAGATAGGCATCCTCAAAGTTATAGCCGAAAATGCTATAGCTTCGGGTGTGCGCAGGATTGAGGCGGTTGCTGGCACCGCCGCTTATTCTTACGTAAACGGTCTGCAAGATTCTCTTACGTCTTTGGCGCGCAAGCTTTCATGCAAGCCCGAAGACGCGGCGGAGCGCCTTGAAAAAATCATGGAGACAAAGGCCGCGCTTGAAAAAGAAGTTAAGGCGTTCAAAAAAGAAAACTCAGGCAAACTTGCCGAAGTGCTCGCAAAAAAGGCCGTAAAGAAAAACGGCGCCGAATGGGTGATAGCCCTTGCGGACGCCGAAAATGCAAACGACCTGCGCACTCTGGCTGTTGAAATTTCAAAGTTTGCGCCCGAAAGTGCGGTAGTGCTGGGCTCTGATTTGGGGGGCAAGGCGGCGGTGCTTGCGCTTTGCAACCCTGCGGCTTTGGCGGCGGGGCTTAAAGCCGGCGACATTGTGCGCGACATTTGTTTAAAGCTTGGCGGCAAGGGCGGCGGCAAGCCGGACTTTGCGCAGGGCGGCGGTATGACGGAAAACCTCAAAGAGGTTTTTGAAGCCCTCCTGAAAGCTTAGTTTTTAAAGCGCCAAAACAAAAAGCCCGAATATCGGGCTTTTTTTGCGGCTTGAATTTTGCGATTTCGCGCGCGGTCTATTCCAAATTTTGCGCCTGCTCGCGGACGCGCTCAAGTTCGTTCTTAAATTCAATAGTGTGCTTTGTAAGCTCAATATTGTTTGTCTTGCTTGATATTGTATTGATTTCTCGCCCCATCTCTTGGCATAAAAAGTCAAGCTTGCGGCCCGCTGGCTCGTTATCGGCAAGGGTGGCGTAAACTTGGGCAAAATGGCTCTTTAAACGCGTGATTTCTTCGGCGATGTCGCACTTGTCGGCAAACAAACTTATCTCTTTTAAAATGCGCTCGTCATTCAAATCAAGCTCAAGCCCGGAGGCCGCAAGGCGCTGTAAGAGCGCCGCGCGGTAGCGCTCGACGGTGTCTTTTGAAGAGGCTTCGATGTCCGCCAAATATTTTTCCAGCAGCTTTATGCGATAAGCCAAATCATCGCACAGGGCGTTGCCTTCTTCGGCGCGCATGAATTCGATTTTTTCAAAGGCGTCGTCCAGCGCCTTGTCTAAATCGGGCCAGAAAATTTCCCAGTCCGCACTTTCGGCCTGAGAGAAGCTTTCATTGAGTTTTATTATTGTGTCAAGGTCGGGCGTAAATGGGATGTTTAAGCGCGCCGATACGCGCTTTAAATTTTCAAGCGCTATGGCTATTGAATCTTCGTCGAGCGTGTTTACGCCGGCGTCCGCCTTAAAATTTACGCGGCAGGCAACGTGCACTTTGCCGCGCGTAAAGAATTTTTTAATCTTAATGTTAATGAGGCGCTCCATCGGCTGCCAGTCGCGCGGCAAGCTTACACTCGTCTCAAGCCCGCGCTTGTTTACGGAGCTTATGTCGAGCGCCAAGTCAAAAGTTTCGCCTTCAAAAAAGGCGCGTCCGAAACCTGTCATGCTTTTCATCGGCTAAATGTCCTTCTGATACTGTTCTTTTGCGAATTTCTTAAATTGCGCTATGCCGCGCTTCATGCCCATTTCTTCGAGAAAGGCGAGCACCGCGTCAAATTGAGGCGTCTGCGGAGAGTCCGAAAAATCGGGCACTTCAAGGGCGGTGTCAAGCGTAACAAGCTTAAGATTGCGGCGCAACTTCTCTTCGTTTTCCGCGATTATCGTGCGGAATTTTTCGGGCTTAACCCAGTCGTGTCTGCGCAATATGGTTTCTAAATCCCCAAAGTCCTTAATCCATTTTGCGGCGGTTTTGGGACCCACTCCGTCGAGACCGGGGATATTGTCTATGCTGTCTCCCATGAGGGCCAGATAGCACGGTATTTCGGCCGCCGATACCCCAAACTTTGTCTTTACGCCGAGAGAGTCTATGCAAACCCAGTCTTGCGTTTTTGGGGGCGGGGGCAGCAGTTGGCGTATGCGCGGCCCCACAAGCTGCGCAAAGTCTTTATCTGCGCTGACTATGGTTGTGAGGGGTGCTTTTTCTTTAAGCTTTACGGCGGCGCTCGCCAAAAGATCGTCGGCCTCTACGCCTTCGCGCTCTATGATTACAAAGTTTAACAGGCCGCACAGCCTTTTAATTTCAGGCATTTGCAGGCGCATGGCTTCGGGCATGGCAGAGCGGTTGGCTTTGTATTCGGGATAAAGTTCTCGATGGCGGGCAGAGCCGCCCTTGTCGAAAAATACAGCGCTTGCGTGCGGCGCATCCATAGAGCAAAGCTTGATTACGCTGCCGACGAATGCGTGCAGAGCGCCCGTCGGGAAGCCATCGGCGCGCGTAAGCTCAGGCATTGCGTAAAAGCATCTGAAGCAAAGGTTGTAGCCGTCTATCAAAAAATAATGCATTAGGCTTTTATATTTAGAAGAAGGGCGGGGCTTCACAACATCATTTTTTAAAAAATGAAAAATGCGGCGCGGCGCAACATCCTAAAACGTTTTTAAAACGGTAGAATAATCGCAAAGCACGCTCCGTTTGTTTGTCTTAAAAAACAAAAAACGCGCGGGTATGTTTACCGCGCGTTTTGTAAGACGTATAAAGCGTCTGCTATTTAATTTCGGCTTCGTGTATAGACCACCATGAGCCTGACGCGTCGGTAGATATTATTTTAACATAGCGCGCCGCAAAACCGGCAGGGAACCTCACAAAAGCCTTGGCGCCGTCTGCGGAATATGCGCCTTTAAGCTCTGTGAGTTTTTCGGGGTCGTCGCCGGCGTATACATTTGCGGTTGCAGGCCTGTCGCTCTTTGAGGATGCCGAGTCCAATAATATTTCAGAAACACCCTTGGGGTAACCCAAATCAAACATTATCCACATTCCCTTTTCTATAGGTTTGCCCGTCGCCCAGCGAGATTTCAGGTTGCCGTCAAAAGCCGCCTGAGTCGCAGATTTTGCGCCGTTGTGGCTTGATGTCAAAACGGGTCTTGAGCTCTTAATCTTTTGGATTATTGCTTTTGCTGCCTCTGCCTGACCGTTTGCTTCAAGGAATTTTGCAACATCAGAGTCGGGTTTTTCTACGGCGAGTTTTACAAGCTCAGTTTTTTCAGAGTCAGAAGCGTCCTTAAAAACGTATGCGTAAGCCGCGGCGTCGGGCCCCGCCTTGTTTATCAGCGTTACTATCGCCGCGCGCGCAACTGCCTTCTGTTTTGCGTCGACGGAGTTTTCCGCGATTTTAATAAGAGCCGCAAAAGCCGCCTTGCCGTTCCATTGCGAAAGATAGCGCACGACTTCGGCGGTGTAGCCCGCCTTATAGGCGCTTTCGCAAAGCGCAAGGGCTTGCGCAGTGCTTGCGGCGGGGGCAAAGCGCAGCAAGAAGCGCTTGTCGGCGTCTGACGCACCGGGGTTATCGTAGACGCTCTTAAGCGCCGCGAACATCTCGGGCGTAACGCCGTCTGTGGCAGAGCGCACCAAAATTTTGTAAACCACATTGCGCACCTGCTGGTCTTTTTGCGCGGGTAGCCTTTGAACCATAGCAATAAAAGTCTCGGGGCTTGCAAGGGTGTCCAGAATTTTTGCTATTGCGAACTTTTGCGAGTCGTTTGCGGCGTCAAAGTCTTTTAACAAGCTTTGCGCAAGAGCGGCAATGTCCAAGCGGCCGAAGATTTCCGCAACCAAGAGCGCTTGCGCTTTGTCGTCCGTCTTCATAGAGTCCGACAAAACTTGCAGTTTGTCTTTTGCGGGGATTGCCAGGACATTTACCGCCATGCGCGGCGTCTGATCTTTGTTTAAAAGCTTTGCGTATTTTACGGCGCGCACAATGTCGGAACCGTCGCCCATGCGGCTGAAAGCGTAGGCGAGGGCTATGGCTTCTTCGCCATTTTGGGGCGTTACTGCGCGCAATTCTTCAAGCCCCTCTTTGCGGTATCCAAGCGCGTAAATCATGGCCGTTTTAAGGTCGGCATCTCTGATTTCGTCGAGCTTGAGATATGCGGGCACGGGCGTTTGCGGATGCGTCATTACATATCTTATTACGCGCAGCGCCTGTGTTTTGTCTTGCGGCAGGGCGGCGGGCAGCGTGAGCTTTGCGCCCTCTGCGGCAAATGATATTTTGTTCTTAAAGTGGTCTATAACGTTTTGTAAACGAGAGCGCACCGTATCGTCCTTTTCGGCCGCGCAGACTTTTTCAAACTTGGCGCATATTGCGGCGTTTTCCGCGAATACCGCGTTTGCGAGCTGCGCAAGCAGCGCGCGGTAGCGCGGTGTGCCCTTGTTTGAGGCAAGCTCATCCGCCAAAAAGTCTCCCATTTCAAGGCGGAAGGACGCAACGTCGTTATAATTGTAAAATGCAAATACTGCGGCGTCCAACCTTTGGGCGTCTTGCAGGCCGTAGTCTACGTTTTCAAAGCTCTTCACATACTCTTTGGTGGGTTTGTCGAAAAGCTTTATTGTGGGTATGGGGTTCGGTTTTGCGTGAGAGGCGGTGTCGGCCTTTAAGTCTCCGCAGGCAAACTGCAAGAGGCGCATATAAAGCTCGCAAATTTCGGGATGCTCAAGATAAGGCTTCACGCTGTGGCCGAAAGCCCCGTAGGCAACCCTGCCTTTGCCGTAATCTTTAATCCAGACCAGCGCGCAGTCTTTGTCTTCGCGCAGCGCCATTTTCGATTTTCTGTCGGGGCTGCGGTCTACGTCGAGAGACATTATCACGTTTACCTTGCTGCGGTCAAAAAACTTGCCGAACATATAAATTTCATCCTTCACCCATGCGCCGCCGCGCGGCCATATACCTTTTGCCACGGCATTCTGCGGTTCTTCCCAGTAGCAGGTTACGGCGTCCGAAGTCGAATACCAAGGGTGCCCCACAAAGTCCGCGCCTATCATTTCAAGATAGGGTTCATAGCGGTCTTCGGGCAGGCGGAAAGTGTCGGTTGCAGCATGTATGCCAAAGAGGCCGCCGCCGTTTTTGACGTAGTTTATGAGGTTTTCGCGCATGCGCTCATTGCGGATTTTTACGGCTTCGCGCTCTTGCGGCGTCATTTTTTCAAGCTTGACGGGCAGCTCTGAGAAGGGCGCACCCGTGGTGTTTGCCATAACTACGCAGTCAAAATCTTTAAGCTTGTCGGCTTCAAAATATGATATGTCGTCGGTTGCTACGGTTTCCCAAGCGCCGGTCTTTTTGCCCATTTCGGCAATCAGGTATTTTGCGCCGACAATACCGTCATAATGGCGGAAGTTTGTAGTGCGGCCGAATACCAGCACTTTGCGGGGCTTTTGCGCGGTTGCGACGGCAGCAGACGGGATGTTCTTATTGATCGCGGCTTTAGTTTCCGCAGAAAGCACGGGATCCGGCCCGTATTCTTTTATTGGCGCGCCAAAGGCCGCCGCGGCTACTGAAAATATCGCTATGACTGATGAAAATTTTTTCATGATTGTTCTTCCCCCGATTAAACTTTAGCCCATTCGCCGCGGTTGGCGCGCCAGAGGTATGCGTTTGCCTCTTTGTCGTTGCCGAAAGACTGCGTCTTCCAATCGTATGCTAGCGAGCGCCCGAGCATGTGCGCAATATTTCCTATTAAACACATATTGCAGCTTGCAACCCCGACTTCTGCAGGGCAGATGGTAGGCTGGTTATAGCGTATCGCGTTAAAGAAATTGTCCTTATGGTTTGTGGACGTGTAAACGGGCAACTTGTCTATGGGCAACTTTGCCGTAAGAAGTGCGGGGTTCGACGCCCACATTTTGCCGGATCTGCTTGCCGCCGCCGTGCCGTTTGTGCCTACAACCGTCACCATGTAAGACTCTTTTGTGAGGGGCAAAAGCTCTTTGGGGAAGCCGTAGCGCACCTTTATGCCGTTTTCAAAAGTGTAGCCGATAATTCTGTTGTCGGCGGGATTGTCGGGGTTGACGTTGTCAAAAACTTCAACGTATTTCGGCCCTTTGCCGTCCATGCCGAGACACCATAGGGTTATGTCGAGATGGTGGGCGCCCCAGTCTGCCTGCAGGCCGTTACCGTATTCGGCATGCCAGCGCCATTCGCCCCATTGGTGGCCGTAGGGCTTGGGGGCTTCATCCGCCTTGGTAGAGCCCATTAAGCGCGGCAGCAGATGGCTGCTGTAGGGGCGGTATGGTGCGGGACCCACCCACATATTCCAGTCTATGCCCTTTGGGGTTTCTTCAATAGGCCAATTAAGCATGAGGGGATATTTGCGGCCAAATTCGCAATAAACTTCTTTAACTTCGCCGATTAGGCCGCTTTGCACGGTCTGCGCAAGCCATCTGAAAGAAGCCTCGCTGCGCTGTTGAGAGCCCGTTTGAAATACCACGCCGTTTTCATTCACGGCTTTTATTACCTGCGCGCCTTCTTGCACCGTGAAGGTAAGGGGCTTTTCGCAGTAGACGGCCTTGCCGGCGCGCGCCGCCAAGATTGAAATTATTGCGTGCCAGTGATCGGGCGTCACAACAAACACGGCGTCTATAGAAGGGTCCGCCAAAAGCTCCCTAAAATCTTTATAGCCCTTAACCGTGCCTTCGGCGGAAACGCCCGACTGCTTTGTGTAGTGCTCTTCTATGCGTTTTTTGTTGTATGCAACGCGCTCGTCGTCCACATCGCAAACGGCGGTAACGCGGCATACGGAAGTGGTAATCAAGCCGCCTATGTGGCCGTTTGCCATTTTGCCGAGGCCTATTACGCCCACGTTGATTTTTGAGTTTGCGGAAATTTTATCTTGGGCAAATAAACCCCTCGTTATGAGAAGCTGAGAACCCGCCGCCAAAACCCCCGCCTGTAAAGAGGTCTTTAAAAAGCCTCTTCTGGATACATTGCGTATATTCATATACATTTGAGAATGGTTTTGAGACGCATTATTGTCAATATATTAAGCATATTCGCATAAGACGAAAAAATACAAAAAACGGTACTCGTGCCTTTAATTGGCGCAGAGTGTAATCTGCTTTAAAATTATCCTCCGCCCGCCGCGCTTGCGCACAGAGAAACGCGTTGTCATACACCGCTTTAAATACTTAATTTATATCAGAAAACTTCTAATTCATTCTCGCATAATGTGGCTTAACTTTCAGATTTCCATCAGGAGCTTATAAAAATTTGGGCATGAATGCGAACAACCGTTATCATGAAATTGCGCTTATTATTTTTAAGAATATGACAATTAAAATTAAAAAATTTATTATATATACAATACTGCTGTATATGTTTTATTTTTTTATTGAAATTTGCATTGGAGGCGGAAAAGTGCCTCATCCTGATTTTATAAATAAAATACCTATATTATTCTTTTTCCTACTTGCGTCATTTATGTCATTTAAATTTGGTGTTGTTTTTTTTGAATTATCAAATGATGCGCCAAATATTCTTTTTAAAATAATGCTATGTATTTTTTATATAACTATATATTTTTTAATTGGCTTATTTCTTTTTTTCCTGGCTCCGGGGGTATATCAATTTGTAGGTTTCATATATGTAATAGCCGCGATCGAAGAATTTGAATGTTTAAAGCCAGAAGATATATTATGTTTAGTAATTATATTATCTAATTATATGTTGATTTTGGCGGGGTTTGTATATAAATTTTACGCCGACAGAAAATCCAAAATCAAAAATTAAGCTAAAAAATCATGAGACACGTTTTTACAATTTTAATAATATTTTCGCTTTTTCTTTTTTGTAAGATAGATATCGAATTAACAGATTTTGCGGAATATCAACCAGATGCCGCGCGCATAATAATGGCTGCCATGCAAGAAGATAAAAGCGCAAATGAAATGGTCGATTTATTTGATGCCATTTCAAAGAAAGTCGCAGATGATTCCTCTTTGTTTTCATTTTGCGACGGCAAAACAATCTCTTTGAATGAGCCTCAAAAAAAATCTTTATTCTGGGGGCTTGCAAAACTGCGCTTGCGGGCGGCTAAGGGTTTTGAAGTTGAAAAAGTGTATAGGCTGAAAGGCTTTCCGTCTGCGGATACGTTCTTGGAAATCTCGCTCTCAAAAGATGCCGATTATAAAGCGTTAATGCTGAATGTATTTTCATTGAAAGAAAATGATTTCAATAAAGGCGAAAAGGGCGGAGCGAGCTTTTCTCAAGGCTATATTTCTCCGTTATTATACGACATGCTCATCGAACTGAAATAGTTTTATTATGAAAACTTTTTTGAAAATCATAAAAAATTTTGCTGTTGCGGCAATTACCGTTTCTATCGCAGTTGCCATCTGTTACTTATACGTTATTTTGAATTCTATAGTGCCCGCCGGGTATCTTCGCTCAGAAATCAATAACTTGAGCGATATATTTTTGGGAAAGCAAATTTATGATATTTCCGCTAAAGAGTTGGAGGGGATTAATGACGAACTTGATCGGCTCGTTAAAGGAGATGTATTTATAACTGTGTCTGGAGTTGACATGGATTTTCCCGAAACACTTGAGTATAGATTAAACGATGCCGAAAAAAAAGCGCTCTTCTTGTCTGCCGCAAGGCTTATGCTTGCTGATTATGCCAAGGATATGGAAGTGGATTTCATAGGCTCTACAGTAATAAGTCTGGTCGTATTTTGCCCTGCGCCGGGTGTCGAGATTCTCGTATCGGATGCTCACAGAACCCCCATAGCCGCTTTCACGATATTGTTTGGGGAATATAAAAATCGCGTGCTTGTAAGCAAGCCTTCTGAAGATTTTAAGCTGTGCCGTCCCGCCAGATATTTTTCGAAAGAGATGTATGAAATCCTATACGCAGTGCTTCAAAAGGCCGCCCCAAATTTTGATGTTACGGTTTGGGATAGTTATACTTCACATCATAGGCATGCCCCCATAAATGAAACATTGCCGCTTGCGGCGCATTGACGCAATCTCTCATAAAAGATCCTTTATCTGCATTTATTAACAATAAAAGCTTCTTCACAACTCTGCTTGAATAATAAGGTGTTATACGCTTACATAATCGGCAAATGTAAACAATGTCCATAATCCTAAGCGGAGTTCGGGAATATTAATTACATGAAAATAAAAGATCTACTTATTGAGGCATATGTCAGCATGATTTTTGCGCTCATTCTGCCTCCGATAATGGGTTTCTTTGCGTATCTTTCAGTAAATGTTACGGAATTATTTTGGCGAGTTACTGCAATTTTTTGCACCTTGGTTTCAATGATGGTTTACGGAGGATTGTTGGGGTGCTGTCGCCCTATTTTTAAAACAGGTAAGATGTTTGGTGCTTTCGCGCTTTTTGCGATACCATCCCCCCTAATATTATTTATAACTATTTATAATTACGACATTCCGATCATCCAAAATATTTTTACAAGTGTGATGCTCTGCCTTCCAATATTTGCTGGCTTTATATGTTCATATCAGCTTTATGCTGTACGAAATGGATCTTCTCTCCCAATAGTTAAATTATCCTTTTTTTGTTTTTTTTTCACAATCATGCCTTTAATATTCACACTATTTTTAACTGGAAACATGCAGTTTGATTGGATTATTATTTTGTTGTATATATATTTCTTTTTTGTCTTCGGAATATTTTTGGGAGATATGTTTTCTGGTGAATCAGAATTAAGAATTTTATACATATTATTTATACCAAACTTTTTAATAATATCCTCATTTTTACTAAATTATAACGACATAATAGGCAACAAGAGTACGTCTGAAATTTTCCTTGAGATTTACTTTTGTCTTAAAATATTGCTTCTTTCATTTTTGCCGCAGTTTTTGGGGTATAAAATCGCCGCAAGACGGCGTAGGGCAGCTTTGTTACAAAATCAACAACACAAATGTTAGAAAATTTACCTTGTTGTCTATTTAATATCTCTATTTGAGATGTAGGCTATTGCATAGGCAAAGTTTTGCGGGCAAACTTATGCGGGCAAGGGCTTGCCTTAAGCTCTACTTTAAAATATTGAGCAAATCTTCAAAATTTTGCGCAACGGGTGCGCCGAGTTTGCTCAATTTTACAATGTCTTGATGGCCGCCCGCAAACAGCACGCAGTCTATGCCTACGCCCTTTGCGACTTCAAAATCATGCGAGGTGTCGCCGACCATTACCATGCTTTTCTTATTTATTTTAAGGGCTTCTACATGGCGTCTGCCAAGCTCCGCCTTGCCGCCCGCAAAAATATCTTCTAAGCCTGAAATTTTTATAAAGTGCGCGTCTATGCCGCAGTTTTTTACGCTGTCTGCAAGGTAGTTTTTTTCATACGCAGACAAAATGCTGTGCGTAAGCCCGCTTGCTTTTGCGCCAGAAATAAAGTCTGCGGCGCCGCTTCTTAAAAGGCATTCGGCGCGCCTGGAATTGTAGGCGTCTATAAATTCTACGCCCACTTTTTCAAAAGATTCTTTTTTGAAATCAAAGCCTATGCGCTCATAAAAATTGATTACCGGAAAATCAAACATCCCGAGATATGCCGCTTTGGCAAGTGTGGGCAAACTGCGTTTTGCAAGCATGGCGTTAAGCACCTCCACGCTCAGCCACGCATCGTCCAAAAGCGTGCCGTTCCAATCCCACACTATATGCGCATACTTCATTTTGACTTCACGGCCCGCATTACCTGAAGCGCCGAGGGCGAGCGGTTTAAAATATACAAATGTATGCCGGCAACCTTCGCTTTTAAAAGGCCTTCAACCTGTGTTTGCGCCCAGTCTGCACCCACTTTGACCGCGTCTTCGGGGGTTTTTGCGGCTTTAAGGGCGTCGGCCAACTTTGAGGGTATAGAGGTGTTGCACATAGAAGCAAAGTTGCTTAACTGCTCAAAAGAAAGCGGCGGCAATATCCCCGCGATTATCGGTTTATCTATGCCGAAAGAGGCGCACTTGTCGCAAAACGCAAAAAACTTGTCGTTATCAAAAAACATTTGCGAGACGATAAAGTCTGCTCCGCTTTCCGTCTTGATTTTCAGATTTTCAATGTCTTTTAATATCGAAGAGGCTTCGGGATGTTTTTCAGGATAACCCGCACAGCCTATAGAAAAATCGGGATGCTTTTTCTTGATAAAGGCAATCAAATCTGACGCGTGTAAAAAACCGTCGGGGTGGGGGGTAAAGTCTGTCGAACCTTTGGGCGGATCTCCCCTTAAGGCCATTACGTTGCAAAAGCCTTTTGCCGCAAAACGCTCTAAAATTGATGCGATTTCGTCTTTTGAATGCCCCGTGCAGGTAAGGTGGGGCATTACGTCAAACGCGAATATTTCTTTTAAAAGTTCGCCATAGTCTAAGGTGCGCTCTCTGGTAGAGCCGCCCGCGCCGTAAGTTATTGACACATAGTCAGGCGACAACGCTTTGATGGAATTTGCCGTGCGCAAAATTTGGCGCGCCCCCTCTTCTGTCTTAGGCGGGAAAAATTCCACGGATAATACCGTTTTGCCCGAGCAGAATTTGTCGGCTATATTGTGCGGCTTATTGTCCATTTTTAGGGTTCAATAGTGGGGGTTTTATGATTTTCGTCAAGGGATTTTGCTAGTTGATTTTTTTGGACTTTTTTGGTTTTGGGCGCATAATTATTTTTGAGGATAGATTCAAAAAAATGCTTGTGGAAAAAAGGCCGTATTAATACTCTGAGGTCTAAAGATTTTGTAAAAACTAGTCATCCATATGAAAAAATACATATACCTCTCCTTGTTCCCCGAAGCTTTGATAGCTTCTCACCTCTCGCCCGAAGAATTCGGCGCATATTATGCGACGGGTGTATTCAGGCGCAGTTGCGGACAGGCCTTGTTTTTCGAGGTTGATCCGAACTTCAAGTCTGACTACCTGCCCATGGATAAAATCGACGAACTTTGCCAACCCCACGCCGACGGCAGCCCGCATAAATCGGTCTATCTGTCTGTTTACAGGGTGCTTGAGCATGTGCCGCTTGCATCCCTTAAAAATCTTTATGTCGTAACGTCGGACGGCAAGACGCTTGAGATTAAACCCTCGGCCTTTACGCCGGATGATTCAAAACTTTTCTTATATCAAAACTTGGCGCCCGTGCGTCCGCGCGTTGCAAGCGTGCTTAACCCTGCCGAATACGTGAAGCGTTTGACGAGCGAAGACAGGCTTGTGCACACCGACAAAATCGCCTTTTGCGATCTTTTGCTCGGCGATCTTGAAAAAGACCCGGAAAACGGAGAGCTTGGAGACTTGCCCTATAAAAACGTAGCCCATCTGCGCGACTGCTTAAAGCAGGTGCAAGTAAAGGGCAAGCGCAACAATAAGATAGTCGTAAGAACCCTTATGGCCGAGATTTTATACCGCACCATAAAGAGCGGTTTTTATGTGGGTGATAAAGACGCAATACTTTATTATCCCATGCCCTCCAAAGAGGAGCTTGAAAACAAGCACTACAACTGGTGGCGCAGCGCCCTTGCATCCTTCGGCGAGTAATCGTTAAGAAAGGGCATTTAAATCCCCCATAAACAAAAGCTTTTTACGAAAGCTTAATGAATCTTTGCATTAAAACCAACTACCTAATATGAACAGCGTATATTCACCAATACTGGCAAACGCAGAATCGGCCTGTCCCATGGGGGCGGTGCCAACGGTATTCTGGCTGGTTCCGTTAGCTTCGATACTCGCGCTTATCTTTGCGCGCGTATTCTTTAAACAGATGATGAGGGCCGATCAAGGTACCGATCTCATGCGAAAAATCGCGGGACACGTCCGCGAGGGCGCGATGGCCTATCTTTGGCAGCAGTACAAGATGGTGGCCCTCGTATTCCTCGTGCTGACGGGTTTCTTCGCCTTCCTCGCATACGGCTTGCAAGTCCAAAACGGCTGGGTTCCCTTCGCGTTTTTGACGGGCGGCTTCTTCTCGGGCCTTGCGGGCTTCTTCGGTATGAAGACCGCAACTTATGCGAGCTCTCGCGCGGCATGGGCTGCCAATGAGTCTTTAGACAGCGGCCTGCGCGTGGCTTTCCGCTCGGGTGCGGTCATGGGGCTCGTAGTAGTGGGCTTGGGGCTCTTGGACATTTCGGCCTGGTTTCTCATCCTCAATTTCTTTATAGACGGCGCAGACCCGCACCACAAGATGGTTATCATAACCACCACCATGCTTACCTTTGGTATGGGCGCAAGCTTGCAGGCTTTGTTTGCGCGCGTCGGCGGCGGCATATTTACAAAGGCCGCAGACGTCGGTGCAGACTTGGTAGGCAAAGTTGAAGCCGGCATCCCGGAAGACGATGCAAGAAACCCCGCCACAATAGCCGACAACGTTGGCGACAATGTAGGCGACGTTGCGGGCATGGGTGCAGACCTTTATGAATCTTACTGCGGCTCAATATTGGCTACGGCAGCTTTGGGTGCGGCAGCCTTTATGACGCAAACACCCGAAACGCAAATTAAGGCGGTTATAGCCCCCATGCTTATAGGGGCGGTGGGCACCATACTTTCAATAGTGGGCATTTACTTTGTGAAAGTTAAGCCGGGTGCTACAAGCAAGCAGCTTTTGGGCGCGCTTGGCAAGGGTATCAACGTAAGCTCGTTTCTTATCTTGATAGCGTCTTTTGTAATACTTTACTTCTTGGGTCTGCCCAATTATTTGGGCAAATTCGGCGCGATAGTCGTGGGGCTTGCAACGGGCATATTCATCGGCAAAATTACCGAGTATTATACGTCTGAAGCCTATAGACCCACCCAGCTCATTGCAGAGCAGGCCAAAACAGGCCCCGCAACCGTCATCATAGGCGGCATGGGCACGGGTATGATATCAACCTTCTGGCCTGTGCTCGCAATCGTAGTCGGCACGGCTCTCGCCTACACGTTCTCTGCGGGCGGAGACATAAAAGACATTTCAAACGGTCTTTACGGCATAGGCATTGCGGCTGTCGGCATGCTTTCAACCCTCGGCATAACTTTGGCTACAGACGCTTACGGCCCCATAGCCGACAACGCGGGCGGCAACGCCGAAATGGCGGGGCTCGGCAAAGAAGTGCGCAAGCGCACAGACATGCTTGACTCTCTGGGCAACACCACGGCCGCTACGGGCAAGGGTTTTGCGATAGGTTCTGCGGCGCTCACGGCGCTGGCGCTTTTGGCGTCTTACGTAGAAGAGTTGCGCATAGGTCTTATGCATTCGGCAGGCAAGGGCATTGCAAGCGTTGAAGCCGTCTATGAAAGCTTTAAGGGTATGAATATAGACATAACCAAGGCGGGGCTCATAGACTTCATGAACGTTTATGAAGTGCATCTTATGAACCCCAAGGTTTTACTCGGCATATTCATTGGCTCTATGATGTCGTTCCTCTTTTGCGGTCTTACAATGAACGCGGTAGGGCGCGCGGCAAACCAGATGGTCAATGAAGTTCGCCGTCAGTTCCGCGAAACCGCGGGCATTATGGAAGGCAAGGTTGACCCCGATTACGCACGCTGTGTGGCAATCTCAACTAAGGCTGCGCAAAAAGAAATGATGTTCCCGTCATTGCTTGCAATTATAGCTCCGGTTGCGGTGGGCTTTATATTCGGGGTTCCGGGCGTGCTCGGGCTTCTTACGGGCGCGTTGGCTTCGGGCTTTGTGCTTGCGATATTCATGGCAAACAGCGGCGGCGCTTGGGACAACGCCAAGAAGTATATAGAGCAGGGCAACCTGGGCGGCAAGGGTTCAGACGCGCATAAGGCGGCCGTTATCGGCGACACCGTGGGCGACCCCTTTAAAGATACTTCGGGTCCCTCGCTTAACATCTTGGTCAAGCTTATGAGCATGGTAGCGATAGTCATGGCGGGCGTAACCGTCACCTTCTCGCTGTTCTAAGATTTGACTCTTTTAACAAATTAAAAGCCGCGCAAGAGTTTATCTTACGCGGCTTTTTTGTTTTGTGCGCAAAAAAAAGCCGCAGAGCTTGCGGCCTGATTGGGCTAAAACATATCCCCGCAGGGAGTCGAACCCTGATGCGTTTGCTTTAAATAGACGCTTAGGCGGGCAGCTCAATCAGCAAGTGGCGCGGCGGTGGCGTTAACAAAAGCGGTCTTTAGCTCTCTCCATTTGCGCAACAACGTCCCCTTTGACACGCCCGCAAGCGCGGCGAGTTTGTCGGCATTTTCGGCGCATACCTTTTCTTGCCCCGCGACTTTTAATAGAGTCGCCAAGCTTGCGGCGGTAAACTTTGCTTTGGCGCGGCGCTTGTCTTTGTCTTGTCCTTTAAGCGCGGTAGGGTCGATGAGCAAATCACGCTCCCAAAGCGGCGCGCGGAATCGTATCCCAAACGGAGGTATCGGCGCGAAGTTGCGCAAGTGCGCCTCGACAACAAAGGCCTCTTCATCCTCGTGCTGCGTTAGCATGAGGATTGCATCAGGGTCTCTGGCAAACACACCGCTACCGCTCGCCCTGTCGATGGAGTCTTTGGCGGACGCATTGCCCTTTGCATAGTGATGAGCAAATACGATTGCGGCGTTATTGTCTGCGGCTATTTGCTCCAGCTCATCCATCCATGCCGCAACCTCGGACGCCTTATTCTCGTCGAGTCCCGGGCGAGTTTTATAAGCGGGGTCAAATATAACTAACCCTATGCCAAACTCCGCAATCGCGGTCTTTACATGGGCTTGCAGGTCATCAAACGTATGCCGTATGCCGCGCAAACAAATCTCATAAAATGGCAAATGCTGGTCGCCCGCATATTTAGCGGCAATGATAGCGCGGCGACGGTCGCGGAAAATCTGCGGCTTAAACTCATAGTCTATATAAAGGACTGGCGTCTGTATAGTCTCTAGCCCTATCCAATGTTTTCCGCCGGCAACGCTTAGACCGAGGTCGAGCATTGCAAAACTTTTGCGCGCTTTAGACGGCGCAGAAAATATCATTTTGCAAGACCTGTGCAAAACCCCTTTGATTATTTGGGGCAAGGGCGCATTGTAGCTCGGTAAATCGTCCGCCTCATAATGTGGTAAAATCGGCGGCAGGATAGCCCTAGGCGCGTCTTTAGGTGCTTGCGCGGGTGTTGATATGGACTTTGCATTTTGCGCAAGCCTATCCGCGCGCGTGGGCATTGCGCGTTTAGTGCCGTAACCTTGCGCTGCCAACGCGCGGGCGGCGGCGCTATAATCTCCGCAATGCTCAAGCACGGCGTAGGCATGCCATGGTCTATATACATGCTCTTGCTCAAAGGCAGTCGATGAGCTAAAGACAAATAGGCGATTAGGGATGTGTCCCCATGTTGCGCTCACGCCCTTGCTCTTACCCGGGCGCCGCCATTTGTCGCCTCCGACATGAGTCCAGCCGTGCTTAGATAAAAGCGTGGGCATATCCGCGCGCTGGTCGTAATCATCGCCGGGGGTTAAGTCCGTCCCTACGGGCACTATTATTTCGCGCGCTTTGTTTTTACGCGCGTCTAAATATCTTGCCGCCTCTAAAAGGGCGTCTCTGTCATCTCTCGATATATCGGGGATGGTCTCAAAGTCGCCGCGCTCCAATTTATAATTTTCGCTTGGCGCTATTAAAAAATATCCGCCATCCCCGCGCGTCTCTATTGCGACGCGTCCATCCTCACACATGGCAAGCTTGGTGTTTTTTAAATCGGGCGCGCTTTTAAAAACAAGATGCCTGCCGCCGCTTGGTGTGCGTTGCACTATGCATCTGTTGACAACATCCATAATGCCTACATCCGCGCAGAGCTTTAAAAAATCCTCAAAGATTGTAGCCTTATACTTGCTGTCAAAGTCTATGCATTGCACATCTCCCCCGATAAGCGCGATAGATGCGTCGCCCAAAAACCATTTGCGCAAATCGGCATCCGTGGGGCGCGCGGTGCGATAGCCGCCCCATGATTTTATGAGCGGGATTTTGTCGCGACCAACGGGGATGCAGGATATGCCCGCGTCTCGCAAGTGCGTTGCGAGCGTTAAAAGATTATTGTCCATTGTTATTTTTTTGGACGATTGTATTTTGCCAAAAGTTGCTTTGTGTCATCTGCGCTTATAAACACGTCTTTGAGTTTGCAGGTGTTGCTGCGGTCTCTCTCTCGCTTCAGTGCATCGTTTGTTTTATTGAGCCAATCGTGCACCATGGCGGGCGGGGGCAAAGAGATTTTTTTTGATGGAGTATACTTGTCCATCAGTCTCATTACGGACGTCTGCGGGCTGTCGTTGCGCTCTGTAAAAAAATTATCTGGTCTCATTCTTCTTCGCTTTCTTCTTCGTTGATTTTCGCTAGGCACTTTCTGCAATACACACTCGAGTAGTCTTCAAAATCTTCGTCCTTAAGCCAACGCTCGCACTCTGGGCAAAAGCGCAAAACCTTTGGCTCTTCGTCTGCGCGGAGCTTGAGTTGCAGCTCTTGCATTGCTTCGTCATCAAAGAGGCTCATTTGGAGTCCTCCCCGCTTTTGATGATTGCGTCGAGCTTAGCCATCAGTCGCTTGCCGCTCGGCGTAAGCTTAACATCACAGTAAGCGACAATACCTTTAAATGCCTTTACCTCGCTTATGGTTAGGGTAGATTTCTGCAGCTCGCGTATGCGGGCTTCGTAGGCCTTGCTTATTGGCGCAAAGCCGTCTCTTGCACTAACGTCCGTGCAGCATTCACAGTCTTTGCCATGCGAGGGAAACATAAGGCAATTCTCACAGCACCTCTTTATTCCGAGTTCGTTGTTCATTTGGTTTTATCCCCTTCTTTGCCAAAAAAAACCAATGATATTTTATACCCCTTGCGACTTAATCTTTCTGCAAGTGCTATTGATTTATGGTTGTCTACGTGCACCGACCAAATAAGGATGTCTCCATCTGCCGTATTGCGCCGCAGGAATTCCGACAACTCGCGGCAAACTAAACCTATGCCCCTAATATTTTTCGACGCGGCAACAAATATACTCATCTCTCCAAATCGCTCACTCAACGCGAAAGCCAGCGAGGGCTTACCACCAAAATATCTCAACTCCACTGTGTCGTTTTTGAAGTTTTCAATTTTTGCACCATGCGGAAAAAACGCGGGTTTTTCTCGGTAAATGCTTTTCAAAAACCTTTCAAAGTCTTTTAAAAACTTAAAGCCTTTCATTTGCCGCCCTCCATCATTTTGCGCAGTGCATTAAAAGCTCTGTCGTTTTGATATGTTGTAGCTTCATCGATTAGCGCGGTAACGCCTATATTCGCAAGCATTGTAATAGTCTCAAGCCATGCGTCCCAATTGGTGCGCTTAAGCTCATCTAAAAGGCGGCTACGCGCCTCGACACTTTTGTTTCTATAAGCTTCTAAAATATTTTTTTGTTCTTTGTTCATTTCGCTTCCTCGCTTTCTTTCGCGTTGATACCACGCTTTTTCATTGTGTCGTAAGCTTCTTTTTTCGTCATATAAAAATAGCCGTCATGAATGTGATAGGTATTGCCAAGCTTTTCTTTTTTGAGCCTCTTGATAACTTCGTCGGCAATTTCGGACGAACTTGGGATGTTTAAGTAAATCGCGATAAGAAACATCACAACAGAAGCCGCGCTATCCCCATTATATACCCCAAAACAGGTTAACAAATAAAGTATTAGCATTAGAGCCGTCTTCATTTCGCCCCCTCCATCACGCTTGCGCTCGGGTAGCCGTCCGATTCATCAAACGTAAAACCAAGTTGTTTTGACTGGCAATATACCCAATATTCCAAACAAGAACCGCGAGATTCTTTCCAGTTCTCCAAGAAAAAAAGCGCATCACAAAGCCTCAATACGTCGAATAATGCGTTCATAAATTTGGCTTCATAAATCGGCTCATTGAACTTTTGGGGCGACGCAACGAGTGTTGCATACCCAACCTGAAAGCCTAATTCTTCATTTTCAAAATCGGGCGCTTTCCCCTCGGCGATTTCAACGGGGCAGACAACCTCCCACCCGCGCTTGCGCAGCTCCTTAGCGGCGTTCGCAAACTTCGCTTTGTAGTCGGCAACGCCCGTGATTCCGCCGCTGATAAAGATTGTAGGCTTAGGCTTAGTCATTGTTTTGCCTTTCGTCTTTGAGTATTTCATTTGCCGCACGGGCAATCGCAAAAAAGAATTCTTCGCAAGCTTCTTGCGCATCCTCTTTTGATTTCGCAGGCCTAATCATTGAGCCTCCGTTTTCCGCAATCCAACCCCATGGACGCTTTACGGCAGAAAAACTTGTGGGCATAAATTTTTTATCAACAACAACGCTGGCGGAATATTCTTCGCTTGCTGGGCTAAAAACTTTGCGCCAATTTAGTTTTAAATTATTGCTCATTGCCGCTCCTTTCGCTGTCCCACTCGACCGTGAGCACATCACCTTGCTCTGTGCGTTTAGGCGTGATGGGATTGTTGTTAATATATATTGCTGACAAATCATTGATGTTTAATACACCATTAGCATCTACCTTGCGTTCCACTGTTTCACCGAGAAGATTTTTACACATAACACAATCACCAAGCTTGAGTGAGCGCGCTACTGTGAAAATCTCGTCTGTTATCGCCTTGATTACGCGCTCGAGATATTCGTCGCGGGCAGTATTGTCGTTAAAGGTAATGTATGAAGGGGATAAGTTCGTCTCTTTGAATTCTCCGCGCAAATGTATAGCGTTTGACCCCATAGTAGGATAATTTATAATTTTAACAAAGCCCTTATCTTTTTGTGCAGGTAGTCCCTTTTGTTCGAGCACCTGCATGACGAGTGCCTTTTCAAATCTACAGAATTTAAGTTTTAGTTTCATAATTTTTCTCCTTGATTTTTTTAGATTATTTGTTTTGGTAATTCTCAACACACCCGCTAGGCCTCTTTACAATGCCCAAATGTAGCGGGTTTTTTTATGGGGCAAATTTTGTTAATTAAAATATTGAATGCTGTTGCCGCCACGATTGGAACTTGTCCGTTTCCAATGGCGCTAAATCTGTCCATGCCAAAGGCCACCCCATCGCCCATTCGTTCACCATCGGACTTAATCTCAAATTGTAATTTTTCATAAGCAAGTATGGCATAGAATTCAGCCTTCCTGAAAATTTGACTTTTTTGAGTTGGGCGACCTTGCACCTTAACTGTTGCGGGCTGCCGTCTGATTTTCGTGGAGTCGGAAGCCAAAATCCAAATTCGCTTTCGGTGGTGTGGCGCACCGCAATCGTCTGCGCCCAACACACACCATGTAGCATAATACCCCATTTCGGAAAGGTCTCCAAGCACTCGTCCAAGTCCGCGAATAGCGAGCATTGGAGAGTTTTCCACAAATGCGTAGCGGGGTCGAACTTCGCCAATGATTCTTGCAAATTCAGACCATAGTCCGCTACGCTCGCCGTCGATTCCTGCGCCCTTTCCCGCAGAACTAATATCTTGGCAGGGGAATCCTCCGCAGACAATATCGACCTTTCCTCTCCAAGGGTTTCCGTCAAAGGTTCGCACGTCGTCCCAGATTGGAAATTTTGGCAAGATTCCATCGCGCTGACGTTGCAATAAAACTTGTCGGCAATAAGATTCAATTTCGACAGCACATACGCAGGTATGTCCGAGTAGCATACCGCCAAGGATTCCTCCCCCTGCTCCTGCAAATAAGTGTAGCTCATTCATGTATCTCCTTTTTAAAGCCCTTCCAATGGTTGAGGTATCCGTGTATATTAACGATTCCGCGCTCGGCGTAGTGGTCATACATAAATTGCCCGAATTCCTCGAGCGACTCGAAGCCGTCTGCTTTTGCTAGGGCAATGCTTTCAAGTTTGCTTAACGTCCGACTGTCTAGTCGTATAACTATCCTCGCATAAGGATAAACCTCATAGGCGCTCCCACTGTAAAATACCTGCATGGGCTCGGAGCGCGTAGCTATCGCCGCCCCAAACTGCTTGCATTGAGGGGTGCGCCAACCAGTAAACATTTTGAGCGTCTCGCCCTCCTTAAAAGCTCTACGCCTAAACGTATGCGCCTTTAGCCCCGACTCGATAGCGGGGACGAATCCGTCTGCGAATCCTACCGCGCTCATTTAGCGTCCTTTCCAAAAACTTCAAAAAAGAATTTTTTAAAGGGCATTTCGATTACCATCTCGAACCTGCGCGCGGAGCGATAGATAAAGGATTTTTTAAGCCGTTCGTGCAGTGATTTTATAACCCCTCTAAATTGCTCCAAACTCAATGCGCCTTTGTAAAAGTTACATGAGCGGCAAGCGGGATTGAAGTTTTCTAATGTGTCCGCTCCAGATTTATATACGGGGTCGATATGGTCAACCTGCATGGTTTTTAGCGTCAGTTCGCACCCGCAATAAGCACATCGCCCAGAATATTTTTCCAAAACTTCTTGGCGCACTTTTTGAGAAATAGGCTTACGCTTCACTTCGCGCCCCCTTCCTTTTCAAAAGAGTCTTGAATTTCTATGCGTTGAAGCAGTTTATATTGTGTGCTATCGCCGTAACTCCCTAAACTTGGAGCATGAATGCGAGAATCCTTTTTTCCAGTTTTGACATATTCGCGAAAAATTTTGCGCGCTTGCTTTTCGTCTTCGGCGTCAATTTCAAAGTCTTCGTAGTAGTAACCCTTAACGGCAGAAATGGATACGCAGGAAAAGATTTTCATTTCTCCCCCTTTCCGCAGGCCGCGCGGACGAAGTCGCAAAGCCATGTGTAAGCCGCTTGCTTGGCGGCATCGAGTGAATTAAACTCATCCAAAATTCCATTTTCGGAAAGCTCGACAACGTCACAATCAGCAAACCAAAGTTCGAGTATATAGATGTCTTCTTGTTTTTGGATTTTAAATATAATTTCTCCAGAATTAAAAGACGCCGTAGATATGTAATATTGATAATCAACATCTTTCCACACCAGCGGCTTCACGAGCGCGCCAACGTCGATCTGTCGTCGCAAAAGCTCGCCATACTTATCTTCATAATGCCGCGCACGATTGAATCTCTCAATAAGTTCTCTCTTTTGGTCTTCAACAACGGCCTCAAGCTCCTCTATGCGGGCGTTTGCGACGGCAAGTGGAGTGAGTCCGTCCCCATTATAGCACTCGTGATATTCAGACTTATCGCTCCATCGCCCACATAATCGAAAGCGCTTACAATTGCCACAGTTAGCCAGTCCTATTCCGTTTTTATCGTTCATTTGTAAGCTCCTTGATTTTCTGTTTCAGTGTTTCGTTTTCAGCCTTGAGCGCGTCCTCAATCGGGCGCGTGTTCCAACGCTTAAGTATGTCCTCTTTCGATTCCGTAGATGGCACATCCGCCGTGCAGGCGATGCAGGCAATCCAAAACCTTTCTTTCGATAGATGATTAGATAGATAGTTAAATAACTCCGCTTTCCCCCCGCAGAACGGGCACGGCTTCAATTCTTCCTCGCTCACTTTCCCGCCCTCCATGTGTAGACGTCGCCGTCCTTTGTGAAGTTAATGCTCGAAGCAATTGGGCGCATTTGCCCCCAGTTGGTTGCTAGGTTTTCATTTTCGACACTTTCGCAAACATAAGCGTTCTTGTATTTGGATGGCAGTTGCATAACGAACCGCCTAGTCTTCCAAAATCCATGTGCCGTATCTCTTACGTCTACCATATCGCCCTGCTTAGGCTCTCTCGCCTCGAGCGCGAAAAGCTCCTTGCCGATTGCGTCCAGAAAAAACTTGAGTGCATCCTCGGCGGCTTCGAGCGTGGAATAACGTTGTTTGCTAACATGGTTATCATCCTCACGTTTAACGCCGCGCAAAAATAACGCATTCGAAAAGACGGCTGGGCAACCAACAATACTAATAATACCTTCCTTTTTTTCCTTCGGTAATCCCTTTTGCTCAAGCACCGCGAATACAAGCGTCGAGTGAATGCGCTTTAGGTATATGCTCAAAACCTTCTCTTCGGGCTTCGGCTCTTCCTTGACTTCGGGCGCGGCCGCAACCTTAGGCTCAACGGCCGTCTTCTTCTTGTGGCTACGCTTCGGGGCGCGCAATTCCTCGACCGTGAAAAGCGTCTCGCGCCAGTCGCAAGTAAGGGCGATTTCGCCAAAGTTATCATACCGACCTAAACCCATCGGCAACCAAGATACTACTGCCCTTTGGGGGTCAAGCTTGGGGCGTGACACATAGGCGTAAACTTCACCGTCTTCATCCACCGCCACGAACCTTGCCCACTTCGGAAGCTCGAACTTCGCAAGCTGCGCGCGCAGCGACTCTCTTTCTTTTTTTGTAATGCTCATTTTGTTTTCTCCTATTTTTGTTTTAAATTAAAACGCGCTCGATTTGGTTTCTTCCCAGATTCTCAAGCCCGCCACGGTCTCGCTTGCGCTCGGCAAGCCCTTTACAAATGCGCCTATCGCGCTTTCGTTAGGCATAAAAAGTTCGGGGTGTGTGGCGAGTAGGGCGGCCGCATCGACAACCTCAAACTTGCGGTATGTCTGTGTGCGCACACCCGCAACTTTGACAAGCTTCGGCACTACAACCTCAACGGGTGCCGCCAAATTCAGCTCCGCCGCAAGCTTTGCGTTGTTTGCGGCATCAAGCTTTTCTTGCGCCGCGCAGAATTCTTCAAAAGATTCTCCGCCCTGCGTTAATGCGGCTTCGGCGGCCTTGCGCTCTTCCTCCGCCTTGCGCAAGCGTTCTTCTTCTTCTTTGCGGATACGCTCGGATTCGACGCGCGCTTTCTCTTCGGCCTCGCGTTGTATGCGCGCTTGCTCGGCATTGTATGCGCCGATTTTTAGCGATAGCGCATTTTTTATAATGTTCAAATCGCCCGCGACTTTGTCGGCGATTCCGTCAACGTCCTTACCCATCTTCAAGATGGGCGCTTTAGCCTCTTTGCGCGCGGCTTCAAGCTCTTTTAAAAAGCCCGAAACATCTCGCAATGATGCCGCCGCAAGCTCGCAATCCGCGGGCGTTTTGATGTCTGTTATGTTTTGCGCAACGGCCAAAATTTCTCGCTTGCGCGCAAGCGCGCTGGGCTCGATTGTAATTTTTACCGTGGATATATTTGTTGTTGTTATTATCTGTTCGTTCATTTTTTTTGTTTCTCCTAAAAATTATTTTGCCGCTTGCTTAGGTTTCCACCCCTGCGCGCGCGCCTCGATAAACGCCGAGGCCTCTTTAAATGTGGCTTGCGCCGGGTTCGGGTAATTGTGTTTTTCTAAAAAACGCAGTTGCTTTGGTGTGCATAATTCCTTTTCTCTGCGCAAAAATATAAGGTCTAAAATCTTTGATGCATAGCCCTTGCACATACGCGGGTCTTGCACATCAAAGCCGTTTTTTTCTAAAATTTCTTTTTGCTTGTCAGACATCGCTTGACGCTCCCATTTGGCGATAGGCTCATACTCCGCTATATCGTAGCGGTCGATAGACACCGCAAAGTCTAGAGCATCGACAAAGCGGGTCTTGCGCTGGCGCAATGCGCGCGCCTTTTCCAGCATTGATTCTTGGAGGTCTCGGCGCGTCGCTTCCATCTCCGCAAGCAAATCTCCGCCCTCCAAATCTAGGCTCGCTTGCAAAGACTTGGCTTCTTCGTCCGTGCGCGCAATCAGGCGGCTCGGACGAATGAGGCTCATGTCATCGCTCAAAAAAAGCGGGTCGAGCAAAAGCAAATTTTCCTTGCCCGGAAATGTGCGGGTGCCGCGTCCCACCATCTGCGAGTAAAGCACCGCGCTTTTTGTAGGGCGCAGAATATAAACACAGTCGACGCTCGGCTCATCCCATCCAGTTGTAAGCAAGCTCGCATTGCATATTACCTGCCAATCGCCGCGCAAGGCCGCCCTGTCTTCGCCGTCCACATGGACTGCGTGTAGTCCGATTTTTTTGCAGCACTCGCAAAACATTTTGGATGTGCGGACTAGCGGCAAAAAGGCAACCGTGCGCCTGTGTGGCGCGTGTTCTTTGAGTAGCGCGGCTAATGCCATAAGCTCTGGCTCCAAAGCCTCGCCTAAGTCATTTTCGCTATAATCCCCCGCAACCGTGCGCACCTTGCGCAAGTCAACCGTTGACGGCACCGCCTTGATTTTTATTGATGACAAATGCCCCTGCGCTATTAGGTTAATCAAATTTATTTCCGCGCTGATTTTTTCGTAAAAATCTAAAAGCTGTTTTTTGTCCGACCTAAAAGGTGTTGCGGTAATGCCCAATATGCGCGCGTTAAAATACTCTAAAACCCTCATTGCTTGCGCGCCCAATGTATTGCGGTGCGCCTCATCTACAATTATCAACCCGAAGTCATCTGGGCTGTATTTATCAAGTCTGCGCGCCATGCTTTGCGTAGTGCCGACAATTATTTTTGATGACGGGCAAGCGCGATTTAATCCCATCTCCACGTCGGCTATGAGCCCGCTGTGCGCTTGTATTTTATCTGCGGCTTGGCGCACCAATTCTTGCGCGTCTGCCAAAAACAAAACACGTCCGCGTGCCAAGCGGCAAAGCTCCGCCGCCATGATGGTTTTGCCCGCGCCCGTCGCGGCGACTCCAAGGAGTTTTTTAGACTCCTTAAAGTCGCCGATAACGGCGTTGACAAAGCGTTGCTGATAGTCTCGCAGTTGCATTATTGCAGTCTCGCTCCGTATTCCGCGATTAGTATTGCGTCGCTCGTTTGTTGCGTGGGGTTGAGCTGCGGAAAGCGTTGCTTGGCTATTGTGCAAAGCTTGCGCTTGCGCTCCGTATAGACCTTGCCGAGGTCTCCCAATCCCGTCTGCCACTTGGCGGGCGTTACAAAATAATGAGGTATTTTAAGAGCCTCTAATGCCCCGCAGATTTTGCCGTAAGATGTGCCCATGACAAAGCCCTGCCTGCCTGTTATTTTGTATCCGCCGCTCACGCCGCTCAAAAGCTCGACGTATGCGATAAGCTCCGCGCCCTCTATTTCTGCGGCTTCGCGGATATCGCGAAGCTCTTCAGAAAAACTGTGCTCCTTTTTGTAAGACACGGTTCTTTTTTTCCCGTCGGGGTAAAAAATCGCCATGCCGCCGCCCGCGCCCGGGTCGAGCCCGATTATTATTTTTGGTGTGCGTGTCATTTTGTTTATCCTCAAAAGGGCACGTCATCATTTTCAAGGTCGGCCTTGCTTGCGGGCGGCGGCGTGACTCTAGCTGTTTGCTTCGGCGCGGGTGCCGACACCTGCCCCGCGCGGATTGCGCGGATGCGCGCCTTAAAACCGCTTAGGTCTTCAACCGCCTCTTTTGCTCCGCCGTTAATGCCGTTAATAAACTTTACCTTAACGGTTTCTTTTGCCTCGCCCTTGGCGCTCTCATACTTTTCTACATCGCAGACGATGCGGCACTTTGTGCCGGTAAGCGCCTTTAAGCGCGCGGGCTCCGTCATGGTCTCTATGGTGTCCGCGTCCGCAAAACCAAAGGCGTCACGCATCATTTTTTCGACAAATTCAACCGACCTGTCCGACGTCAAATATTGGCGCGCGTATTGGTAAAGGTCGGTTTCTGTCTTAAAAGAAAATAGCAAATAATATTTGCCGTTTTCGCTTTCGCACAGTTGGCATGATAGCAACTCGACATCGTATTTGCCGGGTCTGTCTATGTATTTTATTTCACTCATAATTTTTTATTTTTTTGTGTTTTCGGTAAGTTTGTTTTTTGCCCACACAATAAACGCGGGCAACTTTTTGAGTGAGGCGGCCGCCTTGTCTGCGGGTATGTCCACCCATGTTTGCGCCGCGGTAATCCACCCGCCGGCAAGGGCGACGGCGTTAAGCGCATCCTCGCGCTCTTCGTGCTTCGGCCAAGTGGCCTCTAAGGCCGCGTAGAGCTGTTCGGCGGGCGTTGCTACGGGCTTTGCCGTTGCGGCGGGCTTGCTTGTCTGCGCGATGGGCGCGGCCTTTGTTGAGGTTGGCTCACGCTCTATAAACGGGCGCAACAACTCATAATCCGCAGCTATGCGCGGCGCTAAGCCCCAGCGATTTTTTGCATCGCAAAATGCCGTGTGTTGCGTGTAGATAACGCGCTCGCCCAAATCTCTTGCTTTTGTTTGCCCCGTGCGTTTGTCGGTGCTTACAACGGTCTCATAGTTTATAAACAGTTGCGCGTCGCACCACTCTCCAATCAAATCGGGCAAGCCCTTTGAGCATTTGAGCTCGTATCTATCATAAGGGGATTTAAGGTTGTCGGGCGGGTCTATGCGGCGCACCTGCGAGTGCGCTATCAAGACAACGTGCATACGCTCTAAGAGGTCTTGCAGGCAGGGGCGTCCGGCTTTTGATTTTAAAAGGGAGGCAAACTCATTCTTTCGGATAAATGCCCCCTGCCCAAAACCCATATCCTCAAGCCTCCCTGTCGGCGGCAAATCAAGGTCTTTGAGTAAATAGCTGTCAACAAGCGCTTCCGTCCAGTCGACCGTATCGATTACCAAAGTCTTGTAATCATGCGGCTCTGTTAACAAAGTTTTTATCGTTGCTTGCAGTTGCTCTAGCGTTGTTATGCCGTCGATGCGCGCCACGTCCATCTCTTGCGTCCCGTGCTCCATATCGATAAAAACGGGATTCGGAAAGTAAGCCGCAAAAGTTGTCTTGCCGACGCCCTTGGGACCATAAATAACTATGCGCTGATTTTTGATGATTTTGCCTGTTACGATGTTTAACATAATTATTCCTCCTCCGTGCGCTTCGCCTTGCGGCCGCGCTTTTTGGGTGCTTCTTCTTCTTCGGCGGGCTCTTCTTCAAAGGCCTCGCAACCATCGTCATCAAAGGGGAGGTCTGTTTGCAGGTCTACGGAGTCCATAGCCTCTATGGCTATTTGCTCGCCCGTGTCTTTGCGCACAATGCGCTTAGAGCCTTTTTCGGGCTCGTTAAAAAACACGTCGCACTCGACGTGCTTCATATCCCAGCCCTGCGTGATGGCGATTGAGGCGCGCGAAATCTCGGCTTCGATTGAGTCCAGCTCGCTCTTAAATTGAGAGTTCGCGGCTTTCTTTTCTTCTTCTTTTGCGGCGCGGCGGTTATTTGCCTGCGCCAAATCTGACGCCAGCGCGATAATATCCGCGTCGGTAAAATTGCACCTCAAATATTTTTTCGTGGTGCGGTCTGCTACTTTTATTTGTGTGTCTTCCATTGTTTTTTTTTGCTGTTATTTTTTTAGTGGACTAAAATTAGGTTTTGCGGCCTTGCGTAAATGTGCAGTGTCCGCGTGGTCTTACTGCATGAGTCTATTAACTCTTGCGGGGCGTTGAGACGCTTGGCTACGGTCCTCCAAGCCGTGGTGGTGCGCTCTTGTATGCGCACTACTACGCGCCCGCTTGCGTCCGTCATGGTGTGTGCGCCGTTAAGAGCGCCGTATATGGATGCGCGCAAAGCTTGCCTTTGGTCTTCAAGCTCCGCTATCGTTTGCGAGATGAGGCGGTATTGACCGAGCATCTCGCCCGTGCCTGACGCGGTATTTATGCTTGCTGTCTTACCCTGCATCCACTCAAACACCCATTTTGAGACCTGCACCGCGAATTTAGGCGATGCCCATTGTCCCAAATGTATTGCAACCTGCGGATGCACCCAGGTGCCTTGTTGCACTCCGAACCCTTTAATAATGCGGACTAGCTCGGATATGGGATTTCCCATATCCGTAGAAAGTGCTCTCAAAAACGCCTTTGTAGTTGCCTGTCGGCGATAGTCCGCAAAAAGCTTGCCGCAAGCCTTGCAAAGGGCGGTAGCATTGATATAGCCGTCATCGCCGCGTTGCGCTACGGGAGCGCTGTCTATATGCCTATGGATTATTTGTGTGCTCATTTTAATTACCTCGTAAGCTCAAAGGTTGCGTAGGCTATTACCGCGGCGCACAAAACAAGCGCTACGGCGCAAAAGCCCAAAATTGCCACGGTCTCAAGCGTCTCCAGCTGCTTTTGTCTGCGATGGCGGCGTTGCTCCGCTTGTATCTCTCTGCCATACTCAAGCATTGGTCGCCCCCTCCCTTTGCAAGCGCGCTACGTCGCTCTCATGCCAAAAAAATACGCGTATGCCGTTTGCCCTGCGCTCTATGCGTTGCGGGGTGTAGCGTTGCGTCAGGCGTTTTAAAGCCGTGCGCCTCGGTATGCCGAGCGCGTCGGCCGCCGCCTTAGTCGTTACTGTGCGTTTTAGTGCCATGTTTTTTAGCCCTCCTAATTTTTTGCTCCGAGACTGCGCGCATTATCACGGGCAGTTTCGCCGCCTCTCTCTTGAGGCCGTCTATTATTTTATTTTGTGTCTGTGTGCTCATGTGTGCGTGTTTGTGTTAATGTGCCGCTAATGTATTAGCATAGTTTATAAATTTGCAATTTTAAATTTGACATGGCGTAAACTTATTAGCATATTGCTAACATAATCAAAAAAACATTTGCAATAGGAGATAAAAATATGAAGATTCAAAACATGAAAAATAAACACCTGAAACGCGCCATCGAAAACGCCTGCGATGCCGAGAATACAACGATTCGCAAGTGGTGTTTGCGCGTTGGGGGCATTAGCAATGTCCAGATATCAACCCTGCCTACACGCAACCTCGAACGTTCTACGCTAGCCATAGTTTGCGCAAGAGACAGCTGGGTAGATAAAGCGAGCGCAGATAAAATAACTATAGCCGCATTAAATGATTTTATTGAGGATATAGGCCGCTCAACAGTTGAGTTTGACATCAAAGCCTCAGGCAAACCAAGCGATAACGCGCTAGCGCAAGACCTGCGCACATTGGAGCTGTTTGCGCAGGAATCGCCCGAAATCGTTAAACTCATCCACAATATGGCGGCATTGATTAACAAGCCGTCAAACAAGGACGCCGAGGCCGCCCTAACGTATAGAGCCGCCGCAAACGAGGCGGACGCCAAGAGCCGCCAAAAGCGCCGCGCGTAGTCTCTCTGGCGTAGACAAAGCCCACTCTGCTATTTCGGGGTGGGCTTTTTTCGTCTCTAGCTCATCTATGAGCGTTTCAATCAAGTAAAAATCAAATGCCAGCTGCCGCGCGTCTTGCGGCTTTTTTGTGATGCGCATAATAGTGTTGCAATAAAGCTTAAATAATATCACAGTTAACCCCCTATGAAAACAAACAATTCTATGCAAAAATATGAATGCGTAATTTGCCATAGGGGATTTAATAAGCCCGCTAAGCAGTCTATTGTTGTTAAATCCTTGGGATATATCTTGAGGGTTTTTATTTTGGGAATCGCATTTATTGCGGGTCTCATAATGCTCATAAGTGGAAGCATGGAAGAAAACTATATTGTCGCGGGGATTGGTGCGGCGATTATGGTTGTCGGTTTTGTAGTATCCAAAATCTTAAGCGGCGAAAACTTTTTTGGTAAGGGCAAGGCGCGCCACCCACATTGCCCGCACTGCGGAAGTGAAAACTTTGTCAAAAATTATTAAACTCCTGATTACTGGTGCGTTTTTGGTGCCGCTATGCGCGTTCGCGTTGGTTGAACGCGATTATCAACGCGCATTTGCCGCAATGTTGAGCGTTGCACAGACGGAGGTTGTTGCCGTAGACGGCTCGCGTTGCGATATTTTAACGCCCGAATACGCTATCGAGGTGGATTATGCCAACAAGTGGGCAGAGTCCATAGGACAGGCGCTGCACTACGCGCTAATGTTTAATCGACGTGGCGGCATCGTTTTAATACTACGCAAACCCGAAGACTCGCACCATGTTGAGCGAGTAAAAAATATTATATCGCAATATAATTTGCCGCTAATTTTATGGACTATGGACGCCACTAAAACGCCACCCGCAAACTAGCGTCCGCTAAGTGTCTATTTATGCGGTTTTGCGTCTATTAAAAATGTTTTAAATATTTTGATTTTTTATATTGACAAATCAAAAATAATGCGCATGATAGGCGTTACAAAATCAAAAACTTGATTTAACAAAATCAAAAAAAATAGGAGACACAAAACATGAGCATAGATATTAAAATCGCAAAAAGCGGCAACGTTATTATTGACCACACAGACACCATACATGGTTGCTTAGAGCAGGGGGGCGTCTGTGGGCGCAAGGTAAGTGTTGACTCTGCCGCCGTTAAAAAAATGTTTAAAGTCGACGATGTCCGACAGATAAAGTGGAGCGGCGCGTATAATGATTGCACAACAAACAAGGCCGCTTTGCTTTACTACCTAGATACTTTGCCGCATAAAGTTTTGAGCAAGGGGCAAATAATACAATAATTGGAGATAAAAAAATGAAATACATAATAAATTTAACGGCGACCGTAAATGGCCGCGAAATTGTTGGGTTTATCAACACCGACGGCAACGTAGAGTCCGATATCGCTCACGAAAACGACGGCGAACAATCGCGACCGATGTTATTTAACACACCTCAAGAGGGGTGGAATTTTATTAAAAAAATATTTCCGCCGGCAGACCCGCTCGATTTACATTCGGATGATGTCAGGTATTGCAAGGTTGTCCCTCATGCGGAGCAATAATAATATGTCCGACTCGATTATTGGCAAGCGGGGCGGTAAACGCCCCAATGCGGGCAGACCGCGCAAATCTGACGGCGAGCAACCTACTAACTGCGCGTCGCTCTACATTACCCCGTCACAACTGGCAGAGCTAGACCGACAGGCAGGGGACATTGGACGCTCTCGGTATGTGGTAAAACGTTTAAAGCTAGACCGCAGGTAGGCATAAGCCCGCTTTTATAACAAAGGCGGGCTTTTTTTGTGTCTATATGTCGCAAATGCCTTATATATAAACCCTTATAACCATATAAACCATTGTCTAAAATCGCGCTTTTGTAAGTGCCTTAAAATCAATTAATTCTCACATTCGTGCGCAAATTTAAAGTAGTGAGAATTAACTCTCTATCAAGCACTTATGCAATATACGCTTTTTGTAATATTATGTAACAAATCGTATCTTTGTTGTAAGTTGCTATTTATTATAGTCTTATGTCATTTTAAGCCGGGTATGCTTAGGCGTCTATTTGACCCCCCTTATATTATTATTATATAAATATAATAATATAAGGGGGCAATAGCCTGACATGCACACCCGTATTTTTTGATTTTTGATTTTTTTTTAACGCGTGATATAAAAAATAAAAATATATCACACCCTTAAAAAGAAAATGCCCTAGGATTGTTTTTGAGGGCTGGGGTATACTAACCCTCGGACGGATAGCTAAACGCCAAGCCTAGGCCATCCTCGCATTAAAGCGCCCTGTTGCAAATAATCATAAAACCCCACTTTTTGCTATTTACATTTGGACACCCCCGTTTTACAACGGTCGCATGACCGGCGCCCACAAAAGACAACCTATGCCCAAATACAAAAGCCAAGCCCGCAATTTTAGGAGCTCGGCCGCTTGGCAGGCCATATCCGCACAGGTGCGCACTGCACATCCCCTTTGCCAAGACCCTTTTGGTTGGCATGCTGCAACAGGCCGCTATGCACCAAGCACAGATGCGCACCATGTCAAGCGCCTCGCAGACGCACCAGAGGCCTCTAGGGATGCCGACAACCTCATGGCCGTATGCAAAACCTGCCATGCAGCCCTGCACGGCTCCAGAGGGGCGCTCATGCGCATGGTCGACGATGGTATGCCCATAGACGCCCTCAATAACACCCGAGGGGGGGGCAAAAAGTTTCAAAAAAAACCTCCCGACCGTTTCCATGTCCTCGATTCAAAAATGCGCGGGGTTTTTACGGGGGTAGGAGTAAAAATTAAAAACGGCGAAATTTTATGAAAAAAAAATCCGTAAAAAAAATAAAAACGACGGGCGACGCAATCCGCGCGCTTGAATCTCGACGCACATACATCAGCGCCGAGGCGCGAAAAATCTTTGAGACGCAAAAGCGCGCGCTTGAAACGGTGCTCATAATCGAGCTTGACGAAACCATCCTTGCGATGTTTGCGCAAGCCAAGGCCGAAATTTCGGAGATAAATAAAATTATGGAGCGCGGAGAGACCTCGATACGCGTTAGCGACAATGGCGCTTATTACATAAACCCGTATTTGACATTGCGCTCTATGTTGCAAAAAACTTTGCTCGAGTGCTCGGCGAGATTAGGGCTCTCCCCGGCAGACCGCGCCCGAATGAAGGCGCAACCGACCGAGGGATGGGCGGCATCCGAAATGACAACGGGCAGAAAAAAGAGCAAGACGCAAAAGGCGCTTGAAGACGCCGCAGACAAAGAGGCGGAATTTTGCTAAACAATGTCGAGACTCACACAGACCGCAGCCTATAAGTGGGCGCGCAAAAACCAAGACAACGAAAAGCAATGCTTGCCTGTGCGCCAAGCGTGTCGCCGTTTTTTGGCAGACATAGAGCGCAAAGACTTGACGTTTGATTTAAAAATTTATGAGCGCATAGTGAGCTATCCGCAGATGTTTAGGCACTTCAAGGGCATTTGTGCGGGGCAAAGTTTTATCTTAAGACCAGACCAAGAATTTTTTTTAGGACAACTTTTTGCGTTTAAAAATAAAGAAACTGGGTTGCGACGCTTTACTGATTTTCATAAAACTATGCCGCGCAAAAACGGTAAAACGGCAGAGTGCGCTTTGCTCGGCGGCTATTGCTTTAGCGCGGACAAAGAGGCCGCGCCCGAAGTTTACTCGATTGCGAGCGCCGAGAAACAGGCGCGCGAATGCTGGACGGCATTTAAACGCTTTGCGCTATCAACGGAGCGCTATAAAAAAACTTTAAAATTCCGCACCGACTATATCGAGCACGAAAAAAGCGGAGGCAAGTTTGAGCCGCTGCCGTCCGATGCGGCGACCCTTGAGGGTCGCAATCCCTCTTGCGTAATCTTTGACGAATCGCATACCTACCGCAACGCCGACCACGTGGACGCCCTTATACAGGGGATGGGCGGACGCGCGCAGCCAATATCGGGCGACATTACAACAGCGGGCGACAACAAAACGAGCTACGGCTATGAGCGCTTTAAATACGCCCGCGCAGTGTTAAGCGGGGAGGTTGTCGCAGATAATTTTTTGCCAATGATTTTTACAATAGACGATGGCGACGATCCGTTTGACATAGAGGCTTGGCACAAAGCAAATCCCGCACTTGGCATAAGCAAGACCGTTATATTTATGGAGGGGCTGGCGGCCAAAGCGCGTATGAGCACACGTGCATTAAATACCTTTTTAAGCAGGCAGCTTTGCGTGTGGACAAGCCCCTCCACTCTTTGGCTACCGCTCGACCAATGGACAGCGCTCATCAAGCCGCAGCCCGTATTAGACGGTAAGACCTGCATCCTTAGCATAGACGCTTCGGCGACGCGCGACTTAACCAGCATAAACCTTTTATTTATGCCGCAGGCCGGGCTTGATAAATTTTACACAATCCCATTATTTTATGTGCCGGCAACGGCAGCGCGCGAAAAAGAAACCCTCGACAGAGTGCCGTATGAAACATGGCAGCGCGACGGACACGTGTATATTTGCAACGGCGGTTTTGTAAATCGCGATTTTTTATTTGATGAAGTTTTGCGTCTTTGCAAAAAATATAATGTGATAGAGGTTGCGGGCGACCCGTGGGGACTGCGTGAAACTTTTGCAAAACTTGGCGCGCTCGAAATCAAGACCCGCAATGTCAGACAGGGCTATCAAACCATATCCCCCGCCATCAAGCGCGCCGAAGAATTGATTTTGAGCGGAGACCTAAACCACAATGGCAACCCGTGTTTTGAGTGGAATTTTCAAAACGTAGTTTTGACAACAGACCCCGCGGGCAATGTCAAACTCGACAAGGCAAAATCGCGCGACCGCATAGACGGCGTCGCCGCATTTATAGACTCTGTCGCGGCTTTAATCGAAAACGGAATAGAGACACCCAAAGAATCGGAGGCGCCATCATGTCTAATAATTTAAAACTTTTGTCTGCGGGCGAAATCGCAATCGGACTAGGCCGCAGCTTGGTCTATGTTTATTTTATGCGCAACGCGGGTTTTCCTATGCCGGGCAAACGCGCGACGCTAGAGGCGGCGCTTGATTGGTTGCGCGCAAATCCTGATTTTGTAGCGGGGCGGCATCGAAAAAAGCCGCAGTTAATAAACGTTAATAAACGTTAATAAATCGCCAATGTAAAAAAACACAAAGGCGTGTGAAAAAAGTCTCATAGAAAAACTATGGGACTTTTTGATTTTTTAAAGAGCAAGCGACCCGAAGCGCCATATCGCGACTCCGTTTTATGGGACATGATTTCCAGCATCAGCGGCGGCGCGGTAAATGAAAAGACGGTGCTCGGCGTGGCCTGTATCTTCGGCGCTTTGCGCGTTCGCGGCAATCTCATTGCGGGGTTGCCCATCCATCTTTACGATGGCGACAAGCGCACCACAAAACCCACCGCTTTAAATAATCTACTCAAATATCGCGTAAGCGACGGCATCAATACTTTTAATTTTATCCAAGCGATGCAATCAAGCGCCGACCTGCACGGCGACGCATACGCGCAGATAGTGCGCAACCAACTTAGCGAGCCGCTCGAATTGGTAAAGCTGCCTAACTTTAGTTTTAGGGGCATGGAGTATAAGGGCGCGAAACTCTTTTACCAATTTGGCAATGCGCAATATCAGAGCGACGAAATCCTGCATATAAAAGGGGTTTCGGTCGACGGCATGAGGGGATTGCCGCTCACAAAGAATTTTAAAACGGTGCTCGGCATAGCAATCAACTTAGACCGCGAGCTTGAAAAGTTTTTTGAAAACGGTTGCGCAAGCAACGCCGCTGCGACCACAGACGCGAAGCTCACGAAAGACCAGCTTGTCGATATGCGCAAGCTTTTGAAGGAGGAATATTCGGGCGTCCACAATGCGGGCAAACTTTTGTTTTTTGATAATGGCGTAAAAATAAGCAGCTTGCGCATGAGCAACAAAGACGCCGACACCATAGCGTTTAAAAAGCAAATGGTAAACGATGTATGCGCATATTTTGGTTTAACGCCCGATATGCTCGGAGACTTCGAGCGCGCCACTTACGCAAACAGCGAGCAAGGCCGCAGAACCTTTTTTCAACTTACCGCCCTACCGCTCATCAAGAACTGGGAGACTGAATTAAATATAAAACTAATCTCTGACACGGAGCGCGCGGGCGGGCTATTTGTAAAGTTTAATGAAAAGGGTCTTTTGCGCGCAGATACAACCGCGCAAAAAGATTACTACGCCGCCGCCATCACAAACGGATGGATGAGCCGCAACGAAGTGAGGGAGTGCGAAAACCTTCCGCCTTATGAGGGCGGAGATGAATTTTTAACGCCGCTAAATATGACCACCGAAAAACAAAAGGCCGCAAATGGAGCAGGATAAAAAAATAGAATTGAGGGAATTTTTAAACCCCGTAGAAGCGCGCGCTGCCGACGGTAAGAAAAAAATCGGCGGCCTTGCGGTGCCCTATAATAAAGACAGCGCCGTCATGGGCGACTTTGTAGAGCGCTTTGCTAAGGGCGCATTTACCGAGTCTTTGAAGACGCGCGATGTGCAATATCTTTACGCGCATAATAGCGAGCAAATAATCGCGCGGACAAGCGCGGGCAATCTGCGGCTTACCGACACGGACGAAGGTTTAAGCTTTGAGGCCGACCTGCCGAATACGCAAAGGGCGAATGACCTTTACGAAGACATCGCCGTAAAAAATATCACAAAAAACTCATTCGGGTTTTTTCCAATTTCCACGCAATGGGATAAAGACGAAGCGCGCGGTCTTTGGATTCGCACGATTTTGCAGGCCGAGCTTTACGAAATAAGCGCAGTCTCCAATCCCGCATATTTAGACACTTCGCTGGCGCATAGGTCTTTAAATAATTTTCAAAAAAGCGCGGGCATGCCCGTTGAAGTAGCCCGTCGCGCAATCGAAATAATAAAAATCAAAGGAAGTATATGACTATATCCGAAATGTTAGAAAAACGCGCGGCGAAGGTTACCGAAATGGAAACCTTGACAAAACCCGCAGACACCGACAAGCGCTGCCTCAACGCCGACGAACAAAAAAAGTTCGGCGAGATTCGCGCAGAAATCGAAGGCCTTGATAAAGATATTGAATTGCGCCGTGCGCAAGACGGTATCGTATCTCACGGCGCGGCTCTTGCGGCCGCCGCAAAGACGGCAACGAGAGAGCCCCAGCGCAATTTTTCGCAAAAAGAAATGCGCGACCTTGAGGGCTTCAATATCTGCAAATTTCTTAAGGGCGCAAGCGGCGCTCGCCTCGACGGTATCGAGGCCGAAATGGCGCAGGAAGGCGCGGAGGAACGTCAGCGCGCTTGCGTAAGCGGCGGCACTGCGCAGCTCATCCTGCCCTCTTTTGTTGCATCCTTTTTGTCACGCCGCGAAAAGCGCGCTATGAGTGTAACAGGCGATACCGCGACGCTCGGCGGCAAGACGGTTGCAACTCAACTCGGCGAACTCTCCGAAGTTGTGCGCGATGAGACCGTATTGGGCCCTCTCGGCGTGACCGTGATGAGCGGGCTTGTCGGCAATCTCGATATGCCCGTGCAAACCTCCGTCGGCGGCACTTTGGCAGCTAAGAGCGAAACAGGCTCTGCGGTCAAACTCTCGCCCGTAATCGCGAAGGTATCATTTACCCCGAAGCGCATCCCCGGCCAGACGGAAATCTCCAACCAGTTGCTGGCGCAATCAAGCCTTGACGCGCAGGGCTTTGTAAGCCGCAACCTTAACGAGACCATCATGGGCTTGTTGCAGCGCAACGTGATTGGCGGAGACGGCTCAATCTTTACAGGCTTGCTCGGAGAGACAGGGCTCGGCTCTGTAACCACGGGCTCGACACCCGCCGCTTTGACATGGGCTAAGGTTTGCGAATTTATCGGCAAGGTAGACTCGCTTAACGGCTCTAAGCTTGGCTGGCTCATCAACAACGCCACCTTGGCCGCCCTTATGGGCAAGGCAAAGGGCACGGGCGAAGGCTACGTAATCGGCGACACCATCACCGGCGCGGGCTCTCGCATTTTGGCGGGCTATCAGGCCGCGGTATCAAACTGCACCCCGAACTCGTTGACTGTGGGCTCCGGCGAAACTTTGGTCGAAGACCTCTCGGCTGTCATCTTTGGCGATTGGTCAAAGCTTATGGTCGGTATGTGGGGAGGCATAGGCCTCATAGTAGACCCCTACACCAAGGCGGGCGACGGCACTACGGTAATAACTGCTGAGCTTTTTGCCGACTCCCACGCTTTGAGACCCTCGGCTTTTGCTGTCTGTAAGGATGTCGTAACATCCTAGTTTGTTGTGTGTGTTCTCCTAATCGGGTTGCCGTCTTCGGACGGCAGCCCTCCACTAAAAAAACAAATTAAATTTTATGAAAATAAAAATAATCGAAGATACAACGATACGCGGTAAAGTAGTTGCGCGCGGCGCGATTATAGATACGGCATTGGGTGCGGACGAAAACGACGTGAAGCTTTTGCTCGATATAGGCAAAGCAATCGCCGTCAAGGACTCTCCTAAGGTCGAGACCGCCGAAGCGCCTAAAAAAGCGGTAGAGACGCCCGAACCGAAAAAGCCGAGGGTAAAATAATGCAATACCCGCTCGACACAAAGCGGATCACAATCGGAGAGCAAGCGCTAATAACGCTTGACGAAGCAAAGGCGCAGTTGCGTATTTTGGACAGTGAGCTCGACTCAAAAATCACGGCTACGATAGGCGCTGCGATTGAGTTTGCCGAGCGTTTCACGGGGCTTTCTTTGAGGCCATCCACATGGATGGCCTCTTACGCCCATTGCAGATGGCTAAAGATTTTACGCCGTCCGATAACGGCGGTAAGCAAAATTGAAATTATAAACTATGACGGAGTCGCAACTGAAATCGAAACGTCAAAATATCGCGTTGATTTAGACGCGGGCGAAATTGTGTTTGTGGACTTGCCCAGCACGGACTCTTATTTGAGCGCGCCGTTGCGCGTATATTTTTCAACGGGCTACGCAACGGGCATGACGCCCGAAGCCCTAAAACAGGCGGTGCTTATAATCCTGTCGCAATTTTTTGACGAGCGCAACGCGCCCGATACCGAGGCGATGGAAAATGTTTTAAAACTTTACAGGTAACATATGGCAAACGAAAAACAAATACGCATAGCTTGCGACTTTTTAACAAATGCGCCGCGCGCGGTTGTCGACCAGATGACCGACGCCAAGCCGTTTTTTTATAGGGCAAATGCTTTGCGTTTTGATTTTGCATTTTTTAATGGCGCCGCGCTTGCGGATACGGCGGACATACAAAAGGTTGAGCTTTTAATCAAGCCCGCAAAAAACGGAGATGTGCCCGTGCCGACCGATAGTTACGAGTGGAACGAAATCAAAGGGACGGATGGCGCGGCCGCCGAGATAGGCGCGCTCACGCTCGAAACATGGGCGGCTAAGAGCGCGCAGCATATCACTTTTGCGCTTACGCCCGCGCAGTCCGTTGATATTGCCGAGGGCGAAAAATGGATAGTGCTTGCTATTACCTACTCCGATGGCGCGGTAAAAACTTTTTTGGCGGGCATCATTGGTTGCATAGAAGATGGGCTTGGCGCTACCACTCCGCCCGAAACGGTGTCGCAGATACGCGATGAAATTTTTCAAGCGGTCGAGGATGTCCAAGATGCCGCGCAAATTTTAACCGATAACGCCGAAACGATAGCGGGCTTGCCCGCGCTATTAGAGGCCGCTCAAGACGCTAAGACGGGCGCAGAGGCTGCGCAAAGCGCGGCCGAGACTGCTGCGGCTGATGCAAGCACCGCAAAGGGCGGGGCGGAAACGGCACAAAGCAACGCCGAATCCGCGGCATCAGATGCGGAGACCGCGGCATCAGAGGCGGCGGCAAGCGCGGCTCTTGCGCTCTATCGCACTAACCCCACGCCATGTATACAAATATCTAGCGGGTGCGGCACATTGGCGCGCGCTATCAACGGAGGCGCGGGCGCAATATCAATATTTGTAGATTGCGATTTTGCAAGCTTTGTAAATCAGCCCATTTGGCAAAGCAACGCTTGGTGCGGGTTTGAGACAGCCTCAAGCTTTAGGTTTGAGGGCACGGACACAATAACACTCTCCGAGCCGTTTGTGCGCGGAGATAAACTTTGCGCAGTATTGACGCCGACGTCCGCAAAGATTTACCGCAACTCAACGCTTGTAGGCTCGGCATCCACGGGGCATGCGTATAACTATTTGAGCTCAATATTTGGCGTCTACGGCGGACAGCTCGCAAGCAACATTTTTTGCTCTCGCTTTTACGTCGCAAACTTTGATGCCTCGGCAGGCGGTGCGGCATATACACCAACGGATTTTGCAAATAATAGACCGGTGCCGCTTGCTCTCAAATACGGCGGCATACAATTTGCAAACGACCCCACGGCATACCCCGTAATAGGCGGCGGCACTACAATAACAGGTCGCGTCAACGCCTACGCAACCGCGTATTATGCACTCGCATACAATGCTGGCAAATACCGCCTAACGCTCTCCGCAACGCTGGCGACATCCCTGATGCTCCGATATCGCTTTAATACCCCCATTCCCGCGGGCGTAGCAATTACAACGACTATTGGGGCGTCTACATCAAATAAAACGGGCAATACGATTGCCGCCATATTTGGCTATACGGACGGCACATCAAGCGGCGGCTATGGCTTGGGCACATACGCAGGCGGCACTCGCACAGATACGCTGGCTAAAAATGTTGCCGAGATTTATTTTAGCGCGACAGTTTCGGGCGGCACATGGGAGGCCGCGGACTACGTAGAGTTTGGTAACATCAGTGTTACTTGCAGTGGCTTTGAGCTTATTTGCCAAGGCGCGGCGGATTACAAGCAATGGCGCAACGCGGCGCGCAATGCGTATCAAAATCACGTATCGCTCGAGGGCGTAGTATCATCATACCCCGCGCCGCTTGAGTATACAAACAGCGCGGTAATGAGCTGGGCGGGCACAGCAGACACAAAATATTTTATCAGCTCTACGCAAGAGCGCGTGCCTATGTATTGCCGCTACATAATCTATGCGCGCTCAAGCGCGGCTATCAATATAGACATAGGCTCGGAAAGCTCGACAACCACCTATGCCTCTAATGTTGCGCTCACGGCAAATACATGGGCGGCCGTGGCGACAGCCTTTAAAAACGGTATAAACAACAAGACAACAATTACCCCGAAGAGCACCTATACGGGGGTTATAGAGGTAATGGAAAAAGTGGAGTTAATCTAATGGCAAAAAATATCACAATATCCGACAGCTTTAAACTCAATATTACGCGCGTTGAAATCGTCGGCGACCTTACGGACGCAAACGGCGACGCCGTAGACAGCGGTAAAACCCGCGTAGTATTTGACGAAGAGTCAATAAACGAAACTTTTGTAATACCGGCAGACGCCTTAGCGGGCGCAATTTTGCCGCAAGAACAGGAATAAAAAACATGAACAAAATCATAAAAATCATATTGGCAGTATTGGCGTTTTTGGGCGCAGCCACCACGGCAACGTGGTATGCGTTTGACGGCGACGATGCCACCACCTCCGACATAACGGGTGTAGTGAATAGCGGTGTTGACGTTTATAACGCCATAACCGCCGACACCGCAACCACCGAGGCGGCTAAGTAATGCTAGCGGCCGTCACAGCTTTTTTACAGGCTTTGGCGGCCGCTTTGACCGCCTACGCAAAACATATAGAGTTTGAAATCAAATATAAACCCGTAGAGCTATACCAAAATTATGTCGCACAAATCGAAAAAATCGAATCGGAAATTTACGCACTGCGCGCTGCGGGCGGCGCTAATGCTAACAGCCGCGCTGACTCTTTGCGCTTGCGCGTCGAGCAACTCAACGCCCAGCTTAAACATATATCAGGCCTCATCCCTAACGATTGAGGCGGGCACACAAATACAAACGGTCGACGGCGTATATACCGCGCAGACCCGCGAGACATGGTATAGCGCAAGCAATTATTTAACGCTCGAAGAAAAATATTTGAAGCTACTCGCCCAATGAAAGCAGACATCGCAATAATTTTTGGCAATATAACAACCACGGGAAGCGCGGTATTTGCCACACTTAATGCCGCGGATTACCGCGCATGGTTTGGCGTATTGGTTGGACTCGCTATAACAGCGGTGCCCGTATATTACAAGCGCAAGACCGCAAGGAGAGAGCTTGATGAAGCGGACGCGCGGGCAGAATTAGCGCGGCTCAAGCTCGAAGACTGGCGCGCGAATCGCGAAAAAAAATGAACACCTCTACTACATATAAAACAAAAGTCATATTTAAGCGCACCACAAGCGAAGATGCAAACGGTGCGCCCATATGGAGTGTGTTTTATACGGAGTATGCAAATGTTAAATATGGCAGCGCAACAGAATCATTTAGCGATGAGAGCGCGCGAAGATACAGGGAGCTAACCGCAGACGCAACGCTGCGCAAAACCGCAAAGGCTTTGCAGCTTACCAATCTTGATAAGGCGCAAATAGGCGCAAATGAATTTGATATCTTGGCGGTTTGCGAAGACGAAAACGAAGTGAAGATATTTTTAAAGACGTGCAAATAAAATGTCCGACTATATTAAAGTTAATTTTGTCATACCGGCCGAAGTAAAGGCGGCTTTTAAAAAGTTGCCGCTTAAGGCCGCAGTGCATTGCGTAAAAGAGGGGGTAACCCCGATATTAACAGACACGCGCAAAACCGCGCGCGCACTAGCCCCCCGCAAATCAGGCCTTTTAAAAAAATCAATCACTCGCAAAATCAAAATTTATACAGATTTTAATTCTGTGATTTCTGGCTTTTATGGCGGGGTGGGTATAGACTCATCTGTAAGCGGCAAGGTCAATCGCGGCAAACGCAAGGTGTTTGCGCGTCCGTCTAAATACGCGCATTTGGTAGAGGATGGGCACGTCATCGTGCGCAATAAAAAAGTTGTAGGACAAGTCGCTCCTAAACATTTTATGCGTCCTGCGGTTGCGCAACTCGGCGAAGACTTGGGCGCGGGTCGTTTGATGGATAAATTTATAGAGGGCGTTAAAAAAACAATCGCAAAAAGCGGAGCAAAATAATGATAATTTTGGAGACAGTCATAGGCGCATTAAAGGCCGACGCGCAATTAAGCGCGATAGTCGGCGCTCGCATTTATGCGTCTCAGGCGGCACAAAATGCCGCGCTCCCTTGCATCGTGGCCGACGTTGTAAGCGATACTCTCTTTGAGCGCTACTTAGACCGCAAGGGCAGCGGACACCGCGCAGCATTGCGCATCAAGTGCATTGCCGACGGTTACAAGCAGCGCCTCGCTTTGGGCGATCACGTCGAGCGCATAATAAACGCTCTCGAAAGTAACACAGAAAACATTTTGCGTTCAGAGGCCGAAGGTCCCGCGTCGTCATGGGACGACGACACCGAACACTATACGGCGGCTCTTGACGCGGAAATCGATTATAACAAATAAATCAAAGGTATACCATGAGCAAAATAGGTAATAAATCAAAGTTGTACATCTCCGAAAATCCCAGCAACGCAACGCCGACTTGGACACAAATCCTCGGCGCTATAAACATCACGCCGCCCGCGCAAGACCGTAATGCGGTGGACTTGCCGGTGCTTGACCAAGAAGATGACTTAATGCAGCGCACCCTCGGCTCTCGCAACGGCGGAGACCTCGCGTTTTCGGTGGGCGAAGTCGCCAGCGATACGGGTTTTGCGGCCTTGCAAGATGCGCTCGAATCGGGCGACGTTGTCGGTTTTAAAATCGTCGGCAGCGACTCAAAAAATGTATCTTATCTTAATTGCGAGGTGCAAAAGGTTGCCGAGGGCGAACGCAGCACGGACGGCCGCGTAACCTTTGAATGCGGCGCAATCGTCAACTCGCTGGGTGTTGCCGGCACGGAGGCATAATTTTATGCAAAAGATAAAAATCAAATATAAGGGCAAGGCGCAAGAAGTTGAATTGCGCCGCTCAATACTCTTGCGCTTAGAGGCGCAAGGGATAACGCTTGCGACGTTTCAAGAGGCGCCGATAAAAGCGACGGCAACTTTGGCAAAGTTGCTTTTAGGCACAGATGACAGCCTCGAAGATGTCTACGACAACGCCGACATGGGCGACGTCCAAAAGGCGATTGAGGCGCTTTTTTCGCCCGCAAATTTTGCGCCTGCGCGAAAGTAGAGGGGCGTGATACTCTCGCGTATGAAAGGGCTTTTGCGCTCGTAGAGTTGGGGCTTAGTCTCGACTCCTACGACGCGCTTGAGTCGCGCGATTTCGCAACACTCATACAGGTTTTTAATGAGCGTGAAGCCCGCAAGCAGGCGGCGGCTAATGCGCAGACAGAGGCCTTGATGGGGTTGATGGATGCGCATTTTGCATTGTTACGCAGGGACTTTTCTTTGGCAAATTTCAAAGGCGCGGAGAAAAATATTGAAAAATATTTGTTGATAAAACCGAAAGGCGCGCCGCAAAAAAAAGGTTGGAGCGACAAACAAATAGACGCATGGATAGCGTCGGTGCACCGCGTGGCGGAAAAACGTAAAAAGGGAAAAATACAAAATGGCAAAAATAAAAATAGCTACGCTAAACTTTGATATCAAGGCGAACACAAGCGGCTTTAACCGCGCCATGGCGCACACGATCAAGACGCTCGGCAATGTCGAAAAACAAGTAAATAAGCTTGGCGGCTACATGATGCGCAACTTTACCGCGCCGATAGTTGCTGCGGGTGCTCTCGCGACAAAAGCATTTGCGGATTTTGAAAGCGGCATAAGCAACGTGCAAACGCTTTTGTCAAAAAGTGAAATCGGCAAATACGGGGACGATTTAGAGCGCCTCACAAAAAATGCTTTGAAAAACGGCTTTGCCATGGCCGACGCAAACAAGGCCTTGTTTGACTCCGTCTCCGCATTGGGTGCGGGGCGCGTGGCTTTTGAAACTTTTGAAACGGCTCAAAGACTTGCGATAGGCGGTGCGGCCGATATGTCGGTTGCGCTCGACGGTTTGACCTCCGTAGTCAACGCATACGGCCGCGATACCACAAGCGCCTCGGATGTTGCCAATGCCTTGTTTACCGCGCAGAAACGCGGCAAAACAACGGTTGCCGAGCTATCATCTAACATAGGCAAAATCGCGCCGGTCGCAAAAATGGCGGGCGTGGGATTTAAAGAGTTGTCGGCATTGATGGCGCAGTTGACGCTTGGCGGCCTCTCTACGGATGAGGCTACAACGGCCTTGCGCGGCACAATGCAAGCTTTGATAAAGCCGGGCGAGGAAGCACAAAAAACGTTTACACGGCTTGGCATCCCCTTTGGCGCTACGGCTTTGCAGGCAAACGGTTTTGTAAATGTTTTAAAAAAGCTCTCTCTTGCTACGGGCGAAAACAAGGATATCATCGCGGAGGCCGTGCCGGAGATACGCGGTATGCTTGCGGCGTCGACGCTGACAACGGAGGCGCTCGCAAGCGTTGATGCCATAGTGCGCGAAATAAATACGGACATAGCAAACGGCACTGGTTTAAACGAGGCTTACGCGCTTAAGACGCAAGACATAACCTTTAAACTCAAGCAGCTTTGGGGCGCGTTGAATGTAGTCGCTATCCAAATCGGGGAGGTCTTAGCGCCCGTTGTATCCTATATGACCGAGCGGTTACAAGCCCTTACGGATTGGCTCGAGCAGGTAGATAAAGATACTTTAAAATGGATAGTAGGTGTCGCCGCAATTACGGCGGCGATAGCCCCAATGCTACTGGGCTTAGGCATGATTATAGGCGCGCTGAAAACAACGCTCGGCGTAGTTGCGTTACTCAATGTTGCGCTCTCTCCGCTGATAATAGCGTTTAGCGTTTTGGGCGTAGGTCTTGCGGCGGTAGCCCTAACATTTGCTGCCTTTAGTGATGGCGTTGCCGACTTTGCGCGCAGGACAGGTTTTGAGGCGCAATTGCTCAAATTACAAATATCAATTTTAAAGGTCTTTGACGGCATAGGTTATTACGCAAATCAAGCGTGGGCGTATATCAAATACGGCTTTGTAACCGCCGCCGGCGCGATAATCGCGGCGGTTGAATATTTGGGCAACATGATAAAGACAACCTTTATTAAGGCGATAAATTTTGTCATAGACAAAATCAACTCGCTTGTTGAGCAAATCAATGATGTGAGGGCAAAGCTTGAAGACGCTTTTGGTTTTGGCGGCGGCAAGTTTGATATAATCGCAAAGGTAGCGGTCGACGAAAAAAGTTTTGGAGATTTAAACAAGCGCTTTGCCGACTACGCAAATTTGACATTTGACAAAACGGTCGGTGCGGATGCCGCCGACCAAGCGAAAAGCGCAAGCGCTATAGCCGCCCTTGAAACTCGATTAAAAGAGGTAGAGGGCGCGGAGGGTGTGGCGGCCAAGGTCGCCGAAATTACGGAGCCTGTAAATAATTTAGCGTCGAAATTTGAGCCCCTAACAAAAAGCGTTGTAGACCTTAAAAGCGCGATGGAATTAAAGGAGGTTAAATACTCCGATGAGGCTATAAAAAAAGCAAAGGATGTTGTCGACGGCAAGGGCTCATACAGTAAAACAACCCGCGCCGAGGCCGAGGCAATCTTGCGCGGCGAGCGTATAGCGGGCGACTCTAAGCGGTTTGAAAAATATGCAAACACTCCGCAGGCGAGCGAAGAACGAGACCGCGCTCTTAAGTCTAGGCAAGACTACTCCAAGGCGACGGGCGGCATAAATGAGGGCACAGGAAATGCCGACGTGCAGGGATATTTAGATGGTGCGCAATCTCCGCAGGTAACGCCTCCTACAGCACCGCAAATGCCCGCCCCCAGCGTTGCGTCCTTTGGCGGGCTTGGAACTACGGTTGCGCCTTTTGGCGGCATGGCGTCTAGCATAGCCAGTGGCGGCAGCAAAAGCCCGCGCGCACCAAAGCCGCCCACGCCCCCGCGCGCACCGAGGGATGCGGCGAAAGATACACCCGCACCTAACGCATCCGCGCAACAGGGCGGAGATAACGGGCGGCTTGTAAAAACGCTTGAAGATTTAATCAAACGCATAGAGCGCATATTCGCGCCGCAGGAAGCTTAAAAAAATGAAAATAGATTATAATAAACCGCAGTATCTAGATAACGCCGAACACGTCCGCCCCTTTGCGGCGCGTGGCGACAGCTCTATTGTATGGCTAGAGACGCGCTATAATATCGCGCGTGATAAATATGTGCGCTCGCCCGTCGGCACAGCGTTAAATAAAAAAACTATCTCCGCTTCGGGCAGACTTATTTTTCGCAAAGTAAAAAAGTTTTTAGACGCAAACACTTACCATCTTTTAGAGCAACGCTTGGAGCAATCGGGCATACCGCGCGTCGATACGGTTGTTGAGTTATGGGGCTACCTGCCTACGCGCACATTTAAAGACGGCGGCACAATATCATGGACGCGCCCGGGCTACAAGCTCGCCTATCAGCGCGGCGACGATGCGGCGTTAGAGGGCGCAATCGAACCGGTGGAATATAACGGAGAGTTGAGCGAGATGACCTTGAGTGTTACCGATGCTTCAATATTTCCGGCAGGGACTCTTGTAAGATTGCACAATAATTACTACCATGTGGAGAGCGGCACGGGCGAGATTTACGAGCAAATGAGCACGGAGACCGTTGTTGTAAAATCCGACACGTCAACAAATCAAATTACGGTATCAACCCTAGATATGTCCTTTACTGCGACCGACCCGATTTCGGGCGACACAAATTCGGGCGTGTCGAACGCCGAAACATATTTTGGGCAGCTAGAAGATTATCCGCTTGATGCTGTTGTTTATATAGCGGGCGTTGAGAGAGACCCGCTTACCACAGATTTCCCCTGCATAATGGAGACCGAATTTTTTATTTATGACGCGGAGGCCTCGGATGTTTTGCCCGAAATTATTGAGCCATTTGGCATATACTATGGGCGCACATTGCGCACACAGGCGACCATGACAACGACGCCTACATCTGCAGAGTATCTCGCAATGATAGAGGCGGGCGATATTTTAATAGCGCAGCAACCGCAAATAAGTAAAGTTGCTGGCGACATCTGGCAGCGCATAACCCCTAAGGTGCTTGCTCAATGAGTTTGCGCAGTATACAGCGGCTCTATAATAAAGCGGTTTTAAGCGGCGTTATGCCGCTTAAAATGTATAAGGCATTATATCCCATTGCTAAATCTTTTATTTTTAACATCGATTTTAACGAGCCCGAAAACGAATCAACTCCAAACTATACTATCCATCTAAACGGTAAAGAGATATTTAGTTTAACTAGTCCAAGAGTTTTAAATATTACAAATGCGGATTATAGTTTAACGCGACTCGACGGCGAGGCTCGGCAATGTAAGATGCAATACGGCGACCGCATAGAGGTTTGGGCGCACGTAAAAAAATATACCGGTTACTCAAACACGCCGACTTTTAATATCGTTTTTAAATACGCGGGCAAAAAAACGGCAACCATAGTTGCGGATGAACATTGGTTAAGCGGTGTGTGGCAGTCCAGCGTAGATGTCAAGATAGCGGCGTTTGCGCTGCCTATGCCGCAGGGATGGTATTACGATATAGACGCCGCAAAAAAAATGCGCGTCAATACCGATACCTACAATGTAAGCTCATATCCGCCGTGCCGCATTAGAGGGGTCTAATCTCAAAATATCGCGCGGCCAAATCTTTTGACACCAATGCGCCGAAGTAATGGTTTTGCAGCGTCTGTGTTGACCTGTGGCGCGTAATCATGGCCGTGCGCTGCGGGTCATGGTATAGGCTCAAATGATATGTCGCAAACGAGTGTCGGGCAAAATTATGAGGCATAGCTACCCCGCTTTGTTTTGGCATCAAATTGCGCTGCGTCATAGTCGGCGCGCGTAGCTCTGGGTATTTGTCGAGCCATGCCCAAAGATTATTTGGTAAAGTCTCAAGTGTCCATGCGTCTTGCGTTTTAACGATAGCGCGCGGCATGATTATTTTACGCTCTGCCGTTAAAATGTTTTGCGGAGTCATGCGGGGTATCTCGGCAATACGTATCCCTGCAAATAGGGCGAGCGCATAAAACCGCACAAACTGCGGGCGGTGCGCCTCTAGCCATGCCATGAGGGCTTGTGTATCAGGCACGGACAAAAAGCCCACTTGCGGCCGTATAATGCGGGGCAAATCGTCTCTCGTTATTTTGTCCATCGGATTGAGCGCGCAGTAATCGCGCCTGATACAAAAGGCAAAAAACGAGTGCAGCAACCCGCGCCAATGCGATATTGTTTTGCCGCTCATGGGCAAACCATTATGTTTTAAACCGCGCAAAAATTTTATAATCGCGGCAGGTGTTATTTCGCCGAAAGAAAAAAATGCTGCTTTGAATTGCTTTAGGCGGCAATCGGTTACTTGCAGCTGGACTCGGTGCAACTCGGCGGATTTCTTTTGCTCAAAAAACTCATCAAGCGCGGCGTGTAGGTCTACACTTGCGTCCATAGCAAAAGCCCGCTTGACGGCCTCTGTAAGGCTTTGTCCGTGCGGCAGAGCTTGCATGGCGCTTGCTATGTCGGCGAGTTGCTTTAGGGTGTAGTTTGCAGACAGCACCCTATTTGTTGAGTGCCTGTCGAGCGTGGCTTGCATCGCGCAATAATCTTGCGCCTCAATCTCGGTTTTAAAAAACTTACGCTTGCGCCGCCCGCCTATTGTATGCTCTACAATAAAGCGCGTCTGTCCGTTATGTATCGTTTTGCGGTGTGTCATGGTGGCGTTTAGTGGCGTTTTGGTGGCGTCGTTTTATGCCTAACCGTGCGCAACCGTGCGCCATAAGTCAACAAAATATTTTATACACTTCCGCCCGCAACCCTCCTATCTATCGCAAAGAGGCCGCATAAACACAGAGTTTACGCGGCCTCTCAAAAACATATCCCCGCAGGGAGTCGAACCCTGATCGATGGTACCGGAAACCATAGTTCTATCCATTAAACTACGGGGACGTAAAAGTTTTTATGGAGCCTCAAATTTATTCGATTTAAAAAACAAGAAAGCGCGCCCGTCTTCAAGCTTGAAAACGTGATTCTCCCTCTTTTTTTTGTTTAAAAAGCAATAAAAATCTGAAAAGCTGAGTTCCATGCCCGCAAAAGTTTTTTCAATCGCAAACCAAAAGGGCGGCGTCGGCAAAACAACGACTGCCGTCAACCTTGCCGCAGGTCTCGCAAGAAGGAAGTTAAAAACCCTTCTTATTGACATGGATCAGCAGGCAAGCGCCACAAGCGCGCTCGGGTATGAAAAAAAGCAGGGGGCAAGTCTTTATCAGGCGCTCCACGGCGGAGCTGATGCCGCAAGCAAAATCATAGAGACAGAGCGCAAATACCTTTCTCTCATCCCTTCAGAAATGGATATTTCGGCAATAGAGATGGAACTTTCAAATTCTGAAAACTATCTGTTGCGCCTCAAAGAGTGTATTGAACCGCTTAAAGTTTCCGACAGGTTTGACGCAATTGTCATAGATGCGCCGCCCTCTCTGGGGCTTCTGTCGATGAATTCTCTTGCGGCGTCTGATTATCTTATCATAGCGCTTCAGTGCGAATATCTCGCGATGGAGGGCTTAGGGCAGATTTTGGGCGTTCTTAATCAGCTGCAAGAAGCGGGCGTAAGCTCAACCTTAAAGCTGGGCGGGGTGCTTATGACAATGTATGACCCGCGCACAAACCTCTCAAAGCAGGTTTGCAAAGAGGTTAAAGAATATTTGGGAGACTCGGTTTTTAATACGGTAATCCCGCGCACGGTCCGCCTGGCGGAAGCGCCGAGTTTCGGTCAGACAATCTTTGAATACGCTCGCTGGAACGACGGGGCGACGGCTTACGACAAGTTCGCCAAGGAAGTCGCAACCAAGTTTTCCTTGAAGTAAGAGGCGAATTTTGGCGCAACGCACCAAATCACAATGAAGTTAAAAAGCTATATCAAGCGCATTTTAAACCCCAAGGTCGCAAAAAAGGTTGCGGCAAAACAGGCTGCGCGCAAAGCCGCGCAGAAGGCTGCCTTGTTGCGTTATGAGCCGTTGCAGCAAAGCTTGGGCTACAAATTTAAAAGCATGGGGCTTCTCATCCAGGCGCTTACGCATCCGGGGGCGGTCAACAAGGCGCGCAGCCGCATAAACTCTAATCAGAGGCTTGAATTTTTGGGAGATTCCATCCTGCAATCCATAATAAGCGACGAGGTTTTTAACAGCTTTTCCGACAAAGAGGAGGGCGGCCTCACAAAGGCGCGCATAGCCCTTACAGAGGGCGCTTTTTTGGCGCAGTTGTCAAACACCATGCAAATTCCGGAATTTCTCATACTGCCGAAGGGGTCTGAAAATTTGCGCACGGCGCTTTCGGCATGGGAAGACGCGCTTGAGGCCATAGTGGGCGCCATATATTTGGACGCGGGGTTTGAGACCACAAAAAAGGTCGTGCTCGGCTGGTACGGCAAAAAGAAGCTGGACATAGATAATTTGGTAGTAAACCAAAACCCCAAGGGCAGTCTGCAAGAGGCCGCGGTCAAGCGCGGGCAGCAGGTCACTTATGAGCTTGTCTCGCAGTCAGGCCCCGATCATGAAAAGAAATTCGAAGTGGAAGTTTTTATAGGCGGCGCGTCTTACGGCAGGGCAACGGCCACTTCAAAAAAAATTGCGGAATCGAAGGCCGCAAAGGCCGCCATAAAAAAGTATCTGGATGAGGGCGCTGAAAGTTCCCAGTAAAAGTTCGCGCTTTTTTTTCAACGCGGCGCAGCCCGCGCAAGGCGCGATTATCGCAGAAGAGATTTTAAAAGTTTTAACATCTCCGCACTCTTTTGACGTCGGCTTGGTTATTGCCGAATCGCGGACTGAGGCGGAGCTTTTGTTTGCCCGCATAGACGCCTTTCTAAAAATTTCAGCGGCGGATTTGCGCGTGAGAATGCTGCCGGACGTGAAGGAGGGCGAAGGCCACGACGCCGACCGCTTTGACGCATTTTGCGAGCGCACCGGCACACTTAACGCCGTCAGTGCGGGCGGCGGGCGCACGGCGGTAGTCGCAACTCCTGAAGCCCTTTTTGCGCGCGTGCCCAAGCCCGGCGGCGCGGCGTTTTTAAAAATAAAAAAGGGCGACAAGCTGGCCTTTGAAGAAATCCGCAACACCCTCGTATCTTTCGGCTATTACAATGAAATTTTGTGCGAGGCGCCCGGCCAGTTTGCCGTGCGCGGCGGCATAATAGACATTTATCCCATAGCCGCGCATTCGCCATACCGCATAGACCTTTTCGGAGACGAGGTTGAGGGCATAAGAACTTTTGACCCCAACACCCAGCTTTCGGACGGCAAGGTGTCGGAAATGCGCATAGACAGCTCTGCGGTGCAGGTGGAGGGCGAAGCCGGCGCATACGCCATTGAATATTTTTACGGCAAAAAAATCCTGTTTATTATGCCCGAGCCCGCAGTGCTGGCGCAAAAGTTTCCCGAGCTTTTTTACGCCGATGAAGGCGGCGCGCTCAAAGAAAGAAGCTTTATGCGCGCGTTTGAGTCAGGCGCTTTTGCAAAGGGATCCGAATTCAGGGGGGTTGCCTCTATAGACGCGCACGGCGGCTTGTTTGAGGATGCTTTGAAAATTAAATTTTTCACGGAGGATTTGTCCGAATACAGGCCGCCCTCTTACATGGACGCGGTGGGTTTTGAAGCTTATGAGGCAGAAAGCTCTCTGCGCGAAAAATTCATAAAGCGCCTTGCCTCATGGTCTAAAAACGGCCGCGAAGTGTTTATCGAGGCGGAATCAGACGGAGAAAAAAAACGCATAAAAGAAATGTTTGCGGAGGCCGGAGAACCCCAATTTGAGTGCCGCTTCATACAGCCGTTTTTCGGAGAGGGTTTTGCGATGGCCTTTAAAGTGGCGGTGTTTGAAGCTTCGCAAGACGAAGTGCAAAGTGCGGGCGTAAAAAAACGCTACGCCTTGTCATGGGGCGGCTTATCCTCAAACGCCGACGGCGCGGTCGTCGTAAGCTCTTATGAGTTTTTCGGGCGGCGCATAAAAATCAATCTGGCGCCGAGGCGCAAAATGCTTTCGCACAGGGCGCAGGTTGATCAGCTTTTGGATTTTTCGGAGCTCGGCGAGGGAGACTATGTGGTGCATCTGGGGCAGGGTATATGCCGCTATCACGGCGTTTGCGAGCTTGACGTAGACGGGGCGCGCCAAGAGGTAATCAAGCTTGAATTTGAAGACTCCGCCTACCTTTATTTGCCGCTGCACAAGGCGCATTTAATCAGCCGTTACATAGGCTTGGATAAGTCTCACCCAAAGCTTTCAAAACTTGACTCAAAATCTTGGATAAAGGTGCGCTCTGCGGCCGAGATGGCGGCTTTTGACTATGCGTCGGAGCTTTTGGACGTGCAGTCAAAGCGCGAGGTTGCCGAGGGTCACGCCTTCCCCGAGGATGAGCGCTGGCAGACTTCTTTTGAAGAAAGCTTCCCGTTTACCGAAACAAAAGACCAGCTGCGCGCCATCGCCGAGGTAAAGACGGATATGCAAACGCCGCGCCCGATGGAGCGTCTTATTTGCGCCGATGTAGGCTTTGGCAAGACCGAGGTTGCCATGCGCGCGGCCTTCAAATGCGCGCTTGCGGGCAAGCAGGCCGCCGTGCTTTGCCCCACAACAATACTTTGCCAGCAGCATTTCAAAAATTTTAAAGAGCGCATGGCGGGCTACCCCATAGTGGTAGAAATGCTTTCGCGCTTTAGGACGCGCGCGGAGGCCGACCGCATAAAGACGCAGCTTTTGCAGGGCAAGATAGATATTTTGATAGGCACGCACGCCATGCTTTCAAACGACGTCGCGTTTAAAGATTTGGGGCTGCTTGTGATTGACGAAGAGCATCGCTTCGGGGTTAAGCACAAAGAGCGCATAAAAAAAATCAAGGAGAGCATAGACGTTCTTTCCATGAGCGCCACCCCCATACCCCGCACGCTTTATTTTGCAATGATGGGCGCAAAGCAAATAAGCCTGATAGAGACGCCGCCCAAAGACCGCTTTCCGGTTGAAACAATAGTCAAAGAATATGCCGACGACACAGTCGTTAACGCCATAAATGCCGAGATTGCGCGCGGCGGTCAGGTCTTTTATCTGCATAACAGGGTTAAGACCATTGAAGAGACTGCAAAAAAATTGCGCGAGCTTTTTCCGAAATTGCGCATAGGCGTAGGCCACGGTCAAATGCCGGAGCATAAGCTTGAAAAGCTGATGAGCCAATTTATAGACGGCAAGTTCGACATTCTGGTTTGCACCACAATCATAGAGTCGGGGTTGGACATCCAAAACTGCAACACGATTATTATAGAGGGCGCAGACAAGTTCGGCCTTGCGCAGCTTTACCAGTTGCGCGGCAGGGTGGGCAGGTTTACGCGCAGGGCTTACGCATACTTGCTTTTGCACAGGCACGCAAAACTCATAGACTCTGCCCGCAAAAGGCTTGGCGCAATAAGGCAGTATAACACGGTGGGCGCCGGCTTTAGAATAGCCACCCGCGACTTGCAGTTGCGCGGCTGCGGCAATTTGCTGGGCGCAAAGCAAAGCGGGCACATAGCGGGGGTGGGCTTCGACATTTATTGCAGGCTATTAAAACAAAGCATAGCCATTTTAAAGGGCGACAAAACCGCCTCGCGCATAAGGGCGGTTGTGCGCTTTGATTTTGCGCGCATGGGCCACGGCTCTTTTGAGAGCGATTCCGCGCTCGACAAAGCCGACACCTATTACCGCGAAATGCGCATCAAAGAAATCGTCAAGCAGGTAAAGGGCGGGCTTTGCGCGTATATCCCCACTGATTACATCACGCAAGCGCAGCTGCGCATAGACCTTTACAGGCGCGCGGCCATGTGCGTATCTTTGAATGAGCTTGAAGAAATAAAAGCCGCCGCGCTGGACCGCTTCGGGCCCTTCCCGCAAGAGCTGGATACGCTTTTTATGCTTACCGAAATCCGCATTTTGGCGGAAATCAACGGATTTTCGGCCGTAGAGACCGAGGGCGACAGGCTCAAACTGCGCATAGCCGCCTCAAAAGACCCCGAATTTTTTAAGGTGTTAGAACGTTTTCCCCGCTTGACGAAGACGGAACCTCACGCCAAACTTCTCGAGATTAAACATTTTTTGGCGAATGTCGTCAAAAGCTTAAGGAACAGTAATAAAAAAGATGACAAGGCATTATAGAATTTTGACGCTTCTGCTTTTGGCCTCACCCGCTTTGGCATACGGGCAGAGTCTGGTTAACAATCCATACGGCGGCGTGAAGCGCCAAGTTGGCAGCGACTCCGTCGTGGCGGTTGTTGAAGACAGGGTGATTACGCGCAATGAGCTTATTAAAGAGGTTGAGCCGTTTATCCCGCAGATACGCGCAAAGGCGCGTTCTGAGTATGAGTTCAATCAAAACGTAAACAACCTTATGAATGAACTTGTTCAAAGGCTCGTCGACAAGCAGCTCATCATAAAAGAATTTCATGAAAGGCAAATGGTCATTCCGCAGGCCGCGCTAGACAATTATTTTGAAGACTACCTCCAGCGCGAATTTAACGGCGACAGGGCGGAGTTCTTGAAATACGTGCAAAGCCAAGGCAAAACCGTAAAGCAGTTCAGGGCGGAGCTTGAGGACGACCTTATCGTTATGAACATGCAGCAGCACAAGCGCCTGACGGTAACCCAGATAAGCCCCACCAAGATAATAGAGTATTACGAAGCCAACAAAAACAAGTGGTATATGCCCGCAAGCGCCAAGGTGAACCAAATTATCCTTAAGGTCGGCAGAAATAAGACGCTTGAATCCCAAAAGGCGCTCGCCGCAGATATAGTAAAAAAAGCGCGCGCCGGCGAAGACTTTGCAACGCTTGCCGAAAAATACAGCGACGACACCAGCGCCGACAAGGGCGGAGACTGCGGCGTAATCAAGAAGGGAGACTTTACCCCGCAGTTAGACGAGGCCGTATTCAAGCTTAAGGCCGGAGAGGTCAGCGACCCTATCGATGTGAGCGGCATGATATTCATATTTAAAGTTTCGGAAACCAAGCCCGAGGGTATACAACCCATAGACGACGTCCGCGACCAAATTGAGTGGCTGCTTGTCGACCAAAATCAGCGCTTGGCAAACCAGAAGTGGATTGAAGGCCTGCGCAAAAAGGCCTACATAAAATACTACCAGTAGCTTGGTCGGTATTGCGCATTATGGGAATACTTATACTAACCGTTTTTCTGACGCTTGCGGTTTCGGCGTTTTGTTCAATGCTTGAGGCTATGGTCTTAAGCACAACTCAGCTTGAGATAGAGGTTTTAAAGCGCCGCACAAGACATCGGGGAGAGCTTCTTGAAACTTTCGTTCGCGAGATTGACAAGACTACCTCCGCTATATTGACGCTAAACACCACCGCAAACACTTTCGGGGCGACGCTTTCAGGCGTCCTTTTTGCGGGCGTATTCGGGCACGGTTTTGCATCGACATACATATTCCCCGCAATTCTTACGGTGGCCATTTTGACTTTTTCCGAGATACTCCCCAAAAATCTCGGCGTGCTTTACAGGCCATTTTTGCAGCCTTATTTGGTGTATCCGCTGCATTGGGTGCGCATTTTGATGTATCCGCTTTCGGGGGCTTTCGGGTTTCTTTTGGGGATGCTTACGTCTCGCAAAAACAGCGACAACCAGTCCGGCGATGATGAAATTTTGATGCTTGCCGAAAAGGGCGCAAAAGACGGCCGCCTTACCATGCAAGAAAAGACGCTCATCCAAAATTCTCTCGAACTTGACGACGTTGAGGTGTCTGAAATTATGACGCCGCGCATGGTTGTGCAGGCTCTGGACGAAGACATGAGCATCGCAGAAGTCTTTGCCGGCGGCAAATCGCTTTCATTCGGACGTTTGCCGACTTTTAAAGACACCATAGACAACATTACGGGCGTTGTGCGCCGCAGAGATTTGCTCACGGCCAAGGCGCAGGACAAGGATTCGTTAAAGGTTAAGGACTTTATCCAGTCCGCGCTTTTCGTGCCCGAAAACGGCAGCGCCTTAAGCATATTGCGCCAGCTCATCAAAAACCATCAGCAAATAGGCATGGTTGTGGACGAGTTTGCGTCTTTTACGGGCGTAGTTACGCTTGAAGACATTTTTGAAAAGCTCCTCGGTTCTGAAATTTTTGAGAACGACGACATCGCCGTAGACATGCGTGAGCTTGCAAAAAAAAGAAAACTTGCGGCCGTTAAAAAAGAGGCGGCCTCTAAAAAGAACTCTCAAAAATGACAGACGCATTTGTCCCCGCAGAATGGGCTTTGCAAAAAGCCGTGTGGTTAACTTGGCCTTCTATGTCGGCATGGTGGGGCGGCGGCAGCCCGCGGGTGTTTGAGGCCTTTGCGGCGCTCGTCGCAGCAGTTTCGCACTTTGAGAAAGTGCGCGTAAACTGCCCCGTAAAAGCTCAAGAAGCGGCTTTAAAATATATAAACGCAGCCAAGGTCGACTTGAAAAATCTTGAGTTTTTCGACAACGATTCAAACGACGTTTGGTGTCGCGACAGCGGCGCCGTATTCAGACTCAACGCCGGCGCGCTTGAGGCGCTTGACTTTAAATACAACTCTTGGGGCGGCAAGTTTCCGCCTTGGGATAAAGACGATTTGCTGGCTTCTAAAATGGCCGTGTGCGCGGGCGCAAAAAACGTGCGCATTGCCGATATGACTTGCGAGGGCGGCGGTCTTGAGTTTGACGGTAGGGGTCTGCTTATGACTACTGAATGCGTGGTCTTAAACAAGAACCGCAATCCCGATTTAAGCAAGGGCGCAGCCGATGAAATCTTTAAAAAATACTGCGGAGTGCGCCGCGTTATATGGCTGCCCGACGGCCTTTATAACGACGATACCGACGGACACATTGACAACCTTGCGCGTTTCACGCCATGCGGCAAAATCCTCGCGGCGTTCAGCGAAAGTGATAACCCCTCTTACGCAAGTCTCAAAACCAATTACGACATATTAAAAGAAACGCCTGATTCTGCGGGCAAACCCTTTGATGTGATAAAGCTTAATGTGCCTCTTGCCCCGGTCAGGCACTTAAAAACAGGCGCGATATTGCCCGCAAGCTACGCAAATTATCTCGTGATAAACGGTGCCGTAATAGTGCCCTCATATGCCCAGGAATCTTCTGACGATGCGGCTGCGGGCCTTATCGGGGAGTTTTTTTGCGGCAGGCGCGTAATCAAGCTGGACAGTCGCGCATTTTTGGAGGAGGGCGGTGCGGTGCACTGCCTTACGCAGCAAGAGCCTCTTGCCCAAAAATAGGCTTGAAAACATTTATAACATACGCATTTTAAGGCTTATGTCATCACTACCCGCTTCAACTTCAAAGAATGAAGTAAAATTTGTCCCGACAATAGCGCAGGTTTTGGCTTGTTCCAAGCTTTTGCCTGATGCCTCGCTTGAAAAAATCCCCTCAAAAGATATTGAAATCGAGGGTAAAAAAGGCGTCAAATTGACTTTTGACCGCATTAAATATGTCGGCAAAGACGGCATAGGCGTAGCGAGATGGTCTTATAAGGGAAGAATTTTAGTCGATAAAATTTAAGCTTAACCTCTACAAACACAAACCGCATGAAAACTATAAAAACCGTCTATATGGCGACCCTGCTTTGCTCGTTAGTCGCCCTTTTGGGTTGCGAATCAACGGCAGACGATGCCGCGCGCACGCCCATAGGCTCAGTAATCACGGGTGAGACGCGCTCTACGCAGTCTTACCTTGACAGGGTAAGGCAAGAAAACGCCGCCCAGCAGAACAAGAATTCTTGGATGCCGGAAAGCCCCGACAGGCTTTGATGCAAGGCAGCATAAAACAGCCGTTTTTTTCCCCAGAGCTTCCTGATTTGGAAGCTCTGTTGATTTCATGCGGGCATCAAAAATACAGGGCGCGCCAGGTGTGGCAATGCGTCTATGAAAAAAAGATTTTTGACCCGTCGCTTATGACCGTGCTGCCTTTGCCGCTGCGCGCCTTGCTTGCAGAAAAATTTATATTTAAAAGCGGAGAGCTTGTGGGTGAGCGCCGCGCCGCCGACGACACAGGCAAATACCTCTTCAAACTTGAAGACGGCGCTTTTGTAGAATGCGTGCTTCTTGAAGCCCCCGCCGAAGACGAAAAGGTGCGCAAGACCCTTTGTGTAAGCACGCAAGTGGGCTGCGCGCACGGCTGTAAGTTTTGCGCTTCAACCATGCGCGGTTTTAAGCGCAACCTAAGCGCCTATGAAATTTTGGCGCAGCTTATGCCCTTTGCAAATTCGGCTTCGGGCGCTTTCATTTTTGAAAACATCGTCGTCATGGGCATGGGTGAGCCTCTTGCAAATCTCGACAACCTTCTTAAGGCGCTTTCAATAATAAACGCTTCGGACAAATTCAATTTCGGCGCGCGCCGCATCACGGTTTCTACCTGCGGTCTTGCAGATAAGATTTCAGAACTCTCAAAGACGGGCTTTCCTTTCAGGCTTGCCATAAGCCTGCACGGCGCCACCGACGAAGTGCGCTCGCAAATCATGCCCATAAATAAAAAATTTCCTCTCTCCGCCCTCATAGGTGCCGCCAAAGAATTTTCCGCATCTTGCGGCCGCATGATTACCCTTGAATACATTTTGATAGACCAATTAAACGACGGCGTCTCGCAGGCAGAAAAGCTGGTCAAAATTGCCCGCGACCTTCACGCCCACGTAAATTTGATTCCCTACAACAAAGTCGACGGTCTCACTTGGGAACGCTCCCCCCTCAAGCGTCGTCTGGCTTTTTTAGAAGTCTTAAAATCTCACGGCATCTCCGCCACTTTGCGGCGCGAAAAAGGGGCGGATATTGATGCTGCGTGCGGTCAACTCGCCCTTAAACAGGGCGGGGCGGGCACATAGCGGCGTTATTTCTAAATAATTGCGCCGCTTACGCAGTTTACTGCGTTTCGCCCCGCATTTTTTTTCGCACCTTGCTTTGCAGGCCTCCGGTTCTGCTTAAGGGATGATGCGCTGTTATCGTTTTGATTTGGCTTTCTGACGGGCGCATAGCTTTGTTTAGGCCAATGCTTTGCGACCGCAATGTGCTAGGGCACACTCGTATCCGCTCGCATTGCCAGGCATTGCGCGGAGGCGCTTTCCGCAACAGCGCAAGCCCGTTAGAGTCTACGCACAGACTTATGAATGTTCCCTTCGGCGAAAGCTATTTTTTGAGCTTTCGCGTTTCAAAGCCAATATAATCTCAGGTAATATAATCAGGCGTTTTAAATTTCGGGAAGCCCGCTAAAGGCTTCCCGTTTTTTTTGTGCAAAACAAACGCTCAACAGCGCTTAAGTGGATTTTTCTTTTGACAGACATTTTTTTAATGCAACTGCCAAGCCTATTAATTCCGCCAAAATAAGTAAAACGCAGACACATCCCAGTAGCAGACCTTTTTCATGGGCAAATGAAGAAAGCAAAATTCCGTAAAATAACGAAAATATAAACAATGCAGTCGGATAGTTATAATATTTTACCGATATCAATTTCAAAATATATGAAATTACGAGTAGTGGCCAGATGAAAAACGGCCAAACAAGAAATTCAAGACCGCACGTCTCATGACCAAATGGACTCCACTCAAATCGCGACCAAAAATAATCCCAAGCCGCAAAATATCCCAATGCTGCGATAAGCGCCGAAGTCGGAGCATTAAAAACTCCCCAAGAAAACCTATTGCCGCCGGTTTGATTTATGAAAGAATTATTGTTCATAAAAGTATTTTTGTTAGATACTTAGCGGGTATTAGAAAATTTCAAGAGTTTTTGCTTTGCGCAATTATGCTTAATGCCGACATTACTTCGTTGTATTTTTGAAACAGCTCCAACCAAACCGATGAAGAATCTTCAAGTCTTGAGATGTTCTCTTCTCCGACATATATTCCGTTTTTCGTTAAAAAGTAAAACTTTACACAATTTTCTTTTGGAAGATCAGTGGTATCTGTTTTTTTCGCTTTATGAAAATACTTCTGTGCCAAATCCAAATATTCTGCAACCGCTTTTCTAACGGTTTTATGTGCAAACCCGCCGATCAATATGTATCCTGAGCTGACATACAAACTCGCATCTCCTGTGTTAAATGCAGAAATTGTTGCGATAATAGAATTTATGTTCCAGTCCGCAACAAGTCCATAAACAATAGTTCCTAAATCCTGCATATCCAATCCCAAATCTTTTGGTTGCATTGATAAGGCCTTATTTCTCAAGTCTTCATAAGGGTTTGGGCTTTGATCGGTTTTCATACGGAAAATTATATATTTATAATGCCATATGTTTTTACTGTTGGCTCAAAGGTTTTGCGGGGCTGTCTGAAAAATCGGCATCTGTGAAGGCGCCCAAAAATTTGTCGTCCCATTCCAAAATGGCCGTGCCCCATGATAGGCCTACGCCGAAGGCCGAAATCAAAATTTTATCTCCCTTTTTGATTTTGCCGGCCTTGTAGGCGTCAACCAAAACGACAGCGACGGTTGAACCGCCTATGTTGCCTACATCATGCATTTTATAATGCAGTTTTTCTTTGGGTATGCCCATGATTTTTGAAAAACTGCGCACTATGATTTCGCTGGCTTGGTGGAATACAAAAAGATCAATGTCGGAAATTTTAAGACCCGCGTTTTGCAGCGCTCTGTTTACGGTAACGGGCACGTTTTTAAGCGCAAATAAGAAGATTTTGCCGCCGTCCATATACATATCGTTTTGCGAGCGCGTAGAGCCGCCCGCATCCGTGTATTCTTTGGCGCTTTCCGGCGTGGGGGGGGTGCGCATTCCGCTAGTAAGGCGTATAAGGTCTTTCCAGCCTCTGCCGTCCGTGCCGAAATCAAAGCCCAAGAACCCCCCGCCCGCAACGTTTTCTACAAGCACTGCGGCCCCGCCGTCCGCAAAAAGCGGCACTACGGACTTATCGAGGGGGTTAATTGCGCGTGCGGGCGTATCGCCGCTTAAAACAAGCGCGCGTTTTGCCATGCCCGATTTTACCCAGGCGTTTGCAACGCCCAATCCGTAGACCAGTTGCGAGCACCCCAGATTGATGTCAAAGCAGGGCGTCTCAAGCGATATGCCAAGCTTGTTTTGCAAAATGCAGGCGGTTGTCGGCATTTGATAGTCGGGCATTTGCGTGCCCATTATAAGAAGGTCTATTGAAGACGGTTCTACGCCGCTTTCTAAAATTTGCTTGGCGGCCGATAGGGCAAAGTCCGACGCACATTCGTCTTTTGAGGCCACGCGCCTTTCCAAAATGCCGGTCGTTGCGATGACCTTTTGCATGTAGTCTGCGCCGAAGCGCTTTTCCAAATCGGCGTATGTGAGTTTTGCTTTGGGAAGCGAATACGCCACCGATGTTATGCCTACGCCCATTAGATTGTCCCCGAGTCTACCATTATGTTTTGCCCCGTGATTGAGGCGGATTTATCAGAAATTAAAAATTCAACCGTCGCCGCTACCGAGGCTATTGAGGTTTCGCGCTTAAGCGAGGTGCGCTTGTATATGCGGTCTTTTTGCTCCGCAGTCAAAGAGGCGCTCATGGCGGTGTCCATAAAACCCGGCACAACGGCGTTTGAGCGTATGCCTTTTTCTCCCCATTCGCGGGCGGTGTTTTTTGAGAAGGCTTCAATGGCGCCCTTGCTTGCGGCGTACATTGCAAGCCCCTTGTAGCCCGTGTGTGCAGATATAGAAGATACGTGCACTATGCTGCCTTGCACGCGGTTGAAAATCATATTCCTGATTGCGTATTTTACAAGGAGCATGGGGGTAAAAGTGTTGGTTCTGAACATAGCTTCAAGGCTATTTAAGTTCAGATTTGTTATTATGTCGTCATAGGCGCCCGCGGCGTTGTTTACAAAGCCGTTTAAGGCGACGCGGTTTGTGATAAAGTCTTCCGCAAAAATTGAGTCTTTGGCTTTTTGCGGGTCGGACAAATCAACGCTTTTAAAGCTTAAAAGCCCTTCGTGCGATTTTGAGAGAGCCTCAAGCTCCGCCGTGTAAGAGCGAGACACGCCGTAAACGCGGTATCCCGCCCCGAGAAGGGTTTTGCAGATTTCGAGCCCTACACCCCGCGATACGCCTGTTACCAATACGTTCATTGTCTTTTAATTTTGCCGCTTCTTGTTGTTTGCAACTCTTCAACAAATTTAATTCTTCTCGGGATTTTGAAGGGCTGCAGTTTTTCTTCCAAGCTTTTTCTTATCAAACTTTCTTCAATGGGGGCGTTTAGTTTTACGTCCGCGCAGAGGATATTGCCGAGGACGGAGTTTGCGCGTCCGTAAACCGCGCAGTCGGCAACTTGCGGCAGGGTTTTAACGGCGTCTTCAACCTCTTCGGGGTTTACCTTGTAGCCGCCAACATTAATCATGTTGCTTTTGCGTGTCACAAAGCGGAATTGCGCAGCGCCTTGGTCTGTCCATTCAACGAGGTCTCCGGTATTGTAAAAGTCTCCCTCAAACTTAAGGGTTGCAGACTCTCCAAGCAGCGACTTATGCACAAAAAGCTCTCCGTTTTCTATCTTAACAAGGCCCAGCAAAGTCTGCGGCACCGAAAACACGTCGCCGCTTGACACAAAAAGAGAGCCTATCTCGGTCGACGCATAGATATTGTTGATTTTTGCGTTCGGGAAAATTTTCAGGATTTGCTCATAAAGAGCCTTTGAAGATTTTTCGCCGCCGAAAGTAAGCCTTGCGACGCTTTCGCATATCCGCGTCGGCGGCAGCAAAAGTCTGTAAAAAGTAGGTGTTGCCGAAATGTGCGTAACGCCGTGCTTGTCTATGGCTTCAAAAATAAAGTCTCTGGGCTTTTTAAAAATATTTACGGCGGCGTTTTGATTTAAAAAGGCCTGAAGCAGCACCTGCATGCCCGCCATGTGTGCGGGGTTATAGGCAAAGCCCCATATGTTTTTAGAATAGTCCGGCGCGCGGCGCACAAAACGCGCAAGGGTTGCCATGGTGTGCGTAACCTTTTTCGGCAAGCCCGTTGTGCCGGATGTGAAAATAGATATTTTAGACTTTGAAAGGAGCGTTGCTTCAAGCAGGGCCTCTATATTTTTAAAAGATTTTTGCCGCAAAGGCGCCCCCGCGTTTGAATCTTCAACGCCGAGGGTTTTAAGCTCGTCGGCGCTTAAGTCGGCATCCAATATCGAAATGTCCGCGCCATGCGCGAGCGCCGTTATGAAGTTTGCCGCGTGCTCTGCAAGCGACGGCGCTAAAAACGACGGTCTATACTCTGCCGCGTCATTTACGCGCTCAAGCAGTCTCTCGTAAGCGAGCGCATTTTCGCCGTCTGTTATAAAGACTTCAGACATTTATTTTATGCCGATTTTCTTACAGATGTCGCTTATGTTTTCTACAAGCCCCGTTTCAAACACGTCAATGCCGAATTCATCTTCAAGCCTTACGGTAAGCTCCGCCAAATCAAAGGAATCAAAACCGAGATCGTCCCTCAACGATGTTGTGTTGGTAAGTTCAAAAGGCTCTTTGATGCCCTTATTTTCTCTGATTGCCTTAACAATGGCCTTGATTTTTTCCATCGTTAAATAGCATAAAATAAGCCCTTTCTTGTCAAGAGTTTTAAGAATGCGTATTTGCGAGAGCGCGGATGTTATTCTTCGTTCTTCATACGCGATTTTGGTTTGTGCGCGCAGTATGTTTGCCGTGGCACAAAAAAAGCGGGATATGAGTCCCGCTTTTTAAAAATCAATGAAACTTTGCTATTTGATTTCTTCTATCTTGGTAACCTGTGTAGATTGTGCGGACAGCTTTGCGACCGCCGAAACAATCTCGTTTGTAAGATACGTTTTGAGGCCTTCGTAGCTCGGCTGCAATCCGCCCGATGTTATGCTGTAATTCTCGCCGTTGACGGAGGCCACCACGGTTATGCTTGCCCCGTAGTTACCGTTTGCCGTGTAAAAATTATCAACCTTTACGGAGTAGGGGATATTCTGCAAAGAGTTTGCAACCCCCGTAATAAGGTCGTTACGCAAAGATTCTTTTGAAAGCACCGTAGTTGTAGTATTTTGCACAATCACGGTAGTTTGCGGCTGTGCAATTACGACTGGCGGAGGCGGGGGTGCCACAACCACGACGGGCGGTTCGGCGCAAACACGTATCACGGTGCCGGTAAGATATGCAATGCCGCCTGCCGCAACCCATGCGCCGCCGACGGGCAGGGGGCGCGGCCTGAAATGCGGCATGGGTGCAGGCCCGGGTCTGGGTTCTTGCCCGGGTTCGGGCCTGGGGCCGCCGCCTGGTGCGGCGGACAAAGTCGCTCCGCAAAGTGCCGATATGCTTAATGCCAAAACAAACATTTTAATTTTATTCATAAACTTCAACTTTCCTATGTAGCAACAGACACGCTTCTTTAACACGTGTTTCTATATGTTTGAATTTAGATTCTTAATAGATTGCCTTATAGTCTCATAAAATTGCATTCGGCATTTGCTGTTTAACAATCAAGGCGTTTTTAGGGGCGGACAGACGGCTACAAAAGCTTTTCGCGGCGCGTGATTTCATTAAATATAATCAAAAGGTCCGTTTTATTAACCGCGCCGCGCAAAATTTTAGTGTCGGGGTCTACGATGGGCAGCGCTTCTTGCGCATTTCTGTCGTAAAAAATTTTTATGGCTTCAAGCAATCCCATTTGCGGCGTAAGCATAGGGGCGTCTGCGCGCATTATATCGTAGGCTATTGCGGCGTTTTGAAAATCCGCGCCGTCGTCTATAAAACTTAAAATATCGTCCGGTATTATGCTGCCTATGTAACGGCCTTTTGCCGATACCACATAGATATTTTGCATGGGATTTTTAAGCAGTTTTTTTGCGATGTCCTTAAAAGGAGTGTTCAGGCTCGCGGAAATCGTAGTTTTTTTGAATACGTCTATGAGTTTTACGTCTTGCAGCCGCCTATTATATATGTCGTTAGGTTGCCCCGAGAGCGCCGAAGAATACATACCCTTTGTGCCAAGCAGTTTTGCGGTACCGTAAGACACAAGCACCGCCATGATGAGCGGAAATATCAAGTGTCCCGCCATTGTGAACTCTATGACTAACAAAATAGAGGTTATGGGAGCCGCCGCCGCAGTGGTAAAGAAGGCAGCCATGCCTATTATTGCGAAGGGCAGCGCCATAGATGCGTCTGAAAATCCGGCGGCGCACAATAATTGGCTGTATAAAAGCCCCAGTATGCAGCCAAGCGTAAGGCTTGGGGTAAGCACCCCGCCAACCGCGCCCATGCCGAAAAATATGGCGACCGCAAAAATCTTAAGAACAAATAAGCGCGTCAGAAATTCGGTGTCGAAACTCATCGACATTATGCCGCGTATTATGTGCGCGCCGTTGCCGAGTATATGCGGGTAATAGGCGGCAACGCATCCCACAGCAACGCCCGCCAACGCGAGCTTAGCGGGCAACCAGTTGCGTTTTGAATTAAAAAGTTTTTCCAAACCGTCCAGCGCCGCAAGCCAAAAGCGTGCCGCAATCGAGGCCGCTAAACCCAGTATGGCGCAATATACGGCAAGTTTAAAATCATAGTGTATCGCAGGTATGAGCGCCTCATAAATAGGCGATGCGTTTTCAAGCGCGCCCACTATCAAGAAACTCGTACAACTTGCGAGCAATAGGGGCGCAAGCAGGTCTATCGTAAGCACGCCTATTACGATTTCTCCGACAAAAAGCGCGCCCGCAAGCGGCGTATGGAAAACCGCCGCCATGCCGCCCGCCGCCGCGCACGCAACCGCTAGCCTCAGGCGCGGCACCGACAAACGCAGGCTTCTGCCCGCGTAAGAGGCCGCCACCGCCGCCGTTTGCAGCAAGGGACCTTCGCGGCCTATTGACGCGCCGCTGCCTATGGTTATTATGGACGCCAAAGTCCTGAGCAAATTCACCTTTACGGGGATGTAGCCGTTGCCTATAGATACGGCTTCCATGTAGGGAGTGGCGGGTTTTTTGCCGTATTTGTTGGCGACGCTTAGTATTGCGCCCGATATAAGACCGCCCACGCCGAGCGCCAAAATTATGCGAAATTTAGGTATGCTTGAAAACGCCTCAAGCTGTGCGGTTGCCGCAGAGCCCGTCAAAATTTTTTGTATCAGCTTTGTTGCATATCTGAAAGCGACGGCTATGAACGCCGACAACACGCCCATTATTATCGCATAGACATATATTCCGAAACGTCCCTGCAAGTCGGTCTTGGCGCGCAGCCACACTCCCCATTTTAAAAGGCGTGAAATTCCGTTATGCGCACGTTCTTTATCCATGATTTATTGTGCAATCGCCGCTTCAAGCCCGGCTGCGACTTTGTGTTTGTCGGCCAGCGCGGCGGGGCTTTGCGCCTTATACCACTTTAAAATTTTTTGTAGCAAACGCAGATATTCGGATATGCGGTTTTCGGGCACGCCGATTAAAATTACGGCGTGCGCCTTTGCGCCTTCGGTCGGCCAGTCTATGCCGTCTTTGCTTAAACCCGCCACTATGTAAGAGTCTTGCAGCTCGGGCACGCGCGCGTGCGGCACGGCCAAGTGTTGCCCTATGTAGGTCGAGGCTGTTTCTTCGCGTAGCAACACCGCGTTTTTAAATGCCGCCAACGCCGAGTCGGAAGCGCAACCTTTAAGCGCCGCAAACATTTCATCAAGCGGGGTTATCTGGTCAAAACAGGGCGCAAGCTCTATGACTTTTAAAACTGGCATAAGCTGATTTAGTTATTATTTCTACTGTTTTAACACGGTGTGCAGACTTGGCAAATATTATTTGCCCACCAAGGCGTTTATAAAGCATCAAGCTGCTTTTTAAAATTGCCGCATTTTAATAATCGGTAAAAGATTTTTTAATTACTTATAGAATCTTGCAATGCGCCTTATATATTGATTCGATGAAACTAAGTTTCAAAATCTGCGTTACATACAAAAAATAATATAATAAAAATTGCCTAATGAAAAATCTGTTTTTTTGCATTTGCACACTTTTTGCAGCCGCACTTTTTGGGCAGGGCGCAAGACCCAATATAATTTTGATATTGTCTGACGACATGGGCTATTCCGACATAGGCTGTATGGGCGGTTTAATTAAAACGCCCGTCTTGGATTCTTTGGCTTCGGACGGTCTTACATATACGCAGTTTTATAACTCGGCGCGCTGCTGTCCCACGCGGGCAAGTCTGCTTACGGGGTTGCACCCGCATCAGGCGGGCGTAGGTCATATGATGTCTGACCTTGGCCAAGACGGCTATCGCGGAGATTTAAGCAAAAACGCCGTCACCATAGCCGAAGTCCTCTCTCAATGCGGTTATGAGACTTACGCACTCGGCAAATGGCATGTCGCAAAAAATTTGCGCAAAGATTACAACTGGCCTATGCAGAGAGGTTTCATGCACTATTATGGGATATTGGACGGCGCCACGAACTATTTTAACCCCAATTCTTTGATGCGCGGCAACACAATGATTTCGGCCTTTGACGATCCCAAATACAAGCCTTCCGAATATTATCTTACAAACGCCATAGGCGACAACGCCGTCATATTTTTAAAAGAGCGCGAAGCCGCAAAAGACACAAAGCCTTTCTTTATGTATGTGGCTTTTACCGCTGCGCACTGGCCCATACAGGCGCCCGAGTCTGAAATAGCGCCCTATAAAGGTCTATTTGATAAGGGATGGGACGACTTACGCAAAGACAAGTTTGAGCATATGCGAAATATCGGGCTGCTCGATAAAAATTGGAAGCTGTCTTTTGACGAGACCACGCAGCCTTGGGATAAGGTTGAAAACAAGGCCTTTGAAACGCGCGCCATGGAAACTTACGCGGGCATGGTAAGCTGCATGGATAAAAACATAGGCAAAATAGTGGATTACCTCAAAGAGACGGGACAGCTTGAAAACACCGTCATAATGTATTTACAGGATAACGGCGCCTGCGCCGAAGACCACGGTCGCAAGTTCGACAAACCAACGCCGTTGCCTCGGCCCAAGGGTGAAAATGCATCCCCGATTCCAAATTCTCAAGACCTCGTTACGCGCCGCTTCACCACGCGCGACGGCAAACCCATTTACAGCGGCATTGGCGTAATGGCAGGCCCCGAAAACAGCGACGTCGGCTATGGGCAAGGCTGGGCTTATTACAGCAACACGCCCTTTAAAGAATACAAGCATTACATACACGAGGGCGGCATAGCCACCCCGCTTATACTTTTCTGGCCGGAAGGCATATCGGCAAAGGGGCAGAGGCGCGCGCAGCCGGCGCAGCTCATGGACATCATGGCGACCATACTTGAGATAAGCGGCGCAAAATATCCCGCAGAATATAATGGCAACAAGATTACGCCGTTTGTCGGCGTAAGCCTGAAGCCGTCTTTTACGCATGATATGCCGTTTTACGAAAGGCCGCTTTTCTGGGAGCACGAGGGTAATCGCGGCGTGCGCGCGGGCAAATGGAAGCTCGTATTCAAATCAAAAGGGTCTAGGACATGGCGCGACATTCCTTTGCGCGATTGGGAGCTCTATGATATCGAGCTTGACCGCAGCGAAACGCAGAATGTCGCCGCGGAATATCCAGAAACAGTAAAGAAACTCGCCGCGATGTGGCAGAATTTTGCGGATACTTGTTGTGTAAAACCGTGGCCGCAGACGCCCTCAAAAAACAAATAGACCGCGTTTAAATTGTCTTGAATATGCGCGTCATTCGGCCTTGCCGCCGCCAGCCTTGAGCTTTGCGATTGTGTCTTCAAGGCACGCTTTTGCGGCGGCGCAAGAGTCGTCGATAGCAAGCGTTCTAAAGTTTTTTATGCGGTGGAATGTCAGGCGGTTTGCATCGTGAGCGCGCGGGGGCATACCGCTTTCATCTTTTGCGGCGGTGCGTAAAACCGCTGTTATGTCATTATTTTCAATCTCAAAATCCGCATATTGCCAGCCCTGTTTTTCAATGTCTGGCGTGTAAAGCAGTATGCAGTTTATCTTCCAATTTATTAAGTCTGCAGAGCTTACTAAAGCTACGGTATTGCGGCGCAAATCGGCGCGTTCGCCGTAGTCTTCTTGCGGCAAATAATTTGTGAGCGCCCAATATTTTTTTGAAACCCCGTCATAACGCATCGTAAATTTTACGCGCGCGCCGGGCATATGCAAAAGACCGTTTTCGGAGCCTTTTAAAAATTGCATCGAAGATTTGTTTTCATCTATTTCAAATGCGCCTGCTCGGTCGTCTCCGCATTCATAATGCCGCACTTTGCCTGCCACGCCTATTTTGCCGTCCTCAAGCGGGATAACTCCGCATTCGCCGCAGAAAGTTTTTTCAGAACCGATTTTAAGATTTTGGATTGCCGTGTTTCGTATCCACATCCATGAGGCCGCTTCAAGCGGATTTGCGCCGTCTTTAATTACCATGACGTCTCGCCCTATGCATACATAGGTTTTCCCGTTTTGATTGAGTGCGGGGGTCGGCGCGCAGCCGTAACGGCCCTTTGCGCGGATGACGCCGCTTTTATCGTCGATAGGCTTTGTCCATGTTTTGCCTCCGTCGTCGGAGCGGCGTATCATAAGCCTGTTGCCGTCTGTGTCGTCATCCGCTATCCAAGAGAAGGGCTTCTTTAAAAATGTCGGCCAGTTTTCAAAGGCGTCGGATGGGTTTCTGTCGGGCGCGAGCATAAAAAGTTTGCCGTCAATAGCTATCAGGCGCGACCAAAATGCGCCTTTGATTTCAGAGCAAAATTCCCACGTTTTACCGCCGTCTTTTGAGCTGTACACACGTGAAATTCCGCATTTGCGCTCTGCAGAATTCGGGCCGAAAAAATCGTGAGAGGCATAGTAGACGCCGTTTATCGAAACAAACGACGGAGAGCCCACATAACGCCCATTGTCTGCGGGCTCGTTATGGATTATTACGCTATCGGCGGGTTCCGTAGCTTTTGCGCCCGCCGTTGCAAATACCGCAAAAAATAAAAAGGCAGATATTTGTTTTAAGCGGTTCATGCCGTGCAAAGTTATTTATTTAAATCAATGAAAGGGGCTGCGGGCAGACCGTCTTCGTTAAATAAAGAAACGATGTCTTTGGCATAGGCCGCGTAAGCGTAGCGCACGCCTTCTATTTGAGCGCCGTCTTTTGAGCAGACCGTCAGCTTGCCGTTTTTAAGCTTTGCCATACCTTCGACCCACTTGCCGCCGACAAGCACTTCAAAACCTTTGGGCTCGCCCTTAAACACCAAATTGCGCCCTCCTGTTTCATAGTTTATGAGCGCGCTTTCTCCCTTGTATTTTGCCGATTTAAACATGGGGCTTAAGGGGTAGGGTATGGGTTGCTTATACACTTTGCCGAGCGCCACATTGCCCGCGCGCAGCCCGACCTGATATTTATCTTTCGGGTGTATGTCGTCTTTGTCGCCCGTATCAAGCGTAACAACCATGTAAGAGTTTGGCGTATTTTGATACGCCTTGGTTTGATTTTCGCGCCCCGCGTTCCAAGTTTCGACTTTGCCGAAAGAGGGCAGTTGAACAAATATAAAGGGCGTCTCTTCATTCCCGAAAAGTTTGCGCCAGATTTCAATAAAGCCTTCAAGCTGCAGGTCCGAAGTCTCAAGAGAAACCCCATAGGAGTCGGCCTCAAACTGATACCAAAGTATGCCGCGCACGGTGTAGCCCGCAAGGGGGGCTATCTTGCCGTTGTAAAGCGCCGAGGGACTTCTGAAGCCTTCGGGGAATTTTTTATAAAGCACGTACGACGGATTGTATTTCCCTGTCTTTGGCGCAGACGGGGCTTTTGCGCCTTCGGTCTTTGCTTTGGCAAGGGCGTTTTCGTACTTTGCATTAAGCTCATTTTGCTTTTTGACTTCGGCATCATAGTCAAAGTCCTTCATGCGTTTGGCGTCGTCGGCAAGTATGCCTTTAAAGTTGTCCGACTTTTCCATTTCGTCGCGCGGCAACCATGTGCGCATGGGTGCCGAACCGTGCGCAGTTGAGATTATCCCAACGGGGATTTTAAGCTCTTGGTTCAGCCTTTCCGCAAAAAAGAAGGCGACGCAGTTAAAATCTCCTGCGGTTTCGGGAGTGGTTTCAAGCCAAGCGGCTGCACCTTGCGCAAAGTCTTCTTGCGGGGTTTCAGATAGGGCAACGCCGCGCTGGTTAAAGTAGCGTATTAAGGGATAATTTGCGCGGGCTGTGGCTTCTTTTGCAGTGTCGCAAGAACGGAGTAAAAACGCCATGTTTGATTGTCCGCCCGTAACCCAAACTTCGCCGACAAGCACGTTTGAAATTTTAAACGCCGCCTTGCCGTCTTCAAGAATCTCCATAACGGCGGGGCTTGAATTTGCCTTGAGAGCGGGCAACTCTGCCCGCCACTTGCCCAGTGCGTCGGCCTTGGCCTCGGCTTGCGCTCCCGCAAATTTTACGCTTACGGCGGCATTGGGTTCGGCTTTGCCCCAAACGGCAATCGGCATGCCTTGTTGCAGCACCATATTGTCAGAGAATATGCTCGGCATTTTTATTTCTGCTTGCGCCAAGCCCAGCGTCAACATACTCGCTGTGGCGAGAATTGATTTTAGAATATGAGATTTTTTCATTTTTTTCTTAGTTTTTAAAGACCGGTATTGAAGACGCACGCATACCGCGCGCGTCAGTAACCTGAAAGAAATATGCGCTTAAATTTTCGGGTGCGTTTAAAACGCGCAATTTGCCGCCTTCGAGTTTTGCGGGCAGACTTTTCCATTCTCGTTTTTCCCAGACCGTATCTTGGCTTTGCGTGTAATAAAATTCCGCACTTTTTGCGGGCGAAGATGTTTTAAAGTCCGCTTCAAAACCGCCGTCGACAAATTTTGGCACCGAGACCTTTGGCAGGGCAGGGGCGTTCTTAAGCTTTGAGTCTATGAAAGCGTATACTTCTTCAACCTTCCACGCATCTTTGTGAGAGTGCCCCAAATTTTGTACAACAAGGCATCCCGCGCCCTTTGCTGCCTTGACTGACTGCGTCCATATCGAAAGCGCATACCATTTGTCGTTAGTGCCGTTTATAAAAAACATAGGCACGGTTTCGCGCTTTAAAGAAACCGAGGGGTCAAGGTTTTGAAGCCAGAATTTATAATGTTCGGGATTGCTTTCTTTAACGGTGGCCTTGTTCCAAATGTCGGATTCAAAGATAAAACCGCAGCCGTAGACGGGCACGGCCGCCTTATAGCGATTGTCGACACCCACGATTATGCTCGTCAAAAAACCGCCCCAGCTTACGCCGGTTACGGCGCTTTTTTTGTTGTCGACTTCTGGGAAGCTTAAGATGAGCGAATGCGCGCGGCATATTGCCGATACGGCGTGGTAAGTCCAGGTGTCTTTAAGCGGATTATTGTCCGTAATTACGATGTTGTCGTAATTGTGTTCGGGGCCGCTTTTGGCGTGGGGTTTGGCATCAGGCCCATTGCCGCGCCAGTCCAGCGCTATTGCGGCATAGCCCCTTTTTGCCCAAATCTGCACCCATTCTTTATACGCTTTGCCGCCGCCGCCGTGCACACATACCACCGCGGGCAGATTTTTATCTATGGAGCGGTCAGCCTTTAAAATTCCAGGCGTGCAGTAATATGCAAAAACCTCCGTGGGCTTACCCTTGTAGGGGACGTTTTCAAAATAGATTTCGGCGGCGCCGTCCTTAATTTCTGCGCGGTATGCGGGCGTAGCAAACTTTTGGACTTCATCCCAGATGTTTTGGGCGCACGCCTCAAAAGATGCGCAGATAAATAAAAATGTAAGTAAGATTTTCCTAATCATAATCCCCGAGGTTCTGAAAAATTAAGTTAAATGCGAAAATTCAAAATTAGATTTCGCATACTAACTTTGTCAAGTTGAATGCCCTATGCGAATATAAGGTTTCAAAAATCTTTACAAATCGAAAAATTCCGTTTTAATAGTCTATACGATGGGAAATTTTACAAAGGGCGGTCTTTGCTTTGCTATTGCATTTTGTTTTGCGGCGGGGCTTTTTGCGGATTCAAGAGGGATTTCATTTTCGGCAAAGGCGCTTGCGCCCTGCGACGGTGAAAACGTGCTGTGGTATAAGGCTCCGGCTTATACTTGGAATGAGGCTCTGCCCTTGGGCAGCGGCAGCCTTGGGGTAATGATATACGGGCAAGTAGATATTGACCGCATTCCTTTAAATGAAATTACCGTTTGGAGCGGCGGCCCCGTGCATGACGCAGACAGGCAAGACGCCTATAAGAAACTGCCGGAACTCAAAAATCTGCTTGAACAAGGCAGCTGGTCTCAGGCCGAAGAACTGTGCAAGCAATATTTCACGTGTTCTGACTCCGTACCTTATAAAGACGGTTCTTACCAGACTTTGGGGTATATCGATATGGGGTTTTCGCAACCCGGGGGTATGGCGGCAAACTATATGCGCTTTTTGGATATTTCAAAAGCGCTGTGCACGGTTAAATATACGCTTGAAGGCGTGGAATTTAAGCGCGAATTTTTTACATCAAATCCGGACAAGGCTTTTGTGGCAAAATTTTCTGCCTCAAAACCCGGCAGTGTAACATTTGAACTTGCCCTTACGCGGCCTGAGCGCGCCGAGGTTTTTGCCGAGGGCGGCGATACGCTTATTCTGCGCGGCGACACGCGCGGCGGCGTCTTAAAGTATGAAGGGCGTTTAAAGATTGCCGCAAAGGGCGGCAAAGTTTCTTGCGCCGATGCGCGCATAAAGGTTGAGAACGCCGACGAAGTCGTTTTGATTTTTTGCGCCGCAACTTCATACGTTCTTGATTGGGATAAGGGATATGTGGGCGAAAACCCGTCTTCAAAGGCTGCCGCGCTTCTTACGGCGGCTTCGGCAAAAACTTATGAAGAGCTTTTGAGCCGCCATGTGGCGGATTTTAAAAAATACTTTGACCGCACAGAACTTAAACTTGCCAAAACTGCGAATTCAAAACTGCCTACCGACGAGCGCATCAAAAAATTTAAGGATACCGAAGACCCGGACTTGTGCGCCTTATACTATCAGTTCGGCCGCTATCTTATGATTTCGTCAAGCCGCGCAGACAACCTTCTGCCCGCAAACCTTCAGGGCGTTTGGGGAGACGGGCTTAATTTGCCGTGGAATTCAGACTACCATACGAACATCAATTTGCAGATGAATTATTGGCTTGCGCAGGCCTCGAATTTGGGCGAGTGCGATTTATCTGTGGCAAAGCTTGCGCAAAGTCTTGTAAAGCCCGGGGCTAAAACCGCAAAGGCCTATTTTAAGGCGCGCGGATGGGTGGTCAATACAAGCACAAACGCTTGGGGTTGGACGTCGCCCGGCTGGGCGCCGCGCTGGGGTGTTTTTTGGGGCGGCAGCGGCTGGCTTTGCATGCAGATTTGGGAGCACTACGCCTTTACGCGCGACAAAGATTTTTTGGCGGAATATTACCCCGTAATGAAGTCTGCGTGCGAATTTTATCTCGACGCCATGCATGAAGGTGCGGACGGCTTTTTAACCATAGCCCCCTCGGCCTCGCCGGAAAACGCCTTTGTGTATGAAAAAGGCAAAATTGCCAGCATTTGCGACGGTGCTGCCATGGATTTATCTATAATACGCGAGCTTTTTAAAAAGACCGCCCACACCGCGCATATTTTAAAGACGGATGCCGACTTTGCCGCAACGCTCGACGCAAAGCGTTTAAAAATAAGACCCCTGCAAACGGGGGCGCGCGGCCAAATTATGGAGTGGAGCAAAGACTGGGACAGGCCAGACGACACCCATAGGCACATCTCGCACCTCTATGCGCTTTATCCGTCGTCCGAAATAGTCCCCCTGCGCGACGCCCCGCTTGCGGCCGCCGCGCGCCAAACCCTCAAAGAGCGCGCGACTTCGACCGTAGGTTGGAGTCAGGCTTGGAAAATCAACTTTTACGCGCGCCTTCGCGACGGCGAGCAAGCTTTAAACTTCTTAAAAAAACAGCTGAGCTACGTAGATTCGACTATATTTTATGTCGGATTCAATTTGGTCGGCGGCGTTTATCCGAATCTTTTTGACGCTTGCCCGCCTTTTCAAATAGACGGCAATTTCGGCACGGCAGCCGGGGTTAATGAAATGCTTTTGCAAAGCTTTGAGACTTTTGAATCTCCGCTTTTTGAAGGCGAAGACTTATATGTGATAGACGTTTTGCCCGCGCTGCCGCAAGCTTGGGAAAGCGGCTCGGTAAAGGGCTTAAGGGCGCGCGGCGGCTTTGAAGTCGACATTGAGTGGGCTAAAGGCAAGCTTAAAGCCATCAAGGTTAAAAGCGTAGGCGGCGCATTGTGCAAACTGCGCGCCATGGGTAAAGAAAAGCTTTTGGACTTTTCAAAAAATGCCGAGCTTTCTTTTACGGCGGCAGACTTTTAAGAAGCGATAATTTATTTATCAAAGGCTTATTTTATATAATACAAGCTCAGGCGGTCGCATTTCAAGCCTGAGCGTTTTGCCGTCTTTGTTCATGGGGGCGGTCGCTTCTTTGAAAGAGCACGCTTCAAACCAAAGCCTCTCGTATTTTGCGAAATTTTTCTTGATATATTCGCGTCCCTTTACGCCGCCCATACCTTTTACGGAGGCCACATATTCGGGCTTTTCCATAAAAGCTTTGTCTAAGAGCCCCGCACTTTCAAGGTCTTTACGCGCAATGTCATGCATGGCGTTTTCCTGATTTAAACGCGCAAGTTTTACGCTTTTGGCCTTCTTTATAAAGTCGGCAAGTTCTTGGGGCAGGGGGGCGTTAAATGTAAAGGCGTCATGCAGGGTGCGTTCTGGGTTATATGCGCCCGCCAGTATATAAAGCGTGTCGCCCTTTAGAGACGCGGTGGCGGCAAAAGAAGTTTTATTTTTTTCGGCGTTTACTATATTTAAAATCCAGAACTTGCCGCCGCGCATATGGTCAAAGGCCGTGAAAAGCCATGCGTCGGCTTTGGGCAGTAAGATACTTTCGTCTTTGTCCTTTAAATCATCCAAAACCTCCCAGTGAAATATTTTGTCAAAACCCGCGTGCAAAAAATTTACCATCATCATATAGGTGAGAACGCCGCCGTATGCGCCTTCTTCGCCCGTGCGCGGTTCGGCGTTCCAGTCGCCGCCGCCGCCGAATTCTTGCACTTCTCGCGGGAGGTAGTTTTTATGCATCGCTTGTATGGCGTCATAGGCTTGCTCGCAATTGGCGACTGTTTCGACTATGTTTGCGCCGGCGCCGTAATATCTTGAAGATCCCAAAAAATCAAAACGCGTGCCGACTTCGCCGCTTATTGCGTTTTTATCTTCCAAGCAATGCCTTGAGAGTTCGTAAAGCCTCACGTTTTTTGTTAGTACAACCCCGCTCAAACTTATGCTTGAGCAGTTGAACGCGCCGAGTTGTGCTGTGGGCAGCACTTCTTTTAAGGCCGCGGCGGCCGCATCGTAATGGTCTTCAAAGTCTTTTTCAGAACCGTAAAAGCGGCGCGTACCGTTGGCCTCTGTGCCCACCCTAAAGCGCAATTTACCCGCTTTTTCGGCGCCCATCGTTTCTTTAATTTCTTCTGCCGCAAATTTGACGAGCGCATACCACTGGGCATTGTCTTTGGGGCGCGCGGTATTGCCCAGATGGTGCGCGTTTGAAGTGTCTGCCGACATACACCAAGGGGTGTTGTCTAAGACTATCGTCAAATCTTCGTAGCCGTATTCGAGATATTTTGACAGCTTCTCTTTAACCAAGCCGCGTCTGAATTCAAGCTTGCCTTCGGCGTTTCTGAAACAGAGGTCTTTCTCTTCATAAATTTCGTCTTGGCGCATTGTGCCGCCCAAAAAGCGCACAACGCTTAAATGGTCTGCAAACGGAACTTCTTTTGCGTAGGGGCGCCTTATGTAGCATAATTCGGGCTTAAACAGGTAGGCGGGTATTTCCCTAAGCCCTCTGCCGTTTTCAAGATAGGGACCCAAAACGGGATGATTGCGCCAGAAGGGTTGCATGGCGCCCAGGCTTACGGGGAAGGGGCGCTGCCTGTTTATCCCCGCATAGGGTGCGCTTTGCGGAAGTTTAAGGGGTGCCTCATCGTCAGTGATTATTTGTGTGCGCGGGCCTTTTACGCCTTCATATAATTTGAGGACGTATGAGGTTTCTGCGGCATTTGCCAAAGAAAAAGTGATAAGCGGTATCAAAATTAATGAATATGGTTTCATCGGTTAAAAAATTGAGGGGTTGCGAGGTGTAGTTTTTTTTAGAATATTTTTAAAATTAAACAGTTTAAAATGCAGAAAAGTTGTAATTTCTTTTTTTATCCGCCCGTTTTTTGAGAATGTTGAGGTTTACCGCAAACTCAATCTTATAAAACGATTAACTAAAAGCAATATCTTGCCCTCCCTTTTATTTTAAAGGGTTGCGGGGTAATGCAACAAATTTGCAGGTATTAAAAACTAAACTGCTAAAACGTATATAAAACGGCGATAAATTTTTGCTCAAAAAATCATTGACAGGACAACACTTACGATTACGATTTACTTCAATTTACCCGGAGTTTTACTTTTTGAACACTTAACAAAAAACAACAATTATGACAAAAAAATACCTCTTGATGACGGCGGCTTTGACCGCTTGCGCAAGCTTGTCTTGGGCGGATACTTATTATTGGTCTGCCGGCTTATGGAATGGGTCAAACGCTTGGTACAATGCTGCGTCAGGCGGTACCGCTTATACGTGGAGCGCCATTTCGAGTTCTTTTACAAACGGCACGGCAGTGATTGAAAGAAGGACCGATGCTACAACTGGGCAAACGGCATTCGGTATTGCAACAATCAATATTGACACATGGAATGACACTACTGCTTCAACTTCTTCAACAATGTGGCATATGTATGCTGGTCTTGCCAATACAAGTGTTACTATGAAGAATCTAAATAAGTCTTCGGCAGGTATATTGCAAATTAGAAAGGCGGCAGGTACCAGTAATTTCTCGCTTAGTGTTACCGATGCAATAACACTTTCTGGCGGTAAGTTGCGTATAGGTACGCAAGACGATTATACTATTTCTACCTCTACGGGATTCGGTATTGCGAGTTTGAATATTAACAGCGCCACTATTTCAAACTCGGCTTTGGCTGTTTTTGCATCGTCAAATGTTGCGACCTTCGGAACTGTTTCAGTCAATGGGGGTACTTTTAATGTTATTAACGGCAGTGAATCGTCCGCTGCCGGTATTGCTTATATCAGCCCCACTATAAACACCTTGAATGTTCAGAAAAATTCAAATGTCAATTTTGGGATGAACGGTACAACGCAGGTTACTCAACTTAACGATATTGGTATTACTACTTTAAATATAGACAATTCCACTTCAAGCGGTTCAAGTGCAATTGTATCTTTTAATGCGGATACGCTCAATATAGGTACCTTAAATGTTGCAAACTACGGATCTGCAAACTTGAGGTTTGCAAATCTTGACACTGCCGATGTAACCATTAGCACAGTCAATATTGACTCTGTTGCCGCGGGTAGCGCTTACCTCAATCTTTACGATTTGGCGTCAATTAACTTTGCCACTCTCAATCTTAAAAACCACGGTGTCGCAACATTAGATATGTTGGCTTCAGGCGTTTCAAGAGATTTGAACATAACTAATTTCAATATCGACAGCACTTCGGCTTCAGATTCAAAAATTACGTTTGCGGCAACAGGCGGTCTTACTAACTACAATGTCACAAATCTTACTTCAACAGGTAATGGCACAATGTATGGTCAGACGGTTGTAAACAGCAATGCAACATTGGATATTGCCAATGCCACACACAGCGGCGCATCAGGCACAAACAATTACGGATTCAGAGTTAGCGGCAACGGCACAGTTAATGCGGATAATATTTCTATAACAGGTGGTGCAATGGCGGGTTACGGCTGGATTGACGTTCCCAACAATAATACCCAGTATAAACTTAAATATCTAAACCTTGGTAATGTGAATGTTACTGAAGGTAAATTGATGGGTGTCGTAGAAACCATGCTCACTTCTGAGGCGGGCACGACGATTACTGTATCAGGTCAACAGGCATACGCAGACCTTTTGGCGGGGACGGGTTCTAACGTGCTTGCGGCAAACTTGCAGGGTGCGGTTGTGGTTGCCAACGGCGGCGATTTTACAATCAGAAGGTCAGGCGGTTTGCCGAACATCATTATGTCAGACCTCACTTTGACATCTTCTGAATCTACCGCAAACAAGGGTTCTAAGGCGCAAATTTCAAGCGGTTATCAATACAGAGTTAACAGCTTGGCTTTAAATAACCTCAACTTTAACTACGCAGGTTCAGCTACCGCAAAGCAGTCAACCTTTACGTCTTTTACAACGGCTGCTGTAGACAATTCCGACATCGGTTCTGAATCAACCGTCATAACAAACCTCTTGGTAGACGCTAATGCGGACGGCAAAGTTATATTTGGCCAAAATTCTGCCATAGGCGGCATTACCGTCAACGGCGGCGGCAAGTTGACTTTTAACACTTACCAGAAGACCACCGCAGGCGTTGATACTTCATATACTGCAACTGTAACCGGCAATTATGTGAATAGCGGCTACACTTTGGCTCTTGACGCAAATTCAAAGCTTTCGATAAGCGGAGACTTGATTAACAGCGCTTATGCGGTTTCGGGCAACACGCCTACCGGCTTGTCAATGTATGTAGGGGCTACGGGCTCTTCCCTCACGGTTGTAGGCGCCTTGAAGAATAACGGCGTTGCCGAAATAAACTCTGGCATGGCAAGCGGCGCATCGGCTTCTATGTCTCTCGGCGGCATTACCAGCGATTATGTTGCGGGCAAGACCGAAGAACGCAGAATAGTGGCGGCCTATACGGGCGGCGTGATGAATATGAACCTGACGGGTGCGGGCAATTACATTTATACAAACCGCATACATGACTTTGGCAAAGGTAGCACAGCTGCCGATTTGCTTAATTACACGGGTAAAGTTGCCATAACCAAGAACGGCACGGGCACGCAGTATTTGGCGGGTTACACCTATTACAGGGGCGACACAACGGTAAATGCGGGCGCTCTCTATATACATGCGGACGGCGCAGACAATTCGCTCGGTCTCGGTGTTGCGGCGGTAGTCCTTAACGGCGGACGTTTCGGCGCTTGCGGCTTTGCAACTTCTTCAACCGAAGTTACGGCAATAGGTACTGTAAAGATGACTTCGCTGACTTGGGATTCTTCTGCTGTAATTGCGGTAGACCTTGGCGCAGGCGCAACTTCAGACCTTATCGCAATCAGCGGCGCTTTCGACAAGGCTGCGGGCGACGGCGACACCGATGTGTATACATTTGATTTCGCGGGAGACATTTTGGCTGAAACTACTACCACGGAATATAGAATTATTGCGTGGGAAGATTTACTTGTTGTAGGCTTTGATGTTTCGGACTTCGCATACACCTATGAAGGTTCTGTAAATGAAGGTTTTGAAGGTTACTTTACTATGAAGAACGACGGCCTCTACTTTACGCAGGTAGTGCCCGAACCTGCGGCCTTTGCGGCGATATTCGGCGCTTTGGCTCTCGGTTTTGCGGCTTATCGCCGCAAGCGCAAGTAAGCAAATTTTTACAAACAAAAAACCCGCCAAAAGAAAAATGGCGGGTTTTTTTGCGTATAGAGGCCGCCTATTAAAATAGCGCATATATACTTTTGCCGCAAAAAAGAATTGTTAAATGCCGCAAGATTTTTACCGGTATCCTATTTATCACTTATTACGTAAAAGTGCATATTATTCCCATTAAAATTCTGTATAAAATGCTGATGGTTTGAAAAGATAAAATCCCGCGAAAAGATTAAATCTTCATTTTGAATATCTGTTAAAACGGCAAAAATTTATTGACTTTTCTTTATTCGTCGAATTTAATTAAAGTATTAAGCAATCACTACTTTACATTCCTAAATTAAATTTATGTGGGGATCAACTATGGTTAAAAAATACCTTACAATAGCTGCGGCGTTGACCGTTTGCGCGGGCACATCTTTGGCATCGACTTATTATTGGTATAACGGTGCGTTTAATGCGCCAGCAAATGCCGCGCCCGCAACTTGGTACACTTCTGAAGATAATACCAATACGGCGTCTTCAGTTTGGACGGGTCCGCTTGTATGGGATAGTATTAAAACCGCATTTACGGACGGCACTGCCATAATTGATAAAAAGTATGATGCCGCCGCAAGTTCATCTACGCAATACGCTTTCGGAATATCAACAATAAATATTGATACTTGGAACGATACTGTTGGCGAGGCCGCCAATGCTTGGCATATGTATACAAATTCGGCCAACACTAATCTAACCATGAAGAACCTCAACAAGTCTTCGGCCTCGACTTTGATAATAAGAACTGCCAGTTCAACAACGGGTATGAGCCTTAACGTTACCGAAGCCATTACGCTTTCTGGCGGTAGTTTGAAGATTGGTACCAACAACGACTTTGCTAATGTGACTGCTGTCGGACAGGATGGTTACGGAGTTGCCAATGCAAATATAAACAGCATTTCAATTTCAAACGGCGCAAAGGCCACATTTGCGTTATGTTCTCTTGCCGATTTTGGAACCGTCACGGTTGACTCTGGTTATTTTGCCGTTTTGGGAGGTATTGAAACCAACAGCGCCACTCCTTCTTTCATCAGCCCAACGGTTGATGTAATCAACATGAAAAGGGGCGCGAATGTGTATTTCGGCATGAATAACGCAACGCCCACCGTGCAGTTAAATAAACTTGATATTGCAACGATAAATGTTTCTGACACGGTGACGACAGGCGACGGCGTTTTGGCAATAAATGCCGCAGATCTCAATATTACAAATTTCAATATGCAAAACAGCGGTTCCGTAAGTTTGGACTTTCGTGTTCCCACTTCAGACACCGTCAATATTGAAAATTTGAATTTTACAAATACCGTTACTTCAGACGCCAAGCTCACTTTCAAAAGCGGCGGTAACGGCTATAAAGTATCAAACTTGACTACCGAGGGGACGGGTGCTTTGGGCGGCCAGCTTGTTGTAAACGGAACACTCGATATTGCAACCGCCACGCATAACGGCACGGCGGGCGCGAATGTTTATGCGTTTAGGGCGAGCGGTGCTGGTACGCTTAATGTTGACAGCGTTACAATAGCCGAAGGCGCGCAAATAGGCTACGGCTGGTATGAAGGCAATAATCATACCAGAATAAAAAATTTGAATTTAGGCGACGTTAACATTACGGCCGGCAAGCTTATTGCAAACGTAGAAACCATGTTCACAACCAAAGAGGGCACTACTTTTACCGTATCCGGGCAAAATTCTTACGCCGATATTTTGGCGGGGGTAGGCACGAACGTAACTACGGGAAACTTGCATGGTGCGGTTGTGGTTGCCGATGGCGGCGATTTCACAATCAGAAGGGCGGGCGGTTTGCCGAACATCATTATGTCAGACCTCACTTTGACGGCTTCTGAATCTACCGCAAACAAGGGTTCTAAGGCGCAAATCGCAAGCGGTTATCAATACAGAGTTAACAGCGTAGCTTTAAATAACCTCAACTTTAATTACGCAGGTTCAGCTACCGCAAAGCAGTCAACCTTTACGTCATACACAACGGCTGCTGTAGACAATTCAGATATCGGTGCTGAAACTACTGTCATAACAAACCTTTTGGTAGACACTAATGCGGACGGCAAAGTCATATTTGGCCAAAATTCTGCCATAGGCGGCATTACCGTCAACGCGGGCGGCAGGCTTACCTTTAACACTTACCAGAAGACTACCGCAGGCGTTGATACTTCATATACAGCAACCGTCAGAGGCAATTATGTGAATAACGGTTCTTATTTGTCGCTTGACGCAAATTCAAAGCTTTCAATAAGCGGAGACCTTATTAACAATGCGTTTGTTGTGCCGCCGGTGGGTGCGCCTACCGGCTTGTCAATGTTTATTGGCAACAATGCGGGGACTTCTTTCACGGTAGTCGGGCAATTTAAAAATAACGGCGTTGTGGAAGTAAATTCGGGAATGGCAAGCGGCGCATCGGCTTCTATGTCTGTAGGCGGCATTACCAGCGACTATGTTGCAGGTAGAACCGAAGAACGCAGAATTGCCACCAACTATGCGGGTGGTGCCATGACAATCAACCTGACTGGTGCGGGCAATTACATTTACACAAATCGCATACTTGACTTTGGCAAAGGCACTACCGATTTGACGGGGCTTACAGGCACCATAGGTATAGTTAAGAACGGTACGGGCACGCAGTATTTGGGTGGGTACACCTATTACAGGGGAGACACTATAGTAAATAGCGGCGCTCTCTATATACATGCGGACGGCGCAGACAACGCTCTCGGTCTCGGCGTTGCGGCGGTAGTGCTTAACGGCGGGCGTTTCGGCGCTTGCGGTTGGGCAACTTCTTCAACTGAAGTTACTGCGATTGGCACGGTGAAAACCACCTCTCTTACTTGGGATTCTTCCGCCGTAATCGCGGTAGACCTGGGGGCGGGCGCAACTTCAGACCTTATAGCAATAAGCGGCGCATTCTCAAAGGCCGCAGGCGATTCTGAAGGCGATTCTTATGTATTCGACTTTTCGGGCGATGTTTTGAGCATAAGCCAAGATGCGGAATACAAGATTATTTCTTGGGATGACATGTCTTCGGTAGACTTTGCGGTTACCGATTTTGGATACACCTACGATGGGTCTTCAACCTCGGAACTTGCAGGTTACTTCACTATGAAGAATGACGGCCTCTATTTTACGCAAGTTGTGCCTGAACCTGCGGCCTTTGCGGCGATATTCGGCGCTTTGGCTCTGGGTTTCGCGGCTTATCGCCGCAAGCGCAAGTAAGCAAAATTTTACAAACAAAAACCCCGCCATTCTTTTCTTGGCGGGTTTTTTTGCGCAATTTTTAAATGCGCTAAGCCGTCGGGAATACTACGACAAGTAGCATTTTAAAGTCTTCGGCGGCATAGACGCTGTGGGGCTTTTTTGCGGGCATTACAAGGCTTTGTCCGGCCTTAAGCAGATATTCTTTGCTGTCTACGGTAAAGAGTCCCTTGCCTTCAAGCACCGTAGCAAGCGCATCGCCCGCAGAATCGTGCGCGCCTATTTCTTCGCCTTTGCCAAAACCGAAAAGCGTGATACTGACCGCCTTATTTTGTGCTAGGGTTTTACTTACAATCTGCCCCTTTGCAATTTCCACTTGGGCTACAAGCTCAAGCTCTTTTTCATGGTCTAAGTTTTTTATATATTTGGTATTCATTAAGCTAATTTTTTGTATGTTAAAATCTGGTGCTTTTTAATTATCGGCATTGGGCGGCAGTTCATAAATTTATGGATTTTGAAGTTTCTTACATTAGAATACAAAACGAATTGCCGAATGCTTGCTATATAAGCGCAAAAAAAGCGCCCGATGCGGGCGCTCTTAAATTTTTTACTTTTACTCAGATGCTCTTACGTTTCACCCAAGATTACTTTGTAACAAGCCGGTTATAATTTGTTGTGTCTTCGCCAGAGTGGGGGATTACCTTCTCTTTATTGGGCAGGCTTTCATAATAGGCTGCAAGCATGGGCTTAAGCCTTGCGACGACTTCGGAGTTTTCTGCGGCGACGTTGTCAACTTGCTTGGGATCTGCATCCAAGTCATAAAGCTCTGCGCGCGTACCGTCAAAATTCATCATGAATTTCCACTTGCCCTGACGAATTGCGAGGTTCGGCGAAATGGCATTGGGGTGGCCGTAGACATTGCTGAAAAACGACCAGTAAAGGGGTTTCTTGCGTTCAACGCTTTTCCCGTAAAATGCCTGCGACATATCTTCGCCGTCGACTTTGTCATAAGGGCATTCAAGGCCGCATATCTTTGCAAGGCTGGGGAAGAGGTCTACGGTGGACATCACGGTATCTTTGTCAATCTTGCCCTGCTTAATTTCTTGCGGCCAAGATATTATGCCCGCAACCCTTATGCCGCCTTCGTAAATGCTGCGCTTGTTGCCCCTGAATACGCCCGTGCGGCCGCCCGCAGAATAAACTGAATTGGCGATTTCTTCGGTCTCGGGGCCGTTGTCGCTCGATATTATTATGATGGTGTCTTCATAAAGCCCCTCTTTTTTGAGCGCCTCTATAAGGCGTCCAAACTGGTAGTCGACTTCGAGTATCGCAGAATAGTAAATCTGTTTGCGAGAGGTGTATTTTTCGCCTTCGGGCTTGCCTTGGAAGGGCAGGTTATGCTTTGGCACGCGCGCAAGCTGCTCCGGCGTGGGGGTAATAGAAGCGTGCGGAAGTATGGTCCAAATTTGCAGATAGAAGGGCTTGCCAGATTCTTTGGCTTCTTTAAGAAAGTTTAAAGACTCATCCATAATATATTCCGTGGACAGCGAGTTTTGCGGCACGCCCTTGGGGAATACAAAGTTATTGCCGAAACCTTTGCCAATGGTTTTATGACGGTCTATGCCGTATTTGTCGGGCGTGGGGGCTTCCTTATTCGTATTCAAATGCCACTTGCCGAAGTGCCCCGTAAAGTAGCCTGCGTTATGGAAGGCGCTTGTGATATTAGGGATTTGCAAGTCAAGATATTTGCAGGTGTTTAAGCCCAGCTTTTCATCGGAGCCGAATATATGATGCACGCCAAGGCGCCCCGAAAATTGCCCCGTCATTGCCGAACAGCGGCTGGGCGAACATACCGACGCCGCCACATAAAAGTTTGTAAACAATACGCCTTCGGCGGCAACTTTGTCAAAATTGGGCGTTTTAAGGTCTTCGTTGCCGTAGCAGGAAAAATCCCCCCAGCCCGAGTCGTCCAGAAAAAAGAATATCACATTAGGCTTTTTTGAGGTTTCCGCCGCCGTCCCCGCAAGCGCGATACTTAAAGTTAATAAGAGCAGTGAGAGCTTTTTCATATATAATCTTAATTATTGTTTCGGAAATATGCCCGTAAAGAGGTAAACGTCAAACAGCTTGAATTTGTTGCGCTTAAAGTTAAAAAATTGAAGAAATAAACGGAGTTTTATTTTTCAAACTTAAGATTAATGCATAAGTATTTTAATGCAAGTGTTTTAAGATGACGTATCAAAAAAAACTTGATGAAGTTTGACGCAAAGCGCCTAAGGCTGGGGGCTGTCGCAGATTATTTTGCATAACTTGTTTATGCTTTTATCGCATATAAAATATATCACAAACTGGCCGTCCTTGCGCGAGTCGAGAATGTGGGCGTCTTTCAGTTTTTGCAGGTGGCGCGATACGTTGGCCTGCGTGCCAAGCACGGCTTCGGCAATTTGCCCCGCGCTTTTTTCGCCGTCCATAAGCGTTCTGATTATGCGCAGGCGCATGGGTTCCGACATGGCGGAAAACTTGCGCGCCATCTTTAAAAAATCGCCTTCCGAAAAATCTTTTGCCTGCGGCATAAATATACTTGACTTATTATTTTCTTATATGAGCATATAATCATACGATTAAATAAAAGTCAAGGCCATTATGAAGAAATTTTTTGCGGTTATTCTTTGTTTGGCGTGTGCGGCGGCTCATTCGTCGCCCGCGCGTTCATTCACTCTGGACGATGCGCTTGAGCAGGCATTAAAGTCCAGCCCTGACGCCGCCGCCGCCCAGGCGCGCGTGGCCGAGGCGGAAGCCGTCGCAATGCAGGCGGATTCAACTTTGTATCCGCGTTTGGAGGCGGCGCTGGGATATTCGCAGACCGACAACCCCATGACGTCTTTCGGCGCAATTTTGAATCAGGGCGCTTTCAACAATTCCATAAATTTCAACGATCCCGGCCGCACGGACGCCTTTTTGGCGGGGGTATATTTAAAATATCCGGTATTTACTGGCGGTGCAAACGCCGCGCGCCGCAAGGCTGCCGAAGAAATTGGCGGCGCTTCAAAGTATGAGCGCGAAGCGGCGTACGCAAACCTTAAGGCAGAGGTTGTCCGCAGCTTTTATGCAGTCATACAGGCGTCAGAAATGTCGGATGCGCTGGGCAAAACCATAACTTCTTTGGAGGCCAGTTCAAAAGAAGCCGCAGAGCTTGAAAAGGCGGGCAAGATGTTAAAGAGCGACAGGTTAAATATTGAAGTGCAGCTTATGAGTATGAAAGAAGCGCGCCTGTCTATAGACCACCAGCTGAAGCTTTCAAAGCGCCGCTTTGCGGTGGTATTGGGCATAGAGGGCACGCAAGATATAGAGGTTTTGCAAAATCCCAAAGACGCTCAAAAATTCAAGGCGCCCGCAGAGGACGCCGCGCGCCCGCGCCCTGAAATTACGGCGCTGCAAATGCGCGTAAACGCGCTTGAAAGCAATGTGGACGCCGAGTTTGCGGGCTATTTGCCGAGCGTCAACCTTTACGCGGGCTATCAATATGAGAAGGGCTGGGTTACGGGCGGCGACGGCAACAGTTGGAATGCCGGCGTCGTGATGAATGTGCCGATTTTTGACGGCATGCTTACGCGCGGCAGGGTTGCCGAGGCCAAAAGCAAGCTTACGCAAGCGCGCGAGTCTTTGCGCGGGTTAGAGCTTAATCTTGGCCTTGAGGCGCAGCGCGCAAAGCTTGGTTATGAGCTGATACTTTCAAAGGAGGAGCTTACCGATAAGCGTTATGCGCAGGCTGCGGAAAGCTTGGCTCTTTCAAAAGAGCGCTTTGCCGAGGGGTTGTTGCTGCCTTCAGACCTAATAAGGGCGGAAGCCAATTTGGCGGAAGCAAGCATAAGCAAAAGCATAATAAAGGCCTCAAAATCCGTCGCCGTTGCAGAAATGAGGCGCGCATACGGGCTTGAAATTTTTGAAGGAGATTCCGCAAATGAAAAATAAGACATATTTACTTTCGACATTAACGGCGCTGATTTTGGGCTTTGCGCCCCCCGCGTCCGCAGAAACGGGCGTGCCCGCGCAAACCGTCTCGGCGGTTTTACGCGATGCGGAGCTTACGTATGAGGCGGCCGGCCGCATAGAAGCTTCTGAAACCGCTGCGGTTGCGTCAAAAATAACGGGTTATGTTTCTTACAGCGCGGTTATGCTGGGCAAATTTGTAAAAAAGGGCGAGACGCTCATCAAAATTTCTTCGGATGAAACGGCCGCAAAAGTGGCGCAGGCAAAGGCTAATTTTGACAAAACTTCAAGAGAGCTTGCGCGAGAAAGCGCTTTGCTTGAAAAGGGCGCTTCAACGCGCTCCATAGTTAAAGACTTGCAAGATGCTGCAAACGCCGCCCGCGCGGCTTTAAATGAGGCGGAGTCTTATCTTGAGTATCTTGAAATAAAAGCTCCTGCAGACGGCGTGATAGTCTATAAAAACGTTTCGGTGGGAGATCTTGCCATGCCCGGCAAGACGCTCTTTCAGGTTGAGAACCGTTCAAAAATGCAGGTTGCGGCAAGCGCGCCTTCTTACATAGCGCTGCCCGCCCCGGGGGCAAAACTCGCATTTGCCGCCGGCGGTAAAAATTGCGAGGGCGTGATTTCGGAAATATCGCCCACTTTAGACCGCCAAACCTACACGCGTTCTTTCAAGCTGGATATTGCAAACCCGGAAGCTTTGCTTTCCGGCGAGTATGCGATTGTTTATATACCGTATAAGGGCGCAAAGGCGGTTTTTGTCCCGCAGGGTGCCGTGCGCACTTTCGGACAGATAAGCAAGGTTTATGTTGTCGAAAACGGGAGAACCGCAATGCGGATAATAAAGACATCGGGCGCGCCCGCAAACGGAGAGTATCTGGTGGTTTCTGGGCTTGTCGGCGGCGAAACGCTATTGGCAAATCCGGCGCGCGACGGGGGCGCAAACTAGCATGGAAACGGGATTTGCAGGGAGGCTTGCCAAGGCCTTTATAGATTCAAAGCTTACGCCTATATTGGTTGCCGCTTCGATATTGCTCGGCGCGTTTGCGGTGCTGATGCTGCCCAGAGAGGAGGAGCCGCAGATAAAAGTGCCCATGATAGACGTCTTTGTGGGTATGCCCGGCGCCGACGCGCCCGAAGTAGAAAACAGGGTTACCATACCCATGGAAAGTTTGCTTTGGGAAATACCGGGGGTAGAATACGTCTATTCCTCGTCATTTGACGGCGGCAGCATTGTGACCGTGCGCTACAAGGTCGGCACGGATTTGGAAAGCGCGCTCATACGCCTCAACCAAAAGCTTGAGACAAACTTTGACCGCATACCGCGCGGCGTTTTGCGCCCGCTCGTAAAGCCAAAGACAATAGACGACGTGCCGATTTTGGCGCTGACTTTGCATAGCGCGCAATATTCTTCAAACGATTTGCGCCGTATGGCCATGGAGTTGCAAGCAGCAATAAAAAGCCTGCCTGAAGTGTCTGAAATTACGGTAACGGGCGGAGAGCCCCGCGCCGTGCGCGTAAGGTTGGACTCCGCAAAGCTGCTTTCAAAAAACTTGGATGCTTCCGACATATTAAACGTCGTAAAGTGTGCAAATTCGCGCGCGGATATGGGGTCTGAATCTTTTGACAACACAGAGGTGCTTTTGCGCGCCGGTTCTTATTTTGAAAAAGTGTCCGATGTTGCGAATCTGCTTGTCGGATCTTACGGCGGCAAGCCCGTGTATCTGCGCGACGTGGCAAGCATTGAAGACTCCGCAAAGGATAACTCAAACTACGTCTTGAATTTTGACAAGCGCGGTGTTGAAAACGCGGTCACGCTGAGCATTGCAAAACGTCCCGGCGCAAACGCCGTCGAGATTGTGGAAGCGGCTCTCAAAAAAACGGACTCCGTCAAAAGCCAGATTTTGCCCGCAGGCGTTGAAATAAGCGTATCGAGAGACTACGGACACACCGCGTCCGAAAAAAGTAACGAGCTGTTGCTCCACATGGGTATTGCTGTCTTCGGGGTGGCGGTGTTGATTTTGATATTCCTCGGTTGGCGGGAGTCTTTGGTGGTGTTGCTGGCAATACCTTCAACGCTCGCCCTTACGCTTTTTGTATTTTACGCCTACGGCTACACGCTTAACCGCATCACGCTTTTTGCGCTGATATTTTCTATAGGCATACTTGTAGATGACGCGATAGTCGTAGTCGAAAACATTGCAAGGCATCTGAAACTGCCGCACGCAAAGGGAAGCACGCTCTCTGAAATTGCCGTGCGTGCCGTTGACGAAGTGGGTAACCCGACCATACTTGCAACCTGGGCCGTTATAGCGGCCATACTGCCAATGGCGTTTGTGGGCGGCCTCATGGGGCCTTATATGCGCCCCATACCCATAGGGTCTACCGCCACGATGATATTTTCTTTGGCAATCGCTTTTATTGTGACGCCTTGGGCCTTTATTAGGGTTATGCGCAGGCGCTTTGAGCGCGGCGGTTTTGCGTCGGAAGGTGCCGATGAGGACAGCGTGCCCAAAGACCGTTTTACGCGCGTATATATGTTTTTAATGCGCCCCATGATTGCGCACTTTGCGTGGCGTTGGGTTTTTATAGCGGGCATAGTCATATTGCTTTCGGCATCTGTAAGCTTGGTGCCGTTTGGCTTTGTGAAAGTCAAAATGCTGCCCTTTGACAACAAGTCAGAAATGCAGGCCGTCATAGATTTAAAGGAGGGCGCAACGCTTGAGCAGACCGTGTTTGCCGCCTCCGAAATGGCGCGCGCCTTGCAGGCGCTGCCCGAAGTAAAAAATATGCAAGTTTATGCGGGTGCGCCCGCACCTTTTAATTTCAGCGGGATGGTGCGCCACTATTTTTTGCGCAGCGCCCCCAACAAGGCCGACATACAAATAAATTTGGTCGGAAAATCGGAAAGGGACGGGCAAAGCCACGACGCGGCAAAGCGCGTTCGCGAAATTTTAACGCCGCTTGCAAAGAAGTTTGACGCCACCTTGACTGTCTCCGAAGTGCCGCCGGGGCCGCCCGTATTGCAGACAATAGTCGCCGAAGTATACGGGCAAAGCGATGATAAGCGCATAAAATTTGCGCAAGAGCTTGCAAAAATAATGTCGGGCGTAAACGGCGTGGTTGATATTGATGAGCTTATCGAAGCGCCGCAAACGCGCGTGTCGTTTGAAGCCGACAGGCATAAGGCGCTGCAAGCAAGCGTGAGCGAAAACCGCATAAAGCAGGTGCTTGCAATTTCCGCCGATAAGGCGGAGGCGGATTTGATGCACCTTGCTGGAGAGCGCGAGGATATGCCTATAATTCTTGAATTTGACGGCGCAAAGCCCGACGCGTCGAAAATCGCGGACGTATGGGTGCGCCCGGACATTGCCGCAGGCGCGCCCGTACCCTTGGGCGAGATTGTAAAAGCAAAAGAAAGTCGCATATCGCACACGCTTTACCGCAAGAATTTAAAGCCCGTAGCCTATGTGACCGCCGATGTAGCCGGCGAAACAGAAAGCCCCGCCTATGCGCTTTTTAAGATAAACGACGCGCTAAAAAAATTGGATATGCGCACCTATGGCAACGCGCAGGCCGATATTAAAATATACAATCTGGATCAGCCTTTTGACGAATCCGACATTTCTGTAAAATGGGACGGCGAGTGGCACATAACACTTGAAGTGTTCAGAGATTTGGGGCTCGCATTTGCGGCGGTGCTCGTGCTTATTGCAATGCTTATGATAGGCTGGTTTAAAAGCTATGTGACCCCGCTTGTCGTGATGAGCGCCATACCGTTTTCTCTCATAGGCATTCTGCCAGCGCACTGGGCTTTGGGCGCGTTTTTTACCGCAACTTCAATGATAGGTTTTATGGCGGGGGCGGGTATAGTGGTGCGCAATTCAATCATCCTTGTAGACTTTATACAGCTTAGGCGCGCGCACGGTCACAGTCTTGAAGATTCCGTAGTAGAGGCGGGCGCAATAAGGTTCAGACCCATGTTGCTTACGGCGCTTGCGGTAGTCGTAGGCGCAAGCGTGATATTGGCAGACCCTATATTTCAGGGGTTGGCAATAAGTCTTATGTTTGGCGAGATTGCGTCGCTTTTCTTAAGCCGCATGGCCGTGCCCGTTTTATATTATATGACCGCGCACTTTATAGAGACCCGCAAAAAACGCGGTTGACGGGCTTGGCGGCGCTTGAAAAAGCGCCGTTTTTTTTGCAACTTGATTGTTGAAATCGCGTTTAATCTTAAACAGAATCTGTCTGAAATTTAATCGGATTAAGTCCGCATTATAAAGAGGAGAAATAAATGTTTTTGAGAAGTGTATTCTTTGCCGCAACCGCCTTAATATTAACATCGGCGTGTTTTGCGCGTGCAGAGGCAAAGCGTCCCAACGTCCTGTTTATCTTGGTTGACGACTTGGGATGGGCGGATATAGGCTTTAATAATCCTGATACTTTTTATGAAACTCCCAATGTGGATGCGCTTGCCGAAGAAGCCGTGAACTTTACAAGCGGCTACAGCGTGAATCCCGTATGCTCGCCCTCGCGCTACGGCATTGAAACCGCAAAGTATCCTACCCGCGCGGGTCTCACAAACTTTTTGGCGGGTGAGCGCAAGGGGCGCTTTGCGCCCGCCCCGCTAACCAAGCAGATATCGCGCGATGAAATTACGATTGCGCGCAAATTTAAAGAGGGCGGTTACGCAACATTTTTTGCGGGCAAATACCATCTTGGCACTCCGCAAGAGTGCTGGCCCGAAAATTTGGGTTATGACATCAATAAGGGCGGTTGCGGATTTGGTTCTCCCAAGAGTTATTTTTCTCCGTACAAAAATCCGCGTTTGTCGGACGGTCCCGATGGCGAATATCTGCCCTTGCGTCTGGCGGCAGAGACCAAGAAGTTTTTAGAAGAAAACAAGGGCAAGCCGTTTTTTGCGATGCTCTCTTTTTATCTGGTTCACACCCCGCTTAAGACCGATAAGAAGCTTGAGGCAAAGTATGCCGCAAAGGCCGCAAAACTGGGTTTGAACCCCAAGGGCGAATTTAAGCAGCTTCTGCCGCAGGTATGGCCGATTGACGAGCCAAGGCTTACGCGCATAAATCAAAGCAACCCCGCCTACGCCGCCATGATGGAAACTATGGACAGCGCCGTAGGCATAGTCTTAAATACACTCAAAGAGCAGGGGCTTAAGGACGACACAATAGTGGTGTTTTTTGCCGACAACGGCGGCCTTTCAACGGGTGAGGCTTTTTCTACTTCAAACCTGCCGCTTAAAGGCGGCAAAGGTTGGGTTTACGAAGGCGGCGTGAGAGAGCCGGCCATAATCGCCGTGCCGGAAAAATTTTTAAATCCGTCTTCAAACAGCGGCAAATACGTCAATTTTAAGTGCGATGTGCCCGTGGCCTCAATAGACTTTTACCCTACGCTTTGCGAGCTTGCGGGCATCAAGATAAATCATGACATAGACGGCGTGTCTTTGACGGAAATTTTAAAACAAAAAGCCGATGCGCGCGGCGCGATTTTTTGGCATTATCCGCATTACTCAAACCAAGGCGGTATGCCCGCAGGCGCAGTGCGCGAGGGCGATTGGAAGCTTATAGAAAGCTTTGAAGACGGCGCGCTTGAGCTTTATAATTTAAAAGAGGACGTGGGCGAAAACAACAACCTGGCTTATGAAAATCCGCAAAAAGCCGCGGAGCTCAAGGCAAAGCTTCACGCATGGTATAAGGTTACGGGCGCAAAGTTTTTAGAGAGGCTTGACGGCGGTCCCGAAGCTTGGCGTCCGCAAGATTAGTTTAAATAAGGGTATCATGAAATTAAGAAAAAATATTTGTATATGCGCAGCTTTGCTTTGCGCTACACTTGCCGCAGCCTCGCAAAAAAGGCCGAACGTGATTTATCTTTTTGCAGACCAGCTGCGTTTGCAAAGTGTTGGGTACGCAAATATGGACGCCGTAAAAACGCCCGAGATTGATGCGTTGCAAAGGGTGTCTTGCGATTTCAGAAACACGGTGTCCGTGCTGCCTGTTTGCACGCCTTACAGGGCGTCTTTTATTACGGGGCAGTTTCCGCTTACAACCGGCATGGTGCTTAACGACGTGCATTTGCCAGACAGCGTCCCAAGCATAGGCCAGGTCTTTAAAGACGGCGGTTACAACACCGCCTACATAGGCAAGTGGCATCTTGACGGCCGCGGACGCGACACATATATCCCGCGCAAAGACAGGCGCGGCTTTGAATATTGGAAGGTTCTTGAATGCACGCACAATTACCTGAACAGCGCCTATTACGACAACGACGACGAGACTAAAAAATATTGGGACGGCTATGACGCCTTTGCTCAAACGGCCGATGCCGTAGGCTATATCAAGAATGCGAAGGCATCCGACAAGCCGTTCTTTTTGGTGCTTTCTTACGGCATACCGCACTTTCCGCACGCCACGGCGTTAAAAGAATATATGGATATGTATCCTCCCGCTTCTCTGAAATTGCCGCCCAACGTGCCCGCAGAAATGGATACCCCGAAGACCCGCGCCGAAATGCAGGGCTACTTTGCGCATATAAGCGCGCTTGACAAGTGCATAGGGCAAATAGTCAAGGCGGTAGAAGAGGCGGGGCTTGCCGAAGATACCATAATCGTTTTTACCTCAGACCACGGCGAAACTATGGGCGCACACAACGAAGCCCCTTGGCATAAGCAGGTTTTTTGGGCTGAGTCTTCACGGGTGCCTTTTATAATACGCCATCCCAAATCTGCGGGCGGCGTTATGCAAACCCCCGTAACCACGCCCGACATAACAAAGACGCTGATAAGCCTTGCGGGGCTTGAAGCGCCGTCCTCAATGCAGGGCAAAGACTTCTCAAAAGCCGTCTTAAACAAAAGCGACGATGCCGACGGCGCTGCGCTCTTTATGAATGTCACACCGTTTTCATACGCGCATGCTTCGCAGTCGCCGTTTAGGGCAATAAAGACTGCGCGCTATACGTATGTAGAGCAAAAAGACGGCAAAAAATTTCTTTTTGACGACCTTGCAGACCCCTATCAGATGCGCAATTTGGCGGGTCTTGAAAGTCATGCAAAAGTTTTAGAAAGTCTCTCGCAAAGTTTGAAGGCAGAGCTTGCGCGCACGCATGATACGTTTGAAGACGCAGCCTTTTACAACAAGAAATTCGGCTACGACAAATATATAAACGAAACCAATGTGTACCCTGAAGGCGCCGACAAACTGCGCTTTGCAAAACAGCGCGCCAAGGCGCAAAATTAGGATTTCAGACTTTTTGCAAAAGCGGCAATTGTTTCATGCTGAAATTTGAAGCCCGCCTCTAAGAGTTTTTTGGGGATCACTTGTTGGTCTGCAAGCATGACGCAGCGAGCAAGTTCGCCGAAGAAAAGTTTTACGAGCCAGTCAGGCGGTTTTAAGGCGTGCGGCCTTTTAAGGATTTCTCCCACTACATTTGCAATCTGCCCCGCGCTTGTGGGCTTTGGGGTGACCGCGTTTACCGCACCGGTCAGATTTTTATTTATAATTGCAAATTCAAAAGCTCGGCACAAATCATCCAAGCTTATCCAAGGGACATATCTTGTTTGCGCCCCGGTCATGGCGTTTATAAAAAATCTGCGGGCTTTAAGTATTTCTTTGAGCGCACCGCCTTGCGGCGCAAAGACCGTGCCGAGGCGCATATTCACTACGCGCACCCCCGCAGTCTCTGCCTTTTTACATGATGACTCCCAAATCTTGCAGGTCTTTGCCAAAAAATCGTCGCCGGCGGGTGCGGATTCATCAACTTGGTCGTGTGTAACACTGCCGTAATAGCCCGCTGCCGAAGCGCATATAAAAACTTTTGGTTTTGCGACAAGCAGCGTTATCCTGTCCGCCAATAAGGACGCCGATTTTTTGCGGCTATCCCAGATTTGATGTTTTTTATCGGGCGTCCAATAATCAAATATGGTTTCTCCGCTTAGGCAGATTACGGCGGCAAAGCCCTCTATGTCTTTAGGATCCAGCAAAAAGCTTGCAACATTCCAATATATTGCGCCTTTGCGCTTAGTTCTTGAAAGCGAAAACACCTCATACCCTTTTGAGGCGAGGTGCTTGCTTAAGGCCGCACCAACAAAACCGTTTGCGCCCGCAATCAAAACTCTTTTGTTGTCGGGGCGGTGCATGGGCGTATCCGTTTAGTTTATTGCAGGTTCTTGTTATACACAAACTGCGAAACTATGTAGCCGCGCTTTTCGGCGAGCTTCAAAATTTCGTTAATCGTAAGCTGCGGCAACTCGGGCTTGCGCGAAAGTATCCAGAGATACTTCATATTCTTGTTGCCGACGAGAGCCCATGAATAGTCGTCCGCAAGCTCAAGAATGTAATAGTCGTAATAAAACGGCCAAAAGAAAGTTATGCGCAGTTTTGAAAATTCTGCGGGATTAGGTATGTAACCTGTGCCAACCTGTTCTTTAACATTGCCGAAGGCGTCTTTACCCTTGTTGACTATGAGAACTTTGCCCGTGTCTCCAACCAAGGTGTATTCTGCGGTGCAGTCTTTCAAAGAGCCTTCAAAAGAATTGGGGAAGCGGGCGATTTCATACCAAGTGCCCATGTATTTTGAGGCGTCGACATTTTGTTTTGTGGGTATGGGAGTTTCTTTTTCAAAAGACGAACACCCCGCAAAAGATATTGCAAAAAGACAAGCAATGGCCGCCGATAGTATTTTAGCCGTTCGGCTTAATTTTAGGTGCAATGAATTGTTCATATTTGGATGTTAAAACAGATTTATAGTAAATGCAAAGTATATATCGGCAAAAATGACCGCCGATTTTAATTGTTTGTAAAAAAAAAATAAGTTGTAAAAATATTTGTATGAATAAATTTTTAAGCGCGATGTTGCTGTTGGTTATGGCAAATCTTGCCGGGGCGAGAGAGCTTTTTGAAGACTTGAACTTCTCAAAAGGGCTTTACCTTAGTGCAACAGACTCAAGGGCAAAACCCGTTGAGGTTGGTGTAATTTTTAACGACGGCAAAGAAAAACCGTCATGGAGGCTTGCTCAGTGGGGCACGCGTTATTCATTGGAAGGCGTCAAGGCGGAGTCGAAAAATAATGCCCTCATACTTGAAAACGAAGGCAAACGTTTTGCTCTCATTAAAGACCCCAAAGGCGGCATAAGAGTTGAGCTTTTTGTTAAAGGCGGCGCCGAATACGACGGTAAGTTGCGCAAGCAGGGTGAGCCTTGGCCGCATCTTCTCATAGAGCAGAGCATACAAAATGCGCCCATGCTTAAGGATATAATCTCCTTCAAAGTGTCTTTTGACGTGCTCATATATCCGCCGCAAAAAAAATACCCCGGCGCTTTTGACAAGGGCTTGCACGCCGCTCAATTCGTGATGTTTTTTACGATACAGAACTTGAATAAAAAGTCCGAAGGCTACGGCGATTATCTTTGGTTCGGCGTGCCTATTTACGATGTGCGCCACAAGTTTGCGCCCGCGCACCGCGCAAAAGACGGCGGCAAAGCCGACGCCACACAAAAATACATATACGCGCTAGACGGCGCGGCGTTCTGGAAAAAGCCCCTCGGCGACGGCAAGTGGGGGCGCTTTGACGCCGACTTGCTTTCTTACGCCAAAGAAGCTTTTGAAGACGCCAAGGCCAAGGGCTATTTAAAAAGCTCAGCCTATGAAGACATGCACATATCAGGCATGAACACGGGGTGGGAAGTAACCGCCAATTACGATGCGCGCGCAGAGTTTAAAAACCTTTCGGCAAAGGTTGAATATGTCGATTCTGACCCTGCAAAATAAGGGCGTAGCTATTTTGCAAGCTTAAGCAGAGCGTCGTCTTTGCCCTTGGCTTCAAGCTCGCAAATATAATTTATGCCGTAGTCGGGCGGCAAAGATTCGCAAAACTCTGCGTGCGCGCGGAGGTTTGAAGCGTCCCTACTTTCGGCGTAGTGGAAAATCGGGGTAAAGCGTCCCCAAGTTTTAGCATAGGCCAAGAACGCCGTCTTTTCATCAAGGCCGCATGGGTTACATTTGTGGTGCAAAAAGTCGAAAGTTGCCGGTATTTTAAAAAGCTTTAAAAACTCAAGAAGTATTGCCGCGTTCCAATAGCCCTTGTCTTCGTTTTCTATGACTAGGCGCGCCCTTGCGCTTTTTGAAAGCATCTTTAGGCCGTCGGCAAAATCTTCGGCGTAAGCTTCGCGGCGGCCGTCGGTATTCATATGCACATTGATTGGGGCGGAAGCGTCTTTTTTAAGCCCCATAATGTCCATAAGCTCGGCATGCAAATTGATGTCCCTCGCGGTGTTTTTGCGCACACTTGCCGAGGCAGAGCCTATTACGTCAAACTGCCCGGGGTGCATTGAGAGGCTTATGCCCGCTTCGGCCGCCGCCTTGCCCGCAGATTTAAGTGCGTTTTTTATTTCCGCAAAGTCCGCCAAATCTTGAAAGTGCAAATTTAAGGCAGGGTGCGTCATCACGGGGAATATCGAAGAGCTCATCCTATGGTGCTTCAGTTTATGCGCCGCGCACCAAAGTATGATTTTATGCAAGACTCCGCAGTTATGTAAGACCAGTTTTGAAATCGCCGCCTTGCCGCGCGCTTCGCCGAGTTTTTTATATGAGGCGTAAGTCATGAACCTATATGAAACGCCCTCGCGCTTGAGTGCGTTAGATATACAGCAAAATCCGTATGTGATTTTGCCGAGGCTTTTGGCTTTTTGCATGCCTTATTATCGCAAAATGCCGCGCTTTTTAAAGCGCTTTAAATTCTTCTCCGTATGAGTTTAAAGAGATTTTTGAAGGCTTAAAACGCCCCGCAGCCTTTGCCGAAGCCGTCTTTGGGTAACCTACGGCAATAAGCGCAAACGGCTTTATGTGGCTTGGCATATTAAAGAGTTTGGCAAAGGCCTGCATACGGTCTTCGCGGGGGTATATGCCGCACCAGCAGGCACCCAGGCCTTTTGCGTGCGCCGCCAAAAGGGCGTTCAGGGTTGCGTTTGCGGTGTCGCAAATCCAGTAACCCGGGCCGTGCTCTTCATTCAAATTACCGCATGCGATTATTGCGGTGCCAGCGTCTTTTAAAAAATGACAGTAGGGGTGTATAGCCATTATTTTTTCAAGCAGAGATTCGTCGCTTACGACGACAAACTCCCACGGCTGCGTGTTGCGCGCCGAGGGGGCGTGCATGGCGGCGTTTAAAATTTCAGACAGATCTTCTTTTGAGACTCGCTTTGAAGTGTCGTAAAGGCGCACCGAGCGCCTTGAAAGTATGCCCTGCATCAAATCCATAGTCTTCCTTTTGTTGATGCTTGTAAGCTAGTGTGCGTGGGGAATGTTCGCAATTTAAAACGCATAAAAAAAGCGGGGCGCAAAAAAAGCGCCCCGCAAATCGTTTATTAAATATTTTTAACGCTTGCGCGCCAATTTGCGCCATGCCGCTAAAAGAAGCGCCAAAGCCCCCGCCAGCACCGCAATGCCCGCAGGTTCGGGTATCGCGCTGAACGTTACATAAACGCCGTCGCTTCTCACGTCGAATAGGGCGGTATAGTCCGAACTGTTTTCAAAGTATGCGGCAAATTCGGAGCCGTCGCCAAAGTCGCTAAAGGATGTGTCGCCGAGGGATATTATTTTATATTCCTGCTCTGCAATTACGCCGCTATCGCCGAATGTGAAGGCGAATGTGTAGTCGCCGGTATCAGCGCCTTTGATGAGGTTTCCGCTCAGGGCGATTATATCAACCGAAGCGCCGTCGACATCGACAAGTATGTTTGTGCCCCCGTTCCAAGTAAAGTCACCCGCATTTATCGTGCCTATGTCTGAAGAAACGCCTATTGCGCCTATTGCGCCGCCGTTAAGCCTCACGGCGGCAATGCCGCTGCCGCTTGCATCTGCGCTTGCGTAAAGCGTGCCGCCGTTTACTATAAGCGCGCCCGCCACGCGCAGTGCGCCCGCCCTTATATATGCCTTTTGCGCGTTGGATGTGATGTCGCCGCTCACACTTAATAAACCGTCTGCGGTAATATTGACATTGCCGGTTGAGGTGCTTGACAGGTTAACGCTTCCCAAAGCCGCGTCATTCGCCAGATAAAGGGCGGTGGCCGAAGAAGAGGAAGCCGACATATTCAGAGTACCTATATTGACTGAGGGCGTGGTGGCGTTTTGCACATTATAGATGTTTACGGCGTTCTTATTGAATGTGAGCGTATCCACCGTGAGCTTTCTTACATATTGCGCGGAATCCGTAGCCGAACCTATGCGCAAATCCCCGCTGTCGTTCTTTGTGAGAGCGCCTATTGATATGTGCGCGCCGCCCGACGGGGTTTCAAGCGCCGAAGCGGCGGCGGTGCTTATATTCATATTTTCTATTCGCGTGTTTGAATAGATATACGCCCTGCCTATGCCTTCGGATACGTTAAAGTTTGTTATGTTCACGGCGTAATAGTCGTCGGCCATGGCGGAGGTATCTATGCCGTATAGGTATAGATGCCTGTTGATGCCTGCGGCGGCGGTGCTTGAATCCATATTGATGTCGCCGATGGTGATGGCGCTTGCGCGCTTGTCGGTGATGCCAATGCTGAAATTTGTGGCCGTGCCCATATTTATTTCATCTATGGCGACTGCCGAACCGTTTTGCGGCGCAATATAAATCTTGGTGTTTGCGGTGCCGCCGGATTCTATATTGAAAGCGCCGAAAGAAGTGTCAGAATATGTGAAGATAACCGCAGAAGCTGTGACGGCTTCAGATGAAACATTTTTTACATTCACGTTTTCTATGCGCGTGTCGGCAGAATTTAAACGCAGATACGCAGAATTTGTGCCTATGAAGTTCACTGTGTCGACTCTGATTTGACTTAAAGCGCCCATCACGTTGGTGGCCGACGTATTCATCCATGAAAGGTTTGCCTCACTCTTGTTGGATTCTGAATTTATGGTGATGGTGTCGGCGCTCAGGTTGGTATAAATTGCGTCACCAAGCGAAGTATATAGCGGGTTAAACTGGAATACGGCGGTTTCGCCGTCACTTGAGGACAAGCCCGCGGCCGATTTAATTATCAACTCGCCGTTGATTCTGGCGTTTAAGGTTGCCACGTTAACTATGCCGCCCTCAATTGTGGATACGCCGCTTGTGGTGCCTATTGTGACATTGCTTGCATATCTGTCCGTAATAGAAACGCTGCCCGAATAACCAAGCGTTATTCTGTTTGCCGAACCTTTTTTATTAAGGGTGCCTATGGTAATATCATCCGCCACAAATACGCCCCCGTAGTAAATGTCGGCAGTACCTATGTTTATGCTGTCATATTTAATATAGCTTATGTTGTTGTTTGAGCTGTTATACATGTAACCTACTCTTAAATCGTTTGAATAAGAAGTGAGCTTACCTATGTTTACGGTGCCTGCGGCCGAGGTAGTGCCGACATCGTTGCCCCTGAACATTTCATAGTAATTGGACGCCAAAACGTTTTCGGCGTTGCCCAGTATCATGTTGTCTGCGTCAAAATTATCGGCAACTATTCTTATGCGGCCATTTACCGAACCCGTGTCCCACTTGAAGGTGCCGGTAGAACCCGCGACAGATTCATTGGCTTTAACGGAGAAATTGCCGACCTTCCAATACATTGCGCCGCCCTGATAAAGGGTTTCAAAATCCGTAGCGCTGAATGAAAGCACTTTATTTAATACGGTGCTGGTATAATCAACGGCAGTGCCCATGCCGCCTATATATACGGCAGTTGAAGCGCCAGCGCTTATTTTGTTTGTGCTTATCGACGGTATGCCGGTTGTGGCAGTCGAAACGTCGCTAATTGTGAAGGGTTGAAATGTCAGAGCAGAACCCGTTGCGGTAATATCTTTAAAGGTCAAATTTGAAGCGCTGCTTAAATTGAAAGTAAGGGTGCCCGCAGAAGTTACATTGCCAGTAAAAGTGCCCGTACCAAAAACAGTGGTGCTTAAAGTTGCTCCGCTGCCTACCGTCGTTGTTCCGTTTACGGTAAGTGCGGTAAGGTTTTGACCGCTAGTGTTCAGCCCCAACCAGAGTGTGCCTTGGTTAACGGTGACATTATTGGTATTCAAGGCAAAACCGGTCGCGCCGGAGGACTTTCTTATACGGGTGTTGAATGAGGCAGAGTCTTGCAAAATATTGCCTACAGTCCAAGTTGAGTTACCGCCTGAAAGGTAGAGGTTCCAAAGGTTGTTTGTTCCAAGAAGGGATGAATTTGTTCTTTGGTTTGTTATATTGCCGATAGTGTTATTGCCTGACAGAGCCCAGTTGCCCGTTGTAATCGTTCCGTTCGAGAGGGCTATGTTGGTCGAAGTGTCAAACGTAATGCTTGAAGCAGGGATTGTACCTTCAAAATCTAAGGCCCAGTTTGTGGAAAGGGTAGGGTCTGACGTGGCACCCAACCAGTAATAATCGGTGGCAAAAAGTGTCGCCGACGCAAGTGCGGTTGTTGCCGCAAACAGTATTTTTTTTCCTACAGTTTTCATGATGTTTTCCCGTTTAAGTTCCTCTATTTATTTCTGTAAAATTGAAAAATCGTTTAAGCTAAAAGGGTTTAAATTGCTTCGCGCCGATTTAAGAAACTGATAAGAGATTAAATATTAGAAAAATAAGCGTCAATAATTTATTTTAGAAAAGTGATTTTTTTAAGAGGATTAATTGAGGAAAATTGAGGTAACTCAAACGTTTGATGAACGGTTTTAAAAGAGATTTTAAAGGGTTAAAACGCAAATTTTAAATCTGTAAAAATCCGATTTTTTAATAAAAAGGTAAAACGTAATGCCTATTTTTAAAGGTATGAAACGGCTTAAAAATTCCTATTTCCGACTGAAAATATAAATAAATGCAGAAAAAACTTCGCTTGACTTATTTTTAAGATGGGAGTGAGCTTTGCCGCTTAAAATATAAAATTAATATGATTTTAGCAATGATACTTTCGTTCGTCGCAGGCTATGTGCTGATAGCGGTCGAACATGTGATAAAAATTAATAAGGCCGCATTGGCAATGGTTTTGGGCATAGCCTTGTGGATTATGTATATCTTTGCGGGTGCCGACGTGATAACCCAAAGCACCCCCGAGTCCTTCAAGTTTTTTTTGGAAGGCAACCCCGATTTGGCGGCGCAGCCCGCATATTTGCAAGCCCTTAAGTTTGTGTCGCAAATTCAGATAATTGAGCATTTGGGCGACATCTCGCAGATACTTTTCTACCTAATAGGGGCAATGACGATAGTTGAGCTTATCGACGTGCACGGCGGCTTTGCCTCTATTACCAACAGGATTAAGACGCGCAGCAAGCGCAAGCTGCTTTGGCTTATAGCGCTTATAGCGTTTTTCATGTCGGCGGTATTGGATAATTTGACTACATCCATAGTAATGGTGATGCTTTTAAGGAAAATCGTATCGTCACAGAAAGAGCGCTGGTTTTACGCGGGCATAATAATAATAGCCGCAAACAGCGGCGGCGCTTGGACGCCGATAGGCGACGTCACAACCATCATGCTTTGGATTAACGGCAATGTTACCACAACTCCGCTCATGTCATGGCTTTTCCTGCCCTCTTTGGTTTCGACTCTTGTGCCGCTCATATTTGTATCTATGCGTATGAAAGGCACGCTCGCTCCGCTTGAGGCTGATATTTCAGCTTTGCCCGCCGGTCACAAGCCGCCTGTGATAACCCGCAAAGAGAGGCTTTCAATACTGTGGCTTGGCATACTCTGCCTTGTGTCTGTGCCGCTTTTTAAGTATGCTACGCATTTGCCGCCTTTCATGGGCATACTGTTGGCTCTCGGCCTTATGTGGATATACATCGAGGTGATGTATAACAGAAAAGACCACATACCCGCTTCTCAACAGCATCGGATACCTAATGTGCTGAGCAAAATAGATATGCCCACCATACTCTTCTTTTTGGGCATACTCCTCGCGGTTGCGGCCTTGCAATGCGCAGGGGTTTTGAGCATGGCTTCGGCCTTCTTGGACGCGCAGGTTAAGAATATTTACGTAATCAACACTATTATAGGCCTGCTTTCGTCAATGGTCGACAATGTGCCGCTTGTGGCGGGCTCGATGGCAATGTATCCTATCATGCATTCGGGCGCGCTGGCGGCTTCTGCAGACCCTTCATACATGGCAAACTTCATGCAAGACGGGATGTTCTGGCAGCTCTTGGCCTATTGCGCTGGTGTGGGCGGCAGCATTTTGATTATAGGTTCCGCCGCAGGTGTAGTCGTAATGGGGTTAGAAAAAATGAACTTTTTTTGGTATGTAAAAAATATTACGCTGCTTGCGCTTTTAGGGTATTTTGCGGGTATTTTCACCTTTATCTTGCAGCATATAATTGTAAGTTATATGTAATCAATCAATTATATTCCCAAACTTTTCTTTCATTTTTGCGAAATCAGGCGTAAACTTATTCCTCAATTCAGCGTTTATATACGTTGAAAGCTGCCGCACAGTTATGCGGGGCAAACAACAAAACAAAAGTGAGAAATAAAATGAAAAAGTTATACGTATTGCTATTAATAGCATTGGGTGTCTCTTTCGGAGCATATGCCGACACAGCGGTAACCACCCCTTCGGCCACGACCACAACCGAGCAAAGCACCACAACTGCTGAAAAGAGTGATGCTGCAAAGAAAAAGGAAAAGAAGCCCAAGAAGGAAAAGAAGGACAAGAAGGATGTCACCAAGGACAAGAAGGATGTTTCCAAGGATAAGAAGGCTAAGAAGACTACTGATGCCGAAACTCCTGCTGCCACAACCACCACAGAATAACTTACTTTTTAAAGCCCTTAGGGCTTAAACAAATTTCAAAAAAGCGCCCTCAGAAATCGAGAGGCGCTTTTTCTTTGGTCATTTGCAAAGGGTTTACCTAGTCGTTTGTAATGCCCCAGCGCTTGCGCAGCACATTCTCCCACGGAGAGAACAATATGCGGTCTACTATGAGGCCTATTGCTATAACGACACACATCACGCCGATTACCTGGCTCATCTCCAAAAGCTCTCTGCCGTAGTGCAGCAGCTGCCCCAAGCCGAAGCCCGTGAGTATAGTCACATAAATTTCTGCGGCCATCAAAGAGCGCCACGCAAAGGCCCAGCCTTGCTTCATACCACCCAAAATATTTGGGAAGGCGGCGGGCAAAATTACATACACCCAGGTGTGCAGACCTTTTGAGCCCATGGTGCGCGCCGCTCTTACATATATGGGCGGTATGTTGTTTACGCCGTGCTGGGTGGCCAAGATTAAAGACCAAACCGTCCCCATTACCACTACGAAAAGCATGGCGTTTTCAGTCTGCCCAAACCAAATTATGGCAAGCGGCACCCAACATACGCTTGGCAGCGCCTGAAGCCCTAGGGCAAGCAGGCCGAGGGTGTCTCTAAAGACCCCCAAGCGCGCGCAAAGCATCCCGAGAGGTATGCCCAGCGCTATGCCTATCGCATAACCCATGAGCAGGCGCTTAAGCGTTATGAGAATTGCATTCGGCAGGCTGCCGTCCAGCGTGGCTTCCCAAAGGTATGCGGCTACCGCCGATGGCGGGGGCAGCACAAATTCAAAAAAGTTATAATGGCGCACGACCCATTCCCAAAGAACGAGCAGGGCGACTATGCAAATAGTCGGCAAAATCCAACGCGATAAAAAGATTTTCTTCATTCCGCAACCTCCGCGCCTATGTGGTTTTTGAGGGCGGCAGTAATCTGCCGCGTAAGCGCCGAAAGCGCGCTGTCGTTGATGTCGCGCGGGCGCGGCATATCCACTTTAAATTCTTCAACTATTCTGCCGGGGTGGGGCGAAAACAAAATAACCCTGTCGCCCAGGCACACGGCCTCTCTTATGTTGTGCGTCACAAACAGTATGGTTTTGCGGCGCTTTTGCCAGATTGTCTGAAGCTCTCCGTAGAGCTGCTCTCTTGTCATGGCGTCAAGCGCGCCGAAAGTTTCATCCATGAGCAATATGCGCGGGTTAGGCGCAAGCGCCCTTGCAAGCGCAACCCTTTGGCGCATACCGCCCGAAAGCTCATGTATGGCCGCGTGAGAAAACTTTTGAAGGCCGACTAAATGCAGGTAAAATTTTGCAACCTCTTTGCGTTCGGCATTTGTAAGGTTGGGTTTAAGCTTAAGCCCGAACATCACGTTTTTAAATACGTCTAGCCACGGGAAGAGCGCGTGTTCCTGAAACATAACCATTCTGTCGCGGCCGGGCCCGGTTATGGGCTCGTCATCAATCAAAATTTCTCCGGAGCTGGGCTTGTCTAAGCCCGCAACGATGTTTAGCAAAGTAGATTTGCCGCAGCCGCTGGGTCCCACGAGGCACACAAACTCGCCTTCGTCGACTTTAAGGTTGATGTTTTGAAGGGCGACCACCTCGCCTTGGGCGACGTTAAATGCCTTGTTTACATCCTTAACCGTCAGTTTAGACGGCGTTACGTTTTCAAGTTCCTTGTGGATACTCATTTTAAAGGTGAAAAAAACATGTTTGCGATATCTACCTTCTTTTTGATAAATCCGCATTCATAGGCAAAATCCGCGAATTTCTGAACTTCGGCGGCGTTTGCGGTTTTTGTGAATATGAGCCTGGGCCACGCGGTCTTTACAAGCTCGAGAGAAACTTTGCCTCCCGTAAGCGCCTCAAGCTCAAGCTGGACCAGCTTTTGGGCTTCTTCGGGGTTTTTTATCACCCAATCGGTAAGTTCTTCATGTGCTTTTACGAAGTTCTTAACCAAGTCGGGATGTTTTTCTAAAATCCTGTTGCAGGTTGCCACAACTGTGGTCACGGCTTCTTTTTGATCGTAAAATACGCTGCCGCCGGCTTCATTGACAAGGCGGCTTACCCAGGGCTCAACCGTCCATACCGCGTCCAAGTCTCCGCGCTTGAAAAGGGGTAATTGTTCCGGATTGGCGGTGGGGATGACCCTTGCGTCGCCGCCGCTCAAAGTAACTTTAAGGCCGTTTTCTATGAGCCACGCGCGGCAAGCGACGTCTTGGGTGTTGCCGAGCTGCGGAGTGCCTATCTTTTTACCTTTAAAGTCTTGCGGGGTTTTTAAACCCAAAGCGGGGTTTACAACCAAGGCCGCGCCGCCGTCTGCGGAACCCGCAATTATGCGCACGTCGCGCCCGCCGGTTTTTGAATAGGCGTTTAAGGCAGGGCTAGGCCCCACATAGGTAATGTCTAAGGCGCCAGAGAACATGGCTTCCATGGCGCTCGGCCCGGCATTGTAAATGCGCCATTCAATCTTGACGTTTTTGCCCAAACGCTCTTCAAACCAGCCTTTGCCCTGACGGCTTAGCTGATGCGCAACCAAGGCTTGAGCGTGCGTTATGTTAGGAAAGTGACCCAGTTGGAGGGTGATTTGCTCTTCTTGCGCGTTGGCGCTCGCAATGCCCAAAACCGTCGAGAGGGTCAAAATTTTAATTAGTGCGCGTTTCATTTTTAGTCCTTTCCAATGTATATTCTTATCAGTTTCCATAAACGGCGTTCAAATTCAAGCTTTTTAGACCTCACAGATTGTCGGGAATTCTTAAAGGGGCGCTAAAGGCGTTCAATTATGTAACAATCAAAAAAAGCGCGTCGCCGCACAAAGCGGGACGCGCTGAAAACAAAGATTTGCGCAAGTTCATTCAAACTTGACTTCGGCAAATACGCTTTGCGCGTCATTAACTGCCTTTAAGCGCACAAAGTAGGCGTTAAAATCTTGCGGGAACTGCAAATACATGGGTTTGCCAGCCTCGGTCTTTATGCGCGCATAGGGCGTCCAAAGCCCCGTGCCGTCTATGTCTATTTCTATGTCAAATACGCCGGGGGAGGGCGATGTTACGGCAAGGCGCTTTAAGTCAAAGCCGCGCATAAGCATGGGCAAAGAGGACTCTTTGGCCTTAAGGTTTTCATTATCCAAAATTACGCCTGCGCCGCTGGGCTTGCCGAACTTCCATAGATCGTCAATCACGCCCGCCCAAACCGCAAACTTGCCGTCTGCGGATTTCACTATGTGAGAGTTTGCAAGGTCCGCCGCCGACAATTCCAAACCGCTTAAAATAAGCATGCCCCTGAAAGAGCAAAAGTCGGCAATTGCGTAGGGGCAGCTTGAAACGGCGCGCATTTTTGAAGCGCCCTGCGCATTTTTTGCGGGCAGTTCGTAAAATATGCCTCCTACATAGAGCAAGTCGCGCTCGGTAGAGACTTCTCTTGCAATCCTGTTTTTTACAAGCGGCTCTTTAGCGCGCTCGGGATTGACGGGCAGCAGGTATGTTTGGCCGTCTTCTTCAAACTTTACGCGCTTATCGCTTACATCTATGCCGAGACCGTCGGGCTTGGTTTCGGAAAGCAGCTTTTGCATGGTTTCGTTACTTGCGGGCTTTAAGAGCATATCGCCGCCAAGCTCATAATAGCCGAGCTCTTGCGTCTTGCCGCCCTCCGTCTTAAAAGCGCTCAGGCCTAGCTTTATTGAAGTCGAAGGCGTTATACCCATAAAAGCCCCCGTGCGCGGTTCGCCTTTTGCCAAACCGTCAAATATTGCCGCGGGTTTTGAGGGGCGCATATCGGGGTTTGCGTATGAAAAGTGTGCGGTGATTTTTTCGGCCTTAGATTCTGCGCGCAGCCTTATCCATTCGCCCTTTTCGGCGGGGTTAAAAAAGTAGTAAAGGGGTTTTTGGGGCTCCGCCGTAAAAGAGGCGAAGTCTTGCCATTCGCCCTTGCCGCTTACGTCTATTTGAACGCCGACTTTTACGCTTGAATCCGACTCGTTAAATATCGTCATCATGCGTTTTGCGTAGCCCGCAAAAAGGTAGGGGTCTGAATATTGGCCGCCGTTTACGGAATCTTTAAGCCACACAGAACCCTCGCCGAGTGCTGGTCCGAAAGCGTCGAGCGCGGCGTAATCAACAAACCACAGGTTTGAGTTTGACACGCCGGGGGTGAGCTTTTCGGCCTTCATCGGGCGTTTGTTATAGAATTCGCTTTTTGCGGAGTCGTCGCAGCCAAAGACCACTTTGTCTTTCCAAAAGCAAAAGTCACCTATGACTTTAAGATAGTTTGAGCGCGGCCTTATGCCGCTTGCGTCCGCTTTTGAGAACCCCGCGGGGAAGCGCCAGAATGTGCCGTGCATTGTTGCAAGCAGCTCGTCTTTGCGCCCTATTTCGCGAATGCGCGGCCACTCGGTATTCCACCCGTGAGAGCCGTCGTAAGAGTGGCTGCCTTTGGGCAGTCTGAAAAACACCCATTCGCCGCCGTCCAAAAGCCCGAGCAATACGGAGCGGTAATCCCACCCCAGCGCCCATAGCGGCGTTTTGTCATCGGGCGCGCCGTATATGCCGCCTCGGCTCGTAATTTCGGTAAATTGATTTTTGCGCAGAAGCGTCCAGTCTTTGTCGGCATAGCCGTGCCACACCGCAAGCGCCCCCGAAGGTATTGTGGGGTCTTTTGCAACATCTTTATGCCTTACGCCGTTATTTGAATAATAAAGCGCGCCTTGACCCGAATATAGCCCCTTGCCGTGATAGCCGTGCAGGTTTGAAACTTGCGGTTCAAAACTTTTTGCGGCGGCGGGGCGGGGCAAAAGCAGATTTTGGAGTTCTGCGGGCACTAGGTAATCGGGCTTAAGATTGCCGTCGCGTATAAGCCAGCCCACTTTAAGGGTGTTTAAATCAAGCTCGTAAAGCCCCTCTTCCATTGTTGCAATATAGACTTTGTTGGCGGGGTCTTCAAGATGCCGCGCGGTGCCCGTTAGCCTGCCGGGCATAAGCATGCGCGATATTGCCTCAACCTTGCCTTCTTTATCTATTACATAGGGGCCTATAATGAGTTTTTGCGTCTCTTTATGTATAAGCCTGTTTGCGTTTGTGCCGCCGACGCTCTCGGCGCGGACAGTCTGGTTTAAGGCGTCGTCAATCTCGTAAAGCCTGTCTTCCGATTCAAGATATATATGCGGCGCATAGGTTATTGCCCAAAGCTTGCCCGCGTAGGGCACCACCGCGCCCGTGCCGCATTCGCCATACTTGTTTTTCATGGCCAAGTTCGGATATATGCCTGAATAAGATTCATTTTGCGCCGTGTTTGCCGACAAAGCGCATACCGCGCAAAAAAGCATGGCAATTGATGCCGTAATTTTAAAATTTAACATAGTTTTCCTCCGCAAATATATATAGTCGGCGCAACACAAGCGCCGTCGAAATTGCAAAGTTTGCGAATTATTTTAAAAAAATCAATTGTTTTAATAAAGCATACCCGCTATACTGTTTTTAGTTTAATCTGATTTATATTTACCGATAGGAGGCAATATATGAAAGCCAATACTTGTGGAATGCCTGAAAACGTGGGCATATTTTTTCTGAGAGTTTCTGCATCTCTTATGATGCTTACGCACGGTTATGCAAAGTTTAAGACGGTTCTCGGAGATGCGCCTATAAATTTCCCCGATCCTTTGGGCATAGGTTCAGACCTCTCTTTGATATGCGCAGTCGGCGCTGAATTTTTCTGCTCTATATTTGTGATTTTGGGGGTATTCACGCGCATAGCGTCTCTGCCTATAATTTTCACGATGGGGGTTGCGGTCTTTGCCGTCCACAGCGGCGCAGCATTTACCGACAGGGAGTTGCCCCTTCTTTACTTGGTGGTATTTATCGCGATATTCTTTACGGGCGGCGGCAAGCTTTCAGTTGATGAAATCATACGCCGCAAGTTTTAAAGGCTAAAAAATTAAACTTAAAAGCGCCACTTTTCAGCGGCGCTTTTTTTATGTGCCGCGCGGCGCCGGTATTTAAGATTGTGTTTACGCCCCCGCACAAAGCGGCGGGCATTTAAGTATGCCTGCGCTTGTATATTGCAAAAGCAATGGCCGCAAGGCCGAGGCAGGCGGCAAAGTTTGCGGCTTCGGGCACTACGCTCCACGCAAGCGCAAAAGTTTCCAAATCGTTTGAAAGCGTGCCGTAAAGCATGCTTTCAAAGACGACGCGCAAATAATATTCTCCGCTTTCTGCAAGTTCCAAATAAAGGTGCTCGACATTATTATAATCGCAAGACGAAAGCGCTACGGCCTCAAAGCCGTCTTCGGTTTGCAGCCATATTTCTAAGTTTAAATCGCTAAAGGCGTAGTCGCTCAAAACAATTTCGGCATCTTCGGCGCTCAAATCCGCGCTTAAGTCTGTCGAGGCGTAAACCTGCCACACCAGCGTTACCGTCAAAAGCTCTTGGGCGGTAAGCGTGCCAAGGCTATACATGGCGTCTGCGCCGAGCAAAACCGTGTCCAACACCCAGCCATTGCGCTGCGAACCCGTCAGATACTGGTCAAAAGCCGCATCCATGTCTAAGACACCCGCGCCGTAGTTATAGTCTAAGCCCTGCGTTGTGACCGTAACATTATCAAAGTAATATGATGCCCATATGCCTTCGCTCAGTTGCACTTTGAATTCGACATTGTCTGACAAATACTGGTTGTTGCTCCAACCAGACGGCTTTGAGGCAGAGTTTAAAAGCACCGCCTTTATGACGCGCGAGTCTCTTGCATCGCTGCTCCAAGTTGCGGGGTAGGCCTCTTCAAGGGCGTAACTCGCAGAAATTAAAAGCGCCGCCCCCGCCGCAACAATGGGGGCGGAAAAACTTGTGCCGCTTGAAATAACATAGCTTGAAGTGTCGGTCGTGTTTTCGGAATCGTAATAGGCGACACCTATATTTTCTCCAGGGGCGCAGATGTCTACGGCGGCAACAGCGTTTTGAACGGTCTGCCCCGTTATGGGGTTATAAAAATCGGCTGCGCCGCGAGAGCTGAAGTCTGCAATGGTATCGTAAGACAATGGGTTGCCCATAGCGCCCACGGTAATTCCGTTATAGGCCGTGCCCGTGCCGCCTATAGAACCTTCTTCATCGCCGCTGTTGCCTGATGACACAACAAAAGTCGTCTTTGGCGAATACGCGCACAAGGCGTCTAAGACGCGCCCTATGTCGTTGTCGGCTTCGGCCAGCCCGGAAGCGCCCCAAGAAGAGTTGACTACGTCCATGCGCTTGCAAGTTTCTGTGCCGAAAGTCTCGTCAGAAAAGAAATGCCTGTATGTCGTAAAAAATGACTCTAAAGAAATATCGAAAGACCCGTTTTCGCCAGTCTGTGTGGCTATCGCGCCGGAGTTGAGCGTGACAAGCGGCGCCATGCCGAAAGAGAGGTAAGAATATGAGCCGTCTCCCAAGTCGGGACCCAAACTGCCTATGACGCCCGCAACCATGGTTGCGTGTTCGGTTACAGTGCCGAGCGCGCCTTGCCCCGTATAAAACTCGCCCAATGTTGAGTTTGTAAAAGCTTCATGCCCCGTCCAAAAATGCCCCGCCTCTATGTTTGCGAGCTGCACATTTTGGCCGAATATGCCCGAGGTGTAGAAAGTGTCAAAACCCGTATCGAGGTTTAGCACCGAAAAAGTCTGCTCTTCGCCGATGATTTTAACGGATACTACATTATCTTCGGCTTTTTGGAAGTTTTGCGCCGACGCCGATACGGAGGCAAAAAGCATGGCCAAAGCCGCCGCGCCGCGCAGTAAAAACGCTGCGGGTTTAAAATTCAATTTTTTGCTGTATGCGGACGGCATTTGCCTAAATGTTTTTCGGGCTGATAAAACGCCCATAATTATTCGGGTTTTGTCTTTGTCAAATAAACAATGCATTCGGCGCCTATTTAAGAAGCGATGTAGCGTAAAAGTGATAAAAATAGCCCAAAAGCATAAAAAACTCTCGAGAGCGCTTGACAAAACAAAAAAGTTTAACCATTTGGTTAAACCATATGATTAAAAAAGCTCCATGCACGCTTGCCGCAAGGGCGGAAACGGGCGATACCCGTTCAAAGATTCTTTTGTCGGCGCTTGACGAGTTTGCGATTAGGGGCATAGCCGGCGCAAAAACGCGCGAGATTGCCAAAAACGCGGGCGTGAACCATGCGTGCATCTGCTACTATTTCGGCGGCAAAGAGGGGATGTATCATGAAATCGTCCGCGTAACTGTTGCAGACTTTCAAAATCAGCACGGAGAGTTTATTGCGCGGGCGGAAATATTTTTAAAGGCACCCGACAAGCCTAAGATAGAAGCCTTGGCGCTTATAAAAGAATTTATGATTTCGCACTTCAGACTGATTACGGGCAATCCGCATTCAAACAAGATGTTTTTGGTCATGCGCCGCGAAGAGATTTACCCGACGGAAGCTTTCGACATTTTTTACGCGGGTATTTTGGAGCCGCTTTACAGGATATTCGGCGGGCTCATAGACGCGGCAATGGGCGGCGGGATCGGCAAGGGTGAAATTGCGGTGCGCAGCCAGATGGTTTTGTGGCTCGTAACATCTTTCATATCGCGCGGAGAATGTATGCGCAGATTGTGGGGCGTAGACGGGTTTACTGAATCATGTCTCAACAATATCGAGGATATTTTTGCCGAGTACTTGGAAAAGATGCTTAAATAACAATTAAATTTACCATATATGAGAAACGAAAAGATAAAAGTAAAAGCGCTGACCGTCGCCCTTATTGCGGCGGGTGTTGCGGCGCTGACAGGTTGCGACAACAGCGCAAAACAAGCTGCGGGTAACAATATGCCCCCTCCGCTCGTAGAAGTGGCAAAGCCAATCAAAAAGAAGCTTGCCCTTTGGGATAAATATACCGCGCGCATAAACAGCGAGTATTCCGTCGACGTGAAGGCGCGCGTTGGCGGCTATCTGCAAAGCGTGAATTTTAAGGACGGCGCGTATGTGAAAAAGGGAGACCTTTTGTTTGTCATAGACCCGCGCCCCTATGAGGCAGCTTTGGCGGCCGCGCAAGCGCAGGTTAAAGAGGCCGAAGCCAAGAGCGCGCTTGCCGCAAGCAACGCAAGAAGGGCGCAAGAGCTTTTTGACTCAAAGGCCATATCAAAGGAAAATCTCGAGATACGCCAAAGCGAAGTGCTTACAACGCAGGCGGCGCTTTTAAGCGCGAAGGCCAATTTGCGCGATGCAGAGCTTAATTTGGAGTTTACGAGCGTGACGGCTCCGATATCCGGGCACGTCAGCGAGCGCTATGTTGACGCGGGCAATCTAATCTCGGCAGGGCAGGCGCAGACGCTTGCGTCGATAGTCTCTCGGGAGAAGGTCTACGCTTATTTTGAAGTAAGCGAGCGCGACGTAATAAAATTCCAAGACGGCCCTATTAAGGATTTTTTGACGGGCGTTTCAAAAATCGGGCCCGAGGTTGAGCTTGTGCTTACCGACGGCGGCAAAGTTTACAAGGGCAGGGTTACCTATGTCGATAACCGTATAGATAAAGACAGCGCCACCTTAACCATGCGCGCCGAAATTGACAATGCCGACGGCAGGCTCATGCCGGGTATGTTCGGAGAACTTAAGCTGCAAAGCGCCGAAGATCGCGAGTATCTTATTTTGCCCGAAAGCGTCGTAAATACCGACTTGGTTTCGCGCTATGTCGTGATTGTTGGCGCAGACAATATTGCCAAATACGCACCCGTAGAAGTCGGTGCGCTCATAGACTCAAACAAGCGCATAATAAAAAGCGGCATAACGGCGGATGACAACGTGCTCATACACGGTATGTCGCGCGCGCTTCCCGGGGCAAAGGTCAGCCCCAAACTCATAGAGATTGAACAATGAAATTTTCTCACTTCTTCATAGACAGGCCGATTTTTGCGGCCGTCATATCCATACTTGTAACGCTGGTTGGCGCAATAGGCTATATGCGCTTGCCCGTTACGCAGTATCCCGACGTCGTGCCTCCCACGATAGTCGTCAGCGCAAATTACTCGGGCGCATCCCCCGATATAGTGTCAAAGACCGTCGCAACGCCGCTTGAGCAAGAAATAAACGGCGTTGAAAACATGATGTACATGGAAAGCCAGTGCAGCGCCGACGGCTCAATGACGCTAACGGTCACCTTTGAACTGGGTACAGACATCAATCTTGCGCAGATACTCGTGCAAAACAGGGTGGCCGTAGCCACACCAAGATTGCCCGAGGAAGTGCGCAGCATAGGAGTTACCGTGGCAAAGCGCTCGCCCGACTTTTTGCTCATGGCGCAGCTTTACTCTCCCGACGGTTCCAGAGACAAGATATACCTTACAAACTACGCCCTGACGCAGATGAAAGACAGGATTGCGCGCATTTACGGCGTCAGCGAGGTTCTGCTTTTCGGCGCCAGAGAATACAGTATGCGCGTATGGCTTAACCCCGACAAGCTTGCGCATTTGGGTATGCGCCCGGGCGAAGTCGTAACTGCCATAAGAGAACAAAGCAAGCAGGTTGCCGCAGGCAAACTGAACGCCCCGCCCATTGAGATAGACGCAGCGCATGAGCTCATGATAACCACCAAGGGCAGGCTTGAAAACCCCGAAGAATTCGGCGACATAATAATCAAAAGCACTAAGGACGGTAAAATCGTGCGCCTAAAGGACGTTGCGCGCATAGAGCTTGGGTCTTACGTTTACAATAACGAATCCTACCTTGACGGGACGGCGGCGCTGACCATAGCAACCTTTCAGCTGCCGGGGTCTAACGCGCTTGAAACAACCGCGAAGCTTCGCGCAGAGCTTGCGGAGATGTCGCGCAGTTTTCCGCCCGGCGTGGCTTATGAAATAGGTTGGGACGTTACGCGCTTTATCAGCCAGTCAATAGACGCGGTTTACCATACGATTTTCGAGGCGGTGATATTGGTCGTCTTCGTTGTCATGTTGTTTTTGCAAAACTGGAGGGCGTCTATAATCCCGCTTTTTGCGATACCGGTATCGCTCGTCGGCACTTTCGGCGTCATGTATCTATGCGGATTTTCAATCAACAATCTCACGCTGTTCGGGCTTGTGCTTGCAATCGGCATAGTGGTTGACGACGCAATCGTCGTCGTAGAAAACGTCGAGCGCAATATGAAAGACGGCCTGCCCCCGCGCGAGGCAACAAAGAAGGCCATGACGCAGGTGCAAGGCGCGCTTATAGCAATTGTGCTTGTGCTCAGCAGTGTGTTTATACCAACGGCCTTTATTGAAGGCATATCGGGGCAGTTTTATCGCCAGTTTGCGCTGACGATTGCGGCTTCCACGATATTCTCCGGTCTCGTATCGCTCACGCTCACGCCCGCGCTTTGCGCGTTATTCTTAAAGGGCGAGCATGAAAAGCCAGACTTCTTCACTCGCATTTGGAACGCAATTTTCGGCTGGTTTTTTAATTTGTTTAACAGAAGCTTTAACTTTGTGTCCGAAACCTACGGCAAGGCAGTCGGCAGAATTACGCGCGTTGCGGTTTTGGCAATGATTGTTTATGCGGGGCTTTTGGTATTTACGGGCTGGGTTTTTGACCATACCCCCAAAGGTTTTGTGCCCAAGCAGGACGCGGGTTATTACATCATAGCATTCCAACTGCCGGACGGCGCATCTTTCAATAGAACAGAAGCCCTCATGAAGCAGGCGCAACAGGTGGTGCAAAAGTTTGAGGGTATAAAGCACACAATCGCGGTTGTGGGGCTTAACGGCGCAACAATGGCAAACAGCTCAAACTACGGCGCGATTTTTGCAATATTAGACGACCATACCGAGCGCTATGCAAAGGGCGCTTCATTGCAGCATTTGCTCATGCAGACAAACATGGCGATGTATATGAACTTCCCCGAAGCGCAGATTTATGCGATAGGCCCGCCCGCCGTAAACGGCATAGGCCGCGGCGGCGACTTCAAGCTGCAAGTGCAAGACCGCATGGGGTCAGACCTGCAAAAAATTCAAAGCGCTACTCAAAAGCTTTTGACGGGCATAAACCAATTGCCGGAAGTTTCGCTTGCGTTTTCAACTTACCGCGTTTCGACGCCGCAGCTTTTTGTAGAGATTGACCGCACGCGCGCCCAGATGCTCGGCGTGCCGATAAGCGCGATAAACGAGACTCTGCAATACAACCTTTCCGCATATTATGTGAATGACTTTAATGCGGTTGGGCGCGTGTATCGCGTGGTGTCTCAGGCCGACGGCGCAAAACGCTCCAACCTCGACGACATCTACAACCTTAAGGTGCCTACCGCAAACGGCGGCAGCGTGCCGCTTGGCTCTGTAACAAACATAAAAAGGACCATAGGCCCCGATCGCGTAGTGCGCTACAACCTGTATCCGAGTGCCGAAATTATGGGCAATCTTAAGCCCGGCTTCAGCACGGGGCAGGCAATTGCGGCAATAGAAAAACTATCAAAAGAAACCTTGCCCGACGGCATGGGTATAGAGTGGACAGACTTGGCCTATCAAGAAAACAGGGTGGGCAACACAGCAATCTATGTATTTATAGTCTGCGTGCTCTTCGTATTCTTGCTGCTTTCGGCGCTTTATGAAAGTTGGAGTATGCCGCTTGCGGTTATACTTGTGGTGCCGCTCGTGCTCTTGTTCTCCATCCTCGGGGTGCTTGGGCGCGGCATGGACAACAACATCATGACGCAAATAGGCTTCGTGGTTCTGATTGGTCTTGCGTGTAAAAACGCCATCCTCATAGTCGAATTCGCAAAGCAGAGGGAGGATAAGGGAGAAGAGCTTGTAAGCTCTGTGCGCAACGCTTCAAAAAACAGGCTGAGACCCATACTTATGACGTCTTTCGCCTTCATATTCGGCGTCGTGCCGCTCGTGTTTGCCACGGGTGCCGGGTCGGAACTCAGGCAGGCCTTGGGCACTTCGGTGTTCTACGGTATGCTTGGCGTTACGGTTTTCGGCCTCATATTCACGCCGGCCTTCTACTATGTTATAAGGAGAATTGTTAGGTCCAAAAACAAGGCCGCATAAGCGCGGTTTAAACATTTAATAAAATGATTATAAAGACAGCAAACAGGGCGATTTTTGCGGGGCTTGCGGCGTTGCTTGCCGCGTGCTCCGTCACGCCCGAATATATCAAGCCGCAGAGCGCCGCAGACCGCGACGCCGAAAGCCCCGTCGGCGATAACTTCTATCACGCAAAGGGCATTTGGACGCAGGCTTCACCGGCGGACGCCGCCCCCAAGGGCGAATGGTGGAAGCTCTATGCAGACGCAGATTTGGACTCGCTTTTGGCCGCTTGCAAAGAGAATAACCCCGACCTTGTTGCGGCCTACCGCACGGTTGAGATGGCCATGGCCAAGGCGCGCGTCACAGAGGCGGATCTTTACCCGCACGCGTCTTTGGACGCTTCTTACGCGCGCACGGGCACATCTAAAAACGCAGCCAATTATAACGGTACCTACGACAACTGGGTTTCAGGTTTCGGTATGACTTGGGATTTGGACTTCTTCGGCAGGGTAAGAAGCCTCATGTCTTCGGACGTTGCCGAGGCGCAGGCGGTTTATGCAGCGTATCAAAATACGCTCTTGCTTTTGCAAGCGCAGGTTGCGAGCTCCTACTTTACGCTGCGCCAGTATAATTCTGAAATCGCGCTGCTTGAAGAGACCGCAAAAGTGAGGACGTCTCAGGTAGAATACGTTTCAAACAGGCTTAAGTCCGGCGTGGCTACCGATGTAGACTTAAAACGCGCCGAACAGCTTTTGTATGAGGCGCAGTCGCAGCTTGAAGGCGTAAAGCGCTCAAAGGCGGTCGCGGCAGACTACATGGCGCTTCTCGTAGGCAGCACGCGCGCAAAGGTTGAACCCACTTCGCTGGTAATTTCAGACAATCCGCCGGAGGTGCCGCACGCCGTTCCGTCAGAGCTTTTGCAGCGCCGCCCCGATATAGCGCAGGCAGAGCGTCAGGTTTTTGCCGCAAACGCCCGCATAGGTGCGGCGCGCGCGGCGTATTTCCCGACCGTCGCCCTCACCGCCAGCGCAGACTTGAACTCTTCTGAAATAGACTCTCTTTTTGAGGCCAACAGCCTTGCATGGGGTGTCAGCCCCAAAGTCTATATGCCGATATTCCAAGGCGGGCGCCTCATCGCCTCTGAAGAATACGCGCTTGCGGATCATAAGCGCCTTGTAGAGCAATACCGCTCAAAAGTGCTTAAAGCGATGTCCGAAGTTGAAGACGCACTCGCCCAAATACAGTATCTAAAGAGCGAATACGTCTTCCGCAATCGCGCTACAATATCCGCTCAAGAAGTGTTTGTGCTTACGCGCAAGCAGTATGACTCCGGCATTGTTGACTATTTTGAAGTTACGGACTCGCAGCGCATAACGCTTACAAACCAGCGCGAACAGATACGCTTAAAGGGCGACCAGTTCCGCGCAACGGTGCAGTTTATTGCGGCTCTCGGCGGCGGCTGGTATGAAACTCCGGACTTTGCGGCTTCAGACGCCCGCAACGAAGCCGAAAAAACGCTTGCCGCCCCCTCAAAAATATTCTCGGAACCCAATCCAAACACTCCGGATTTCGGAAAGATAGATAATAAAAATTAAAAGAATAATTTTTTGAGTAAAAACAACTTAAAAAGCGGGTGTTAAAAAGCGCCCGTTTTTTTGAACACACTTTGCCCAAACTCGTCTTATAATCAGGTTGGTTTGTTTTTTTTAATATAGTTTTAGTTTGTATTTTGGTAATAGGGGCGCGCCTGAGGGGGCGCGCCCTTTTTATTTACAAAGCAACTCACAAAATGGCTTCTCTCAAAAACCGCGCCGAAACTTAAAGGCGCACTTTGACGTTTTTACGCATATAGGTGGGCACGTCCAAATCGGCGCCGTTATAGCCGTTGGGTTCGGTATCTTCAAAAAATCCGCGCTGCTGCGCAATTTCAACAAAGGCAAACTCCGTCTGGTCAATGTGCGGCTTTGGTTTTTCTTTCAAAAACCTGCTTTTGATTTTTGACACCATGCGACTGCGGTGTTTGGCGGCGTCTTCAAAGCGCTCTTTGGTCGCATCGTAAACCGATGCGGGCGCGGGGTGCGCTGCAAGTGCCGATGGCGCAAGCGCGGGCTTGGCCGCCGTGCCGCTTACGCCAAGCGCGCAAATCTCAACCCTGTTTGAAAAGCTTTCGTCTATCATTGCGCCAAGGCGCACGCTGTCGTCGGCCGAAAACAGAGCCGCCGCCTTTTCTAAAATATATTGCAGCTTGTTAGAGCTTGTGTCGGCGCCGCAGCTTATGTTTATCAAAATGCTGTCGGATTTGTCAGGGGCTTCGGGCAGGCTTAACAGAGGGCAGTTTGCAAGGTCTGCCAAAGCGTTTTCAACATAGTCTTGCCCTTCGGCGCTGCCTACGCCAAACAGCGTTTTTTTGCTTTTTTTTGCAAACAGCGCCTTAATTGACGCAAAGTCTATATTTATAAGCCCCGTCTTAAGCAGCATTACGCAAATGCTTTTAACTGCGAGGCACATGGCGTTGTCCGCCTTTAAAAAGGCGTCTAAAAGCCCCGTGTTTTCGGGGCAGCAACGCATTATTACGTCATTAGGCAGGGGTATTACGGCGTCGCAGACAGTTTTAAGCTTTTCCAGCGCGGCGGCGGCCTCCGTGCGTTTTTTTGCGCCTTCGATTTCAAAGGGCAGGGTGCAAAATGCAATGACGACGGTTCCCTGTCTTGAGGCTTCTTCGGCAATGACGGGCATTGCCCCAGACCCCGTTCCGCAGCCGAGGCCGCCCGTTAAAAAGAGCAAGTCGACTGCGCCCAACGCGCTTTTAAGCGCGTCCAAATCTTCAAGAGCGGCGCGCTTGCCTATTGCGGCGTCTCCGCCAGAGCTCATTTTGCCGGTTACGCGCTCTCCTATCAAAATTTTTTCTTGGACGGGCGAGCGGCTTAAATCTGCCGCATCCGTATCAACCGCGCAAAAACCGACTTTGGGCAGGTTTTCCATGCGCAGCCTGTATATTGCGTTAAGCCCCGCGCCGCCCACGCCGACGACCTTTATTTTAAGGTCCCCGCCGCGGTTATTCTCTGAAATTTCCGACATGCCGAACATAGGTTAAAGCTTGAAGATTTTTGTGAACTTGTCCTTTAAAAAGGATGCGGGTTTCTTTTCTGTGTCCGCAGAAGATTTTGAAAGCGCGTAGTCCAAGAGTCCTAGGCCCGCCGCGTATTCGGGATAGCACAGCGTCGGCTTTACTTTTGAGTTGAACTGGGTTTCAGAGCATTTTATCCCGAAATAACTCTCTGCGAAATCGCGCATGCCGAACATTTTTGAAGTGCCGCCGGAGAGTATGATTTCACGGACTTGAGAATCCAAAAAGAAGTCTTCAAGCTCGTTTTTCACTATCTCGAAAAGCTCTTCCAGACGCAGCGCAAGAACCCTGTTGATTGACTCCATCGGGATTGAGCGGTCGCCTATTTGCTTGTCGCCTTCTGTCCAGATGTTGCTGTGCGCCTCTTCTTCGTTTAAAATGAGTTTGCCGTAACGGCGCTTTAGTTTTTCGGCGTTCTTGCGGCTTATGCGCAACCCGTATGACAAATCGTTTGTAAAGTGGTCGCCGCCTACGGGAATTACGCCCGCTTGCATAACCTTGCCGTGTTTAAAGAACGCGTAGTCGGTGGTGCCGCAGCCAATATCGAGCACGAGCGCGCCGCTTTGGCGCTGCTCGGCAGTGGTGGTCATGCGCGCGGTTGCAAGGCCGTTAAGCACCAGATGCTCGACATCCATGCCGAAACTTTCAACGACGTGCATGGCGTCTCTGATGCGCTCTTTGTCGCCGTAGAGCATATAAAATTCCGCCTCAAGATGCGCGCCTTTCATGCCCAGCGGTTCTGGGCAATATTCGCCGTCCAGGTAATATCCGCAGCAGATGTTGTGTATGAAAACCTTGTCTTCGGGGATGGTTTTGCTTTGGGCGTCTTCGCAGGCTCTGTCGACGTCGTGTTGGCGCACTATGTTGTCTGAGCCGCTCACGTTTGCCGAGCCCCAGTTTCTGAAGCCCTTTATATGCGTGCCGCTTATGCCCAAGCATACCGAGCGCACGCTGACGCCGGAAGATTTTTCGGCGCTGGTGATTGCCTCTTGCGCGCTGCTTGCGGCCTTGCGCACGTCAAGGATGTCGCCCTTTTTGACGTCGGCGGAAGAGCTCTGCCCCATGCCGACGATGTTGAGCATTTTCCCGTCGATAATTTCCCCAATGAAAACCTGCATTTTGCCCGTGCCAATGTCGAGGGCCACTATGGTCTTGCTGTCGTTCATGCTGTCAGTCGAGAAGTTTTACGTCGGCTCTGTCGCTTAGCGACAAGTCTATCTGTTCAATGTTTATCAAAGATTTTTCTTTCGCGTAGCGCAAGATATATTCAAGCCTGTCCAGCTGTTTTTCATAGTCTTTGCCCGCAAAAATTATCAGCACGCCATCCTGCGTTTTGACGGTGATAAGGGGCATTGTGAGGCTTGAGAGTTCAGAGAGGTTTATGCTTTTCCAAGTGGCAAAGTGGTCGGGCAGCTTTTCGGAGGCTGCGTCCAACAACTTTGCGAAGGCTTCGGCCTGCGGATAATCCATGGGGCCGTCCGCCGTGAATATCATGCGTATGCCAGTTACGGCGGGCAACTTTGTGACGACTTCGTCGGGTATGCACACAGGTTTAAAAAACTTACCCTCTCGCGACATCATAAAGAATTCTATGCGCGAATCTATCCGCACGCCTATGCGGGCAATGGGCTTATATTCGCTTATTTCGACGCGCAGGGTTTCAGGGTATATGCGGCTTATGTCGGCTTCTCTCACTTGGCTTATGCCTTCAAAAAGCTCTTTCACGAAAAATATGTTTACGTCCGACAGCGCAGAGCCGCGCGGTATCCCCAAATAATCATAAGCCCATTTTGCGGATATCGCGCCGTCCGTCTTAAATTCAAAACGCTTTACCGCGCCCGAAGCCGGCGTAAATGCGTCTTGTATTACGCCTGATTGATAAATGTAATAAGAGCCCCAGCCGAGTGCGCCCAATACGCCAAGCGCCGCCGCCCGCTTAAAATAAAAGCCGAAAGAGCGCATGCGCGCGCGCGCCGAAACGGGGCGTTTCTTTGAAGAAGCGTCTCCGCTTTTTAAGTCCCTCCAAGAGAGCTTGGCTTTGTTTTTGGGCTTCTCCATCAGTTCTTTTACAACCTGCGCTTTATGGCCTGCGTTATGAGTGTCTTGCAAAGATTATCGAAGTCAAGCCCTATGCAACTTGCGCTTTTGGGCAAGAGACTTGTGGGTGTCATGCCCGGCAGGGTGTTGATTTCAAGGGCTATGTATTTGCCGCTTTCGGAGTCTAAAATAAAGTCTATGCGCGCAAAGTCTCGGCAACCGCATACGGCGTAGGCGGCTTCTGCGGACGCGCGTATTTTTGCCGCCTGCGTTTCGTCGATTTTTGCAGGATATTCATATACTGTCTTGCCCGCGGTATATTTGCGCACAAAGTCGTAAACGCCGCCTTCCGGCTTTATTTCAACTATGCCTGCGGCTTTGCCGCCTATCACGCCGACCGAAAGCTCTCTGCCCTTAAAGAAGCTTTCCGCCATCCAGAGGCCTTCGGTAATTTCGGCAAGCGCCGCCGCGGTTTCATCAGCGTTTTTTGGGCGCTTAAGACCCACGCTGCTGCCCTTGTCGGCGGGCTTGATTATTATGTTTTGCCCCAAAGCCTTTAAGAGCGAGGCGGCGTCGGGTTTTTTTGCCGCGTCAAATACGAATTCATCGGCGACGCCCACACCCGCGCTTTTCATAAGCGCCTTCGCCGCCGGCTTAACCATGCAAACGCGGCTGGATAAACTTTGCGAGCCAGCATATTCTACGCCTAAGGTGTCAAGCTCCGCCTGCAGGGTGCCGTCTTCGCCGTAGTCGCCGTGCATGGCGGGGTATACGACATACTCTCCGCCCTTGAGCGAAGCCGGCACGCGGTTTTCGTCAAGGCGCAAAAGCGTCGTGTCAAAAAAATTCGAGAGGGCTTCCGCAACATGCCTGCCGCTGACTATTGAAACTTCGCGCTCGGGCGATATTCCGCCGCAGAGCACCGCAACTTTTTGATTATTCATCTAGTATCCTTTTTGCTTTAAAATAAATGTCGCCCGCACCCACCAGGGCTATTTTTGAGTTCGCCGCATCCGCAATTTTTTTACGCATCAGCGCGTCAAATTCCGTATCGCTTTTTAAGTGCGAGATTTTTTCAGAAAGCGCCGCCACCACTTCCGAAGAACCCAGCGGGTCGTAAGGCTCACTCGCAGGATATACGTTCATAAGGTAGGTTTCGGCGTTTTTAAGGGAAGAGAGTATGTACGCAAATTCTGCCGCAAAGCGGCGCGTGCGCGTGTATCTGTGGGGTTGAAATACCACCGTTATGCGCCCGCCTGCGCAGTGCGTTTCAAACCATTTTAAGAAGGCGGATACCTCATTGGGATGGTGCGCATAATCCGCCACGACGAGCGCGCCGCTTTTTGCGCTTAAAAATTCTTGCCTGCGGCGCACGCCCGCAAAGTCTTCAAGCGCGTTTTTGGGCGCTTCTTCTCCGAAGGCTTCGGCGTAGGCTTTAAGGGCTATGGCGCGGTTCGTGGATATGAATTCTTCCCTCTTTTTAACAACGGCAAACGGCTTGCCCGAGGCCTTTGCGGCGCGCAGCAAAATTTCATCGTCTTCAAGCAGGATTATCTTGCGGCGCGTGCGCGCAAACAAACGCAGAAACATTTCTTCAATCTTTGAGCTGTCGGCATATTGATCAATGTGATCAAGGTCAGCGTTTAGCGCCACCGTGATTTCAGGCTCAAAATTTTCTATCGTGCCGTCGCTTTCGTCTACTTCGGCCACGACGACTTCGCCGTCCCTGCAATATTTTGACGGTGAAAATCGCGACGGCAAGGCCCCCACAAGGTAGCCGCAGTTTTTGCGTTCCGCCTTGTTTATGCAGTGCGCAATCATAGCCGTTACAGAGCTTTTGCCGTGGCTGCCAACCACCGCAACAAGCCTGCGTTTTGCGCAGGCGCGGGCAAGGCATACGCCCCTGCGCAAAATGTTTTGCGCCCGAAAAGTGGGGATTCTTCGTGCGAGCGCGCTTGAAATAACATATTCGTCGGCGGCGCTTTCGAGTGCGGGGTCATACGCGGCGTCAACCGTTATGCCCGCAAGCTCAAGCATGTTTTTAACGCGCGGGTCTGCGCCGTCGTCAAAGCCGCGCACGCTCAACCCGTCGGCCTTTAAAAAGAGAGCCAGGGGCGCCATGCCCATACCGCATATGCCGCCCATATAAAGTGAACGCGCCATAGGGTTACTCGCTGTTGTTGGCGATGAAATTCAAGTCCGAAACGATTTTGTTCATATCGTTCAAATAATCTACGCGTTCCAGATTTTTGAGCATTGCGTGTCTGAGCTTTTTGTTGTGCATCATCGCCACGGCCTCATTTAAAAGGCTGCCCAAATCTTTTTGCTCAACAAGTATAGAAGCGCCCTGCTTTTCAAAGCACTTGGCGTTTTCAAGCTGGTGGTTGTCTGCCGAATGCGGGTAGGGCACTAGTATGGAAGGCAGGCGGCAGCGCGCAAATTCGGCAATGGTGCCCGCGCCCGCGCGCGCTATTGCAAGGGTTGCGCATGAAAGCGCGGCACTCATATTGTCGCAAAAGGGCAGGTACTTAATCTTATGCATCCTGCCGTCTGAACCCATGCCTTCGGCGCCCGAGTATCTTGTCTTGCCGGGGCCGCAAATGCAAAGCACGTCTATGTTGTGGCGCGCAAGCTCGTCAAAGTTGTCGGCGGCCCATCCGTTTAGTGCAATGGCGCCTTGGCTGCCGCCCAGTATGAGCAGGATGTTTGCGCTTCTTTTAAAACCGAAAAATTCTTTTGAGTCTTCCGCGGGGAGCTTTTTGATTTCTTGCCTTATGGGGTAACCCGCGTGCTTGATTATGCCGGAGCGCCTGCGGCTTATGTTCACGCCGTGGGGTACATAAATTCTGCGCGCAAAGCGGTTCAGAAATTTAATGGCCTTGCCAGCCTTGCGGTTTGCCTCATGCAGTACGAGCGGCACCTTTAAAATTGCCGCCGCCACCGAAAGCCCGAGCGCCGTAAAGCCGCCGAAGCTTATTGCGACGTCGCACTTTTCAGAGCGCAAAAGCTTAATCATGTAGCAGACCGATTTTGTCTGGTTGTATAAAAATTTTAAGAAGCGTATCGGCGAAAGACTGAAGGGCGCACCCGGTGTCTTTACCACCTTGAAGCCCGCGTATTTTTGCATCAGTTGAGAGTCTATGCCCTTTTGACTTATGACAAACACAACCTCATTGCCCGCCGCAAGGAGGGCTTCGCCGATGGCTATACCCGGCGCTAGATGCCCGCCGGTGCCGCCGCAAGAAATAACAAATTTACTCATATCTGGACGCCTGAATTTCTGTAGGTTTGCTCCAGGAACGTATGCAGTTTAACAAAATTCCCGTAAATGCGAACATCACTACGAGGTTTGAACCGCCGTAGCTTATGAAAGGCAGCGATATGCCCTTGGTGGGCACCAATCCCGTAACAACGCACATATTAAAGAGCGCCTGAAGCACTATCATTAGCATAGAACCCACCGCAAGGCAGAATTCAAAAAGGTTTGGGGCGCTGCGCAGTTTGAACATGGTTATCGCAAAGAGGCAAAAGAAGCTGAACGCCACAAGCGACGTAAAAATCAACCCGTGCTCTTCGCCGAGAACCGCGAATATAAAGTCTGTATGGGCTTCAGGCAAAAATGACAACTGTTGACGCCCTTGGCCTAACCCAACACCCATCACGCCGCCCGCGCCGAAGGCCAGAATTGCCTGATAAAGCTGGTAGGTGCCTTCGGCCTTATTGCCTTCAAAATCCAAAAAGCTTACCAAGCGCTGCACGCGGTTTGGGTTAAAGTAAAGTATCACGCTGAAAAGCGCGCCCGCGCCGAGAACGGACGGTATTAAAAAAAACGCGCGCACTCCCGCCAAAAAGATGAGCGCAAAGCCCACGCTGCCGCATAGGGCTGTGGTGCCGAAGTCGGGCTCTAAAATTATCAGGCCGCAAAAAACGGCCAAGATGCCGAAGGGCATCACAAAGCCGTACAGAAAAGTTTTGTTGTGGCGCTGGTAGTTGTATAAATACGAAGAGAGCAGTATCACGAGCGCAAATTTTGCGATGTCGCTCGGCTGAAATACCACGGGGCCGAAGGCCAGCCATCTGCGCGCGCCGTTAACCTCTTTGCCTATCTGCGGGATTACCACCAGTATCAGCAAAACAACGGATACGACCGCAAGCGGTATTGCGTATTTTCTGATTGCCTCAAGCTTGACGAAAGCCGCGCCGATGCCCGCGGTCAAGGCTATACACATCCAAAGCGTCTGCTTTTTTAAAAGAATGAGCGGGTCGGACTTGCCCGCACCCGCGCTCATCAAAACAAGCAACCCGAGTATGCTCAAAAAGAGGACGGGCAAGAGCAGCGCTATCCACGAACCAACATAGCTGCGATTTGCGGACTTCGCGATGTCGTTGTCCATCCTTTTTGAGCGGGCTTGCCGTAATACTTAGTTGATTTCAATGACTTCGGCGTCATTTACGCCGCCCGCAGGGGCGGGAGAAGCAGGCGCATCCTGTTGCACGCTTATCGCAGGTGCGGCATCAGCCGCAGGGGCTGCGGGCGTTGTTGCCCCGGCCGCAGGTGCGGCCGCGGGTTCAACCGCAGGAGCGGACGCAACCGCCGTTTTTGAAGACGACTTAATCACGAGCTTCTGACCGACCTTAAGCTTGCGCGGATCCTTTATGCCGTTGCGCTCCGCAATCGCAGAAACGGTGGTGCCGTTGCGCTTTGCTATTACGCCCAAAGTTTCGCCGCTTTTTACGACGTAGACAATTTCGCCGTTGCCGGCCGCCGCGGCGGGTGCCGCCGAAGAAGCTGCAGGCGCACTTGCCGCCGCAGTGCTTGCGGGTGCCGCTACCGGTGCGGAAGCCGCATGCGCCGAAGAACCCTTGGGCAGTTGCAGTTTCTGGCCTATTTTGAGGTTGTCGCTCTTCAAAGAATTGATGCTGCGTATTTGCGAGACGCTCACACCGTGTTTCTTTGCGATTTTTGAAAGTGCGTCTCCGCTTTTTACGACGTAGGTTTCAAGCTCTCCGGATACGGGCTCTGCCGCAGCTGCAGGTGCCGCAGAAACCGCAGGCGCGGCCGCAGATGTTGCTTTGCCGCTTACGAGCGAGCCGCCGGGTATTGAAATATCCTGGCCGATTTTGAGGACGGAATCTTTTGTGAGGCCGTTTGCCTGGAGAAGCTCTGAATACTTTACGTTGTGCTTCTTGGCTATAGACCAAAGAGAATCCCCCTTCTGAACCTTGTATGTCGAAAGCGTGAGGGCGGGCGTTTCAGACGCGGCGGGTGCGGGTGTTGCAACCGTTGCCGCGGGCGCGCCGTCTTTTACGAGCACGTCTCCCTTTTTGCCGTCCATGTTCCATGTTGCGGAAGGGCGTGTGGGCGTTGCGCGAAGCGCCACGCTGCCTTCGGGCATTGCGGGTGCTGCGGGTGCAGCCGCTGTTGCGGAGCCGTCTTCCTTAATTTCTTGGACGTCGGCGTCGTTTTGCGCTATGGCCTTTTCGCCTTCGGCGCTTGCGGTAGCCGTCTTTGCGGGATCAGGCTGAGTTGAGGAATTGCATCCGGGCTGCATGAGCAACATGCCCAGCGCCGCGAGGTGCAACGCGATTACCGTTGATAATGTGACTAATTTCTTCATGGTGGTATACCCCTTATTTTGACTGTAATTCTTATTGTATTTTTAAATTCTTCAAACCTAAAACAGAGCTTTTGAAAACTTTTCCGCGGTGCGAATAACTTTCAAACATCCCGAAGCTGGAAAAACCCGGGCTAAAAAGCACTACCGGGCTTTTTTTACAAGCTTCACCCTCTTTGACAGCCATATTTGCGGCCTTTACAACCGCGTCTTCGAGGGAATTGCAAATTTCTGCGCCGTTTTTAAGCCCGTTTGTCAGGTTCGCCTTAAGCTCTTGCGCGGTTTGTCCTATCAAAAATGCGCCGCGCGCGGTAGATTTTACGGCCTCGACAAGCTCGGCATTGTCGCAAAATTTGTTTTTGCCGCCGCCTATCCATATAACGCATTCGTTTCTAAGCGCGTTTAGCGCCGCTATCGCCGCGTGGGCGTTGGTGGCTTTTGAATCGTTCATAAAACGCACGCCGTCTTTTTCGTAAGTTTCGCCGAAGCGGAACTGCGCAAGCTCAAAAGTCTCTGCGGCCTTCTCCAAAATTTTTTCTTCAAGACCCAAGCCCAACCAGAAAGAGCGCGCAAGCATATAGTTTTCGCGCTGAACAGGAGAGTCGAAGGGGGCGGGCGCCTTAAAGTGCTCCCCAAAATCAACGATGTGCGCAAAGGGTTGCAGGGCTATGCCGTGATCTGCCGCATAGGTCGCCACAGATTTGCCAACATAAAGCACGTTATTTTTTAAAAGCTCAGTCAAGCGCAGCTTTGCCCAAAAATATTCGCGCATATCGGTGTGCCAGTCAAGGTGGTCGGGCGCAAAGTTCGTCCAAAGCAGGGCGTCAGAATAAAAATACTCCGCCTTCATTGATTGGAAAGAGCTTACTTCGCAAACCGCGATTTTTGAATGGTTGTCCTTGCGCCAGTTTTCCGCGCAAAATTCGCTTAAGGGTTTGCCTATGTTGCCGGCGGCAAAGGCGTCAAAGCCCGCAAGTAAAAGCGCGTGTGTCAAAAATGAAGTTAGCGTAGTCTTGCCGTTTGTGCCGGTTATAGAATAAATCTTACCGTTCCAAACCATTGCGGCAATGTCGGGTTCGCAAAGGGTTTTAAGGCCGTTTTCGCGGGCGAGCTCAAGCCACTTGTGCGACGGCTTAAACGCGGGCGAGTATACAACCAAGTTGTGCTTTTTTGCGGTTTGCGCGTCAAAGGTTCTGTAAAACCCCGGCTCCCCGCTTTCAGAGTAAAACTTGTAGCCTATGCCTACTTTTTCAAGCAGCTTTGCCGCGGCGCGGCCGCTTGCGCCGCCGCCGAATATGGCAACGTCGCGCTCTTTGCAAAGCTCTTTTAGGGTTCCTAAGGGCATCTTGTTTAATTTGTCTTATCTGAGTTTTAAAGTGGCCAGCCCCGCAAGTGCGAAGATGAGGGATATAATCCAAAACCTTATCACTACACGCGTTTCCTTCCAGCCCTTAAGCTCAAAATGGTGGTGTATGGGCGACATTCTGAATATTCGCTTGCCCGTTGTCTTGAAAGAAAATACCTGCAAAATAACCGACATAGCCTCCATTACGAATACGCCGCCCACAAGCACAAGCGTGAAGGGTTGCTGCACCATAAAAGCCGTTACGCCTATTAGTCCGCCTATTGCAAGAGAGCCCGTGTCGCCCATGAATACATCGGCGGGGTAGGCGTTAAACCATAAAAATGCGAGGGAAGCGCCAAGCAGACTGCAACATACTATCGTGAGTTCTCCGGCGCCCGCGATGGGTTTTATAAAAAGGTATTCGCAGGCGATTATGTTGCCGGCTATATATGCAAAAACCGCATAGGTCAGCGCCACCGATACCGTGCAGCCTACGGCCAGACCGTCTACGCCGTCGGTCAAGTTTATTGCGTTGCTTGAGCCCGCTATCACGAAGAATAAAAATACGAACATGAACCAAAGCGGCATGCTGTCGGTAAGCGGGGTCTTTAAGAATGGGAACCAAAGCTCCCTCATAGAAAGCGAATACGCGTTTGAGTTTAAAAGTATGAGCATGACTACGCCCGTTATCAAGCACTGCACCCCGAGCTTTGTGCGCCCCGAGACGCCTTCGCTGGTTTTGCGCTTGATTTTAAGATAGTCGTCCGCAAAGCCTAGCGCCGTGAGCGACGCATATACCACGAGCGCCGAAATTACTAAAGCATTGAGCTGCGCCCACAGCAATATGCCCGCAACTACGCCTATAAAAATTATCACGCCGCCCATAGAAGGCGTGCCCTTTTTTGAGCTGTGCAAGTCCGCCAAAGCGCCGACTTGCTCTTTAGTTCTGAAGCTTTGCCCAAACTTAATGGCGCGCAAAATTTCTATGATGCGCGGCGCAACCAGTATCGCCAGAAAAAACGACGTAACAAAAGACATCGCGCACCTGAACGACAAGTATCTGAAGAGCCTCAAAGGCCCCCAGTACACTTCAAGATCAGACAAGTCTATGAGCATTTTTAGAAGCTTTCCCTTTCGTCGTCCAAATCTCTTTTGCCCGATTCAAAATTTTCATCGTCGCCGTCGTTTTCATTATCGCCGTCGTCATCTTCGTCCTCTTCTCTGTCGTCTTGCTCAAGGGCTTCGTCCTCTTCGTCGTCTTCGTAGAAGGGTTTTTCTTGGGCGGCTTCCGGCGGGAGCACGTCTTTGATTGCGTGCGCGGGTTTGATTTCTTCTTCTTGCGCGGCTTCTGCGGGCGCCTTGGGCGCGTTTGAAATCGCCTCTTTTACGGCTTGCGGCAGGGCTTTTTCAAGCTCGCAAACGCGGCTGCCTTTTACAAATACGAAGCCTTCAAACGTCTCAATCTGTCTTAAAATTTCAGCGTGGTCGGCGCTTTCCGTAACGGCCTCGGCAGGCCAGCCTTTTTCAAGCATGGCCGCTTTGTAGGTTTGCGTGTGCGCACCCGTAAGGACGGCCTTATCGCCGACCTTGTAGGGGATGAGCGCGCCAACGTCCTTATGGTGGCGCAAAGCCGATATGCCAAGCTCCGCCATTTCGCCGATGACGTAAAGCTTTGCCGCGCCTTCCGCGATTTTCGCAAAGTGGGCGAGGGCGTCTTTCATCGAAGTCGGCGAGGCGTTGTAGCAATCTACATAATAGTTTGAAGCTCCGATTTTAGCAACCAAGCCGCGCATGGGCAGCGCAGACAGCTCTTGCAATTTTACGGCAATCTGCTCTTCGCGTCCGCCGAGCATAAGGCAGGCGGCCACGGCGAGTGCCGCATTTTCGGTCATCCCCGCGCTAAACTCCGGCAAATCAAAGCAGAATTCCGAACCGCCCTCTACGGCAATGTCAAGTTTGCGGCCCTCTTGCGTATTAAGCACGGCGTATCTGAAAACCAAATCGGCCTTTACTTCGCCGCCTTCCGCAGGGGCTACAACCGCCTTGCGGCAGCTTAGATCTTCAAAGGCTTTCCAGCTTAACAGCGTTGAGTGTATGAGGCACCAGCCGCCGTTTGCCGCATGGCGGGCAAGGATTGCTTTTTCTTTTGAAACCTTGCTTAACTCTTCAAATTTTTCCATGTGGGCTAAGCCCACGTTTGTTATTATTGCAAGATCGGGCTCTATCATTACCGCGAGCTCTTCCATTTGCCCGGGCGCGGATACGCCGGCTTCCACTATCGCCGCCTGATTCATTTTCAAATCAATCGAAGTAAGCGTTAGAGCCACACCTATCTCGTTATTCAGATTCTTTTCGGTAACGAGGGGATTTTTCCAGGAAATCAGTTTCGCCAAAAATTCTTTAGTAGAGGTTTTGCCGCAAGAGCCCGTAATGCCTATGACGGGGTTGTCAAAGCGCAGCCTGTGGAACTTTGCTATGATTTGAAGCGCTTTGAGAGTGTCTTTTACGACGAGCACGGGCACGCTTGTCTCAATCTCTTTTGAGGCAATTACCGCTACCGCGCCGTTTTTTATTGCGTCTTCGATGAAGTCGTGCCCGTCTCTTTTGGCGACGAGCGCCACAAAGGCCGAGTGTTCTTTTAAGTTGCGGCTGTCTGCGGAAAAGCCCCTGATTTCGGGCTTTGCGGCGGTGGGGTTAATCCATTTGCCGCCTGTCCATGTTTGCAGGTCTTCGATTTTAAAGAGGGGCATGTGTGAGTGTCCTTTGCGGTTTTGTTTTTAAATTATATGAGGCCCTTAAGGCTTAAAAGTTCTTCGGCGACGCGCTTGTCGTCAAAAGGTATTATGGTGTCGCCCAGCTCTTGAAAGGCTTCATGCCCCTTGCCGGCTATCAGTATGCAGTCGCCCTCGTCGGCGGCGTCAATGGCGAGATTGATTGCCCTGCGCCTGTCTTCAACGAACGCTATGCGCGCAACGTCGCTTACGCCCTTTTTCATGTCGTCGAAAATCTGATTGATGTTTTCGCCGCGCGGATTGTCCGAAGTAGCCCATGCAATGTCTGCAAATTCCTGCACTACTGCCGTCATTTTCGGGCGCTTTGTCCTGTCGCGCTTGCCGCCGCAGCCAAATACCACGAGCAAACGCCCCTTTACAACCTTTTTAAGCATGGAAAGGCCGTTGCGCAGTGCGTCGTCGGTATGCGCGTAGTCTACAAAGATGTCAAATTTTGCGTTTGCGGAAACTTTCTGCATTCTGCCGGGCACGCCCTTAAAGTCTTTAAGGCTTGCGGCGGCCTTCGCCAAGTCTTTGCCTTGCGAGTATAGGCAGGCGAGGGCGGCGAGGGCGTTTGACACGTTGTAGTGTCCGGTAAGCTTTGTTGAAACTTGCGCGCTGCCTTCGGGCCAAATCAGCGTGAAAGAAGTTGAAGTGGGCTTAAGCTCTACATTCTCGGCGCGTATGTCGCCCTTGCCGTTTATAGAAAATGTGATTAGCTTGGTGTCGTTCTTAATGCGTTCGGCGATTATGCGGCCGTGCGCATCGTCTATGTTTATTGCGGCAAACTTGGGCCTTGTGCCGGTTACGCCCGTAAAGAGCGACGCCTTGCTTTCAAAATAAGCCTCCATAGTCTTATGATAGTCTATGTGGTCTTGCGTCAAATTTAAGAAACAGGCGCAGTCAATCTTAAGGCCGTCTACGCGCTTTTGGCAGATAGAGTGCGAGCTGATTTCCATAGCCACGTCTTTGCAACCCGCATAGCGCATTTGGTTAAGCATTGCGTAAACCGCCAGAGATTCCGGCGTTGTGCGGCTTGCGGGCAGGCATCTGCCGCCGAGGTCGTAATGTATCGTGCCTATGAGGCCGCATTTTTCCGAAACAGACGCCAGCATATGCTGTATGAGCCATGTTACGCTGGTTTTGCCGTTGGTGCCCGTCACGCCGAAAACCGTCATGCTTTCGTCGGGGTTGTCGTAATATTTTTTTGCGGCGGCGGCCATTGCGGCTTGTATGTCTTCGACCTGTATCCAAACCGCGGGGAAATATTTTTCTGGGGCGGGGCGCTCTGAAACTACAGCAACCGCGCCGCGATGCGCTGCCTCTTCAACATAGATGTTGCCGTCGGTATTGTGACCGTTAAGCGCAAAAAAGACCGCGCCAGGCGACACCCTGCGGCTGTCGTTCATTAGCATTTTAATCTCGGCCGCAGTATCGCCCGTGACTTTTTTGACTTTCATAGCCTTGACTATGAAGTCCACCGTCTTTGTCGCCTCGCCGCCGTTTTGTTGAGAAAACGACATGCGGCCGAATTTATTACCCGCGCCGCCGAGGCATGCCAGCCCTGCAAAATTGCCCAAACCTATCATTGCCTATATTGTCTCCATGCAACCATTTTTTCAAAATCTTTGTCAGTCTGAATCCCGAGGTAGGACGCTATCTGCGTGCCTATGTTTGAGAATACGGGGGCTGCAACCACGCCGCCGTAACCCGTTGCCTTCATTTTAGGATTATCTACTACAACCGTTATGACAACGCGCGGTCTTTGAGCGGGAAAGAAGCCGGTCATCGACGCCACATGGTGGGTTGAACTGTATTTGCCGTCTATGAGCTTTTGCGTGGTCCCCGTTTTGCCCGCCACCTTGTAACCTTCTATTTCTGCTCTGCGCGCCGTGCCGCCTTCGGAAACTACATCGGTAAGAATGTCGCTCATCACGGTTGCGGTCTTTGAAGATATTACGCGGCGCACTGCGACCGGCGGAAAGTTGATTGAGTCTGCGCCGCTTGGGTCAAACACGCGCTTGACGAGCTGGGGCTGCATATAGATGCCCTGATTTGCGATAGTGCTCATGGCGCAGTGCACCTGAAGGGGGGTTGCGGCTATTGCGTGGCCCATTGGCAAGCGCGTGATTGTGAGGCCGTCCCAGTCTTTGGGGGCGTGCAGCGTGCCGCCGATTTCGCCCACCAAACCAAGACCCGTCTTTGCGCCGTAGCCGAAGTTCTTTGAGTAGTCGTAAAGTTTGTTTTCGCCCATGAGCACTGCGAGGTGCGCAACGCCGCGGTTAGAGCTTTTCTGAGTGATTTCGCGAACCGTAAGCGTGTCGTGCGGGTGAGAGTCTTTGGGCAGCGCAAGCAAGCGCCCCTTGTAAGAAATTGTGGGGCTTTTGCAGTCGAAAGAATCATTGATGGTTACGAGAGACTCATTAAGCGCCGCAGAAATCGGCACTATCTTGAAAGTTGAACCAGGTTCAAACTGGTCAGAAATCGCGCGGTTGCGGAGCGCTTCCTGAGAATATTTGTTGAAGTTGTTCGGGTCAAAGCTGGGGTAGCTTGCCATTGCGAGGATGTAGCCAGTCGAAGGCTCGCTCACGATGATGGTGGCGCTTTCGGGATCGTAGTTGTCGACGATGTTCTTAATTTCGCGCTGAGCCATTTCCTGAATTATAACGTCTATGGTAAGCTCAACATTCATGCCGTCTTTGGGCTCTACTTCGCGTGTGCGGAACTGCGCAACTTCCCTGCGGCGGCCGTCGCGTTCGGTTTCTCGCCAGCCGTCTTGCCCCTTCAAATAGTATTGGAACTGTTTTTCAATGCCCATCTGCGGCTCAAACTCTTTGTTTACAAAGCCGACAGCGTGCGAGACAAGGGCGTTCATGGGGTAAACCCTCACATATTTGCGGTTGCCGTAGAGCGCCTTTATTTTCAGCTCCTGAATTTTTGCATAGGTCGTATCGTCGAGGTTTTCGGCGATTTTGCGCCAACGCACGCACCTTATTTCCGTGCCTTCGTCGGTCTGGACGGAATATGTGCCTTTCCGGCATTTTTCCGTGATTTCAGAAACGGATATGCCAAGCAGCGCCGCAACTTTTGCAAATTTTTCATTTTCTTCGGGCGTGCCCAAAACCCTTTCGGGGTCAAGCCCAAGCTCTATTACCGGGCGGCTGGTAGCCAGAAGGTTGCCGCGCGCGTCAACTATGTCGCCGCGGCGCGCGTCAATCTTGTCAAAGCGATTGCGCGCCTGCTCTACGGTGTCTTTGCTCCACTGGCTCTTGACGACATGCAGATAATACAGTCTTGCAAAAACCGCGCAAAAGGCCGCGCAAAGCGCCACACCCATAATGATGAACCTCACTCTGGGTATGAACGCCGAATATCTGCTTTGTCTGTGTTTTTTCATGGGGCGTTAAGAATTTTTAAATCATAGGCTCTTTTTGGGAGCGGGGGCTGGCGGCCTGAAAGATATCAGCATATCGTCCTTGGCGGAACGTTCAACCTTGCCGCCCTGAAAATTTTCATACGCCCATATAATCGCGCCGAACTTGGGCTGCGTTAGCTTTTCTTTTGCCATGGCGCGCAACATCTGCGGGCTTTGCTTTGCGGCTATTTGCGCGGAGAGGTTTTCGCTTATTCTGCGCATGTTGTAGACTGTGTTTTCGCAATCCTTGATGCGCGCGGCGATGTCTGCTCTTTCATATCTTGCGGCGGCAAGGCCGAAGGCGCCCCCGCCGACGGTGAGCGTCAGCGCGAACAAAAGCGATATGACTACCAATATGTTTTTTTTGCCTGTGTTTGGCATGGCTTAGTCCTTTCTTAAAGCGCGAAGTTTTGCGCTTCGGCTTCTCGGGTTTAAATTCTTTTCCTCTTCAGAGGCCTCTATGGGTTTGTTTGTGAGTATTGCGGCGAGCTTTGTGCGGTCTTGGACGAACGATGTGTCAAAAGAGTCTTCGGGGCGGCCCGCCATGCGTTTGAAGAACCTCTTGACGATTCTGTCTTCCAGGGAGTGAAAACTGATTACCGCAAGAACGCCGCCGCTTTTAAGCCTTGCAAAGGCCTTGGGGAGCGCTTCTTCAATTTCTTCAAGCTCCCTGTTGACGGCTATTCTCAGCGCCTGGAAAGTTTTTGTGGCAGGGTGTATCCTGCGCTTGTAAGGGGGCACGGGGGCTGCGCGCTCTATGACTTCCGCGAGAGCCGCGGTGCTTAAGTTTTCCGTGTCGAGTGCGGCTTGTTTTACGGCCGCGGCAATTCTTTTAAAGCGCGGATCTTCGCCGTATTCCCTTATAATGCGCTCGATTTCTCGAAGGGGCAGGGCTTTGATGAGCTCTAGGGCGGTTAAGCCGTGCTCAATGTCCATCCTCATATCGAGGGGGCCGTCTCTCAAAATAGAGAAGCCCCTGTCTGCGCTGTCCAGCTGGAAAGAGGATACGCCAAGATCCATCAGGACCCCGGCGTATCCGTTTGTGTTTATTTCGTCCAGTTGTGAAAAATTTTTATCAAAGAACTCAAATCGGCTTCCGAACTCTCTTTTGAGAGCCTCGGCGCGGGGTTTTGCCGCCCCGTCTCTATCCATAGCCTTTAATGAACAATTCGCGCTTTCCAATATGGCTTTTGAGTGCCCGCCGCCTCCGAAAGTGCAGTCCAGATAAGTTTCGCCGTCCCTCGGCGCCAGATATTCCAGCGCCTCTTTGAGCATCACGGGCTTGTGTCCGCTTTTAGGGGCGCCCGCAAGATTCTCTTCAGGGTCGGTATTCAACATTGGCCTGCGTCCTTTCTCTGCGGTTGAAATTTGCAATCTGCGTCTGCGCCAATTTGAGTTGCAGGCAAGCTCTCCTTGCAAACATCTCGACCCTTTCGGCCGTTGAGAGTGTGCGCGGAGCGGGCAAGGTGACTTTTCTGAGTGTCTTATATGTAGTGTTCATTGCCGTGCTTGCGTTAAATTCCAAGTTCCTCTAAGATTGACGTGTCGTCTTCGTCGCCGTCTGCGGCCATAAAGGCGTCATACCTGTCGGGGCTCCATATTTGAAAGTGATTAAAAGTGCCCGCCGCCAAAGCTTCTCTTTCGATGCCCGCGTGCTGCATCAGTTTTTCGGTCAGGACTATGCGTCCCTGCTTGTCGCAGCCGAATCTGTCGCCCTTGCTGAAAATCCTCATGATGGCCTTCTGTTTTGCAGGGTTGGCCATGCCGACTTTTGAGACGGCTTCATTCAGTTTTTCAAGCATTTGCGGCGGATATACCGAGATTGAACCGTTGGGGTTGGGTAGCGCAAGGTACGCGCTTTCGGAATCATCACCGCTGAACCTCCATTTGGAGGGGACGGTCAAGCGCCTTTTATCGTCGAGGGGCTTTTTATACTCCCCGACGTAAAATATTGCCTGTTTGTTTGTTTCCGACATCGTGTTAACCCTTGTTTGCCACTTTCTGCCATCTTTACCCATTTCCACCCATTGTCAAGAAAAGTTTGTATATTTTGCGAAAAACATGAATTTTTTTTATGGTATTAAGACTTTAATTATTAGAGTCTTAAATAGGGAATTAGGATTCGGTTGGCAAAAAAAAATAAAAAAGCCAAAAAAACTTCAAAATTACTCGTTTACATGCATGAATTTGCAGAACGAGGTGCTTACGAGAGTTTTTCTTTAATTTTAAGGCTGATATTTGCGTATGTAAATTCTTTTGCCTGCGCAAAATTTTACCGCCGCGCACCAGAAAAAAATGATATTTATGTTTGGTATCAGCCTGAGTATCCCTTGAAATGCAAAAAAAATACTTTCAGAAATGTAAAACCCGTATATGCGCACAATTGGCAATACTTTGCTCGATAAATTAAATACGCGCGAGCGCGAGATTTGTTTATATTTACTCAAAGCCTCTTTTTATGTGCGAAGGACGGATTATTTTATGCAAAAATTTATAGTAGGGGTGTTTTTTGCGCTTTGAGATATAAGGACATTTGCTAATATAAAAAAACTTGAAAAAATATTTAAAAATTTATTATATTAAATAATCTTAATTTATATTTATTATAAAAACATTAATTTTCAAACAGCCGATGCGTAACATACATAAGTGTTTTCGGATAGTTGCGTTTGCTTGTAAAGTCTAAAGTCTGCGTTTGATTGGTGGCTTATAGCGGGGCGGTACTTGGGCTTTCAAGTGCGCGGCATCCCCCGATAGGGCTCTGAATCAAACGGGCAAGCAGTCCTTGTCTGAAGGCGCAAAAAAGCCCCGATTGCTCGGGGCTCTTTTTTATATATAATATATGAATTGAAATTATGCTTTGATAAAGCGCTTTTCCTTAACCTTGGAAGCTTCTTTACCAACGCGGTTGCGCAGATAATAGAGGCGCGCGCGCATTGTGACGGAAACTCTGTCGACTTCAATCTTGTCGATATTGGGGGAGTTTACGGGGAACACCCTTTCAACGCCTTCGCCGTAGGATATGCGGCGCACTGTGAAAGATTCATGTATGCCGCTGCCCTTTCTGGCTATTACTATGCCTGCAAAAATCTGTATGCGTTCTTTGTCGCCTTCACGAACTTTGGCGTGTACTCGTACACCGTCGCCCACTTTGAAATTGGCGATATCGGTCTTGATTTGGTCTTTGGTTATTTCTTTTAACAACTCTTGGTTCATTGTCTTTCCTTTATTTTAAAATGTCGGGTCTGCGAAGTTTGGTTCTGTCAATCTGCTGCTTGCGCCGCCAGGCCGCTATTTCCTCATGATTGCCGGAAAGCAAAACCGCAGGAACGTCCATATCCCTGAATTTTGCCGGACGGGTATATTGTGGAAAGGAGAGGAGATTGTCCTTAAATGAATCAAACGTCAAGGAATTTTCTTCACCTAAAACGCCTGGCACATATCTTGCAATTGCATCGGCCAAAACCGCCGCGGGCAGGGTGCCGTTTGTAAGGACATAATCGCCTATCGAGACCTCTTTATCTATAGCGCGCTCCCTTATTCTTTCATCGATGCCCTCATAGTGGCCGCTGAGAATTATCAGGTGGCGTTTTTTTGCGAGTTCTTCAGCAAGCGCCGGCGAGAGTTTCTCGCCGTCGGGGCACATATAGATGCGGGTGCATTCCGGCGTTTGCAGCTCTTCTATTGCGGCAAAAACGGGCTCTGGCTTCATTACCATGCCAGGGCCTCCGCCAAAGGGTCTGTCGTCCGTCGTATTATGCTTGTCGGCCGTCCAATCGCGCAGGTTGTGCACGCGCAAGTCCAAAATTTTTGAGGCGCACGCCCTGCCCAGCATGCTCTCTTTTAAATAGCCGTCGAGCATGGCGGGGAAGAGGGTTAAAAAATCTATGCGCAGTTCCGGCATTTTGTCCTTTTGCGGCGCGGCGCGCTGCGGCGCTTTTGCCCCAAATAAAAATATCGCACGAGATTAAAATCCTGTGCGATAGTTTTAAAGTTATAAAAAAGCTTACGCCTGAGCGGCGACCGCCTTGCGTGCCTTCTTGATGAGGGCTGCAGCGGTGTCGGAAGCCTGAGCGCCGACGCCCGTCCAGTAGTCAACCCTGTCGAGCTTGACGTCGAGTTCGATATCTTTACCGCGAGCCTGCGGATTGTAGAAGCCGATGTTTTCGACGAACTTGCCGTTGCGCTTTACGGTCTTTTCAGCTACCACCATGCGGTACATGGGGGCGTGTATTGCGCCGTGCCTTTGTAATCTGATTCTGAGTGCCATTTTTGATTTATCTTTAAAATTTAAAACGTCAAAAGGAATATCCTTCAAACGCCTTTGTCAACAATTTTTTTGCAACCCGCTATTCAAAATCTTTGAATTCCGAAATAGACTTTATCTTGATTTCCTTGTTTATGCGCTTGCCCATGCCCGCCAAAACCCCGCCGGGGCCGCATTCATAGAACTGCTCTGCGCCGAGGGCGGCGGCCGCCTTTTGGCAGTCTTCCCAACGCACGGAAGACACAACCTGCCTGACGAGCATCTTTTTGATTAGGTCCGGTTCTGAAACCCTCTCTCCCGTTACGTTTGTAAATACCGCGAGCTTGGGCGATTTGAATTCTAAGCCCGCGAGGAATTTTTCAAACGCGTCGCGCGCGGGTTTCATGAGGCGGCTGTGGTATGCGCCCGCAACTTTGAGCGGAATAACCATCTTAAATGTGCCGCGCTCTTTTGCGGCGGCCACGGCGGCCTCAATCTTTAAAGTCTCGCCGGAAATCACAATCTGCCCGGGGCAGTTTAAATTTGCCATGTCCACGTCAAACTCTTCGCAGTATTTTTTGACGTCTTCGGGCGTGCCGCCTACAAGGCTTGCCATTGAGCCGTTTGAGGCGTCGCAAGCTTCTTGCATTAGCCTGCCGCGCTCAGCAACAATCTTCAAGCCCGTTTCAAAGTCATAAGTGCCCGCCACCGCGTGCGCGGTAAGCTCCCCCAAAGAGAGGCCGAGGGCTGTTTGCAGGCCGTCAAGCAAACCGCGCTCGCGCAGTATGGTGACCACGGCAAAGCCGTGCAGGTAAAGCGCCGGTTGGCAGACGCTGGTTTTTGTAAGCTCTTCCATGGGGCCTTCAAAGCAAAATTTTGAAAGCGGCATGCCCAAAGTTTCATCGGCGGTTTTAAAAAGCTTCTTAACGCTTTCCGAGGCGTCGAAGAGGCTTTTTGCCATGCCCACGCTCTGGGCTCCCTGTCCTGAGAATAATAGACCTGTTTTAATCATAATTGTGAAATTTGCTCAAATTTTTAAGCGTTTTGCGAACTTTTTTTTACTGCTTTGCTGCGGGTGTTTTAGCTGTTTTTGCGGAATATTCTTTAATGCCGTTTGCTATCTGCAAAGACAAATCCGCGCAAGCCTGCTCTATGGCCGCCACGTAAGAATCATAATCGGCCTTAACGGGGTATTTCTTTACGAAATCCCGAGAGACAAGCTCATGTTTGCCGTCTGTGGCTATAAGCTGCCAGCGCGCCTTGAAAGAGAGGTTTTGCCCCAGCGTGCCTATGCAGTCGTAAACATATATGCGCACCCATAAATTGCTTTCTTCATACGCAACGACGGGGTAGGCGTAGACGTTTGAATTTTTGCAAAGCGTAGAGAGGTTTTCCATGAATATGCGCGGCATGGTGTCGCTGGGCATTTCAATCCAACGGTTAAATTCGGCCTCCGTAACCCTGTTGCCGCCGTCGAGGGTCACTATTTGCGCCCTGTTAAAGTATGGCGGCAAAGATATTGGCATGATGGCAAAGCTTATGCCGGGGGCTTCCTCGCTTGCGACGCTCGGCTGGTCTTTGGCGTTAAGCTTGTAGAACACCGTCGGGTCTTTGACGGGCGCAAAGGCGCCGCCGAAGCAGCCCGTAAGCATTGATGCGGCAAAGGTAAATAGCAGTGTGCGCAATATTGTTAGCTTTTTCATGGCGTATTACTTCGTTTCTTTTTGCTGTTCGTCGGCTTTGCCCCTCAAGAGGGCGCCCGGGTTGCGTTCCAGGTAATCTGTGAGGTTTTTTACCGAAAGCAGAGTGTCGCTCAAATTTTTAAGCGTCACGGCAAGCTCATACCTGAATGGCGATTGCGGGGCTATTATGGTGTTTATATTGAACATGACCTTGTCCATCTGCTTTATTGCGGAATCCGCCGAGGCGCTCAATCCCTTTATTTCTTTGCCCGTGCTGTCCAAAAATTCGCGACTTTCTGCGAGCAGCGTTTCTATGTTGTCTAGCGCCGCGGGTATCGAGGGGTCATTCACGACGCGATCAAGGTCAGAGAGCGTTTTGATTACGGAGCGGTTTATGGTGCCCGCGTCAATTTGCACAACTTTTTCATTCAAGTTAAGCAGCAGCGCGTTTGCGTTGTTTGCGATTTGCGAAAAGTCTATTTCAAGTATGTTGTTGAGCACTTTTTCAAGCGTCTTACCCATTTCGGAGAGGCCAGACTTTATTACGGGCACTTCCTTATAATCGGGGCTTGTGTGCTGCAGTTTATATGGCTCATGCGGGGCGGCAAAATAGTCAAGCTCTATGTAAAGCATACCCGTTACTATGCTTTGATAATTGAGTTTTGCGCGCAAGCCCTCTTCAATCTGCTTGTCCACGGATTCCAAAAGCGGCAACGCGTCAATACTGCCGCCCGAGCGACTACTTGCCGATTTTAAGTCAATCGAATAGACGATTGTGACGGTAGAATCTCGCATATCGGCGTCTTGCATATTCAGCAAAATTTTGTCAACGCTGCCTATGGTAACCCCTTTGAACTTGACGGGTGCGCCCACATCAAGGCCGTTTATGCTGTCTGAAAAATACGAAACGAACATGTAGTTTTTCGTAAAAAACGTGGAGCCGCCCAGTATCATTACGGTTGCGACCGCTATGACGATTGAGCCAAGTACAAAGGCGCCTATGGCCGTTGGATTTAGTTTTTTGCCCATATTATTTTTTTTGTAGGGGGTCTACGCCCCTGTTTAAGAAGATTCTGACGCTTTCGTTGTCTCCGTATAAAAGGTCTTTGGGTGCGCCTACGGCCCCCTGCGTCTTGTTTTTTGCGTCTAAAAATATAGCCCTGTCGGCTATGGCGAATATGCTTGCAAGCTCATGCGTGACAACGACGACAGTTGCCCCCAGAGAATTGCGCATCTCCAGAATAAGCTGGTCAAGCCTGTGCGAAGACATCGGGTCTAAGCCCGCGCTGGGCTCGTCAAAGAAAAGTATCGAAGGATCTAACGCGATTGCGCGCGCAAGCCCCGCGCGCTTGCACATGCCGCCGCTGATTTCGGACGGATAAAAGTCTCCAAAGCCGCGCAAGCCCACATAGGCCAGCTTGAGGCGCACAAGGTCGTCTATATCGGCATCTGCCATGTCGGTAAATTCCCCGAGAGGCAGGGCGACGTTTTCGGAAAGCGTCATTGAAGACCACAGCGCGCCGCTTTGATACATAACGCCGAAGTTGCGCGTCATGGCCGTGCGCTCTTTTTCATTGGCGCTTGTAAATTCTTTGTCGCCGTAAAATATCTTGCCCGCCGCCGGCTCATTAAGGCCGATTAGATTGCGCAGCAGCGTGCTTTTGCCGCAACCGCTGCCGCCCATGATTACGAAAATCTCACCCCTTTTTACGGAGAAATTAAGATCTTTCATGACGACATAGCTGCCGTATGCCATTGTCAGGTTTTCAACTGTGACGGCGTCTTGCGTCTTGTTGACTGCGGGGCTTTGCGTCATATATTGAAAATGTTGAAGGCCACTGCAAAGATTGCGTCTATGACCACTATGAGGGTAATGCTTGTTACGACGCTAGAAGTTGTTGAAAGGCCGACCGCCGAAGAGCTGTTGCCGCACTGCATACCCCTCATGCAGCCAACTATGGCTATGACCGTGCCGAAGACAACGCTTTTTACTATGCCCGTTGAGCATTGCAGTATGGTAAGCGACGCGCAGGTTCTGTTTAAATACTGGTGATAATTGATGTCAAAAAGGCCTATGCCTATTACCATGCCGCCCAGTATGCCCATAAGGTCGGCAAATACCGTGAGCAGCGGAAATACGCAGATTAGCGCCAATACGCGCGGCACGGCCAAAAATTCAACCGGCGATATGCCGAAAGTAGAAAACGCGTCGATTTCCTCATTGACTTTCATGGAGCCGAGCTCCGCCGCAAAGGCAGCGCCAGTCCTGCCGCTCATGACTATGGCTACCATTATTGCGCCCATTTCGCGCACCATTGCAATGCCCACCAAATCAGCCACAAAAATTTGCGAGCCGTATTTTGCCAGCTGCACCGCGCCCACAAAGGCCAATATAAGGCCTACGAGAAAGCTTATCATTGAAACTATCCCCAGCGCCTCGGGCCCTGCGCGCTGCAAAATCAAGACATAGTCCGAAATTCTGAAACGCGCCTTCAGCATTGCGGTTTTGCAAAGCGCTATTGAAATTTCCCCAAGAAAGGCAAGCTGCGATTTTGCGGAGTCTGCCGCAGACACGGCGCGCAACCCGACTTTTTGCAGTATATTTGCTGGGACAAGCTTGCGCCTTGCGCCCTCGTTTTCAGGCACGGCAACGGCCAAGCGCAAAAGTTCCCTGGGGCCTTGGGGTATGCTTGCCAAGTCAAAAGTTATGCCGTGCGCCTCGCATTCGTCAAGGCAGTTTAAAAGCAGGCATATCAGCGAAGAGTCGTATTTGCCGAGCCCTTCGGCATTGAGAGAAAGGCTTGTAATGTTGTCCGCCAAGGCTCTTGCGATTTTTGCCATGCCGGTGCGCCTGTTCATAATGAGCCAGTCGCCCCCGACATGAAGAACCGCCGAATCGCCGTCTTTCGCGATTCTCGCCCAGGCTTTGATTTCTTCGCCCGGTTTTGTCTTGGGTTTGTTGAACATGTTTAAAGTTTCTGCGCCGCCCCATGTCCGCGCGCGGCGCAGAGATAAAAGGTTAGAATCTTTCGTCTTCCTCTTCGTCGAGGTCTTCGGCTTCACCGTCTTCGAATTCGGAGAATTCTTCTTCGCTCTCCTCCTCTTCTTCTTCGTCCCAGTGCATCGTTTCGTCCTCTTCGATATTTTCCTCGTCTTCGGGCAAGTCTTCTATCTCGTCGTAGGTTTCCTCTTCCTCTTCGGCCTTTGCGCCGTCTTCTTCGTCGTCTTCGAGAGAGTAGCCTTCCGGGACATATTCCAAAATGTCCATGATTTCGGAAAAGACATGGATGGCTTTGCCTTCCATATAGTCGTTCTGATATTTGTCGCGCACCTGTTCTTCAAGGTCTTCAATGGTAAGCGGCACCTCAAATTCAAGGCAATCGTTCAGCATTTTAACTTGCAAGAGCGTGATGTGGTCGAGAAATTCGGCATAGGGCGAGCGGTCTTCGTCGAGGTTGTCCGGCAACAGGAAGAGCTGGCCTTCGGTGTCGAATACAGCGTCTTTGGTGCGGACAAGCTTTACCGTGTCGTCGGCGATTTTAGAATCTATCGCAAAAGTGAAGAAAGATTCCTCCGTAAGGGCTTCGTCTAGGCCGTAGTCCTTTAAGCCCCAGAGGGTTTCGGTCATATGATCGGCCTGCCTTGGGTCAATAATGCTCAGGCAGTCTACGTCCCAATTTATTTTATCGCTGGTTTCCGTTACCCACCAGTTGAGGTCGTTGCCGAGTCTTGCCTTGCACCAACTTAGCTTGGGAGATTTTTTTGACATAATCGTGTGATTTTCTAATTAGTATGTTTTACGGATTAAAAGTTTGGTCTTTTCGTATGTTATTAGTCAGGAAATTTTCAGAGTAATCAACAAAATAAAGAGGCGGTATTTCAGAATATGTCCGCGGGGTTTGCGGCGCGCAGTTTGCGGGTTGCCAAGAGTCCGGCCGTCATGCACATGACAAGCGACAGCGCAAAGACTATAGCCAGATTTGCGACGCTCAAATAGGTAGGCATATTTGCCATGTCGCGGGTTAGCTTGTATAAAAGCGCGGCAAGGGCGCTGCCAGGTATAAAGCCCAGCACCGAAAGTATTATGGATTCCTGCAAAATTATCCACACAAAGAAGCGGTCGTCGAAGCCTATGGCTTTAAGGGTTGCATATTCGGGTATATGGTCTGTGACGTCCGTATAAAGAATTTGATAGACGATTACCGCGCCCACAAAGATTGCAACGGCCATCGACGCGCCTATCACAAAGCCTATGGGGGTGCGCACCGCCCAATATTCCTTCTCGCAGTCTATGAACTGTTTTTTTGTCATGACGGTCACGTCGGAGGGCAGTATGCTTTGCAGTTCTTTTACTGTTTCTTCTGCCTGAAGGGGGTCTTTAAGCTTGATTATGCCTACGTTGATGACGCTGGGCGCGTTTGTAGGCCATACTGAATCAAAGGTTGAAATGCTCATAAGCACATTGCCGTCGGCGGCGAAAGTCGCGCCTATTTCTACAAGCCCTTCCACCGTTGCGGCCTTGCCCGAAAGCTCCGTCTTAAGCGGTCCCTTTTCTTGCAAAAGCGTTTCAACCCTGCCGTATTGCTCTCTTGAAAGCCTGTCAAAAAGGACGGATCCGTTTTTCTTGAGCAAATCTTGCTGGCTTAATATCAAGGGGGAATCAAAGACCTTTTTTGCGGGGTCAAAGGCTATGACAAATATATCGCGCTCGCGCCCGTTTTCTACATTCTTAAAAGACATACAGCCCAGTTTAAGCCCCGCGTAAGACTCTATGCCGTCAACGGCGAGCGCCTGATTTAAGCGCACCTGCGGAAATCCTCTGCCTACGCCGAAATATTCGTAATTGGGCCCGACAAGCACGACGTCGGCGTTTAAAAGCGTGATGGGGGCGACAACCTGCCTGAAAAGCGCGCCGCGCAGACCCATCTGAAACAGCATCATAGTAACCGCGAAAGTTATGCCCGCAATTGCAACGGCAAAGCGCTTGCCTTCGCTCGTAAGCTGCAGCCATGCGAGCGGTATTCCCAGAGGGAATATCCTTTCAAACAGGGGTTTGCGCTTATTGGGCATTTGTAAAAATGCGTATGGCCACTTGCGAACCTATGAGGTTTTTTACATCTTCGGGGTTCTTTAATTCTATTTTTGCGAGGACTACGCGGGTGTCCGAATATTCGCCCGGGTCTTGCGGATAAATGCGGTTTGAGCGCACTTGGCGCGAAATTTCGGTAACAACGCCCTCCAAAATTTTGCCTTTCAGGGCGTCAGAAGTGATTTCGGCCTTGTCGCCCGTCTTGACTTTTAAGACGTCGCTGAAATAAATTTCGGCTTCCGCATACATTTTTGAGGTGTCGGCAATTTCGCAGACGCCGTCGGGGTTTACGGCTTCGCCCTCTTTTGCGTAAACATCTATGACCTTGCCCGATATGCTTGCGCGCACGGTGTATTCTTCAAGCAGGGCACGCGCTTCTTTTGCGGCGGCTTCGGCCTCGAGCGCCATTGCTTTGGCGTTGGCTTCCACCAAAGGCAGTATGGCTCTTGCCTGGGCTATGTGTCTTAGCAGGGCTTCTTGCTCATAGGCGATTTGCTCTGCCTCGCGCCTGGGGGGCGATTTTTCTTTAAGCACGCTTTCATTCTGCGCGTAAGTACCTTCCAAATCGGAAATCAAATTCTTTTGCTGCAAAATTTTAAGGTCTGCGGCGGTCTTTGCGTTTTCATAGGCGGCCTGTGCGCGCATGGCCGAGGCCTCCGCCCTTGCCGCACCCTTTATGAGGGCTACGGGGCTGCCCGCTTCAACGGCATCGCCCTTCTTGACAAAAACTTTTTCTATTACGGCTGCCGCTCCAGCGGGGTTATAGGCCGCAAGGCGCGCCACCCTTGAAACGGGTATCACGGTGCCCTGACAGGCTACCACTTGGGCGGGTTTATCTTGGCAATATACGCTTGCGGCAATGCCTGCCGCGGCAAAAAACAAAAGGGCTTTTCTCATGCTTGCAAAATAATCTGTCGGGTTTGGGATTTTTCAAGATTAAAAGAAGGGCGGCGCAAATCAAAAAAGCGTACCTTGCCCCGCGTTTTTTACGCCCGCAAATTTGGCGAGCCATTCTAAAGACATATTTTCAAAGCCCGCGCGCTTGCCCGTAGAGGTAATTATAAGGGCACTTGCGAGCGCGTCGTAAAGGGCGCAGTGCCATGCGCGCCTGTCTTTGGGGCAGTATTTTTGAGCGGCTTCTTCAAGCGCCTCTTTTATGCCGAGCGCGTTTACAGCCTCTTCAAGCTTTGCGCTTTTTAAACCCGCGCAGATATTTTTAACAAAAACGCAGGTGTCTATCCAAGGTCCCCAGTCCGAACTTGTTTTGCCGTTTTCCAAAAAATACGGATTTTGCCCGCAAGAGGGCGCGTAGTAGCGCAAAAATGCGTCTTCGGTGGGGCTATGATGCGCGGCAAATATGCCGTTTGCGCGCAGATTGGCAAAGAAGGGCAGGTGGCTTTCAAAGGGGGCGCATTGTGCGGCGCTCGCTTCGTTTATATTAAACAAACGCTCTTCCGCCTTTGAGATGCGCCCGTGCGGCGCGCATACCGACGTGAAAGCCCTTGAGATTTCGCCGTTTAAAATCTCGACAGCCCCAAACTCTACGATGCCGCAGCTTTTTGAGCCTTCAAAGTCTATTGCGTATATCGGAATGTCTATTTTCATCTTGCGCGGGCGATGTGCTTGTGAAAACATATTTAAGTTATGGATAAGAGCCTTTTCAAGAATTTTGTGAACGAGCTTGCCGATATGAGCGGCGCATACATTTTGTCGGAGTTCGGCAAAGACAACCGCGTAGAATTCAAGGCGGACAATTCCCCCGTCACGGCAATTGACAAAAATACGGAGCTTTTGCTGCGCGAAGCCATTAAAAAGCGCTTCCCCGACCACGGTATTATCGGCGAAGAATACGGCAGAGAAAATGAAAATGCCGAGTTTGTATGGGTGTTAGACCCTATAGACGGCACAAAGTCTTTCATAACGGGCGTGCCGCTTTTCGGCACCCTGATAGGTCTTTTGCATAATGGAGAGCCTTTGGTGGGGCTTATAGACCAGCCAATTTTAAAGCAGCGCTGCGTGGGCGACAATGAAGTTTGCTTGTTTAACGGGGCGCCCGTGCGCGTCTCAAAAAATGTTGAGATGGCGCGCGCCACGGTGCTTACTTCAGACCCGCGCCACGCCGAGAGCGATTACGATGCCGAGAACTTCCGCAAGCTCGTGCAAAAGGCCGCAATTTTCCGCACTTGGGGCGACTGTTACGGCTATATGCTTATAGCGCGCGGCCTTGCGCACCTTATGTTGGATGCGCGCCTTGAAATTTGGGACTTAATCGCGCTAATCCCCGTGCTTAGGGGTGCGGGCGCAGTTTTCAGCGACTGGCACGGCGGCGACAAGCTCGGCAAAAAAGGTCTTGTCGTGGCCTGCTCAAAAGAGCTTCATTCATACGCAATCAAAAGCCTGAACGCAAAGTAGGGTATGTAATATCTATTAGCTATGTTTTGAATGTTATAATGACTATGTTTGTTGTTGACATATTCTAATATGTTTATATCAAATATATTATGAATGAAAACGAGAGATATGCTTCTATTTTGACGAATAAGCGTGAAAATGAAACAACGGTAAGTCGTTCTGAAAAAATAGATGAATTTTATAGCGATAGATCTCGTATATTATTTTCTTCATCATTCAGAAGATTGCAGCAGAAAGCGCAGGTTTTCTCATTAGAGCCCAATTCAAGCGTGAGAACGCGTATGACCCACTCTATTGAAGTTTCTGATTTAGGCAGAACTCTTGCGCGTTCAATTGTTAAAAGGCTTGTTGATTCCGAAATAATAACAGAGAGGAAAGGGGCATATATCGTAGCTATAGTTGAAAATGTTTGTTTGGCTCATGATATCGGGAATCCTCCGTTTGGGCATTTTGGAGAATCTGCAATTAAGGATTGGGCAAATAAATCTATTTTTAGCAAAAAATCAATATTTTCTAAAGCTTTTCTTAAGAAAAAACTATTCAAATTATTAGTTAAAGATTTCACAGAATTTGACGGTAATCCACAGGGATTTCGCATCATTACAAAACTACATACAGAGCGTGATGCATATGGTTTAAATTTAACATATGGGACACTAATAAGCTCATTAAAATATTCTAGAGCTGCTGGCGAAAAGGTTACAGATCCTGATCTAAATTCTGCTATAGTCAAAAAGGCAGGATATTTTCAAACAGAAAAAGAATTGGTTGAGAAAATTTGTGAAAAAGTAGGTGTTAAATTGCATCATCGATGCCCTATTACATATATAATGGAAGCCGCAGATGATATTGCATATTGCTTAAGCGATATATCAGATGGTCTAGAAAAGAGGATTCTAACACTTCGTGAATTTCATGATGAATTTATGAAGATATGGAATGAAGAATATTCAGGAATAAATTGTCCTATAAAAAAATTTGAGGGAATAGAAAATTTCAATTTGCATGTTGCCATCCCAATCGTGAAATTAGCCATAAACGAAGCGGCAGACAAATTTATTAATAATCACGATACGTTTCTTAATGGTGTAGCTGGAGAATTACTTGATGGAAGTTTAGCGGCAACTGCGTTAAAAACATTAAAAAAAGTATCTAGACGATTGTTGTATACCTCAATTGAGGCCGAGAGTATTGAATTGAGCGGTTACGCCGTAATAACGGGGTTGCTCAGGCATTATGAGGCAATTCTTAAAATGAAATTTTCTGAATTTGAAAAGTTTGTTTACAAAAAAGAATTAGATGGATTTGATTTAGAAAAGCGTTTGTTTAATAGGATTGGCAATCGTTATATTAAGGCATATAAATACGCAATTGAAGACCTGCTGAAAAAAGATGTAGATAATTTTGATATTATGGAAATATGGCATAGAATCCATTTAATAATAGACCAAATTAGCGGCATGACAGATTTTTATGCCTTAGAAATGTACCAAATGTTTGAAGGGATATCTTTAAAAAGAGGATAATGGCAATACCTCATTATGTTATAAATATATATTTTTCTATTTTGAGAATTTAAATAGAAGCAGCAATATATTTTATTACTATATGCAAAAAAATGATAAATTTTTACAATTTAATTGAGTTTTATATCCATTGCTTAATAAAACTATATCGTGTAAAATATTTTTTAATGCGCGACTAGCCGCGCAAGAGCTCTTCATCCATTTCATAAACGCCCACGCGCGTTGTGGGGCCCGCCATCGTGATGTTAAAGTCATCATCAATCTTGATGGATATTTTGCCGCCGGGCATATGCACCGTTATATCCTTATCGCAAAGGCCTAATTTATGCGCAACCGCGGCCGCCGCGCTTGAACTGCTGCCGGAGGCAAGCGTGTAGCCGGCTCCCCTCTCCCAAATTTCAATCTTGATATTGTTGCGGTCCAGCACTTCTAAAAGCTGAACGTTAGTCCTATTTGGGAAGAACTTGTGGTTTTCTATATGCGGGCCTATTTTTTTTGCGAGCTCTTCAGAAACTTTATTCATGGGCAGCACACAGTGCGGATTGCCTATCGTGGCACAACAGTAGGTGTATTTGTCGCCCAAGATTTCAAAGGTTTCGTTTATGACTTCGCGCTTGTGGCCTACTACGGGGATGACTTCGGAATCAAATTTGACCTTGCCCATCTCTACCGTGATAAGCTTGCCCGATTGCTCAACCGTGCTGCGCACAATGCCGCCTAGCGTCTCAATAGAAAATTCTTTTGAGCCCGCCACGAGCCCCAAATCAAAGAGATAGCGCGAAAATATCCTGATGCCGTTGCCGCTTTTTTCGGCTTCGGAGGCGTCGGGGTTTAAGATGCGCAATTTAAATTCGGCCTTGTCGCTTTTCTCGGGGCCGTAGAGTATGCCGTCGCTGCCTAGGCCGAAGTTGCGGTGGCATATCCTGACTATGTCGTCGTTTTCCGGCAGCTTGGGGCAGTCTTGCGGATCCAAGACCAGATAATCGTTACCCAATGCGTGATATTTCGTGAATTTCATAAGCAGGCAGATTAGGGCGCGCATAGCGCTTTTCAAGCATTTTTGCGCGCCCCGTTTAAGTCTGCGCGGGCTTACTTCTTTTGGCAGTCGCCCTTTTTAAAGACGCGGCGCACGGCTTCAAGATAGGCGTAGCCGTATTTGCGGTCGGGCTCTAAATAGCTGCCTTCGGTCCACTCATTCCAAGAATTCAGCGTGATAAGCTTGGGTCCCTTGGGGTGGTTTTTGTCTGTCCACTTTTTTGCGTCTTGCAAGAACACTTCAAAGGTTGCCGGCGAAGAATTCATGACCATGGGCGTAAGATAACCTGCGGGGTAGCGGGCATTATTGTCCCAACCTATAGACACATGGCAAAAGTAGGGTATGCCTTCATAATCCTTTTGCAGCTTGTTCCAGTTTAAAACATTCCATTCTCCCCACTGCTTATAGTCTGTGCCGCCGGCAGAGCGGTAGTGCACCCACTGATAGCTCGTAAAGCTGTCTATGCCCAGATACTTGACTATCGCGCCCGAAGTCGGCGTTGAATCCCCCGGCACGCCCTGCAGGTTATTTGGCAAATTCCAGCACATAGTCTGTATATGCAAATCGGGGAAGCCCGCCTTTTTTGTGGCCGCTCTGAAATAATCCAAAGCCTCTTTTGCTTTTTCAAGACCGCCAACGCCTTTTATAAAGGTGCTCAGTTCATAAATACTGTAAACGGGCTTGCCGTCTATCTTGTAGTAGTTGGGCTCTTTGAAATATTTTTCAACGGTGCGGTCGACAATCTTTTTAAATTCGGGCAAGTCCAAATCAGCAGACCATATAACCTTGTCGACATTTTTTGGCGCAACGCGATTATCCCAAACGTCGACCACATTGTGGTTTGCCCACATTATGAAAAACTTCATCCTGTCTTTGTTTTTGGCTTTCAAAAAGCCGTTGTTGAGGGCTTCTTCAATGAAGGGTTTGTTTTCATACCAATACCAGTCAAATATGAATACGTTTACGCCGTAGTCTGCGGCGGCTTCTATCTTTTGCGCCATGACTTCAGGATCAGACTCATCCGTATAGCCCCAAATCGGCACTTTGGGCTGGTCATGCCCCGTAAATTTGGGCGTAGCCTCATAAACGTTTTGCCATTCCGCCTTGCCGTCTCCAAACACCCCAAGGTCTTTCCAACGCGGATCGGGGTGGTAGGCGGGCCAGTAATAGGCCGCGATATCGTAAGCTTGTTCGTCCGCGGCAAGCCCGCCGCCTAAAAACGGCGCAAGCGCCGCCAATGCCAAAATAAACCTTTTCATCATATACCTTTTATAATTGTGGTTGAATTTTATTGCCCATGTCATTACTTAAGACGTTTAATAATTTAGGGGATTAAATTTTGCTCTGCAAGCTTAAAACAAAAAAATACCAACAAAACCAACATGGAAGAATTTCAATTCGCCTGCCAAGGTATGAATACGAGCTTTGACGCCATAATCTGCGCCGATGATAAAACCTACGCTTACAGCGCGTTTCATGACATCGAACAAGAGCTTGAAATTCTCGAAAGCGACCTATCCATGTTCAGGGAAGGCTCCGACATTTACAGAATAAATAATTGCGAGGTCGGCGAAATTTTCAGGATAGGGGCTTGCACGCTTGAATGCCTTGCGATTGCGGGGCAGGCGGGGGCGCTCAGCGGCGGCGCAATAGACGTATGCATGGGCGCTTACTTTTTGCGTAACAAGGGGCACGCAGCGGATGCGCCAAACAAGCTGTCTTTGATTATAGATCCTGAAAATTACAGCGTGCAAAAGACCGCAAACGGCGCAATAGACCTTGGCGCCATAGGCAAGGGCTACGCGGTAGACGTGCTTAAACGCAAGCTCATAGAAGATTGGGATATTAAAAGCGCGTTTTTATCTTTCGGGGGCAGTTCCGTTACGGCTTTCGGCAAAAAAACTTGCGGAGAGCCTTGGCATATCAATTTCGGCGGCGCTAGATTCGGCGGCGAAGATTTGGATAAGATGAGTCTTGGCGCTTCCGGCACGGCGGTGCAGGGCGGCCACATATTGGATTGCCGCGACCTTGCCAAAAAGCCCGAATTGCCTTTCAGAACTTGGGCAATTACCGAAAGCGCCGCAATGGCCGACGCCCTCTCGACAGCCTTTATGCTTTTAAGCGCGGACGAGATTGCGGAAATTTGCCGCACATATCCCGTAAAAGCCTACATACAAAAAACCGAAGGCGGAGAGATTCTTAAAATTTAATGGCGCATAATATGCGCCGCCGCCCAAGATAAAGCCCGCGTCTTTTTATTTAGGGCGATTCCAAAAAACGGGCATAAAAAAAGCGCCGTGAAAACGGCGCTTTTTTGCTTTAAGGTTTTTGAAATTACTTGGCCTTTACAACGTCAACCCTGCGGTCATGCTGAGCCTGGGGCGAGTCTTTTGCAACGTCGGGCGAAGAACCCGTTTCGCCGCGGCCTACAACTTCCATAGAACTTGCAGCTACGCCGAGGCTTGAAAGATATTCAAGTACCGCATTGCCGCGCTTGTCTGAAAGCAAAAGGTTATATTCTTCTGTGCCGTACCAGTCGGTATGGCCGACCAAAACGATTCTTGCGGAAGCGTCACCCTTGAGGGTTTCTGCCGCTGCCTGAAGCTTGGGGCGTTCTGCGGCGGGGATGGCATACTGGTCAAAGCCGAAATAAATGGTGCAGGCAATCATCTCCGGAGGGATGTTTTCGGGGTCAAAGCCGAGGCTGCCCTGGCCGCGCGAGGCCAAGCCCGGGTCAGAATCGCCTGTGGCGTCACCCGGAATATCGGCGCCGCCGAGACCCAATGAATTAGCAGACTGCGTATCAAGCGGGGAGGGCTTTTCCATATTGTTGCAAGCCGACACCAATAAAAGCGCAGAAGCCAAAGAGAGTAGAGTGATTATTTTTTTCATAGATTGCGTTCCTTAGAAAAAGGGTGTGTTTTGTTTGTAATGGGTGCAGTTCTCGACAAATTTAAAAAATTTGCAAGATTATTCGCACAAAACTTTTAAAATAAACGGGATTGGCGACAATCTCGTCGGGGATTTTTAAAACGTCTTTGACGCGCTTAAACAATCGAGACCGCAAGGCTTGAGCCTTATTTTTCTGTCGCTCAAAACGCGGAGTTTCAATTCATGCGCAGATTTGGCGAAAGCAGGCGCTTGTGGCGCGGTATGGTAACCTCTCCGCCGGCGTCTATTATGCGTTTTTCAGTCTCTGTCTGCAGCTTTTCGGCAAGGTTGCGGAGGGCTTCAAGTTCTTCTTGGCTCTTTTTTAGCCGCGCAATTTCGGCGTCTTTTGCCTCAAGAAGTTTTCTTACGCGGTCTATCTCGGCGTCAGAAACCAAATTTTTGGCCTTTCTTAGGGCTTCAAGCGTCTTTAAAGTTTCCTCGGCGGAGCTTTTAAGGGCGTCGCGCTGCTTGGCAAGCTCTATAGATGCGGTTTCGGCGGCAATGCGCGCATCGGCCTCGCGCTCAAGCTGGGCGTTTAAATTCGCGATTATCTCATTTTGGGTAAGCGCGTTTTCAAGCTTCATTTTCTCAAGCATTTTTGCGGCGGTATGCGCTTTTTCAAGGCTTTCTACGGCGCGCTTCTTTTCTGCCTGCGACTGTTTTTCTGCGAGAGAGGCGCGCTCAATCGCGAGCTTTGCGCGCGCGTCGATGTCCGAAAGCAAAACTTCGGAAGCCTGTTTTTCTTCTTTCAGAATGCTGGCCTGCGTTTTCTCTTCCCCATATTTCAAGAAAAAAACCATCGCCGTGAACCCAAGCAGGCACAGCACTATGAGCATATTTTTATGCAAGTCGTTCATAAAATTTTACGCGCGCTTAAAAGCTTTAAAAATCGGCCAACCCCTTTCGTATATCGGCGTTCACATTAGCGCACAAAGGGTCGGGCTTGTAAATTTTAAAATTCAGAATTTTAATGTTGAAAAAGGGGCGCGTTTATTGAGATTCCTTAGGCATGATTATTGACGCAGACATTAAGAATTCCGTTGACGAGATTAAAAAGAGAGCCGGTCGCCTTTGGAGGTTTCTTTGACGTCGACAACAAGCGTCTTAAAATTGCAGAGCTTGACGCGGCCATGGCCGCGCAAAATTTTTGGGACAATCGCGAAAACGCGCAGAAAATAATCTCCGAAGCCACTTGGCTCAAGGGTGTGGTATCTCCGCAGATAGCCTTCTCGAAAAAGGTTGAAGACCTAAAGGCGCTTTGCGAGCTTTTGGAAGAAAGCGCCGAAAACGACGACGCGCTCATAAAAGAGCTTTCTGATGAGGCCGCAAAGCTTTCAGAGCAGCTCGATAAAATCGAGATAGAATCTTTTTTAAGCGGCAAGCTTGACCACTGCAACGCCATAGTAACCATACACGCCGGCGCGGGCGGCACAGAAAGCTGCGACTGGGCGGAAATGCTTATGCGCATGTACACCCGCTGGGCCGAACGCAGGGGCTACGGCGTGGAGTTTGAAGACATTATGGCTGGCGAAGAGGCGGGTGTTTCAAGGGTGACTTTCCGCCTTATCGGCCGCAACGCCTACGGCTACGCAAAGGCGGAGCGCGGCGTGCACCGCCTTGTGCGCATAAGTCCGTTTGACTCAAACAAGCGCAGGCACACATCATTTTCTTCGGTAGACGTGATTGCCGAAATAGAGGACGAAATAACGGGCATCGAAATAAAAGACGACGATCTTAAAACAGACACCTACCGCTCAAGCGGCAAGGGCGGTCAGCACGTCAATAAGACCGAGAGCGCCGTGCGCCTGACGCACATCCCCACAGGGCTTGTGGTGGCCTGCCAAAATGAGAGGTCGCAACATAAAAATAAGGAGCTCGCCATGAAAATCCTGAAAAGCCGCATCTATGAAAAGATGCAGGACGAGAAGCGCGCCGAGATGGAAAAATTCTACGGACAAAAGGGCGAAATTTCATGGGGCAACCAGATACGCAGCTATGTGTTTCAGCCCTATCAGATGGTTAAAGACCTGCGCACGGGCGCCGAAACCGGCAACGTGCAGGCGGTCATGGACGGCGACCTTGATATGTTCGTAAACGCTTGGCTGAGGGCGGGCTGCCCCATATCGCGCAATAAAAATATTAAAATTGACGATTGAGAAGCGCGCGCCCATCTTACCTTAAAATAAAAATACATGGATTGGCAGATTAAACCTTTGGCAAAAAAATCATCCCTCAGCGGGCGAGAGCTCGCGGCGGGGCAGAGGGTTATATGCGCCGTATTTTTGGATGAGCTCGGCAACTTTTGCCGCGACGACTTTTTAAAGGACGAGTTTGACGACAGCAAGGTTTCAGGCAGGATAATAGGCCGTTGGGAGCGCGTTGTCAGCGAAAACCCCGGCGACGACGAGCGCGCCGCGCGCCGCATGGCTCTTGCGGGCGCCGAAGATTTTTTTATGTCGCTTTTTGACGAAACTTCCGGCGTTGAAGCCGAAGAAAAAGACGCGGTAAAGCAGATGCTCTCGCTTTTGCTTGAGCGCAAGCGCGTTTTGAGGGCTCTTGGCCGCCCCGCGGGCGGCGTGCAAAAATATCTGCACGTATCTACCAAAAAAGAGCTTGAGGTGCCGCAGCTTGATTTGTCTGCGGATTTGGTTGCAAAAATCCGCACACAGCTTAACTTTTTAATAATATGAGTATGAAATACAGTATCAGAATTATTGCCGCACTCGCGCTTTGCGCGTTTTTGGGCGCTTGTTCGTCACCCGAAGACGAAGAGTCTTACAAGGTGGTTACATTTTATGTGGGTGATACGCGCAATCTGCCCATCGGCGTATCCAGAGACCTTGAGATTTTGCCTTTGAGCAAAATATCCGTCACGGTAGACAAATCGGCCTTCATGTACAGCGGAGACCTTCAGCGCGCGGACGTTGCCAAAATTAAAATGCCCGACGGCGAGTTTTTGCTCGGCATACTTTTTACCTGCAATACCGACGGCAATAAAAAACTCTACATGGCGACCGCGGGCAACCCGGGCGGTATGATAGTGGTCAAATGCAATTCGGCCATAATAGCCGCCCGCAGGATAGACACCCTCATAGGGGACGGCAAAATTTTCACGCTTCTTGAAATTACCGACGACGAAGCAAAGCTTCAAAAGCTCGTAGAAGACATAAATAAAACCCTTCCCGAAGTTTACAAGAAGAAGGAAGAAGCCAAGAAAATTTTCTAGCGGGCGATGTTCAAAAAATTCTTATTTGCGTTTGCGGTTTTTACGGCGCTGTTTAACGCGCGCGCCGACATGGTTTGGCCTACGGAGTCTGACGCCTTTGCAAAGGGCGCGCCCTATAAAGACTTCATACAGCCCACGCGCGCAGGCAACCCTGAAAGCGGACTTTTCGGCGACGTGCGCAGCAACGGCTACCGCTTTCACGAGGGTATAGACATCAAACCCGTGCGCCGTTCAAAAAAGAACGAGCCCCTTGACGAAATTTACGCCGCGATGTCTGGGGTTGTGCGCGTTGTAAACACGACTGCCGGTTACAGCGGTTACGGCAGGTATATTGTGATTGTGCACGACGATCTCGACGTGCCCGTCTACACCCTTTACGCGCATTTGGGGAGTATCGAAAAGGACATAGTCCCAGGTACGCGCGTTGAGGCGGGCCGCAAGCTTGGTATAATGGGGCGCAGCGCCTCATACGCTATACAGACGCAGCAGGCGCATTTGCATTTTGAGATAGGCTTGCGTTTGAGCGACAGTTTCGACGCTTGGTATAAGTCAAAAAAATTCGGCTCGCCTAATTATTTCGGCAACTATAACGGCATGAATCTTGTGGGCTTTGACGCGCTTGGCGTTTACACCGCCGCAAAAGAGGGCAAGCTTAAGAATTTTAAAAGTTACATACAAAGCCTGCCGACTGCCTATGTGGTAAGAGTCTACACGCGCAAGACGCCCGATTTGGCGCGCTTTTACCCCGCACTTGTGGATAACGAGGGCGAAAACGTGGGGTGGGACATACATTTTACATGGTTCGGCCTGCCGCAGAAGCTTGAGCGCATAAAAGACCCCAGAAGCGGCGCGCGCGAGGGCGAAGTAGAAGTTGTAATGCACAATCCCGACGAGATGAAGCGCAAATGCCGATGCCTTGTGGTGGTTGACTCAAAAGGAAATGTCGTTATAACCGACGACATGAAAGACCAGCTTAAGCTCATATTTTAACGGGCTCAGCCCAAAAAAGACAAAAAATGTTTTGGCGCAAAAAGGTTTTGAGGGTTAAGAAGGAATTGAACAACTTCAATCCCGAAAAACCGCTTGACCGCGCAAAAGGCATGAAGCAAACGCAGTTTACAAAGGGCGACATCCCCGGCGAAACTGCGCGGTCCGTGCGCAAGCTCATAATGCTCGCGGTCTTTTTGGCGCTATTTTGGTTTGTCCGCGAGTGTTACTATTCTTGGGACATTTTTTCATGAAAATGCTTTGATTTTTGGTTGCTTTTTGGGGGAATTCAGTAAATTTTATAACGCAAAAGGAATTGTGCGCGTCTAAACGGATTGTGCATATACTTATTTTTTCAAATTTCTTTAACCAAAAATTATGAACACCATAGTAAACGTAAAAGGCAGAGAAATCATAGACTCAAGAGGCAATCCGACTGTCGAAGTCGACATCGAATTGGCTTGCGGCGCGATAGGCAGGGCGGCAGTTCCCTCCGGCGCTTCCACCGGCGAAAACGAAGCCCTCGAACTCAGGGACGGCGCTTTGAAGGCCAAGGACGCCCCCAAAGGCGTTGACGTCAAGCGCAGATACGGCGGCAAGGGCGTTCTCAAAGCGGTTGAAAACGTAAACGTAAAAATCGCGAAGGAAATCATCGGTTTGGACGCGTCCGACCAGGTTACCGTCGACAAAACCATGCTTGCCCTAGACGGCACCAAGACCAAGTCGAACCTCGGCGCAAATGCCATGCTCGGCGTTTCGCTCGCAGTTGCAAAGGCCGCCGCGCAGGCTTACAATATGCCCCTTTATAAATATATCGGCGGCACCAACGCAAAGATTTTGCCCGTTCCGATGATGAACATTCTCAACGGCGGCGCGCATTCTGACGCCCCTGTCGACATTCAGGAATTCATGATAGTTCCCAATGGCGCAAAGACCTTCAAGCAGGCTCTCCAGATGGGCGCCGAAGTGTTCCATGAGCTCAAAAAAGTTTTGAAGGCTTCCAAGCTTTCAACCGCAGTAGGCGACGAAGGCGGTTTTGCTCCTATTCTCGCCAGCAATGAAGCTGCGCTCGAAGTTATCGCCAAGGCGGTTAAGGGTGCGGGCTACAAGCTCGGCAAGGATATTTCAATCGCTCTCGACGTTGCTTCAAGCGAATTCTACGACGTCGCAACCAAAACTTACACCTTCAAGAAGTCCGACAATTCAAAGCATGACGCCGCGTCAATGGTTGAATTCTACAAGGCTCTTCAGGCCAAGTTCCCGATTATATCGATTGAAGACGGCTGCTCTGAAAACGACTGGGACGGCTGGAAGCTTCTTACGGACGCTCTCGGCTCAACCACGCAGCTCGTGGGTGACGACCTCTTTGTAACCAATACCGAGTTCCTCGCAAAGGGCATCAAGAAGAAGGTCGCAAACTCAATACTCGTCAAGGTAAACCAAATCGGCACGCTGACCGAAACTTTGGACGCCGTTGAAATGGCTACGCGCGCGGGTTACACTTCCGTGATATCGCACCGCTCCGGCGAAACCGAAGACGCCACAATCGCAGACATCGCCGTTGCTACGAACGCAGGTCAGATTAAGACGGGCTCGCTCAGCCGCACAGACCGTATCGCGAAGTACAACCAGTTGCTCAGGATTGAAGAAGAACTCGGCGAAAACGCCATCTTCGGCATTCCCCAACTCTAATTGAGTTTGGCTTTATAAAGCATTTTAAGCGGCGCCGCAAAGCGCCGCTTTTTTTTGCGCCTGTATAGTTCTTGGCGTGCGGCAGTTGGCAGGGCTTGCCTCTTAACCTTAAAGTAATATTTGAGCGCTTTACAATTAAAACCGCCCGTCTGCAAATTTGAAGGTTTAATGAAAATCTTGGCAATGTGCGCACATAGTGCGTGTTAAAAATCCGAGTATAGCTTGCAATCGGTGCTGTTGCGCACAAAAAAGCCCGCGGTTTTATCCGCGGGCCTTTGTTCATAAACCAAATTACTTTGGCAGTAAATTATTAATACTGGCTGCTGCGGCCGCTCGTGCTGGGCATGCCAGGCATGCCGCCTTCCCAAGATGCGGGTTTTGCCCACGGCAACTGACCTGAATCACTCTGCCTCGTGGGTTTCTTACCTTCCGTATCGGATTCAGTCGAAGAGCAAGCGGACATAAAAAACGCAAGCAACGCCAGAACAGAAACTAAAAAGTATTTGGACATACAGTATTTTGATTTAAATGCTTACATTGCCGCAGGTGCGGCAACTTCGGCGGCGGGTGCTGCCGCAGGCGCGGGTGTGCCCTCGGGTGCTGCCGCAGGTGCGGGTGCCGCCGCTACGGGAGCCGGTGCGAGCTCTAACAAGTCGCCGACTTCGATGGTTTCGGGAATACCGTATTTCATATCGACAAGACAGATTGAGAAATCTTCGCTGACTTCGTCAATCGTAACTTCGGCGATATTCTGGGCGGCCTCTGTCGAAATCTGGCGCTTGAGCAAAAGCTTCTGGCCGACTTCGAGCTTGTCCTTAGAGCCCTTGTTGATTGCAATGAGATTGTTTTTCTTAAGATCCACCTTAAGCACGGCGGCGATTTCACCGCTGGGCACATAGGGGGTCTTGATGACCTTGCGCTTTATCTGTTTGCCTGTGGCGGCGTCAGTTTCGACTACTTCAACGATTTCAGAGCTTTCGTAAGTCTTGATTTTTGCAAGCGCTGCGGCAAGTTCGCCCTCTTTGGCGGCAAGTGTTGATTCAAGCGAGGCCAGCTTTGACTTAAGTTCTGTGGCTTCGTTGTTCTGGGAAATCATGTTCTTGGTGCTGACGATTTCTTGCTTGAGGCCTTCGATAAGGGTTGTCTGTTCGACAACCTTTTTCTTGCTTGTTTCAAGAGCGGTGTTCGTGGTGCGCAGTTCGGTATTCTTCTTTTGAAGTTCGCTGTTGAGCTGTATGCCCTTGCTGCGTTCGGTATCAAGGTCTCCGTTGACTTCGCGGAGCTTTATTTCAAGATTGTCCGACTTGGCTTTTTCTTTGTTAAAATCGTCTTGGAAAGTCTTCTTTTCCTTCAAAATGCCAGGGATGGTTTGCGACTTTGCGACGATGTCCGCGCCTGTGAGGCCGTCCATGTAAGAGAGGGATTTTTTAATGGTCCCGTTCTTGTCCAGCCATGCAAAAACGCAGAATGCCGCCGCAAGAACTGCCACTACTTTTAAAACTATCGAGAGGTATTTCATTTTGTTATTTTTCTTTTTTAAACTTTGCGGCAAAGCCTTCGCCAGAGACGACAACAACACCTCTGCAAGGATTAGCCACCAAATGATTCAATAGTTTAAATATGATTTCTTTATTGTTTTCAAGCTTAATTTCTGCCGCAATTTCATCGATTGAGAGCGCCTTTGAAGCCGTCGAGAGCGCCTCCAAAATTTTGCGTTCGACATTGAGAATGTCTCCTGCGGCTTTCTTGCCGGCTTCAACTCCGGGCTGGTGGTAGGCGTTAATGTTTACATAAGAGGCATAAAAACCTGTAGCTCTGTCAAATAGGGCAATTAAAGCGCCTACGGTACACGCCGAAGCGTCGGCCACGGTAATCGTTATATTGTCTCTGGATTTTGCCGAAAGCGCCTCGCGGGTGCCCAGCAAAAAGCCCTGCAAATAGTCTCCGCTGGTGATGGAGGGTTCAACCTCTATCGACGCGCCTTTTCTGTCCTTCAAAACTTCAATGAAAGTGATGAAAAAATTGTTCACGCCGTCTCTGAGCTGCTGGACGTATGCGTGCTGGTCTGTGGAGCCCTTGTTGCCGTATACCGATATGCCCTGTTCTACGACTTTGCCGTCAAGATCGTGCTCTTTGCCCAAAGATTCCATTATGAGCTGCTGCAAATATCTTGAAAGAAGCAAGAGCCTGTCTTTATAAGGCAGAACAACCATGTCTTTTTGCCCCTTGCCGCCCGTGCAGTAATACCACATTGCCGAAAGCAGCAGCGCGGGGTTCTTAAGCAGGTCTTGCGCCCTCGTGGCTTCATCCATGAGGCGCGCACCTTCCAAAAGCTCGTCAATATTTATACCCTGAAGGGCGGCGGGCAAAAGACCCACTGCGGCAAACTCGCTGGTTCTGCCGCCCACCCAGTCCCACATGGGGAAAAATTCCAAAAAGCCTTTTTGTTTTGCGTAGGCGTCAAGCTTGCTGCCTTCGCCGGTGGTTACGACTGCGTGCTTTGCAAAGTCAAGCCCGGCCTTTTCCCAAGCGGTTATGGCTTCAAGCATTGCGTTGCGCGGCTCGGGCGTGCCGCCCGACTTTGAAGTTACCAGCGCAAGAGTGTTGCCTAGCTTGCCCTGAAGTTTTTCAAAAACGAGGTCAAAGCCGTCCGGATCCGTATTGTCCAAAAAGTAAACCTTCATTTTGTCGGAGGAGGGGCTTGAGAGGGCTTCGCTCACAAACTGTGGGCCCAGCGCGCTGCCGCCTATGCCTATGCAGAGGATGTTTTCAAACTTTCCGTTTGCGCCCTTGAGCGCGCCGCTGTGTATCTTTGCGGAGAATTCCTTGATTTTTGCTATTGTGGAATCAATTTCGTTTTTAAGCTCCGCCGTGGGGGCAAGCTTTGAATTGCGCAGCCAATAGTGGCCTACCATGCGCTTTTCGTCGGGGTTTGCTATTGCGCCGCTTTCGAGCGCGGCCATGTCGGACAGGGCTTTTTTTGCCTTGCCTGCTATGGCGTTTAAGAAGCCTTCGTCAAACGAGACTCGGCTTACATCAAGAGAGAATCCCAATCGGGGTAAATTGAGAAAATATTTTTGGAATCTTTGCCAGTTCATAATTAATTGCGTCAAGAGCTAGAAACTGCGGCGTAAAAGTCAAATAAAATAAAGTTTGCGGCGCTTTCAAAAACGGCGTTTTCAGAGTGAAAAATGTTGCAAAAAGGCGCGGAGTTAAACTAGTGTCTCGGTCATATGAAAAAAATATTGGCATTTGCACTCATTCCGGCGGCCGCATTTTTGGCGGCTTGCTCAACAAATATCTCTGTAGATTCCGCCAACTACCCCGTAGCCTCTTATGACAACGTCACGGGCGTTTTTGAAGGCAAGGTTTCCAGCGACATCAAGAGCGTCTTCAACGCAACTAACATCGCGCTTCAAAAAGACCTCGGCTATTTCAGGGTAGGTCAGAGCCAGACCAATGTGGGCTGGGTAATCTACGCCAGGGCAGAGCTTGACTTTGAAATCATCGTCACTCTCACAAAGGCCAAGGGCGGCGACATCGTCATTTCTATCGAATACGGCGACGGCGACCTCATGAAGAGCCAAGAAATCTTCAACACCATCGTAAAAGAACTGCGTTCGCGCTCAAGGGCGTAAGCGCTGTATATTGAGCGCCGCACGCTCGGCGCGCACTTTACCCTCGGCGGAGAATTGAACACGCGGACGCAATCCGCGGTTTGATTGCTCCGCTTTTAAGCATATAATTGCGGCGTCAGAATTTTAAGCCCGCAAGCTTTGCGTTTAAAAATCTCATACTGCGGCGTATACTTGCAAAATGACGCCGCGCGGGCTTTTTAAGTGCATTATATAAAACACAACACGCGCATGGATATTATTCATTGGATGCCTTTTTACGCCGAAATAAAATTGGGCGGCATGATGGCTTGCGCGCTTTGCGCAGCGCTTGCGGGGTCTGGCGCGATATATATTGCGGCTTTTGCGATGTCGGCGGGCGTGCGCTTTGAAAAGGCAGTTACATTTTCTCTGTTTGCGGCGATAGTAATATGGGTATTGCCGTGGTTTGCCGTAAGGCCGCCGCTGTCGCTTACCGACGTGCAAAATACATTTGCGGTTTTGGCGGCTATATTCCTATGCATGCCAATTTTAAAACTTTACACGGGCTGCGGTTTTTTACGCGCGGCGATTTTATGGCTCGCCTTTGCAGCGGCGCAGGCGGCCGTTTATTATGCCGCTAAAAAATACGTATTCTCATGAGCTTTGACACAGTATCCTTCATATCCGACCTCATTAAGTTTGAGAGCGTTTCCGCGGAATCTTCGCGGGCGCAAAGCGTAAAAGACTGCGCGGAGTTTTTGCGCGGCAAATTGCAGGGCTTCGGTTTTGACGCCAAAGTCATCAAGACCAAACTGCACCCCATAGTTTTTGCCAAGCGCGCTTCAAAGGTTAAGCCAAAGGTGCGCATACTATGCTACGGACATTACGACGTGCAGCCTGTCGAGCCTCTCGACCTCTGGAATACGCCGCCTTTTGAGCCTGTCGTTAAAGGCGGAAGGCTGTGGGGCAGGGGTTCCGCCGATAACAAGGGACCATTTACCTGCATACTCGCGGGGCTTTTGAATTTTTTGGACAAGCATCCCGACGCCCCGTTTGACCTTGCGCTTTTGATAGAGGGCGAAGAGGAAATTTCAAGCGTCAGCATGGCGGATTTTTTGAAAGAGCATAAAGAGGATCTTTCTTCTTATGACGTCATTGTGTTAAGCGACACTTCAAGCCCCTCCGTCAACCAGATGGTAATAACTACGGGCTTGCGCGGCATTGTAACTTTTGACGCCCTCTTTAAGGGGCCCAATACCGATTTGCATTCGGGGATATTCGGCGGGGCCGTATATAACCCGATACAGGCCATGGCGGAAGTTTGCGCAAGCCTGCACGGTGCAGACGGCCTTGTAAACATTGACGGTTTTTACGAAGGCGTAATGACCGTGCAGGATTGGGAGCGCGGGCAAATAGAAAAAAATCCCTTTAACGACGCAAAGCTTAAAGAATATCTTGGCGTCGACAAACTTTACGCGCAGCGCGGCGTAACGCCGTCGGAGGCTGTGCGTCTCATGCCTACGCTTGAATTTACGGGCATAGGCGGCGGGTATCAGGGCGAAGAAAGCAAGTCTGTGATACCGTCTGAATGCTTTGTGAAAATTTCATGCAGGCTCGTACCCAATCAAGACGCCGCGCGCATTGTCGAAATCGTCAAAGGCGCAATCAAGGCGCGTTGCCCCGCGGGGGTTAAAGTGTCTTTCGGCAAGCACTGCGGTTTGAGCAACGCCTACGCGGTGCTGCCGCCTCATAAGCTGGGGCTTTCTGAAACAGAGCTTAAGGCGCGCGGCAGAAAGGCCGAAGTATTAAACAGAGCCTTTGTCTCCATGGAAGGTGCCGTAAAACGCAACTTTGGGGCGGAGCCTCTTTATCTGCGCGAAGGCGGCAGCATACCGCTTATACGCATGATGAATGACCTTACGGGGCTTGACTGCATAATGCTCGGGCTCTTTACGCCGCAAGACAACCTGCACGCGCCCAATGAGTCTATTTCTATTGAAATGCTTGATAAGGCCGTTGCCTGCTACGAAGACTTTTTCTCTAAAATTTCATCCTGATGCTTACCTGCACTAAAAAATACGCCGACATACCTTTTGCCCACCGCCAGCATATGCACGACGGGCATTGCTCTTACGTGCACGGCCACAATTGGGACATACTCATAACCTTTGCTTGCAGCCGCACTGATGAAAACAATTTCGTGGTGGATTTCGGCAAGCTTACGTTTATCAAAGACTGGATAAACGAGAATCTCGACCATGCCTGCGTGTTCTCAAGCAAAGACCCGCTCTCAAAAAAAATAACCGAAAGCGCGCCGGAGGCCTGGAAGGTTTACTATGTTGATTCATGCTCTTGCGAAGGCTTGGCGGAACACCTTTACAAAATTTTTGACGGCCTTGTAAAAGAGCGAACCCAAGGGCGCGTCTGGATAGATTCCGTCGAAGTTTCTGAAGACAAAAAAAATCGCGCCAAATTCACCCCTGACGCAAAATGAAATGCTCTATCCTCTTTCAGAAGAATTTTTTTCCATACAGGGCGAGGGTGAACATCTCGGCCGTGCTGCCTATTTCATAAGGCTTTCGGGCTGCGGCGTGCGTTGCCCTTGGTGTGACACAAAAAACTCTTGGGACGTCTCGAAGGCCGCTTACTCCGCCGATGAAAACCGCTTGGCGACTTCCGCAATAGAAAGCGGCGCGAAAATTGCCGTAATTACGGGCGGAGAACCCTGCCAACATAATTTGACGCCGCTTTTGCGCACCTTAAAAGAGGGCGGTATGCGCGTCCATCTGGAAACTTCGGGCGTCTTTGACATTGCCGAAGACGACGGCGCTTTTTTTGATTGGGTCGCCCTTAGCCCCAAGCTTTTTTGCACCCCTAAAAAGTTGAGCTTTGAACGCGCCGATGAAATCAAAATCATAATTTCGGATCCGCGTGAGCTTGCAGAATATGCCCGCGTCTTTCCGTTCGCCAAACGCGCCACCTCAATTTGGGTTCATCCCGAGTGGTCCCGCAGCACCGACAAAGCCCTGCTGGATTCCATCTGCGCTTTCGTCAAAGATTCCCGCGACATCCGCGTGCGTGCTGGGTGGCAGTTGCATAAAAATTATTTCATACGCTGATTAACTTCGCGCTTGCGGCGCAGAGTTTCGTCGCTTCAAAATAATTTCGACCCTTATGTGCATAAGCACACTTCGGCCCTCAATTTTTTTTGCTCCTGCCCCTGCATCCGCAATCGCTCGTTAATCTTTGGCGAACGGTATTGGCGCACAAGTTCGTTACTGCAAAAAGCCTGCACCGGTCACGTACGTTTAGTACGCTCTTGCCGCAGGCTTTTTTTGTTCCTGCTTATGCATTCAATCCCATTGCGCCAAAGCTTCTGAATTCTAAAGCTTTAGCGAAATACCACAAAGGGGAGAATCTCCGTGTATTGCGCGTAAGCCCAAGCAAGGCGCCGGTTAACTCATGGGGCGCGACGTTACTGAATTAGCTTTATTTAACCGGTGTGGTTGGCTTGATGCTCCGTCAAAAAATGAATGTAGACTCTTACGTACTCAAGTGCCAAAGCAAATGGAGTATCAAGGCAAAATCTTTTGTTAAATAAGGCGTTTGCCTATTTTTAACGCCTCATCATGCGCCACAGCATCCTGCCAGCCTGATTTTGTCACTTTGCGCAGGTCAAACTTTTCGGTATACGGCTTGATGTCAATAAGCGGCGTGCCGTCCAGCACATCAATGCCGCGCACATACACAAAATTGCCTTCAACCTTAATAAGCTCTACCGTGCTTATGCCGATTTTATTTGGCCTGAAGGGTGCGCGCGTCGAGAATATGCCGCGCTCAACCTTGTCTAAAAAAGGGATTACATGCAGCTTGGTTTTGTCCGTCTTATGGAATTCATAAAGCAGATATATGTGCGAGAAACCGTCCAAGTCTTTAAGGCCGTCGGCGTATTCGGGGAAGATTTCTATTTTGCCCTCAAACTCTTCTGCGTAGACGGGTTGTATGGGCGTTTTATCGGGGTTTGTGTGCGGCGTATGTATTATGCCAAGCGGCTTAAAAATTATGTTTTTCATGGCGTGTAAGATTTATTGATGGCGCGGCGCGCTAAAAAAAGCTATCGCCCAAATTATGCGCAGTGTAAGACTCGGTAAAGCAAAAAGGCCGCATAAAACGCGCACTCTTTCAATAATGTCTGAAGCCGCCCCAGTCAGGGTCTGAAACCTTTTAAAAAGTCTGTCATGCGTATTGCGGCGTCAAGCAGATTGTCGCAAACCTCAATGCGCGCAGAGTCTATAAATCTCAATTCTTCTTCGGCGAAAGCTTCCCCCGTTTTTAGAGCGTAAGCGCGTATGCCCGCGTTTGCGCCCGCCTGCCAATCCAAGATTCTGTCTCCCGCCATGAAGCAATGCTCGGGCTGCAAATCAAAGCGCTTTATTGAATCAAAAATAAACTGCGGATTGGGTTTGCGCAGGCCGCCGCGCCCCGCCTTGTCGTCGTCCGAAGTTGTTGTTGAAATACAAGAGGCCGCAAAGGCGTCTTGCGGCAAATCCAAAAGCTCAAGCATGCGGGTGTTGCATTTACCGACATCTTCAAGTGTGAAGTATCCGCGCCCGACGCCGCTTTGGTTTGTGAATAAAAACAGCTTGAAGCCTTCTTTTAACAGCAGGTGCACAGCCTCATAAGCGCCGGGGATAAGCTCAACCTTTTCTGGTTCAAACAGGTGATACTTGTCAAAAATAATCGTTCCGTCGCGGTCTAAAAACGCCGCGCGGCCTTTATTTGCATCAATCTGTGCCTTAGGTTCCATTATTTGACGCCATATAAGAGGCATAAAAAACCGCAGTCAAGCAAGCATCAGAGAAATATGCGTTAAACTCCCGCATAACGCTTTGGCCTTTACTATTTAAAATAATTATCTATATTTAAAAATATAAAGCTTTTGGGTATTGCGTCATATATGCCATTACAATACATAAGATACGCCCTTGATACGCTTAAGAGCTGGAGGCTGAAATTAATTTTGCAATGGCAAATATTCCCGACCCGCACCGTTAAACTCGTTGCTGGTGGATCCGTAATGCTTAGGCGCATACATCTCAGAGCTTTGAAACTGTCTACAAAAGAAAGCGCATTAATATGAACATACCCGAAAATCTTGATGCTGATTTAAAAAAAATGGGGATTAACCCAAGCCCCCAAAAATATTCTGCGGAGTTACCACCAAAACCCCTCGGCCTTAAATGGAATGATCAGTCCCCGTCATTCCTGAAAGACAATGGGCATAACCCGTTAAAATACGCAAAATCCGCACCAATAAAAAAGGAAGCCGACATAAAAAATCCTGATTCAGATCTTGAGAACCTTGGGCTTAACCCAACCCCCGCAAAGTACGCGCAGCATTACCCTAATAAATCCCCCTTAATTTGCATTATCCTGAATATTTTTGCGATTTTAGAAATGCTCGGTGGCGTTTTTATGTGCATATATTTAAGCATAGAAAAATTGAAGGCTTGGGGGATATCCGCGCTTGTTTCAAGCCTACTTGGAGCGGCGCTTTTGATGGCGATCTCGCAATTGTGCAAGTCAGCCTCGCGCATTGAAGTGTCAAACGCAGAGATTTTAAAATCATTAAAGCAAAAGTAGCCAATGGCTTCAGGTTCCCCACCTCAATTTTTCCTATCGTTGCCCAAAGTGTAAGTGGGAAGTAGAGGCCATACACCTCATAAACATAGACGGCAAAAGCGCGGTAGATTATGTATTAAGTTATATGTATCAGAACGGGTTTGGCGTTGAAAAAGATGAAAATAAAGCGGCGGAATTGCGCGATGCCGCCCTAAAAAAATATGAACACATCATTGGCATGCAGCGGATTCCATTTAGAATGCTTTTTAGCGGCGGATATTATGCGCCCGGCACTTTCGGCGCACAAATATTCCCTTTGGTCAAAGATGAAGAAATGCGTTTAACGCAGGCAAGAATCGTGCAAGGTGCGGATAAGTAATTTCATTACTTGGAAATATTAACATAATAATACCATACGCTTTTATAGGGGGGTATTATTCTGCGAGTTATCTTTTTAAATTTCCGCATAACGCTTTGGCCTTTACTATTTAAAATAATTTTATATATTTAAAGGCATAAAGCTTTTGGATATATTTAATATTTTTAAAAGACAGGAGAACCTCATGAAGCATCTGTCGCTGTTTGCAGTATTTTTTTTAGTCTCTCTTTGCGTTTTTTGCGCGGAAGATAATGCGTCGAAAGAGCTCTACGATGCAGAGCGTGCGTCCATAATTAAGAAAATTGTCGGCGGCGATTATGATGGGCGCCTTGATTTGGCGCTTTTGAATTATAAACAAAATAAGAGCTTGCGTGATTTTCAGGTACTTTTGCTAGAACAAGACGCGCGTGCCGTCTCCCAATTTGAGAAGGTTTTAAAAGGGCTTGAAAACGCCGCCGCGCTCGGAGATTCAAAATCTATTGAATCTCTTTGTGATTTTTACAGTTTTACAAAGCCCGACAAAGAAAAATTCAGTAAGTATTTTGAAATGTTGCTTACTGCCGATGCGTTTGCCGCCGTCAAAATGCGGCATTATCCATTTTACGCTTTAGATTCAAAAACCGCTGATGAAATCTTAAGAAAAGAAATTGCTGCCGGCAATATTTCCGCTTTTTTGCAATATAAGGAGAGGCACGAATTCGCGTCAGGCAAAGATCTTGGGCAAGAAAGTAATCAGGCTGAAGCTTTGCGGGCTTTTTTAAAAGAGCATCCGTCTCAAGAACCAAATCTAAAGGTTGCGGGAGAATTTTTTAAGTTCTATTTTCAAAACGGAGATACGGCATCTCTTGCTGATGCTGTGCGTGTTTTAAGGCTGATTGCCGATTCCGATAGAGAGCAATCCCAAAAAAAATCCGCAGCTGCCGCTCTTTGTGTCTTGGCCGAAAACAAACTTTTGCCGGATGTCGACGCTAAGCCATATTTTGCCATAATTTCGGCAAACGGAGAAAAAGAAAAGAATATGCTGATGTTGCTCTCTTTTAATTACGAGCTTCGTTCGGCTCCTTTTGCGGATAACGAATATTTTGAAAAGCTTGCAGAGAAATCCATAGAATTGGGCAATTATGATTTTGCAGACTCTCTCGCCAATTATTATTTAAACGGCAGTCAATATATAACATTTACCTCCGTAAGGCCTACACAACAATCAAATCTGACAGATAAGAATGAGATTTCTAAACTTTACAAACTGTCTTTTGAAAGTGGAAATTTTGATGAGGCACTACAGATCTATTATTTTTATATGCAAATATCAGATTTTAAGAATGCCGCAAAATGGCTCTTAATTTCTTCTAAGTGCGATAGGGATATTTTTAAAACCTATGCCATTCTTTACGTAAACTACATGGGCGGCAGAAACGGTTTTGAAAAGAATGAGATGGCGGCGGCGCAATACCTTAAGTTGGGTGTGGGTTTTTCAAAAGCGCAAATATATATGGATATTATAGATACCTACCTGGGAATGCGTTTTTTAAATCACGTTTCTGCGGCGGAGAAATCCGCAATTTGCGATATGTCGTTTTTCCTTTTCACCCAGCCTGTCGCAGGCAACACCTGTAAAGCTTATCAGATGGACAATTTTAAAAGCAGCAAGATTTGGTCTCTGAGCAGATATTTTGATAAAACAGGACGGGAATCCTTAATTAAGGCGGCTTCAAAATATCCTGAATATTCATACAACATCGCTTTGCTTTTGCTGAAAGACGGTGATTATGCAAACGCTTTTTCCCGCTTTGAAAACGCTGGCGTTAACGGGGATGCGCGCGGATTTTTGGCGCTTGCGGCTTGCAATGCTCTCGGCGTGGGATGCGCGCAGGACAAAGCTAAGTTCAAAGAATATGCCGAGAAGGCCGTCGCTGTCTTAAAGACTTCTACGGACAAAAGAAATTTGCATAACGCATTTTGGGGTGTGCGGTCAGATCTCAATAGGTGCGATGACAAATTCCGCAAAAACTATATTGAATACTCTCGTATCATAAATGATATTATTTTTATTTCGGCGCTTGAAGGGGTAGAAGGCGCAGCCGAATTTTACCTTGAGAGCATCGTGGATATGGGGCCTATGGCGGATGTTTCAAGCGGGAATGCTCTTATCGAGAAATTCGGCAAAAATGCTTTCACGCCTTCGATACTTCTTAAATTTTATTTGCTTAAAAAATACGATGCCGCAGATGCCCCCGCCGTACTTGAACTTGCGGAGATATATTTCAAAAGCGAAAAAGGGACAAATGATATTTTGGTTTTTACTTACCCATTTATCTATTTAAACGGTGTGGGGGTTAACGCAGATGCTCAAAGGGCTTTCAAACTGGTGCAAGAATTGGCGTCTGAAGATGCAGCTTGTGTGCCAGATAGAAATTTTTCTTATACTGTCATTGGAGACTCCATCAACAAAGACGGTAAGGCAGCGGCAAATTATGTATTGAGTTATATGTATCAGAACGGGTTTGGCGTTGAAAAAGATGAAAATAAAGCGGCGGAATTGCGCGATGCCGCCCTAAAAAAATATGAACACATCATTGGCATACAGCGGATTCCATTTAGAATGCTTTTTAGCGGCGGATATTATGCGCCCGGCACTTTCGGCGCACAAATATTCCCTTTGGTCAAAGATGAAGAAATGCGTTTAACGCAGGCTAGAATCGTGCAAGGTGCGGATAAGTAATTTCATTACTTGGAAATATTAACATAATAATACCATACGCTTTTATAAGGGGGGGGTATTTTGCGAATTATCTTCTTAAACTTACGTAAAGAGGTTTTGGGGGAATCAAAAAACAACCCCGAGAAGGTGCCTTAAAAAATGCTGCGTATAAGCAATTATCCTTGCGGGGCTTAAGCCCTTATGCTTATTTAAAGCGCAAATATGTCTAAGAATATTCTGATACTCGGCGCAAACGGTTTCATAGGCTCTTCATTGTCTTGGGCCATACTCACAAAGACGGACTGGAAAGTCTCGGCGTTTGACATTTCGGACAGCAAGCTTACGCATTGCCTCGGCCGCGAAAGGTTTTCATTCACAAAGGGTGACGTGCTTAAAGACGGCGCTTGGATTGAAGACCAAGTTAAGCTTGCAGACGTTGTGCTGCCGCTTGTGGCAATAGCAACGCCCGCTCTTTACGTAAAAGACCCTTTGCGCGTATACAAGCTTGACTATGAATCAAACGTGGAAGTCATAAAGCTTTGCGTTAAGCATAAAAAGCGCATAGTATTCCCGTCCACTTCTGAAGTTTACGGAATGTGCCAAGATAAAAATTTTGACGAATACTCATCAAATCTGGTGCTTGGCCCCATCCCCAAAGAACGTTGGATATATTCATGCATTAAACAGCTTTTGGACAGGCTTATTTGGGCTTACGGCGCGCATGAAGGTTTGGACTTTACGCTCATACGCCCCTTTAACTTTATAGGCCCCAAGCTTGACGACGTTAAAAACCCCAAAGAGGGGGCGTCGCGCGTGCTGACCCAATTCATCCACAATATAATAAACGGCAAGCCCATCAAGTTGGTTGACGGCGGGGCGGCGCGCCGAAGCTTTACCTTCATAGACGACGCTATGGATTGCATTTTGCGCGTCATTGAAAACAAGGGCGGCTGCGCAAGCGGCAAGATATTCAACATAGGCAACCCTTACATGAATTTCTCCATAAAAGAGCTTGCCGACATGCTTATTGAGCTTATCGGCACCTACAAGGGTTATGAAGACGTCGCCAAAAACGTGAAGATTGAAAACGTCAGCGCGCTTGAATATTACGGCCCCAATTATCAGGACGCGCCCTACCGCGTGCCTTCCGTGAAAGAGGCGGAAGAAATCTTGGGCTGGAAGCCCACGACAGATTTGAAAACCGCTCTAAAATTTACGCTGGACTACCATTTGCTCGGCATTGATTACGAGCTTGAGCGCGCCAAGTAAAAACATTCTGAGGCAATAGTGAACATACCATTCAATAAAAATTTTTTTGCCGGCAAAGAGCTTGAATATATAAAAAGCGCGGTAGATAAAAATCATCTGCACGGCGACGGCGAGTTTTCTGAAAAATGCCACGCTTTTTTGAAGGAGCTTGTAAAAACAAAGCTGGCGCTTCTCACGTCTTCATGCACTTCCGCGCTTGAGCTTGCGGCGCTGCTTGCCGACATAAAGCACGGGGATGAAGTCATCTTGCCTTCATACACATTTGTGTCAACCGCAAGCGCCTTTGCGCTGCGCGGCGCAAAGCTTGTCTGGTGCGACGTTCGCGAAGACACGCTCAATATAGATGAAACAAAAATCGAAGCGCTGATAACGCCGCGCACAAAAGTTGTGGCGCCCATGCATTATGCGGGCGTGATCTGCGACATGGCCGCGATTTCAAAAACCGCCGAGGCGCGCAATCTGCTTGTGATTGAAGACGCCGCGCAGGGCTTTATGTCTTATCAAGACGGCGTTCATGCTGGCACTTTCGGCGATATGGCTGCGCTGAGTTTTCACGGCACAAAAAACGTTGTAAGCGGAGAGGGCGGGGCGCTTTTGGTAAACAACGCCGCCTTTGAAGAGCGCGCCTACATCCTGCGCGAAAAAGGCACCAACCGCCGCCAATTCATGAACGGGCAGGTCGACAAATATACTTGGGTTGATTTGGGCGGCAGCTTTTTGCCTTCTGAAATCACCGCGGCATTTTTGCTTGCCCAGCTTGAAAAGGCTTATGAAATTACGGCGCGCCGCATAGAGATTTGGAAGACATATTTTCAAGCCCTAAAGCCGCTTGAAGAGGCCGGCAAAATAAAGCTTAACAAAGTGCCCGCAGGCAACCGCAACAACGCGCACATATTTTTCTTTTTAATGCCGGATGCGGCGGGCGCATCTGCCATGATAAAGCATCTTAAGACGGCGGGCATAGGCGCTTGCGCGCATTATGTGCCCTTGCATATTTCGCCGATGGGGCAAAAGCTCGCAGGCGGTGTTGCCGCGTCTTTGCCCGTAACCGAAAGTGCCGCAACGCGCCTTGTGCGCCTGCCGCTTTACCCCAATTTGACCCAGCAAGAAATCGAATACGTGATAAACAAAGTCAAAGAATTTTAACATGTCATCAAGATACGCCGTGATAATGGCGGGCGGCACGGGCGAACGCTTTTGGCCGCTCAGCCGCAAGCTTAAACCAAAACATCTGCACCCGATTGTCGGCGATGTATCAATGCTTGAGCAAACTTTCATGCGCTTAAGCGGCTGCATTCCGCAAGAGAATATTTTTATTCTCACAAGCGCGCAGCAGCGCCCCGCCATGCTTGAAGTTTGCCCGTTTTTAAAGCCGTCGCAGGTAGTTGCGGAGCCTTGCCCGCGCGACACTTGCGCGGCGGTTGCGCTTGCAACAAAGCTCGTAAAGCGTTTTGACAAAGACGCTGTGTTCGGGGTTTTCCCGGCAGACCAGTTTATAGACGGCGATGAGGCTTTCGCAAAAAATCTTGAATGCGCCTTTGATCTTGCTTGCCGCAAAGACGGACTTTTTACGATAGGCATAAAGCCCACTTATCCCGCCACGGGCTACGGATATATAGAGCTTGCCGAAAGTTTTGACGATGCAGCCGTAAAATACTACAAGGCCGCGCGCTTTGTAGAAAAACCCAATTTGGCGCGCGCCAAAGAATATCTTGAAAAAGGCGGTTTCTTATGGAACGCGGGGATGTTTGTTTGGACGGTAAAGTCAATAGAAAGCGCGCTTTACGCGCACGCGGCCGACGTTTACAAGCCCTTTGAAGTGTTGGAGGGCGCTGGTCACGCGTTCTTTGAAAAACTTGACGCGTTTTTCCCCGACCTTAAAAAAATCAGCATAGACTTTGCAGTGATGGAGCGCGCTTCAAACGTCTATTGCGTGCCCTCGCTTTTTGAGTGGGACGACGTTGGGTCTTGGTCGGCGCTGGAGCGTCACGGCAATGCCGACGCTGCGGGCAACCTTGCTGCGGGCTTGGCCGAATTTGTCGACGCTTGCGCAAACACGGTTTATGATAAAACCGGCAGGTTCACCGCCGTAATAGGCCTAAACAACATAGTGGTTGCGCACACCGCAGACGCTACGCTTGTTTGCGCAAAAGACAGGCTCGAAGACATCAAGCAGCTTGTGAAAAAATTGCCCGAGGCCTATAAGTAGGCGCGCGCGGCGGCAAGGCAGACAAAACAAAAAACGCCGAAATCTTCGGCGTTTTTTTGCGTTTGATTTTTGCGGAAATTTTGCGGCGTTATATGCGCACTACAAACTTATGCCAAACTGCATGCCCAGCACAAGCGCATCGTCATACTCTCCGCCGGCGGGGTTCAGTATGAACTGCACTGCGGGTTGTATGAAGGCAAAGCGGTTAATCTGGAATTTGTAGTTTACTTCAAAGACCGTTTCATAAGAGCCGTTTTGCGGAGTGTTAAGCTCATCCGAATATGCGCCGTAGGCCACGCCGAAGCATATCACGTCGTCTTTGCGAGACTCTATCATGCCGTTTAAAAGAAAGCCGCCGTTAATGAAAAACGGCATGTAGGCGAGCGTCTCGTCGGGGTCATACTGGAGGCAGCCCCAAAGCACTATGCCGCGCAAGTCGCGATACATTTGGTCGGGCGTGCGCTGTATGTATGTGGGGGTTTCGGGGTTTGTTGCGGGGCCCAGGTTAAGCACCATGTAATCGGCCTGAAAATATGTGCTGTAATTAAAGTCCTTAAACTGCGTGGGATCGCTCTGATAGTGGACGTCCATCCAGTCGCAGGCAATGCCCGCAGACACATTGCCCGGAGACTTTCCGCTGTCGTCGTGGTTAATATCCCAACCGATTTCATAGTTGGTGTTCACACCCAACCCTTCGGTAAAACTGAAGTTTAAGCCGTGTTCGGTATCGGGCGCGTTGATTTGATATACGCCCGCCTTTAGGTAAATGCCGTCATCGCTGTAAATTTGCGCAAATGCCGCCCAAGTGCCCGTGGGGTAGGCGCTCCAACTTATCTGGTTAAATATGCCCACGGGGTTGCCGTCAAAGGCGTTATTCATATACATCCAGTAAATGGGCTTAGTTAAAAAATTGTCGCCCGCGCCAAAGCGTCCGGCTTTTGCGATTATGTTTAAATCATCCCCTATCTCGGCGTCATATTGCAAAAACAGCGAATACAGCTGCATGGTCTGGTTGCCGTAGTTTTGTTGCACGTTGAAAGTGTTGCCGATATAGTCTTTTGTCAAACTGTCGCCGAAACGCCACACCCAAGTGTTGCCGAGGCTAAAGCCTTTCAGAGAAGATTCGTCAAAGAGTTCTTCAAAATCTATGCCGAGCCCCAGATTTACAGAACTTGTATTTGTAGCGCCGTGCGCGCGCCCGCCAACGGGGTTTGCCGCAAAGTTGCCTACGTATGTAAAGATGGGCGTTACGCCGTTATCTTCAAGGGCGGGACGCACGCCGAAGCAGTTTGAGACGGCGCCGGGCCCCTTATACCACTGCTCAAAGCTCAAATCCCAAAGCGGTGTGTTGCGGCCTACGGCGTCGTAATATTTGTAGTTTTCGGAATCGGGGGTGTTGCTGTATCCCGAGTAATATTCCTGATTAAAAAAAGCGTCCGCTTGCCCGCCGAAAAGCGGCGAAGACAAAACGGGCAGCGTCAACAATGCAAGGCGGCGAAATTTAATCATAGTACGAGGGGTTTTGTTTTTAAATAACGCATTTGATGTTTCAAATTATCGCAATCTCCGTTTTTTTTGCAAACAAAAAGCGCGCGCAAACACAGGGTTTACGCGCGCCGATTCGGCGGTTTTTAATCCGCAATTACTGCATAACTATTGAAGAATATTTAAGGCGCATGCCGCCTATTAAACCCGATGGCAAGGGGCCGTCGCGCCACGGGAAATAGTCCGAAGCTTTTGTCTTGCTCAAATCGGGGTAGTGCACATCCATGGTGTTTGCCCAAGTGAGGCGATCTTGCTTCGGCATACCCGCTTCATAAAGGCAGCGGTTAACCCAAGTGTTGCCTACGACAATCTCTATGGTGTTATCGCCCTCTTTTAAGAAGTTTGTGACTTCGAGAGAATAGGGCGGGCGCCACATGGTGCCTACTCTTTCGCCGTTTATGCGCAATTCTGCTACTTCGCCTACCTTGTCTATCTCAAGATATATTTTTGAGTTTGCGGGCAAGTCAGCCTTTGAAAGCTTCAAACGCTTTGAATACTTTGCAAGCCCTGAATAGTGCTTGATTGCGGGGTTTGCGGATTCGGTCCAAGATTTGAGCGCGTCAAAAGTCTGCTCGCCTTCGGGTCCGCGGAACTTGGTGTCAAAAGTCACCGCAAAGGGCGCGTTGATTTCAAACGCGGGCTTTACCTTGTCCGCCTTCAATACGCTTTCTTTGCCTTCTGACACTATGGATACCGCACCTTGCGCAAAGAATTCCGCGCCGATTTTGCCGTTTGCGTCGGCAAAAAGATGCGGGGCTTGCGGCAGGCTTGAGGGCGAGACCGCAGCGCTCTTAAAGTCTGCGGCGATTTCTGTCGGATTCAAGATTGCGGGTTTAAGCGCGTAATTCCACGCTTGACCGTTAAAACTCAAACGCAGGCTGTCGGCAGGGTGCACTTTGCGGTTAGAGGATTTTTGCGCCTTTGCGACAAACTTGCCGTTAATATAGAGCGATGGCACATTATCTGCGTAGACAACCGCTATGCGCGCGTTTTCGGGCACGGCCTCGTCATAGACAAGCACGCTGTTAAAGAAACCCGCGCCGTGCTCAAACACCGCCACGGAATTTTGTCCTACGCTTACGCCCGCGCAAGCGCGGTTGTTGTCAGACATCTTTATGTGCATCTGCTCTGGATATAGCGCAAAGTTTTCATTGCTTTGCGATATTATGCCGCTTGATTTGGCGTCGCTCAATTTCCTTTCTGCGGAAGGCGATGCGCTGAAAATCATCGTGAAGTTTTCGGAAATTTTCGTGTTGTCGATTTGTTCGGACTTGGGCAAGTCGGGGTAAAGTTCTGTGCCGTTTACGCTTACCTTTGTAACTGCGTTAGCGGCGGGCTTGCCGTCAAACACCACGAAGACGCCCTCCATCTGCTTTAAATTAAGGGGCAGCACCGTGCGGCCGTCCTTTTCGACATAGGCGGGGGCTTTTTCGGTCTTGCCTGTTTCAGGATACCATATTGCTACGCCTTTGCCCGTAACGTCAAAAGACATAACGCCGTTTTTCGCATTTTTAGAGTCGGAATTCAGCACCCAGAACCATTCTGAGCCGTCGTCAAAACCTCGGCGCATATAAAGGATGTCGTCGGAAGAACCTTTGGTAAGCTCGCAAACAAAATCCTCTTTTATGCCTAAAGCTGCCACGACTTCATCGGGTGTATAAGCCACATAGAATTTGCCTTTGCCGATTTTGCGGACGGATTTTTTGCCGTCGCCGTAAAGTTCGTCCGCAAGTTTTGTCCATTCTTTATCGGCCGCTTTGCCGCCGCGCAGCGACGGGCAAAATGCCGGCTTTGCGTAAGCCGCAAGCGTTGCGCCCGCTTCAAGATATTCCTTCATCTTTTCAAGCGTCTCAAGCTTGATTGTGGTGTTGGGCGAAATTACGAGCACTCCATACTTCATCTTGCCAGGGCTTGTCAAAAGGCCGCCTTCAACCCTCAAGAAGTTGCGCACGCCGTCGCCCTCAATGATGTCGTAGTTATAATTGCCGTTTAAGCCAAATCCGGTTTGTCCGCTCGGAACTTCGTCTGAAAACAAGTAGAGTATTTTTGCTTCATATTTGCCTTTTTGCAACATGTATTGATTGCGGCCTATGTATGAAAACCAGTCTTTTGAAATAGGCCACCACACGGTTTTGCGATTTTGCGATACGCCCCAAGGATTCATTTGCCAGCCCGGGTAAGTTTCGTCGGGTTGATGGGTGTAAGAGTGGAATACCGCTATGTTTGTGCCGGCCATAAGCAGGGTATCTGCGGTGCCTTTCATAACCCAAGGGGTTTCAGCCCAGTTGCCCTTGCGGCTTGTGAGAGCTTCGCAAGTTACATACTTTTTACCGTAGAAATTAGCGGTGCTGAAAACTTCGTAAATGCGCATTTTGCGCACATTGTCTACCACACCCGCGCGGCGCGGCTCTTGCCAGACTTCCGTCATAGGGTAATCGGCCTCTCTGAAGCTGTTCATGGTGTTGCGCATATAGACGCCGCTTGCGCCTTCGGTCTCATACTTAAGGCCGTATTTATGGGTCATGCGCGCCATTGTGCCGTAGAAGTTGTCCATGATGAGCTTTGAGAATGTGCCGCGCAAATCGCGCAAAAAGTTCTCTGTGGTTTGTACGCTGACCATGCATTCGCCTGCAAAGACGGGCATCCAAGAAAAGATGTCATAACCGTTTTGAGCCTTGAAATATTCAGGGAATTTCTGCGTCCAGTTTTGGTGGCCCGCTTCCCAAGAGTCCGTTTCTATAACCGTAAATACATTCCCCGCGAGCGGACCTGCGGCCTCTATCATCTTTTTATCGTATGAGTTGAAGTGGTGCTCTACAAAGGCAGGTTCAAACTTGTCGACTTCTAAGCCTTTACCGCCCTTGGTTGCGGGGTGCACGGTTTTGCCCGTAGTTGTGAAACCCGCGCGCATGATAACCCATTCGCCCTGCGGAACTGTCCATTTCAACGTGCCGTCTTGCGCGGTCTTGCCACTTAGGTTTTGCACTTCTTCGGGTTTTAAGATGAGCTTCGGGTCGATATCGTAATCGCTCTCTTGTGCAAGGCCGCCTTTTTCTACTATGCCCGCCTTGCCGTAAAGATTGTCTATGCAAGAGCCGCTGCGCGAAGTTTCATTGGGCGCCAAAAGCTCAAACTCAGACAGCGCAAGCTCATGCTCTTTTACTACGCCGCGGTTTACGCGCTCTGAAGGGATTTTACTTTGATAGCGAACTATGCGCCAAAACTTCGCCTTGCGCGGCGCAAAATTTATTTGTGCGTCGCCCTGTTTGAATTTTACTTCGCAAACCTTTTCAAAAGTTTTGCCGTCGTCGGAGGTTTCTAAAAAAATGTTGATCGGCAGCTCGTACATCCATGCAATCTCCATGAATGCGCCTGCGGCTTCAAAAGGTTTTTCAAACTCCACAGTCACGCCGCAATATTGCGTTTTGTCTGCGGATTTTTCATAAGAGACGGGTATGAAGGCCTTGCGCGCACCGTCAAAAAGCTTTGGTAAATCTGCTTCTTTGGCATTGTTGTACGGGGTTGAAGCATACGCCTTAAAGCCCGCTTTTCCCATTGCCAATACCGAGGGGCGCTTTGCGGGCCACGCCCATACGCCTATCTCTTCGTAATATTTCTCTTTGGTTACGGGTTTTGGCAAAGAAATGGTAAGCTCTTTACCGTCGCCCTGCAAACGCGTTAGCGTCCAAGTAAGCTCTTTCATTGATTCTGCCGGAGTAATCCAAGGCCCGCCGGCTTCAGACCAGCCGTCGCAATTATGTATGCCAAGCTCCATGCCGTATTTTTTGGCGGTCTCGTTTGCGAAGGTGAACGTCTCAAACCATTCGGGAGAGTTGAAGGTTATGGGCCCTTCAATCTTGTCCGCAATGTGGAAGATACGGGCTAGGCCGTAACCTTTGTCGGCCATTTCTTTAAGGTCGTTTTCAATACCTTGTCGGCTCACGTTGCCGTTTAGCCAATGCCACCAAGTTTGCGGCTTGGCGTAACCTTGCGGAGATGCAAAGTCTGCGGCGCTCGGCTTATTCTCAGGCAAATCGGGGTTGTAGTTCGTGTATTTATAGAAGCCGTTTTCGACTCCTGCGGCGCAAATTCCCCCCAGAAAAGCGCCAACACATCCCAATGCGAGTGTTTTCATTTTCATACTATTACAGAAAATAACCTTTAGTTTTCTTTTGGAAAGCAAAAAAGCTAATAAACCTCAAAAAACCAAACAAAACCAAAAAAAATCGACGCGTATTCTAATTTGTTTGAAAATTCGGCTACGTTTATGTTAGCTTTTAAAGGTGGATAAGAAAATTTATATTATAGGACATAAAAACCCCGACGCCGATTCTATATGCTCGGCTTTAGGGTATGCAGCCTTTAAAAAAGCCATAGGGCAGGAAAACTGCGTGGCTGCGCGCTGCGGAAATTCTAACGCAAGAATAGACAGAGTCTTAGGCAAATTTAACGCCCAGCTGCCAGAATATCTCGGCGATGTGCGTTTGCGCGCCGGCAACCTAATGAAAAGCGACTTTATGAGTATGCCCTTAAACGCCTCGTGCTACTCTGTCATGGACGTGATAGACCGCCACGATTTGCGCTCTATGCCGATGCTTGACGACGACGGCAAACTTATGGGTGAGATTTCTGTTTTTGATTTGGGTGAGTTTTTCATACCGCGTCCGAGAGAACCCCGCCAAGTGCGCCAAGTGCGGGCAACTCTTAACGACGTCATTAAAACCCTAAACGCCCAAGTGCATTCGGTCTTCCGCGAGGACGAGATGGAAGATATGTTTGTGCGCATAGGCGCTATGGAAGTAAGCACTTTCGGCTCTTTCATAGAAAAAGAAAAGGTGCGTCCCGAGCAAAATTTGATAGTCGTGGGCGACCGCTTTGACATCCAGATTAAAGCCATACAGATGGGCGTGCGCGGCATAATCATAACGGGCGACTATCCCATAGACCCTTCCGTCCTTGAAATGGCGCGCTTAAAAAAGGTCAGCGTACTTTCTTGCTCTTATGATTCCGCAACAACCGCTTTGCTTGTCAGAATGGCCACCCGCGCTTATCCGCTTATGCGCACCGATACGGCCGTAGTCAAAAAAGACTATTTGCTTTCTCGCATATCGGCGCGGGGCAAAGACTTTTTCGGCAAGACAATATTTGTTTGCGATTCTCAAAACAAGCTTGAGGGCGTATTCTCAAATACCGATCTTCTAGACTTGCCCAAACCCAAGTTGATTTTGGTTGACCATAATGAAATGTCGCAAGCCGTAACGGGCGCGGAAGAAGCCGAAATTCTCGAAATCATAGACCATCACAGGGTGGGGCTTAAGCCTACCGCAAACCCAATACTCTTTATAAATCAACCCGTCGGCGCAACTTGCACAATCATAAGCCAGCTTTTTGCGCGCGCGGGCGTTACTCCTGATGCCAAGACCGCAGGCATCATCTTAAGCGGCATAATTTGCGATACCCTAAACTTAAAAAGCCCCACATCCACGTCTGAAGACGCGGTTGAAATTGCGCGGCTCGCAAAGCTTGCGGGACATAACCCCGACGCCCTTGCCGAATACCTCTTCAGCGGAGATTCCGCAATACTCACGCAGAGCGCCCAAGATTTGATAATGGCCGACTGCAAGCTTTACGAAGATCCCTCTTATCCCTTCTCCGTCGCCCAGATCGAAGACTTGGGGCTCTCAAATTTCTACTCCAAATTTGACGATATAAAAGCCGCCCTGGAAAAATTCAGAGCCGATAAAAAGCTCTTCTTTGCCGCCCTGCTCGTAACCAACGTCATCACCCAAGATTCCGTCTTGCTCGCCTGCGGCAATGAAGAATTCCTCTCCAAAATGTCTTACACCAAAGATCCCGAAAAAGGCGTCTACGAGCTGCCCGGCATAGTCAGCCGCAAGAAACAGCTTGTGCCGTATCTGACAGGCCTTCTTCGCGACTTCAATTAACTTCGCGCTTGCGGCGCATAGCGGCGTTGCTGCGAACGTCTCGCGACCGGTCATGTGCTTAAGCACACTCCCGCCCGCTCGCATTCTTGCGCCTTGATTGGCTAATGCTTTTGGCTTGATACTCCGTCAAAATCAAAACGGAGACTCTCGCGTACTCAAGTACGCATCGACCCTCCGTTTTGATTTTCTACTCGTCTGAAGCTCAAAATCATTGAGCCAAAACTTTCCCAATCTATAAAATGGTTTTCCTTGCGCAGAGCGCTTTGCAAAAACAGTTTTGCGTTTTACGAATTCTGTTTGGCGGGAGGCTTTGCGTTTTCGCGCGCGGTTTCTTTGGATTTTTCGGCCTCTTGCGCGGCGGCGGCCTTTGCCGATTTTTCGGCAAGCTGCGGGTTTTGCGCGGGGTCTTCATAATCCCAACCGCCGCCCAGCGCCGCGTAAAGGTCCGCTATATAACCCGCAAGCTGGCGACGCCCCGTAACTTCGCTTTGTTCCGCAGTCAGCATTGAGCGCTGAGAGTCAAGCATGTCCAAAAACTCGATTTCACCCTGATCATAAAGGCGTTTTGAGAATGCAAAGGCGGTCTTATTGCTTTCAGCAGCCTGCTTTAAAAGCATCACGCGCTCGCGCTGCTTGGCTATTGCCACAAGCGCGTCTTCAACTTCTTTGACGGCCGTAAGCACGGTTTCTTCCCAAGAAATGCCCGCCTCTTTAGTGATTGATTTTTGCAGCTCCACGCTAAAGTAAGTTTTGCCCGCGTTAAAAATATTCCACTCCATAGAAGGCCCCACAGACCAATTGCCGGAGCCGCGCGTAAACACGTCGCCGGCGCTAGGCGCCTGATAGTAAATGCTGCCCGTTATGTAAAACTTCGGGAAGTAATCCGCCGTCGCCGCGCCGATTTTTGCGGAGGCCGCCTTTATTTTATATTCCGCAACCATGATGTCGGGGCGGCGTTCAAGAAGGTTTGCGGGCACGCCTATGCGCGGGGTGTAGTCTTCCAGCAACGGCATGTCTTTTGACGCCTTAAGTTCTTGGGCAAGCGCGCCTGTCTTAAGGCCGAGCAAAAATTCCATAGTGTGCTGCGCTTGCGCAAGCTCGCGCTCAAGCGCGGGTATTTGCGCATCGGTAGAGTATGTTTGCGACTGCGCGCGCACAACGTCATATTCCGAAGAAAAGCCCGACTGCTTTTTTTTCTGGGTGACCGAAAGCGTTTGGCGCTGGGTTGCCAAATTGTTTTTTGTAATGAGTATTTCTTGCTGCAAACCCCTGTAATCAAAGTAAACCTGCGCAAGCTGACCCGTTATTGAAACTTGAACCGCGGCTTTGTCGGCCATTGCGGCGGCGTAGTCGGCCTCTTTTGATTCAACCTCGCGGCGCACGCCGCCAAAGACGTCGACTTCCCATGCGGCAGACGTTCCCAAATTATAAATTGCGCTTGAAGGCCCCGCAAATGTCGAAGACTGTCCGTAGCGCCCCTCAACGTCAAGGGCTGGATAAAGCCCGCTCGATGTTATGCCCAAGTTTGCGCGCGCTTGATTTATGCGCTCTCTCGCGGCGGCTATGCTCAAGTTTTGCGCAAGCGCGCGCTCCATAAGCGAGTTTAAGGTTTCGTCCCCGAAATTTTCCCACCACTTGGTGAGGTTTGCGGCGGGCGCGGCGCGTTCGCCTGGCGACCACTCTTCGGGGATTTTTCCGGTTTGCGGCTTTTTAAAATCGGGACCGACGGCGCAGCCGCATAGCAGCCCCAGCGCCGTCAAAAATACGCCTGTAAAAAATTTATTCATAACGCAAAGCTTCTATCGGGTCTAGGCGGGCGGCCTTCCACGCGGGATAATAACCGAAGACAAGCCCGACGCCCGCCGACACACCCACAGAAAGCAGTATGGCCGTGTAAGAGGTTGTCGTAGGCCAGCCGAAGGCCTGCGCAAGGCCTAGCGACGCGCCGTGCCCGAGTAAAATGCCGATAAGCCCGCCCATAAGGCATATTACTATGGCCTCTATCAAAAACTGTTTCAAAATATCGTTCTTTTTTGCGCCGACGGCCATGCGCAGGCCGATTTCTCTAGTACGCTCCGTAACCGATACGAGCATAATGTTCATAATGCCTATGCCGCCTACAACCAAAGAAATCAGCCCTACGCAAAGCAGCAGGTTTGTGATGTTCTTTGTGGAGCTCGTCATAAAGTCCGCAAATTCGTTGAGAGTGCGTATTGAAAAATCGTCTTCCACGCCTTCGCCTATTCTGTGGGTGCGGCGCAACACCTCCGTAATTTGTTTTACGGCGGCGTTTACTTTTTCTGACGTGACCGCAGAAACGCTTATGCTGTCGACATTCGTAAAGCGCACTGGCGGTATGTTTGATGAGCTTGCCGGCGCGTAAAAACTTACGGAACCCGGGTATACGGTGCTTGCCGTCGACGTTGAAGAGGCGGTGCTGCTAGTAACGCTTGCCGAAGACAAAGAGCTTTGCCCCGCGCCCTTAAGCCTTGATTTTACGGCAGTCCACGGCGCAATCACGGTGTCGTCTTGGTCCATGCCCATCATGTTTGCGCCCTTGGTTTGCAGCACGCCTATGATTTTGAAAAGCACGCTTTGCACGCGCAAATCTTTGCCCACGGGATTTTCCGACCCGAAAAGTTCTCTCGCCACCGTAGAGCCAATAAGGCACACTTTAGAGCCGCGCAAAACCTTTAATTCGTCAAAGAATTCCCCATCAGAAATTTTCCAATTTGCGATTTTAAAATATTCCGCATTCACGCCGACTATGCTGTAGGGCAGCCAATTTTTACCCGCGTAAACCACTTGCCCCCTCACCGATACCACGGGCGAGGCCGCCATTACGTCGGGGCATCCCTTTAAAATGGCCTCGGCGTCTTGCGCGGTCAAATTTGCGCGCGTGCCCGATGTTATGCCCGCCGTCATCACGGTGCCCGGGCGTATCATTATTGTGTTTACGCCCATTGACGAAAAGTTGCCCTTAATGCTTTCTTGCGCGCCCGCACCAATCTCCATAAGCGCTATGACGCTTGCAATGCCTATTACTATGCCCAGCGTTGTTAAAAATGTGCGGGTTGGGTTACGCAGTATGGCTCTTATCGCGTATTTAATCGTGCGCAGATTTTTCATTTTGCATCTCCGTTTTTTAAGATGCGCGGCGAGGGCGCGTCGCTTTCGACTTCGCCGTCTTTTAAACGTATTATGCGCTTTGCGCGCTCGGCAATGTCCTGCTCGTGGGTGACTATGACTATTGTCACGCCTTCGCGCTCGTTGATTTCTGAAAATATGCGCAAGATTTCCTCGCTCATACGCGTGTCGAGATTGCCCGTGGGCTCATCCGCAAAAAGTATCTGCGGGCGGTTTATTAGGGCGCGCGCAATGGCGACCCTTTGCTGTTGTCCGCCCGAAAGCTGAGAAGGTTCATGATCCATCCTGTCGGCAAGCCCCACGCGTTCAAGCATGGCCTTGCCGGCCTCTGTCATCTGTTTTTCGGTAAGGTGAGAGGCAGTATAGCCCAGCGGCATTATAACGTTTTCAAGCGCGCTTGTTCTTGGCAGCAGATTGAAGCTTTGAAATACAAAGCCGATTTTTTTGTTGCGCAAATCCGCCCTGCCGTCGTTAGAGAGCCTTGAAGCTTCAATGCCGTCCAGCCTGTATTCGCCGCCCGTCGGCCTGTCAAGGCAGCCCAAAATATTCATAAGCGTGCTTTTGCCGGAGCCCGACGCCCCCGTGAGCGCCACCATCTCTCCGCGCTCGATTTCAAGGGACACGCCCTTAAGCACGCGCAAATCCATGTCGCCCATGTGGTAGTCTTTAAAAATATTTTTAAGTGAAATAAGGCTCATCGCGCAAAATTTCTGAAATTGAGGTGCGTTTGCCGCATCACATAGGCGGCCCGCTTGAGCTCTTTTTGCGCGCGGGCGGCTTAAAGGCGAAGGGGTTTGACGTTGCGCCGCTTTTCTCTGATACGCTTTGTACGCCGATTATCGCCGCAAAATCGGCGTTTGCGCCCTTTGGCAGTTTGATTGCCGTATATTCGCCGTCGCTTATGCCTGTTTCTACGGGCACGGGCAATGCCAAGCCGTCTTCGCCGACTTTCCATATTTTGCTTTCGGCCTCCAAGTCTTCGGGGTTTGCCAGCGGCGAAACGTATTTTTCTTCAATCACCACGCGCAGCGCGCCGTTTGGTACGGCAAGCGTTTTGTTTTCGCGGGCGGTTTCAAACTTTAAATTTGCCGTGAGGTAGGGCAGCAGGCGTTCGCTGGAGTTGTCGGTGCTTACTTCGACAACGTAGGTAACGACATTTTGCGACATGGTAGCGTTTAAACGCAGCTTTTGCACTTCGCCCTTGAAAGTTTCCCCCGGGAAGGCGTCGACTGTGAAGCTCACAGGCTGGCCTATGCGTATTTGGCCTATGTCGGCCTCGTTTACGCTTGCCCAGACTTCCATTTTTTTAAGGTCTTTGGCGATTAAAAATAGGTCGCTGGCGCTCATGCTTGATACGACGGTCTGGCCTATATTAACTATTCTGTCTATTATCACGCCGTCGACGGGAGACTTTATTATGCAATACTGCAAATTGCGCTCTTCCGCGCGCAGAGCCGCTTCGGCCTCTTTAATCTGTCCGTCGGTTTGCGATATGGTGGCTTTGTCCACTTCAAGCTGCGCCTTTGAGATTTCCCACGCGGAAAGATAAGAGTCATAGGTGGATTGCGATAGCGCGTCACCCACGCCGAGGCTTTCGGCGCGCTTCCAATCCCTTTCGGCCTGTCTTAATTTTGCGATTGAAAGCTCAAGATTGGCCTTTGCCTGTGCGTTTGAAGATTTACGCTGCTCAAGCTGCGCTTGCGCTTGTATGAGGTTTGAACGCTGTATTTCCTCATCGATTACCGCAAGCACGTCGCCTTCGCCCACGCGTGAGCCGTAGTCTACCGTCTTGCCGCTCTTGTCTTTGCCGAAAGATAAAATTTCGCCGGACACTCTTGCGGCTATTTCAATCAGGTCTTCGGGCTCTATCGTGCCGGTTGCGTCAATGCTTGAAACTATGTCGCGCGCGGAAATATCGGCCGTCTTAAAGCTGAATTCTTCAGACTCAGAGTTGTAATAATAATATCCTCCGCCGACCGCGGCCGCCAAAATAAGCACAACGGCGGCTTTTTTATAAAAACCCGAAATTTTCATATACCTCCCATAATTATAGAAATTCTCTTTCAGTTAAAGACAATAATCCCGCAAAATTGTTCGCTGTTTTTTGCATAATTTTAAAACAAGTGCTTGCAATTATTGCGCCGATTCCTAAGGCTCGATATTTACATATAGTCGTATGTTTTCAAGGTAGAGGCAGCTTGAGGTTCATTGTGATCGCATTGCCGAGCTTCCCTTAAACCGCGTCTGATGTTCAAATCCCTATTTTACCATGACATCAAGTTGGATAACCAAACTCTTCTTCGACGAAGGAATTGCCCACAACGTGCTGGTCTTTTCCATAGTCATAACATTGGGTGTAGCCTTCGGCAAACTCAAGATAAAGGGCGTTTCCCTCGGCCTTACGTGGATACTTTTCGTAGGTATAGTCGTAAGCCACTTCGGGATGCTCGTAGACCATGAAACGCTCCACTTTGTGCGAGAATTCGGGCTTATACTCTTCGTATATTCCATAGGTTTGCAGGTGGGTCCCAGCTTTTTCTCTTCATTCAGAGAGGGCGGGCTTAAGCTTAACAGTCTTGCGGTGCTTGTGGTGCTTTGCGGCGTAGGCGTAACTTGCGGCCTGTATTTTTTGACGGGTTTGCCTATGTCTACAATGGTGGGCATAATGTCGGGCGCGGTTACAAACACGCCCGGTTTGGGCGCGGCTCAGCAAACCTATACCGACATGATAGGACACGGAGACCCAACCATAGCGCTTGGTTATGCAGTTGCTTACCCGCTTGGCGTTGCGGGCATGATAGGCTCTTTGATATTTTTGAAATACGCTTTCCGCGTAAATTTTGATTCCGAAAAAGAAATGTTGCGCCTGCGCGAGGGCGAAAAAGTCGGCGCGCAAAGGCTTTCGCTTCTCGTCAAGAACCCTTCGCTTTTCGGGATGAATCTTTCTCAGATAGTAAAGCTTGTAGACAGGCACTTTGTGGTTTCAAGAATATGCCATGAAAGCGGCCAGATAGAGATAGGCTCCGCAAACTCGGTGCTTTCAAACGGCGACAAGATTTTGGTCATAGTAGACAGCAAGGATATGGACTTTGTCACTGCCTTCATAGGCGATAAAATCGATATGGAGTGGCAAAAGTTGGACAGTCAGCTCGTATCGCGCCGCATCATGATTACCAGCCCCAAGCTAAACGGCAAGACGCTCGGCAAAATGGGGCTTTTCGGCGGCTTCTCATTTAACATCACAAGGGTGAACAGGGCGGGTATAGACCTTGTTGCGCACCACAACCTCAAGCTGCAAATGGGCGACAGAGTTACGGTGGTGGGTTCAGAAAGCGCAATCGCCAATGTCGAAAAAGTTTTGGGCAACTCCATGAAACGCCTCAGAGAGCCCAATCTCATACCGATTTTCATGGGCATATTCCTCGGTGTGGTGTTGGGCAGCGTGCCTTTCTTTATACCGGGCATACCGCAACCCGTAAAGCTAGGTATGGCTGGCGGTCCCTTGGTAGTTTCAATCTTGATAAGCCGCTTCGGACCCAAGTTTAATTTGATAACCTATACTACCGTAAGCGCCAACCTTATGCTTCGCGAAATCGGCATATCGCTGTTTTTGGCGGCTGTCGGCATAGGCGCGGGCAAGGAGTTTTTCAACACAATAGTTGAAAACGGCGGCTATGTCTGGATAGGCTACGGCGCGGCCATAACCATATTGCCCGTTACTTTTGTGGGCATAATTGCCCGCAAATTCTTTAAGATAGACTATTTTACCATGATGGGTCTGCTTTCGGGCGGCTGCACAAACCCGCCCGCCCTGGCATATTGCAACGGCACCGCCGGCAACGACCTGCCCGCAGTGGCCTACGCAACCGTGTATCCGCTTACCATGTTTTGCAGGGTGCTTGCCGCACAATTGCTCATACTCTTCTTTTGCAATCCGCCCACTCTTTAGAGCGCCTTCAAAAGTTTAAACGCAAAAAAACGCGGGAAGCATAACACTTTCCGCGTTTTTTTTGGCATAGGCAAATAGCACTAATCCATTGACACTCTTTCGACTTTTGCGCCCAGACTTGCCAGTTTTTTATCCATGGCGTCATAGCCGCGGTCAAGGTGGTATATGCGCTGCACTATGGTTTCTCCCTTTGCGCAAAGCGCTGCGATTACGAGCGCGGCGCTCGCCCTTAAGTCAGACGCCATTACGGGTGCGCCCGAAAGCTCTACGCCGCCGTTTACTATCGCGCTTGAACCCTCTCTGGCTATCGAAGCGCCCATGCGCATAAGCTCTGAAACGTGCATAAAGCGCTCGGGATATATGCGCTCTGTCACTATTGATATGCCGCGCGCCTGCGTCATAAGGGCACAAAGCTGCGCCTGAAGGTCTGTCGGGAAGCCCGGGAAGGGCATTGTGATTGCTTCCATAGGCTGAAGTTTGAGCTTTGAAGCGTCTATGAAAATTGAATTCTTTGTGCATTCAAGCACACAGCCCGCCCTTATTAAAACGTCTATGAGCGCGCCCAAATCTTTTTTAACGGCGCCTTTTACAAGCACTTTGCCGCGCGTTGCCGCGGCCGCTATAACCCAGGTTCCCGCTTCTATGCGGTCCGGCAAAACTTCATGCGTTACGCCGCCCAGCATGGGTACGCCCGTGATGTAAAGCGTGGGTGTGCCGACGCCTTCGATGATTGCGCCCATGCTTTGCAGCATTTTGCAAAGGTCTGTAATTTCGGGCTCGCACGCGGCGTTTTCAATAACCGTATCGCCGGGGGCGGTAACGGCCGCCATAACGATGTTTGCCGTGCCCGTAACGGTGCTGCCGTAGCGCCCGCCCAGATAAATTTGCGCGCCTCTTATTTTGCGGGCGTCAACGCAGATGTAGCCTGCGTCTATTGAAACTTTGCAGCCCAGAGCCTTCAAGCCCTTGATGTGCAAGTCTACGGGGCGCGCGCCTATCACGCAGCCGCCCGGCATAGAAACTTTTGCCTTGCGCAGCCTGCCCGCAAGGGGGCCTAAAAGGCAGATGCTAGCCCTCATTTTGCGCACAAGCTCATACGGAGCCAGGGGCTTTATGTTTTTTGCCTCTATCTCCCAAACGCCTTCAGAGGTGTTTTCAACCTTTGCGCCCACTTCGCGCAAAAGCTCTGCCATAAAACGCACGTCGCTCAAGTCGGGCACGTTTTTAATAACGCATTTTTCAGAGGTGAGCAGTGTTGCCGCAAATATCGGCAAACAGGCGTTTTTTGCGCCGGAAACTTGCACTTCACCCTTTAATTTTACCCCGCCGCTTATTTTAAGAGCATCCATATATTCCCCTTGCTTTGGCTTTAAAAAAATTTTGCGATGCCGAAAACGCGCCTAAACGCCCTTCGACATCGCATAAATCAGAACAAATCGGAGATGTTACTCGCCTGATTTGGGTGCGCCGCCCGGCCTGCCGCCGTTGTTGGGCCTGCGGTTGTTGTTGTTATTGTTGTTGTGCGGCCTGCGGTTGTTGCTGAAGCGGTTGTTGTTGCTGCGGTAGGGGCGGTTGCCGCCTTCGCGCCTGTCGCCCTCGCGTCTTTCGCCGTCGCGGCCGCCTTCGCGACGTTCGCCGCCTTCGCGCCTGTCGCTGTAACGCTTTTTAAAGTTCTTGTTATGGAACTTTTTGCCGCCTTTGCCGAACCTGAGGTTCTTGTTTTCGCCGCGTTCTTCGGACTTTTTGCCGCCAAAGATGCGCGCAAAAAAGCGCTTAATCTTTGCGAAAAGGCCGTATTCCGAGCCGTCGTCGCTCTTAAACATTGCCGAGTCGCTGTATGATACTTCGGCCTTGCTCAAATCGCTGGCGCGTTTGTCGTCTCTGCGAAAGGCCGGACGCCTGTCTGAGAGCGATACTTCAACCGCCTGCGATTCTGCTCTGGATACGTCGAATTCCGGACCCTTGTGAACGGGCGTGCCTTCAACTTCTTCAGAGCTTTCTTCTTCGTCGCTACGGCTTTCGCCTTCGCATTCACAAGCGCTTTCGCTTTCGCAATCGCATTTGCCTTCGGCTTCGCAAGAGCATGAGCCCTCGGTTTTTACTTCTTCTACAGTTTCCGCCGCAGGTGTTTCGTCAGCCGCTTCAAAGGCGGAGACTTTTTCCTTGGTTTCAACTTCGGTTACGGGTTCGTCAAGCTTGCGGCTTTCCGTTCTTTCATAACCTTTTATATGTCTGCCGCTGAGTTTTTCGGCAGCGCTTGCTATATCTTCAACCATGCCGCAAGACGGAGCCTGATTTTGGACGCCGCCCGTGGCTTTTGCGAATCCGCTTTTATTGCGGCCGTTTTTACGGCCGTACACTTGGGATTGCGCGTTTTGAGTTTGCTCTTTTGATTCTTGGCGGACTTCTTGCGCTTGCGTTTCAGCTGCGCTTTTTTCTACGTTAACGGTGCCGTTTTCAATATTTGATTCGGTGCCGTTATTTATGTTGTTTTCCATGCTATGTTATTATTATATGCCGAGTTATGTATATTGAAGCGGGTATTTTTATATGGGCTTAACCGCGCTTGTTCAGCAGAGTGCGCCTCGGCAAGGCTCTCTGTCTGCGATCGGCGGCGCTCGAGATTTGCGTATACGATATTTCCCGCCCGACTTACTTTTATGCCGCGCCGATCTGAAATGATGGAACTTAAAGAACATAAATGCGCCGCATAGACAACATTTTTTTAAGTTTTTTTAAGTTTGAGCCCCCTTGCGAGGCAAAAAATATGTCTTGAAGTGCGACATAAAGCCCGCATCATAGCCGCTCTTTTAAGAAAGGATAAATATGAAACCTTCCGATGAAATGAATCAAAAAAGAGTCGACGCTCTCAGAGATAAGAAAAAACTTATCGCAGAGGGCGGCGGTTTGGACAAGCTGGAAAAACAGCGCGAACAGGGCAAAATGACCGCCCGCGAGAGGTTGGAATACTTCTTTGACGCGGGGTCTTTTGTCGAGGTGGGCGCTTTTATCGAGCTGCGCAACGAGCACTTCGGCCTGGGCAAGAAGAAAGTTTCGGGCGACGGCGTAATCACCGGTTTCGGCAAAGTTAACGGCCGAACGGTTTATGCCGCCGCGCAAGACTTTACTGTCTTAGGCGGATCACTTGGCGAGATGCACGGCAAGAAAATAGCGAATATCCTCGACTTGGCCCTAAAAAGCGGCGCGCCTTCCGTCATGCTTAACGACAGCGGCGGCGCAAGAATACAAGAGGGCATAGGCTCTCTTTGCGGCTACGGCGAGATATTCTACAGAAACACGCGCGCAAGCGGGGTAATCCCGCAGGTCAGCCTCATCATGGGGCCTTGCGCGGGCGGCGCGGTGTACTCTCCGGGCATTACAGACTTTGTCGTGATGGTTGACAATACCTCAAACATGTTCATAACCGGCCCCGAGGTCATAAAGACCGTGACAAGCGAAATCGTCGGAAAAGACGATTTGGGCGGTTCTGAAGTGCATCTTACAAAAAGCGGTGTCGCCACGTATTCGGGCAAGGACGACAAAGACGCTCTCGACTGGGTTAAGGCGCTTTTAAGCTACCTGCCTTCAAACAACAAGCAGAATGCGCCCGCCGCGGCCGCAAAAGCCCCCGCCGAAGCCCTTGCAAAAAAGTTGCAAGACTTGGTGCCCTCAAACCCCGCCAAAGCCTACGACATCAAAGACGTCATAGGCGCGCTGGCAGACGAAGGCTCGTTTTTTGAACTGCAAAAGACCTTTGCCGCCAACATGGTGATAGGTTTTGCAAGAATGGGCGGCGCAAGTGTCGGCGTTCTCGCAAACAATCCCAGAGAGCTTGCGGGCTGCATAGACGTAGACGCGTCGGACAAGGCCGCGCGCTTTGTGCGCTTTTGCGACGCTTTCAACATTCCGCTCGTAACCTTGGTAGACGTGCCCGGCTTTTTGCCCGGTGTTGAGCAAGAGTATGCGGGCATAATACGTCACGGAGCAAAGCTGCTTTACGCATACAGCGAAGCGAGTGTTGCAAAAATCACCGTGATTTTGCGCAAGGCCTACGGCGGCGCATACATTTGCATGTGCTCAAAGCATCTCGGCGCAGACAGCGTCATGGCCTGGCCGGGTTCTGAAATCGCGGTCATGGGGCCCAAGGGCGCGGTAAACATAATCTTTAAAAAAGAGATTACGGAGGCCGAAAACAAAAAGGCCAAGGCCGAAGAGTGCCAGGCGCAGTACATAGAGAAGTTTGCCAATCCGCAGATGGCCGCTTCTTTGGGCTATGTAGACGACGTCATAGAGCCGGCGCACACGCGTGAGCTTATCATAAAAAACCTTGAGGCCTTTGCGTCTAAAGACATAGAGTTGCCCAAGCGCAAACACGGCAATATCCCCCTCTAATATATAGAAAGGCATAAAAACAATGAGCCATTTTATAAAGTTTAAGAACGCGGGTTTTGCCGCGGAAACGCCCAAGGGCGCTACTGAAATCAAACTTGCGGCGGCGCTTAAGGCTGCAATCTCAAAAGTGTCCGAAAGCGGGGAACCGCTTTCTATAACCGTCGAGGGTAAAGAAATCGCCCTTGAAAAGACGGCGGAAGGCTTTACGGCGGATTTGACGGAAGTTACGCTGTCTTTTGAGGAGGCGCGCCCCGCCTTTGAGCTTGCGGGTAAAGACGCGCGCGTGCTTGCGCGCTTGCCCGGGCAGATTTTGAGCGTTGCGGTCAAAGAAGGCCAAAAGGTTCAGAAGGGAGAGCTTCTTGCGGTCTTGGACGCCATGAAGATGGAAAACGACGTAGTCGCCCACAAAAGCGGCGTAGTCTCAAAAATTTCCGTCAAGCCCAAAGACATAGTCAAGAAGTCCCAGCTTTTGATGCGCATAGACTAGGCGCGTCGCAAATTCGAGCCTGCAAGCTCTTAAAAAAACCGTGCGGCGGTCAAAAAAACTTGACGTTGCACGCTATTTAAAGAGTATTTGCAGGCTTTAACCGTTATGCGGATATAGTTTAGTGGTAAAACCTCTGTCTTCCACACAGATGATGGCAGTTCGATTCTGCCTATCCGCACCAATTTTGCGCGCCCCTGCGGCTTGCAAAACCATTTAAAAGGAGAAACTTATCGTGAGTAAAGCGCTAATAATGTTCGGCTTCCCCAAGGGCAGCCTTGAAGAATCCACAAAAGCCCTCTTTGCCAAGGCGGGTTGGAAAATCACAATGGGCTCGCGGTCTTATAAGCCGTCGATAGACGATGAAGAGCTTGACGGCCGCTTTGTGCGCGCGCAAGAAATCAGCCGCTATGTTGAGCAGGGCTTCTTTGATTGCGGCCTTACGGGTTATGACTGGGTTTTGGAAAACAACAGCGACGTTGTAGAAGTTTGCGATTTGGTTTACAGTAAGGCCACCGCCCTTAAGTCAAAATGGGTAATCTGCGTAAAGGAAGAGTCTGAAATTAAGACCGTCCAAGACTTGCAGGGCAAGCGCATAGCAACAGAGCTTGTCAACGTTACAAAAAAGTTTCTTGAAGATAAAGGCGTAAAGGCCGAGGTTGAATTTTCTTGGGGCGCAACAGAAGTTAAAGTGCCCGATTTAGTCGACGCCATAGCCGACATCACCGAGACGGGTTCTTCTTTGCGCGCAAACAATCTGCGCATCGTCGAAACCATGCTTTACACAAACACCAAGCTTATCGCCAACAAGACCGCTTGGGAAAACCCCGCAAAACGCGCAAAGATAGAAACAATCGCAATGCTCTTAAAGGCGGCGCTTGACGCGGGCGGCAAGGTGGGTCTTAAAATGAACCTGCCCAAGCAGAATTTGACTAGGATTATCGCGGCGCTTCCCGCGCTTCGCAAGCCCACGGTTTCTCAGTTGTCAGACCCCGCATGGGTCGCCATTGAGACCATTGTGGATGAAATCGTCGTAAGGGAAATAGTGCCTATGCTTAAGCAAAATGGCGCCGAAGGCATAGTCGAATATCCGCTCAACAAGGTTATCCCCTAAGCCGGGCAAACACCAAAAAGTTGCAAAAAAAGTGTTGTCTTTTGAGCAAAGAGATGCATTTTCTTCGCTTTAACAATTTTAAATAACAAAACATTATGCCCAGAGAAACAGTTATCATCGAATGCACAGAAGCTCGCAAGGAAGGCAAGAGCCCCTCGCGTTATATGACTTCGCGCAATCCGCGCAAGCAGACCGAAAAGGTTGAGAAGCTCAAGTACAATCCGTCGCTTAAGCGCCGCACGCTTCATAAAGAAATCAAGAAGTAATAGGCTTTCTTTTGCGCCTTGAACGGGGCGCATTTTGCGAAGCGCACATTTTGTGCGCTTCGCTTTTTTTGCGCCTCATAAAAAAATGCGGCGCATTTAAAAAAGTGTTTGGAAAAGCGCAAGAGAGCGTATAGCCTTTTTTTAAATGGAAACTACTGCGATTTTGCTTTGCCTGATTCTCGCCGTTCTTGCGGCGGCGCTGGGCTTGTGGCTTTTTTCGGCGCTTAAAAAGCGCGATGAGGCTTTGCGCGCCCGCGACGCCGTATTTGAGGACGCGGCGCTTTTGCGCGCCCGCTATGACGGCGCGCTTGCCGCAGAGGCTTCCGCAAGGGCGCAGCTTGAAAAAACTTTGGCGGCTTTGCGTCTTGCAGATGCCGAGCAAGCGCGCCTTCAAGAGCGCGCAAGCCTTTTGCAGACAAAGCTTGATGAGCACGGTCTTGAAATTTCAAAAGTCCGCGAGAAGATGTTTGCCGACTTTGAAAATATGTCGAACAAGCTTTTGGAAGGCATAACTCAAAAATTTTCATCGTCGAATAAAGAGCAGATAGGGCACGTTTTAAGCCCGCTGAAAGAGGATATCGCGGCGTTTAAAGAGCGCGTAGAAAAACTCAATCTCGATTCTCAAAAAAGCGCATCCGGGCTTTATGAGCAGATTAAAAATTTGGGCGATGTAAGTGTGCGTTTGGGTACAGAGGCCGAAAATTTGACGAAAGCGCTTAAAGGCCAAAACAAGGTCGCGGGCAACTGGGGCGAAATGATACTCTCTAAGATGCTTGATTCTTGCGGTTTGGCAGAGGGCAGGGAATACCGCGTGCAGCCTTCTTACGGCGAGGGCGGCGCAAGGTTCGTGCCAGATGTGGTTGTAGATTTGCCGGGCGGCAAGTGCATAATAATAGACTCAAAAGTATCCTTGCTGGATTATGAGCGCTGCGCCTCCGCTGAAGATTCCGCCCCGCACGCCGAGGCTTTCGGCGCTTTCAAAAATTCCGTCAAGCGCCATATTGACGAGCTTTCCGCAAAAAATTATCAGGCGCTTGCGGGTATGCCGCAAAATCCCGATTTTGTGATGATGTTCATCCCCGTCGAGCCCGCATTTATCATGCTGCTTTCTGCCGAGCCCGAAATTTTGGAATACGCATTCAAAAAGAAGGTGATGCTTGTGGCTCCCGCAACGCTGCTTGCCGCGCTCAAAACCGTAGAGGTTGTTTGGCGCACTGAAAAGCAGCAGAAAAGCACGCTTGAGATAGCGCGTTTGGGCGGCCAGCTTTACGACAAGCTCAAACTTTTTTCGGACAGGTTTTTAAAGATTGGAGAACGCATAGGCCAGCTTGACAGAGAGTATCTTGACGCTAAGAAAACCCTTGCCGACGGCCGAGGCAGCGCCCTTGATACCGCTGAAAAATTGACCGAGCTCGGCATAAAAGTCAAAAAGCGCATAGATTCAAAACTTGCGGTTTCCGCCGATATCGAAGATGAAGGGGCAAGCGCCCTTGACGTTGCGGACGATGAAGACGCGGCCGCAAAAAAATAATTTATCATGAGCGAGAGAATCAGACCCGATTGGGTGCCCGAGGGCGCCAGCGACGAATTTTTTACGACGGAAGTAAAAAAGGGCGTGGAAGAGCACGTCTTCAAAATGCAAGGCTCAGGCGCAATGCGCGATTATGTCGCGCGGGTCGCAAAAAAACGCCGCGCGCTTACGCTTGAAGATTACAAAGAGGGCGTGCTTGCTTGCAACAAGACCATACTTGCGCGCGCCATAACCTTGGTAGAAAGCAATTCAAACGCCCACATAGAAGAGGCGCAAATGCTTGTAAGTCAAATTTTGCCCTATGCGGGCAAATCTTTTAGAATAGGCATTACGGGCGTGCCCGGGGCGGGCAAATCAACTTTTATAGAGGCGCTGGGCACCATGCTTTGCAACACGGGTAAAAAGGTTGCCGTGCTTGCCGTAGACCCTTCAAGCTCCGTCACGGGCGGCAGCATTTTGGGCGACAAAACGCGTATGGAAAATCTGTCGCGCCATGAAAACGCCTTCATAAGGCCTTCGCCTTCGGGCGGCGTTTTGGGCGGGGTTGCGCGCAAAAGTCGCGAGACCATCTTGCTTTGCGAGGCTGCGGGTTATGAGATTATTTTGATAGAGACAGTGGGCGTTGGGCAAAGCGAGGTTACGGTGCGCTCTATGTCTGACTTTTTTTTGCTAATTCAGCTTGCCGCGCAGGGCGACGAGCTGCAGGGCATAAAAAAGGGCGTGATGGAACTTGCCGACGGCATACTTGTAAACAAGTGCGACGGCAACATGGTTGAGCGTTCTCTCATGCGCTGTGCGGAGCTTAAGGGCGTCTTGCACTTCTTAAAAAGTCCCACGCCAGACTGGTCGCCGTTTTGCGAGGTCTGCTCTGCCACAACGGGCATGGGTGTCTCTGACGGCTGGGAAAAGCTTGAGAACTTCCGCAAAAAGATGCTCGCAAACGGCGAGTTTGAAAAGCGCAGGATTTCACAAAAGAAGGAGTGGCTGCACTCCGTCCTCAATGAGGAGGTCTTGCGCGAATTTTATTCAGACCCCAAGGTTGCGGCGGCCTTTGACGGCATAGTCAAAGATGTGGAAAGTTCTAAAATCCCCGTAACCGCCGCCGTAAAAAAGCTGCTTGAAACGCACGGCGGCTTCAAGTTTTAGGCTTAAATTTTTATGGAAATACCCGAGGCCTTAAAATCCGCGATTCAGGATTTTGCCCTCTATCTGGAGATGGAGCTTGGGCGCGGCAAAAACACGCGCCTTTCATACGCGGGCGATGCGCGTCTTTTTGCGGAATATTTAAAGCGCGCCGGAATTACAGACTTTAAGGGCGCAAATGCCGAACATCTTGCGGGTTGGATTGCGGAAGTTTCAAAGCTCGACAAAGCTTCGACGCAGTCTCGCAAATTAAGCTCGATCAAGGCGCTTGCGGGTTACCTCATGGAAGAGAAGGTGTGGGATAAAGACATCACAAAACTGATTGCGCGCCCCAAGGTGCGCCGCCCCATACCGCACGCGCTGAACATTACAGAGGTCGACGCGCTTTTAAATTCGCCCAAGGGCGACGCCTTTGAAGCCGTGCGCGACCGCGCCATGCTTGAGCTTATGTATTCAAGCGGACTGCGCGTGAGCGAGCTTTGCTCTTTAAAGTTGAGCGATATTGATTTTGACGAGGACATTATAAGGGTGCGCGGCAAGGGGCAAAAAACCCGTTTGGTGCCAATAGGCGGCGGCGCAAAAGACGCCGTTTTAAAATACAGAAGCGCCATAGGAAGCGTAAAAAAAATCAAGGGGGCGGAACTTTTTTTGACAAAGCGCGGCACCAAACTTTCAAGAAAAACCTTTTGGTTTAACATAAAAAAATACGCCCGCCCGCTCGGCCTTGAAGATCGCGTAAAACCGCACATCCTGCGCCACTCTTTTGCAACGCACCTTTTGCAAAACGGCGCAAACCTCATGGCCATACGCGAGATGCTAGGGCATAGCGATCTTTCTACGACGCAGATATACACAAAGCTCGTAAACGGCACTCTCTTTAAAGAGCACGCCTTGCGCCACCCGCGTTCGCAAATGTCTGTGCATTACGCCGCGCGCGTTTGAGCGGCAAAGATTTTAAGGCGCACTCAAAATTCATGCGCAAAAAAAGCGGCCAAAAAATCTGGCGGTTTTTTTTGAAAATTACAGCCGTCTATTTTGCGGGCGCGTTTGCCGCTTGCTGCTGGCGCTGTGCCTGAATCTTAAGCACTTCTTCTTGCGTGAGCATAAGGTAGAGTTTTGATAAGTCTATTTGAACCAAATAAGACTGCTTGCCCTTAAGGTTGTATCTTGTCTTAAGCTCTTCATCGTTTTGCTTGACGGCTTTTTCGGCCTGAGAGATTTTCTCTGTGACGCTAAGCTGCTCTTGCGGGTCTGTGGTTTTGCCCAGAGTCTCGCGCAGCTTTTCCATATCCGCCTTGCGGTTTATCGAGAACGCCAAGAAGCGCTGCAGTTCTTCATTTTCTTTGATGCCCGATATTTCGCGCATACAGTAATACTTCTTGCCGTTTTTCTCCGATACCTTTAGCGGGTCAATCTCTTCGCCGTCTTTCATGCGCAGCGTTGAAAGCTCATCATTTGTGAGCGGCACGCAAAGGGTTGTTTTAATAAATACCAGCCTATACTGCCTGTCGGACGCAAATGCGTAGGCCTTTTGCATTATGCCCTCATTCGTCTTATATTCGTCCTCCATCTGCTTGATTTTTTTTGCCAACTCCGTCTTTTCTTCACCGTCTTTCATAGCCTCGTAGCGGTTTTTCGCATTCAAGATTATGCCGGTATGCTGGCGCATTATGTTGACGTTTTGCTGGAAGCCTTCGTTTTTTTCGGGAGTGTCGAGAATGCGCACCAGCATTGCCGGCGAATTGCCGAAACGCACCACGTCGTAAACTTTTTCTTCATGCGGCGGGTTTGCGGGGGCGCTTGTCTGGGCGGCCTGCGGCTGTGCGGCGGGTGCGGGTTTTGCATTTTGGGCGGCATCGCTTTGCGCCGGGGCGTTTAGCCCCATTGCCGAAGATGCAACAAGCGCCGCAAGTTTTTTAAATAGATTATTTGTCTTCATCGAAAATATACATCATGCGATCCATTGAGTAGGAGTCGCTTTTGCTTTTAGAGGTGTCGCCTTTGGCCGCCTTTGCGGTTTTTTCGGCCGTTTCGGAGACTATGCTTTCATCGGTGGTACTCTTTGTAAAGTCCCTGCTTATGGCAAGAAAGAATTCTTCAAGCTCTTCAAGATTTGCTATTGAATATTCAAGGGTTTTCGCATGCGTGGTTTGCGGATATGTCTTCACGACTATGTCCTGCCCCTTGGCGAGGTTGGGCTTCAGCTTTTCTTCAAGCTTTGTTATTGCGCTTTTTGGTGCTTCTGCGGCAGTGTCTACAAAGGGTTTTAAATTGTCGGGCAGGGCGTTTTTAATCTCTTTTTTTGCGTCTTCGGCCTCGGGCAAAGACATATTGTATATTCTGAGCAGGCTGTTTGCGCCTAACATATCTATGACAATCTCGGTCACGATGTAACCGTTTGCGAAGTAGCGCTGCTTGGATATCGATATTATGTTGCCGTGTCTGGCGTAGTAAAGAGTGTTGTCGGGGAATTTTATTCCGAATATCTGCTCATTGCGTATCCCGCTGCGAATGGACGTGAAAGCGTTCGCAGAAAGCGACGTCAGTAAAATCGCCGCCGCCAAAATTGCGTAAGAAATAATCTTCATGGTTGCAATTCTTGTAGGTTTTTATGATAATCTCAAGAAATAATGTTAAGTTGCAGCGGATTAACAGTGAAGGTGGAGGGTTCCGCCAAACCAATTTTATCGGACGCGTCGGTGTCTTTTACACCCCGCGCGATGAACGCCGTAATAGGCCCTTCGGGTTGCGGCAAGACCACTCTTTTAAAGGCCATGATAGGCATATTGCCATCAAGCGGCGAATCTTTCTTCATGGGCGAAAAGATTGTCCGCAGCGAAGACTTGATAGGCAAGGTAGGCTTTGCGCCGCAGTTTACCTGCGCGCATCCAAAGCTTACCGTCCGCGAGTCTTTGCAAAGCGCGTTGGACATCGCAATAAAGTCGGATACCCATAAAACAGAGCGCATAGAATACATCTTGCGCATCACGGGGCTTGAGGCGCACGCCGACAAGCTGATATCTTCGCTTTCGGGCGGGCAGTTAAGGCGCATAGGTTTGGGTTTAGAGCTTGCAAACAACCCGCCCGCGATGTTCTGCGATGAAATTACAACGGGGTTGGACCCGCTTTCAGAGAACAATATTTTAGACTTTTTGCGCGGCCTTTGCGACAACGACGGCAAAACATTTATCTGTATAATACATAACCTCGCCAAGCTGGACTACTTTGACTCTATCACCGTTATTTACGAGGGTGAGGTTGTTTTTCAGGGCACGCTTGAAAGGTTGAAAGAGCATTTCGGCGTAGAAAACCAGCTTAAACTTTACGACAGGCTCAATGAGTACCCGATAGAGCATTGGCGGCAAATTAAGGAGATTGCGCCTTTGCCTTGTCTCAAAGATGAGCCGATTTTGTGTGAAGACTCAAAAGAGCCAAGCCTCGCGCGCCCTTCCTTGTTAAGCCAGACTTCAACTCTCTTAAAGCGTCGCTACAAACTGTTTTTCAGAGACCGCGGGTATTTGTTTTTGACGCTCGCAATAACTTTCGGTTTCCCCTTGGTTGTCGTTATATTTGCGCTTAACGGTTTGCCGCAGATAGAGGGGCTATCCATTGAGCGTTCAATGGGGTTTATTGATGAGTTAAAAGAAAATTTGCGCGTGCAGATGGATGCCGCAAGCACGTCGGCGCTGGTGACGGGACTCATACTTTTTCAGGTGGTTTTATTATCGCTTATGGGCGCAAACAATTCGGCAAGAGAGATTGCTTCAGAGCGGCCCATTTATGAAAAAGAGCGCCTCATCGGCTTGCGCCCTGCGGCCTACGCGCTTTCAAAAATAATTTTCACGCTGAGTGTGGCGGGTTTTCAGGGGCTGTGGATGTGCGCGTTCGTAAAAGTCATATGCAAGTTTCCGGGCGGCTTTGCGGAGCAGTCTATGGTGCTTTGCGCCGTATGCGGGGCTATGACGATGATATCGCTGGCCTTCAGCGCCATGTTTTCTTCGCCGGAGCGCGCAAACCTTGTGGCTATATATCTCGTAGGTTTTCAGCTGCCGCTTTCAGGCATAGTGCTGGCGCTGCCAGAGTTTTTAAAATGGGTGTGCCGCCCCTTTATAAGCGCATACTGGGGTTGGGCGGGCTACATGGGCTCAATGCGCGAAAGCCGCATTTACGACGCCTACATTCAAACGCAAAGCTCTTGGGACGCCGTCCCCGACGTTTCTTTGGCGCTTGCGGTTTTAGGGTTGCAGGCGCTTGCGGCCGTATACTTTGTTTTTATCGGTTGTTTTGCCAAGAGGTGGCAATAAATTTAGCTTGAAGCTGAAAAAATGCAGTCAATAATCAAATTTAACTTATGAACGCCAAAATAAATCCGGCGATACTCGCCCTGATAATTCCGCTTATAGCGGTGGTTGCCGCGGTATTTTTTCTCGCGGTCAAGCATGAATCCGCATCGGCCTACGAACAGTTTTCATATTCAAAATATATTGAAGCGCCCAAACAGCTTGCGGGCAACAAATATTCTCTTAAGGGAGAGATTGACTTAAAGCTTGCCGAGCTGCCGGGCGGCAAGCTGATTTCGGTAAAGTGTTCAGATTTCGGCGGCAAGCGCATAGCGGTATTCTTTCCCAACGGTCTCGACGTTAATATTTATACGGGGCAGCGTTTTGATATGCGTGTAGAGATAGGCACCCAAGGGCAGATAAAGGCATCAGAGCTTAAAAAATACTAACACCATGAAGACGCCAATCAAACATCTCTTCGCGGCGCTTGCCGCATACTTTTGTGCGCCAATGTTTGCATTTGCGCAAGCCCCCATGCCGACGATATCGACCGCTGCGGCGCCTGCGGGGTCAAACGATGCGCGCAGCGCCGCATCGGGCAATTCTGCCGCAGGCAATGAGGCGGGTGTCACAAACAACAACAATTTCAACCTCTTTGAAAACAAGACGTCTCAGGTTTTTGCGGACAAGTTTTTCGACGTCAACCAAGACTCCATAAACCCCGAAACCGGCACTATGACATGGAAGGGCAAAACTTTCGACATAGGCAACCTAAGGGTTGTGCGCGCGCGTTTTGAGCGTTATCTTACGCAGGATTATTCAAAGCAGAATATTGACGACTATCAGGCGATTTTTAAGGAAGTCATATCTTCGCTGTCTGTCGTTAACGATGATGTGGACGAAGAAAAAATCAGATATTGCTGGAGCAGGCTTTTTGACGCCGCGCAGTATGAAATTGACGGCGATATGTCTTTGGTCGTGGCAAACAACGTCTACGCTTCTTGGCGTATGCGCCAAGAATACGGCACTTTTTCGCAGTCTGAAAAAGATAAGCGCAGAGAATTTGACGAGAAAAAATGGCAGGCCTTAGAGCAGTCAAAAATCATGGAGTATGATGCTAGGCAAGCTTCAAGTGCTTCGCTCTCAAGAACCAAAATGGGAACAAAAACCGCGCCCGTGGGTGCCTCAGAACTGGCCAACAGGGTTGAAGAAAAGGCGTCTTCGCTTGCAGAGCTTGCTTCGGTCACGGCTATGAAAGAACTTACGGGCGCGCAAGCCGTGCTGCGTTACCAGTCGCAGGTTGTTGCCTTTTTAATGGGCAGGAAATTTCAGCACGCGCAGGTTGCCTGCGTGTTTTACCGCTATATATACCGCGGCACCGCGCAAGAGGTTAAAGTCGGCGATAAAGAGCTTAAGCAGCTTTTCCCCGTATCGGGTTTTGTGCCTACGAACGACGCGCTCGAATCGCTTTCATTAGAAGCCCAACGCGATATAAAAGAGGGTATGGACGCCGTAAATATGCTTTATGACACAGACCAAAAATATTCCGCGCTTGAGCGCCTTATGGAAACTTTTGCGCTGGGCGAGTATGACTACAATGTGCGCGCTTTTCCCTATCAAAAAAAAGTTGATCTTTTAAAAATTTATAAGAATTTGGCCACGCTTAAAAACCTCGCCGACAACAAAGACTGGGGCGGCATTGAAGATGTGCTTAACAATATAAAGCCCATTGCGAAAGACTTTCCGTATCAGGAGGTGCTTTCAAAAGTGAAGACGGCTCAGCGCGCAAGCGATATGCGCGTGCTTGCGGCGCGCCAGGCCGCGGCGCTCGGCAACTTGCCTATGGTTGAAAAAAACCTCATGCAGGCGGCGGAATTTTGGCCGCTTAACCCCGGCATAGAGCAGCTCAATAAAGAGCTTGTGGGCCTCACGTCGGGCTCTCTTAAATACACGCAGAAGTTTGACGAGCTGTATGAGCGCGGCAACTATCGAGACATCATGGAAGACTCTTCAAAATACGCGTTGGCCTTTATGCAAGATAAGGCGCGCGCAGATAAGCTTAAAAAGGTTGTGGAAAATCTTTCAAGGGTAGATATGCTCATTGCGCAGTCTGATGAATTTGCGACCCAAAAAAACTACTATGCCGCGTGGGAGATGCTTGAAAACGCGAAGAATATAGAGCACTCTGACCCTCTGCTTTCGCGCGCCATAGCGGCTCTTGCGCCTCAGGTTGCAGATTATGTCAAAATTTTAAGCCGCGCCAAAGAATCCGAAAAGAACGGCGACTATGCGGTAGCGCTCAATTACTATCTTGCCGCGCAAGAAATATCGCCAACTTCGCAGGTTTGCAGGCTGGGTGTAGAAGAGTGCGTGAAAAATTACCGACCCTAGGCTAAATCAAAGCGCATAAAAAAAGCGAACCGCTTAAGGGTTCGCTTTTTTTGCGGGTTTTGCATTGCGCTTTTGGGCAAATATCACCTGTTGCGCATAGCCGCCGTGTTCCCCGAAGTGCGCGGCCGCAAATTCGCGTATGGCATCCTCCTTCTCTAGACCGTAAATGTCTTTCATGGCCTTTTTAATCCAGGTGTCTACGGGGAAAGCTTCAAACTTTGCCGCGCCGAAAAGCAAGATGCAGTCGGCAACTTTTTCTCCGACGCCGGAAAGGCCGAGCAAATATTTTTTGCCTTCTGCATAGGGCATACTCACAAGATTTGCGGGCTCGAATTTATCAGACACTATTTTGCGCGCGCTCTTTTTTAAATAATCGGCCCTGAAGCCCAGCTTGCAGGCGCGCACTTCGCTTATATCGGCGCGGTCTATGGTTTCAAAATCCGGCAGGGCGTGAAATCCGCTGCCTATGCCAAGCCCTAGGTTTTTTGAAAGCAGCCCCACGCACTGTTTTATCTGCACTATGCGTTTGCTTGAGCTGCATATAAAGCCTATTATGGCCTCTTGCGGGCTTTGGCGTAAAATGCGTAAAGCCGGGCGCGCTCTGAGGGACACGTCAAGCACCTTGTCTTTTGCTATGGGCAGGGCGGCCTTAAGCTTTTCATAATCTCTTGCGCCGTCGAGATACGCGTCAGCCGCCGCCAAAAAAACTTTATCGGTTTCGCCGTTAAGGCACTCAACCCATGTTTCGCCCTTTAAGTCCAAAAAAAAGCGCGCGGCGTAAAAACCGAAGACTCCTTCGTAAGCCGCCGCGAATCGAGATTTGTCAAATTCGCAAGCATGCCAAGTAAAGGCTTGGCCGCCGTCGAGAGTCTCGCAAAAGTCGGCGGTGTTAAAGCGCAAATTGAGCTTTTTTGGCGCCATGTTTTACAAGCTACTGATGTGCGGGGGCTTTTGAGCCAAGCGCTGCGGGCGCGCTTGCAGACGCCGCAGGTGCGGTTTGTGCCGTTTCTTTTGGGGTTGCGGCGGGTATAGGGGTGCTTGTCAAAGCCTTCTGCGGTGCCGATTCATCAGCGTGCGCCGCAGGTAATGCAGGTGCTTGCGCCGCTTGGGCAAGCGTTGATGCGGCGGCTTCTTTTGCGGCGTCTTCTTTTGCGGGGGCATCTGTTGAGGGCGTTTCTTCCAAATCCTTATTTTTTGCGCTCCAAAGCCACGATTGCTTTTGCGTAACGACTTTGCCCAGGGGCGACTTTATGACGATTTTCCAAGCGTTGACTTTTGCGGTCGGACTCGGCCAGTCGTCGCCCGTTATGCCCAGTTTTATTTCTCTTAGCAAACCGTGGGTTTCGGGCACGGTAAACTTAAAGTGTTTTGTCTTTGGGCTTTGCGAGCAGTCTAAGGACAACTCTATTACAGATGCCAGCGGTATTTCATCGGGACCGCTTATCATTATGTAAAAATACATGCCCGCGCGTTTTGCGGGTTGGCTGCGCATTGTAAGATACCCGTAGGTAAATTCTTCCCCCGTGAAAATTTCGGGGATGGTGCGGGTTTCGGCGTCAGACATATAAGCCGTGCGGCAGTATGAAATTTCGGTTTCGCCGACGTAGCTTATGCCCATAATTCCCTCTTCGGGCTCGGGCGTGGTTTTCGGCGCGTCTTCGGCGTCGTCGGAGGCGCAACCGCATATAAACGCGGCGGATGCAAGCGCGCCCGCAAGAATCAACGATTTATAGTTTATCATCGCCTTAAAAATGTTTTGCGGGGGCGCGGCGGTCAAGCATTTACTTGGGTACGGACGGGCGTTTTTTTTTAAGGGCGCTCAAACAAAACAATTCTTGACGGGCGTAATTCATACTGCATTATTTGCCCTTTATATCCAAATTTCAGCTGAATTTTTATGAATACAAAAATTGAGAACATCGGCAACACGCGTAAAAAGATAGTCGTAACGTTTGACGCTGCGGAAGTTTCGCAGGAGAGGCAGAATACGCTTAAGGATTTCCTTAAGAGCGCTAAAATCCCGGGGTTCAGACCCGGCAAGGCTCCCCTCGCGATGGTTGAAAAGCTTTATTCTAAAGACATTGAAGAATACGCTTCGCGCGCGCTCACATCAAAGGGCATAGAAGCCCTCAATGCAGAGAAAGACTTGGAGCTCTTCTCGGTAGTAGACTTGCAAAAGGAAGAAAAGGACGGCATCGTAACCCTTACTTTCACGGCCGACGTATATCCCGCTTTTGAACTGCCCAAAGACTTGAAAACCGTGGTAGAACTGCCCAAGGTTGAAGTTACCGAAGACGAAATCAAAAGGGGTGCCGACTATTATTTGAACCAGCGCGCCAACTACGAAGTTGTAGACAGGGCTATCCAAAAGGGCGACTTTGTGCGCCTTTCTTACGACGGCAAGTCGGACGGCAAAGAAATTTCGGAAATAGCGCCGGAGCAGGCCATATACGGCAAGCAGCTTTCAACTTGGGAAGAAGCAGGCAACGCCGAAGCCCCGGGCATACAGAGCATAGTGCAGGGCATAATAGGCCTTAAAGCGGGCGATAAAAAGGTCATCACGCATGAGTTTCCCGCAGAATTCGACATTCAGTCTCTCGCAGGCAAGACCGCGCAGTATGACGTAGAAATTTTTGAAGTTCGCGAAAAACGCCTGCCCGCTCTCGACGAAGAATTCCTAAAGGCTTTTGAAGTTGCCACCAAAGAAGAATTCGAAGGCAAAATCAAAGACGAAATCCTCGCCCAGAAGAACTCGCAAAATGAGATTGCCAAGCGCCAGAAGGCCGTAGAAGTCCTTATGGAGGGTCTTGAAATAGAGCTTCCCGAAAGCGCCGTAGAAGAAGAAAAGAACGCAATCTTGGAAGAGATGATGATGCGTTTCATGTCGTCGGGCGCTTCAAGGCAGGATTTGGAAAAGAATAAGGAGCTTTTGTTTGACACGGCCGCCAAAGACGCGGGCTCGCGCGCAAAGCTCAAGATATTCCTCACCAAGGTTGCAAAAGCCAACGACATCAAGGTCGACAACGAAGATATGAGCCGCCTTCTCTGGCAGGAAGCCATGCGTTTGCGCATCAAGCCCGATGAGCTCGTCAAGCAGCTTAAAAAGGATCAGGCCAAGGTAAACCGTATGAGGGCCGACGCGCTTATCCAAAAAGCTATTAATTTTATCGCGGAAAAAGCCGAAGTAAAATTAGTAGAAGGAAAATAATTAATGGGAGAATATTACTTACCCAGTGTAGTTGAGCGCGACGGCAGGACGGAGCGCACTTGGGACGTCTATTCAAGGCTTCTCAAAGACCGCATCGTGTTTATCGGCACGCCCATATCGGACGGCGTCGCAAACGCGGTGATTGCCCAGCTGTTGTTTTTGCAGATGGAAGACCCCAAGAAGGACATCCATATCTATATCAACAGCCCGGGCGGCTCTGTAACCGCCGGCATGGCCATTTACGACACCATGAACTTCTTGCATTGCGACGTTGTCACATACTGCGTCGGGCAGGCTGCAAGCATGGCCACCGTTTTGCTTTCTGCGGGCACAAAGGGCAAGCGCTATTCGTTGCCAAACTCTCGGCTTATGATACACCAGCCTTCCGGCGGTGCGTCGGGGCAGACAACTGATATTTCTATAGCCGCCAATGAAATCTTGCGCTGGCGCAAGACGCTCAATGAAATTCTCGCAAAAAGCACGGGCAAGACGCCCGAGCAGGTCGAAAAAGATTCCGACAGGGATTATTATATGACCGCGTATGAAGCCATGGAGTACGGCATTGTCGACAAAGTCATAGAAAGCAACCCGCGCAATACGGCGCAGTAGTTTTGCATGGCCAAAGACGAATATCAGGACGAGGGCTACTGCAGTTTTTGCGGTCGTTCAAAGGACAAAGTGGGCACGCTCATAAAGGGCGTGGACGGTTCCATGATATGCCCTAGTTGCGTTGATGCGCTGCACAACGTTATTGAGCTTCGCGGTAAAGAGATTAAGCGCCGCGCCGTTGAAGAGCTTTTGGATTTTGACTTAAAAACCCCTTCGCAAATAAAGCGCGGCTTGGATGATTTTGTCATAGGCCAAGACCCCGCAAAAAAGGTTTTAAGCGTGGCGGTTTACAACCACTACAAGCGCCTTAAGGTTGAAAAACTGCGCAAGGGAGAGCATGTCGACGAAGCGCTTTTAAAAGAGTTTGAAAACGTCGAGATTGAAAAAAGCAACATTCTTTTGATAGGCCCCACGGGCAGCGGCAAAACGTTTTTGGCGCGCACGCTCGCCAAGATGCTTGACGTGCCTTTTGCAATAGGCGACGCAACCACGCTTACAGAGGCCGGTTATGTCGGCGAAGACGTCGAAAATATCGTCTTAAACCTTTTGCGCGCCGCAGACTACAATGTTGAGCGCGCGCAGTGCGGCATAATTTACATAGACGAAGTCGACAAAATCGGCGCAAAGAAAGAGAATGTCTCAATCACGCGCGACGTAGGCGGCGAAGGCGTTCAGCAGGCGCTTCTTAAGATTTTGGAAGGCACAATCTGCAATGTTCCGCCGAAGGGCGGCAGAAAGCATCCCGACCAAGAATACATAAGGGTGGACACTTCAAACATCCTATTTATATGCGGCGGCGCTTTTGTGGGGCTAGATAAAATAGTTTCAGGGCGCGCGGCCAGCAAAGTTTTGGGTTTCAACCTAAACGGCGAAGACAAGTCAGAGCAGGAAAAGCGCAGCTCAATATTGAGCAAACTGCAGCCCGAAGACTTGGTGAAGTTCGGCTTCATTCCTGAATTTATAGGCAGGTTGCCCGTAATAAGCGTTCTTGACGAGCTTACCGCGGAAGACTTGACGCACGTTCTTACAACCCCGAAAAACTCGCTCTTGAGGCAGTATTCAAAGCTTTTGGCGCTGGAGGGCTTGCGGCTTGAATTTACGGAAGGCGCCGTGAAAAAAATCGCGGGCAAGGCCTTAGAGCTGGGCACTGGTGCGCGCGGTCTGCGCGCCATTATGGAGCGCATAATGCTGGACATTATGTATGAGTTGCCAGACAAGCGCAAAAAGCCCGCAAAGGGCGGCGTTAAGGCGGAAACTTTGACGATTGACGAAAGCATGGTGGCCTGACGCTCTAAGCGAGCAGGGCGCATTTTGCACAGTAGAAGCTGTTTTTTTAATTTGCGGCGCGGTTTTTAAACTGCGCCGTTTTTTTTGTCTGCGCGCACGGTTTGCATTGTAAAAATCAGCAGTTTAATTGTCTTAAATGCTATATTTTGCCAAAATCCGGCGTCTAAAATTGTGGCTGCGGATTTTTTTCTTGCATTGGCGGATTCTTTCCTTAAATTACAGCCTCAAACGTTTGAGATATTTATTTAGGGGAATATAAAATATATATGAAAAGAAGAGATTTTATAATTAAAGGCGCCGCTTCTTGCATTGGTGCGGCTTTTGGCTTAAGGGCTTTTACCGGCGCAGCTTTTGCTCAAAACGGCGTAATTTTGCCCGTAGATGCCCCGCTTTTGGCGGGGGGCGCAACACCTTTTAAAATGAAGTTTTCGCCGAGGGTTGCAATGGCTATATTTAAAGAGACCGCCGGCATGGATCAAGTTGAGCGCATAAAGTTTTTTTATTCAAACGGCTTTAGGTCTGTAGAGGGCATGGTCGGGCAAAATTCCAAGAAGGAGCTTATGGACGCGCTCGGTTCTGCGGTAGAAAAATACGGGCTGTATGTCGGCCCTCAAAGCGCTATGAATGAAAAGGCCTTTCCGACGATGACGGCAAACGTCGTGCCCGCTCCCAAGGGGCAAAAGCCCGCGCAAGGTTCCGCCGAAATCAAAAGCTATCTGGCTGCCGAGCTTGAAAAAGTTTTTGAAATGCTTAAGCGCATACACGGTAATTCATTCATCATAGGCCCCGGCCTCGCCGATAAAGAGCTTTCTTACGATGCGCAAATGAAGAACGTTATGCAGAACATGGCGTTTTGCGCCGAATTGTGCGAAAAGCGCGGCGTTGTGATGGTTATAGAGCCTCTCAATTTAAAATCGCACCCCGGGCAGTTCTTCAGCAGGGCAGAGCAGGCGTATGAAGTTTGCAACGCCCTCAAATCGCCTTCTTGCAAAATTCTTTACGACTTTTTTCATGAGCAGATGAGCTGCGGCAATCTCGACTCTCTCGACAAGTGCTTTGACCAAATCGGCGCGTTTCACATTGCCGACGCCCCCGACAGGGCAGAGCCGGGCACGGGTTGCATAGACTATCCCAAGCTTCTCAAAAAGGTTTGGGACAAGGGGTATCGCGGCACGCTAGGTCTTGAGCACAAGCAAACGGACGCCACCAAAGAGGGCGACATAAAGCTCATGCAACTTTACCGCGATTTGGATAAAAACGCAATTTAACAACAATTAAAACGGGGAAACAAATTATGGACAGAAGACAAATTCTCAAAGCAGCCGCAGTTGCGGGCGCATACGCAGCCTTGCCGAAATACAGCTTTGGCGCGGCAAAAGGTTCAGACAAAATTAAAGTGGGCGTAATCGGTTGCAGCGGCCGCGGTATTTCGGCGGTCAGCGACATGATTAGCGCAGACAAGAATGTCTGCATCACCGCCCTTGCCGATCTCTTTCCCGACAGGATAGAGTTCGCAAAAGACAAATTCAAAACCTATATCGAAAAGGGCATGCCCAAGGATTGTTTCGACATTCCGGAATCGCAGGTGTTCGTAGGGTGGGACGCCTATAAGCAGCTTTTGCAAACCGACGTAGACTTGGTTATACAGGCCACCCCTCCCGTTTTCAGGCCGCTGCATTTGCGCGCCTGCATAGAGGCGGGCAAGCACGTGTTTATTGAAAAGCCCGCCTGCGTAGACGCCGTGCAGGCCAGAGGTCTTTATGAAACTGCCAAACTGGCCGATGAAAAGGGACTTTCCGTCATAGGCGGCATACAGCGCAGGTTTCACAAGGGCTATATGGAGGGCATACAGCGCATGTGGGACGGACAAATCGGCGATATCGTGGGTATGCAATGCTACTGGCTCAATCCGCAGTTTTACATACAAAAGCTAAACACCGTAAATCCCGATCCCGAATCTATGGAATACCAGATACGCAACTGGTTTATTTTTACATGGGCTTCGGGGGACAGCTATGTAGAGCAGCACGTCCACAATCTCGACATCATGCTTTGGGGGCTTAAGGGCAGAAAACCCAAAGAGCTTATCGGCATAGGCGGGCGCAGGTGGGATTTGCCCGTGCCCGAAATGGGCAATCGCTTCAGCCATTTCGGCATAGACTTTGATTACGGCGACGGTTTGCGCTGTTCAAGTTACAGCAGGCGCGAGCCCGGCACCGCAAGCTATGTCAAAGAGCGTTTTATCGGCACCAAGGGCGTGTTAGAGCTCGGCATGGATTCTCAACAGATACACGGCGAAACACCGTGGCAAGCGCCCACCAATGTGCCTCAGTGCCTCGTTGAAGAGCATAGAGTGCTTATTGAATCGATAAGAAACGGCAAGCCTGTCAACATGATTAAAGAGCTTACAGACTCCACCGTCATGGCAATCACTGGGCGCGAGGCCGCATATTCCGGTATGCGTTTCAAGTATGACTGGGTGCTTTCAAAATCGCAAAAAAGCTATTTCCCCACAGAGTGCGTCTTCGGCAAAAAGCCCGTAGACCCTGTGGCGCTGCCCGGCATTTACAAGCTTTCATAAGCCGCACAAAGCCTCAATTTACATCAAAACCCGCAGATTCGACTGCGGGCTTTTTGTGCATTTTTTATGTAAAGAAGCGGACAAAAAAAACCGATAAACAGCTTGACATAATGCATATATTAGAATCTTTTAGCTTCACAATGAGTAACGCAAACATCTCCAAGCCCGCAACTGCGGGTCTTTCAAGCGCAGGCAAGTCCGTGCGCGGCGGTGCTCTTTGGTTTGGCGCGGTATCACTTTTTGCGTCTTATTATTTTTATTATGTGAAGGCGTATATTTAGCGTTTGGAGAAGGTAGATAAAATCCATTTTTAAAACCCGAACGCTGACAAGTGTTCGGGTTTTTTATTTTTAACAACACAGGCATACAAATGAATACTGAAGAAAAAGCCAAAGACATAATGACCGCTCGCGACTGGATAACACATCGCGAGGAAATCAAAGTGCTTGATTGCACGATAAGGGACGGGGGGCTGATGAACTCAAGCAACTTCTCTTACGAACTTGTGCGCGCCGTTTACGACGCGTGCGCCGATGCCGGCGTAGATTACATGGAAATCGGCTTTAAAAACAGCAAGAGCGTATACTGCCCCTCAAAATACGGCCCGTGGCGCTTCTGCGACGAGCATGATTTGCAAAAAATCATAGGCGACAACAAGCGCAACATAAAGCTTTCCGTCATGGCCGACACTGGCAAGTGCGATTACAAGACCGACATTTTGAAGCGCGCCGAAAGCCCCATAGACATGATAAGAGTTGCGACATACATACACCAAATACCGCTTGCGCTCGACATGGTTAAAGACGCTGCCGACAAGGGTTATGAGACCACCCTAAACCTCATGGCAATTTCAACCGTGGGCGAGAGGGAGCTTGACGCCGCGCTTGAACTCATATTCGCAAGCGACGCAAACGCCGTATACCTCATGGACAGCTTCGGCTCTTTCTATTGCGAGCAGGTGCGCAGCCTCATGCAAAAATACATGGCGCACGCAAAGGCCTCCGGCAAAGACGTGGGCATACACGCGCATAACAACCTGCAGTTGGCCTTCGCAAAGACCATAGAGGCCGTCGTAGGCGGCGCAAACATGGTTGACGCAACCCTTGCGGGGTTGGGGCGCGGTGCCGGCAACTGCGGTATGGAGCTTTTGCTGGGCTTTTTGCACAATCCCAAATACAAAATGCGCCCCGTGCTCGAATGTATAGAAAAATACATAGAGCCCCTGCGCGCAAAGCTGGGCTGGGGTTTTGACTACCCCTACATGATGACGGGTTTGCTTAACCGCCATCCGCGCAGCGCCATGGAGTATAATGAGTCGGAAAAACGCGGTAAAATAATCGAGTTTTATGACGATATAGTAAAAGCATAGATATTTAGAGTTTTATTGTTCACGTATATCGTAAAGACAAGGGCGCCCCTCGCGGGGGCGCCTTTTTGTTTTGCTGCGCGGCGGGTTTTGGACGTGAGTGGCCGTTTAATGCGGGTTTGCGGCGAGTCTTTCGGGCGGGCGGGGGCATCTTAAGTGAAATAACTTGCCCAGGCCTCTTTAAAGTGCTTAATTCAATAAGAAGTACCTTATGATAAAAAGTTATATGAACGCGAAAAAATTAACTCTATTCATTCTGTTTTTAACTGCGTTTTGCCTTTCATGGGCAAAAGAGGTAAAAGTGCTTACCATAGGCAACAGTTTTGCCGACAGCGTGTTTGTCTTTTTGCCCGATGTGGTAAAAAGCGTGCCCGATTGCTCGCTCGTCATAGACCGCGGCAACCACGGCGGGTGCGAGCTTGAGCGCCATTGGGGTTATATAGAAAAGGAAGAGGCGGATCCTTCAGTAAAAATATACAAGAAGGGCACAGTAAAGCTGAGCGACATTCTTAAATCGGAAAAGTGGGACATAGTTACCATACAGCAGGCCAGCCACAAAAGTTGGGATTCGTCTTCATATTTCCCGTTCGCGCAAAATATTTACGATTTTGTAAAAAAATACGCCCCGCAGGCGGAAATAGTCATTCAGCAAACTTGGGCGTATCGTCCGGACGACCCGCGCATAATGCAAGGCGGCGCTTGGGGCTTTGACCAGAAGGGTATGTATGCGCGCCTTGCGGCCGCGTATGAAGAAGCCGCAAAAAAGCTCAATGCGCGTTTAATCCCGACGGGGTTTGCGGTGCAGCTTGCGCGCGATAAGGGTTCCGTGAAATATCAGAATTACGATCCTAAAATTTTAAATACCCTGTCGTGGCCCGATCTTCCCCCTCAAGCCGGCGATCCCGCCGGCGAATGCTCTTGGAAAAAAAGCAAAAACGGGGAGCTTTCCATAAATCGCGACAGCATACATCTAAACGACCGCGGCCGCTATTTGCAGGCCTGCGTATGGTTCGCCTTCCTCTTTGACAGACCCGCTTCCGACATCAAGTTCGTCCCTGACGACATAGGCGCAAAAGACGCCGAATTCTTGCGCCAAATCGCGCAAGAGGCCGTAGACGCCTACAAGCCGTTCAACGCAAAAAAATAGACAAAACAAAAAGGAATCGCCCGTGAAAGAAACAGACATCTCAAAATTGCAGGAAAACTTCATAGGCGACATCTCCGCCGAGTGGATGCTCATCGCCGCGGGCGATGCTTCAAAATTCAACGCCATGACGGCCAACTGGGGGTTTATGGGCTATGTTTGGAACAAGCCCTCCGCCATAGTGTTTGTGCGGCCGGAGCGCCACACCTTCGGCTTTATAGAAGAGAGAGAATGCTTTACGCTATCTTTTTTGGGGGCGGAGCATAAGGCGGCGCACAAGGTCTTCGGCACAAAGTCGGGGCGCAATATAGACAAGGTTAAAGAGACAAGGCTGAGCCCCGCTTTCACGGCGCTCGGCAACCCGTATTTTGCGGAGGCGCGCCTTGTGCTTGAGTGCAAAAAAACCTATTCTGAAATGCTCAAGCCCGATTGTTTTACAGACAAAGACGCGCTCAAAGCTTTTTACGGCGCAAAGGGCAATCCGCACAAGTTTTACTTTGCGGAAATTTTGAGCGCTTGGCAAAAATAGCGCGCGTTATATTTTAAGGCGCGCGAGTCCGTGCTTGCCGAATCAATTTTTGCGGTGCGCTTTTGGGCTTTGCTTGCGCCAACCAAGGCTATTACAATGTCAGAGTTTTGGATACGCTGGTTAGGCCTATCTTTCAACCTCAAACTCCATGGTAACAACGCAGTTTACCTGCTTTTCGTAAGAGCTTGTGTCATATACGCCCCAGTCGCTCGTTTCGGTAGAAAGCGGGCGCGTAATCTGAAATACGCCCTGCGACGCCGCAATAACTTTGCCAAGTTGCGAGCCGCTGCCAGAGACCAGCAGCTTAGCCCTTTCTTTGGCGTTTTCTGAGGCCTTTGCCATGAGCTTAAGTTTTAGGCTTTCAAGATTTGTATAAAAATACTGCGGCGCGTTTGATTTTATGTTGAGCCCTTTTTTTGCGAGAGACGCCGCCTGCGCGTATAAAGTTTCCACCAATTTTATGTCTTGCGATTTGTAATACAGCCCAAGCTCATACTGGTATCCCGCAAGTTCTGCGGTGTCGTAGCCGTTTTCATTTTTCTTGAAAATTTGGGTTAGGGTAAGCGATGTTGAAACGCCGTCCCTCACGCCCAGAGTGTTTAAAAATTCAAGCACGCTGCTTTGAATCGCGATTATTTTTGAATAGGCGTTTGCGATGTTTGCATCGGTAACGCTGACGGCGGCATTCCAACTTGCAAGGTCTGATACTACAAGCTCTGCGGCGCTGCCTTTCACTTTTATAGAGCCTTCATTCCTGAATAAGATTGAGGGCTTGACCAAAATTAAAGAGCACGCAATCCCGCTTAATGACAAAATCAGGACGCTTAATATGACGACTTTTTTCATATTGCGACTCAAGGCCGTTTCGGCAAAATTTTCAATCCAATACTTTTAGACAATTTCGTTTTAGCAGGTGGGTTTTCATACAATTACGGCAATCTGCGACACGCTACCCGACATACCATACATAAAATAAGCTATTGTAATATATACTTGCGACAAAAAGACATGAGTATAATATATCTAAAATTACATAAAAATCTATATTATGCAGATCAATTTTAAAATTGCGGGAGCCAATTTTGAAGCAACAAGTGATGCAGGAAAATTATATTTAGCTGAAAAATTATCTGAAGGCGATAAAGTAAAACTTAAAAGGGAATATTGTAATCCTCATGACAAAAATGCACTTGTTATTAAAAAAGGCCGATCGAGATTAGGGTATGTTCCAAAAACAATATTGTCTCAATTTAGTAATGTAGATTTCTTAGATGATGTAGTCGGAACTATTACTAAAGTAAATGGTCGTGTTGTAAATGAAGGCAGAGTTTGTTATGGTCGATATGGAATTTATTTTAAAGGAGGAAAAGCAAGAGTTAGAATAGAAGTTAAAATTGATTTTATTGATCCACGCCCTGCATTTAATTTCAATAAAATATCATCATTTTCAGGCATTTCTGGAATTTATATGATAACAAATATTTCTAACCAACAATCTTATATAGGTAGTTCTAGCGATGTAGGAATGAGATTAATATCTCATATTCAAGATTTAATGAGAGGAGTTCATCATAATAAAAAACTTCAATCAGATTGGTCTTATATCACTTATGAACAGTTTTCTTTTAAATTACTAAAAAAAGTAAAAAAAGAAAAATTATTAGAAGAAGAAAAAAACTTTATTAAGAAATATAAAACATACAATCAATATAATCTTACGATTGATGGAGACAGCTTAAATCTTAAAAATAAAATAACACCATTAGCTATTGCCAAATTAGAATATGTTGAAGGCGATGATAATTCTATGTATAAATACGGAATCGTTTTGCCATCCAACCAAGCCAAACAAAAATCTGACATTATTAAAAAATTGGCACTTAAAGGACATATAGAATCAATTAACTACGCTTTTAATAATATTTTATTATTTAGGGAAGATATTAATTTTTTATTAGAAATATTGCCTAAATATGAAGGAAATAAAAACAACTATCGGTTAGCTACTTGTCTTGAGGAAAATAACAATGTTAAATGTATATCAATTTATAAAGAACTTGTAAAACAAGATAATGCTTATGCTTATTGGAGACTTGGAATGCTCTATAAAAAAGGTAAAATGATTGAGCGTAATGCTAATAAAGGCAATGAAATGCTTGCATATGCAGAACGTAAAGGTCTATCTTTTGCTTGTTCGGAAATGTCTTTTTTTGAAAAAATTTATTATAGAGGATTGATATATACATTATCAAACGATACTTCGTTTTTCGATATTATTAGTTCTATATCCAAAAAATTTATAGAGGTTATATCCTGTTTCATTATACTATATGTTTTATCAAGATGCGGAAAGTAATTTCTACTTGGAACTTTCAAAAAATGGTCTCGTAAGGAGAAAGAGCCGTGCCGAACATCCTTGCTGTGTATTTGGATTTCAATATATTCCTTGCCTAATTAAATCTACTCATTAATATATCAGTACAATGAAAACGTACATTGCTAGATCATTTAATGAGTATATTGAGATAATAAAAGAAATTCAAAATATAGAGAAGAATGCTTTATGGTATAGAGGACATACAAAAGCTTCATATATTTTAGCGCCTAGCCTTTATCGAGATTATTACAATATTGGTCTCTTACCCGAGAATGTAATAGATGGCGAATATAATACCAGAACGGTACGATTTCCCCAAAATTTATCTCAGTGATGATATGATTTTAAATATATCACTAAAAAATAAAACTAGATGAAATGAGATGTATTTTAATAATAATTAGCAATATATTTCTGACTCTTATAGGAGTTGGGTATGTTGCGCTTGGATTTTTTAGCATAAATGAGAATGGGGGTATAATATTTTTGCCAATAATTATTTTAGGTTTTCTTTTAATCTGCCTCAGAAATATAGTCCCTTATGTTTTATGCTACTTTGCATTATTTGTTTTTTTATTCTACCCTTGGATATGGAAGATAATTGGAATTATAAATAATGACGAAAGAATTATTGGAGGGTTTATACCAATTAGGCTCTATTATTTAACATTTTTTCTGCTGCCACCACTTCTCTCAATTGTATTGGCGCATTCTTTATTTATAAAACAATATAAGATATATGCTATATTTACGTCCATTATGATATTTCTATCATTTGCCACAATAACTGCTAGCTTTCAAAACGCCTATCTACCATGTACATCTGTCGCATTTGTGGTGGTTTACATATTTTTTGTATTTTTTTATAAATATATTTTTAGGAGAGCGTATTATATACACAGTAGTCAAAAACCCTAGTCTAACTCATTGTTATTTAAAGGATATATAAACTTAAAATACGGAGTGATAGTCGTTGAAGAAATTAATATGCTTTTTGTACATTTCCTGCTTCCATAAAAATGTCGAAACTAGGGCAGGGCTTATTGCCGTGAACGGAGAACACAAAACCGTGCCCCAATTCTTCTCGAACACGCCTTGCGCGTCTGAATGAATTGTAGCGGAGTAAATCTTCATACCTCTCATGAATATTAAAATCCATCGTAAGCAGATTCATCATAGCGTCCGCGAATTTCGCTTCGTCCTCTGAAATGTAAACTACATCGCAAGTTTGGGCTTTTAATTCCGCAAGCATTTCCAAGCGTCCGATTCCATTTATTACTTTCCCGTCCGGCGTGCAAACGATAGGCATCAGTATTCCCGCCTTACGGAGCGTCCTAGCAATGCTTTTGGCATATTGAATCCAACGCCCAGAATTTATCTTACAAAGCTTAGCCACCGACACCTTAGCGGGATAAGCGCATCGAAAAAATTCCTTACTTCCGACTTCCTTATCTTCAATTTTGTTTGAGAGGGCTTGTAAGTCCAATGATTCCAATATGCGCTTAGCTCTTTCAGGTGTCTGACAGATGTCTCCATCGTTTGTGGCTCTGTTAAATACGATGTTCAACGCCTTGCGTTTTTCCAATTCCATTGCGGGAATACGAAAGACGGGGACTTCCTTTACGCCCATTCGAGTTGCGACATAGTGCCTTTGGTGGCCTGAAAGGATTTCACCGTTGGAGTCGGCATATATGGGAGCTATAAAGCCAAGCTTGCGTAGCGAGAGTTCAATTAAATCGAGCCGTTTCGGGTCTGCGGTGCGCGGATTGTAGGTGGACGGATTTACCGCAGAAAGGGGTTCAATTTTTATCATATAGCGAGTCTCCTGCGGAGTTCCGCAATGACGGCTTCTTTGTCGAAACCTAAACCTCTTTGGCGGAGTCGCAGTTGTTGCTTTGTTGTTCACTCCGCGTCCTCGCGCTTTTGTTAGACCCTTATTTTCAATTACTTAAATTTTGTCGCGGGCTGACATAAGAAGGGGCTGATTCGTAAATTGCGAAATATCAGCCATTTATGATAAAAAGGTGGCGGAGAGAGAGGGATTCGAACCTTAGAAGAATGTCCTATTTATGCGGGTTTAATGGGGTTTTGTTCCATGTGGAACATTTGGGGAACTTTTTAATGCCTTACGTTATTCAGCATATTGTTAAAATTTGTTTGGTTTTGCTGAGTTTGTAGCTGCTGGATTTGTTGGTTTGTCCTGTATGTAGACTCCATATTAGAATCGATGAAGCTGTCGCCTCCAATGGGGGCACTCCCGGAATGATGCCAAGATACATATTTCCCGTTTACGAATTTAAGTTCAACATACAGGAACATTCCCTGCACTCTGTCAATGTATGTCCATTTCTCTATGCCGTTTTCTGCCTCGCTTTTCATCGTGGGGCTGCCCAATATTTCTTCAACCTGCGCCTGAGTCATGCCGGGGCTTAATTTTTCGTCCGCAAGATCGGCGCTGGTAGCGCATCCGATTAGGATTAGTGTTACAAGGCAAAATAATGATTTGAGTAGTGTTTTCATAAGTTTAATGCATTAACTCTGATGAGGCCGCGAGTATATAAAAAAGGGTATTGCCTATGCATATTGCCGTTATTATTGGAGCGATTCTGCGCCTTCCATCTGTTGAGATTTTGTATAAAATTAAATATAGGGCAAATGCGTTTAACAGCATCGTCAGTATAACACCTATAATAAATCCGCCATCAGACAACTCCATACTGGATTTGACAGTGTATAATGGAACGCAAAAAATAAAACCTATTAAGAGGGAGAAAAACGCCGTGGAGCACAGACAAAAACCTGCGGCCACTATTCCTTCCAAATTAGGGGTGCCTGCCATTATGCTGAAAGAATATTTATCTAACTTATAAGCTATAAATCCTACTAGATAAAATATTGGTAGCAGGGCAATAGCAAAAAGTATCCCGAATGTATAATCCCAAAGCATTATTGTTTAAGGCATTTTTATATTTATAAAGTTAAAAACAAGTTGGTTTATATCAAACTTTTTATTTTTTAATTTTCGTCTTTGCGTTAATAGCTCCGTTACCGTTGACTGTATTGTAAGAAGACGAATTACCTGACGATGTGTTTGTTGGCGTTATTCCATTATTTAAAATTAAATGGGTAATATATGCGCTTAGATTGCCCGAAAATAGGGCGTCCGCATCTGCCTGAGCTTTCGCTTTCGTAAATTCAGAAAGTGTTAAATTGGTTCTAATAAAATTAGTAGGCGTGTCGTTTTTTCGTTTCATTTAATGTTATTAAACGTGCGCATATTTAATGAGCAAGCAAAATTGTGCTTGCATAATGCGCCATCATTGCGCATTGTATGCGCCATGAAAAGAGGACAACCCAAGAAAACGATAGTTCGCAGAGCTACTAACTTAACCCTTAATCCGCGCATTAAAGACAGCGTTGCAAAGCTTGCTTTCGCGCAAAACAAAAGCCTTTCGCGCTTTATCGAAGATTTGCTTCTGCGCGAAATAGAAGTCGCGAAGAAAGGAGCGTAATATCATGGCGACGCTTGCGAAACTTAGGAAAGAGCGCGTCACGCAGAGGGAAGCCATGCGGTATGTCGGGGAAAGCGCTTGGAGCAAATTTAAAGCGTGGCGCGATAGACACAGGATGCCTTTTACAAAGCGCGGTAGGCAAACGCTCTATCGCATCAGCGAATTGGATAAGGCGATGCAGGCCGACGAAGCTAATACCGCCGAAGCCATAAGAAAGGGCAGGGAAACTGCGGAGGCTTTCTATGGACAAAGATAAGCAGATTGCGTGGGAACTTTGCCCCGAGTGTCCGCTTAAGAAGGCGGAGGCCTTAAATGTCTGAGCGTTGCCCATATTGCATTGATGGCACGGTAAGCGGAAGTGGTTCGTATCCTCCGCATAAATGCCCTGACTGTGGCGGCACAGGATATATCCGCGAAGAAGGTGTTGATTACTGGGTCTGTGATGAATGCGGGCGAGAATTTGACAATCCGCTTGAGGACGGAATTTGCGATAGTTGCAGAGAAAAGTCTGAGGAGTAGGCGAGGGAATTTAAACCAACAAAGGAATAATATGAATTACGAATACGGCAGGGAATTACGGGAGGAGCGCCGCCGCTGGGCGCAACGCAGGCGCATTGAGCTGTTTGAAACAGTCGCGCTTTTATTTTTCTGTGTGTGCGCACTGGCCTTGTGTTTGGCCGTATTTGTGATGATGGGCTTGGAGCTTACCAAATAAGGCGCTTATGAACATCACAAAAGAGCAGTTCGACAAGGTGTATTTTGCCGCAGAAGAAGTTTGCGCCTTGCTTGAAAAATATCACCTGAAGCGCGCGCATAGGCGGCAAGCCGATACTGCAATTTCAAATTTCAGGCGGGCGGTTATAGCGACCGCCCCGAAGAAACAAACAACAAAATAAAAAATCAAAATAGGAATAATATGTCAGACGGAAATAACAAAACATCAAACACGATAACAACAGAGCCGAAGTTCAAAATCGGAGATATGGTTTTTGTGCACGCTTCAAGTGCGCGCGACGGCTCTGATGCCAAAATCCTTGTTCGCAAAGTGGTCGGTTTGGGCTACTCGGCAAAGGATTCAGGTGTGTCATTTGAGGGATATGCGGTCGAGGGGTGCGCTGATGGCTTTTACCCAGAAGCTGTCGTTTTTGCAACACTTGAAGACGCCTATGCGCGCGCTCGTGCGCATCTAGAAGAAATTAACGCCAACCCCGAAAAACATAAAAAGCATCGGACGGACTTAGGTGCTCTTCTTGTAGAGGCCTGCAAGGGGGGAGAGTAAACAAAAGGAAAGAACGGAATAATATGAACGAAGAGCCAAACATTGTTCAGAATTGCGTGGAGCCCATTATCGACGAAGTGGCGTCTAAGGCAACGCAAGAAATTTTTTGCGAGGTTATAGACCTCAATTTTTGGAAAGACATTGCTGATGATATTTCGGCATCTATGGCGGTTGCTCTAATAGAGGCGTCTTTCATGGAAACGGATTTGGAGCTTACCGAAAAGCAAAAGGAAACATTGAGTTCCGGTATGAGCCGCCTGGTATCAACTGCCGTGCGTAAATACAAAGAAGGCCTAAAGAAAGATGAGCGCACAAAGGCTATTGTTGACCGTGTCGAAAAATCTACCCGCGCTGTTATCGAAAGGACGCTTTCGCAGATAGGCGCCGAGATAAACAGGGGCGCGGTTATAAATTCAACAGCCGTATCGGCCGACGCCAAAAACGAAGATTACAATAAAATGGAGCTGCGCTACTCAAAGAGCGCTGGCGACATTACCGTGCCCACAAAGGGCGTGTTTATAAGCACAAATTGCATTGAGGTTATCAAGAACAGCATAAAGGCGTTGCCGCAACCTCAGGCGGCCGCAGATGAAAAAAACTCTAAGTAAGGAATAAAGTTATGTCAGAAATAGTAGCACAAAAAACACAAATTACTCTCAATAAAAACGGCCTGAATCTAACTACAATGGACGAATTGTGGAGGTTTGCGGGTGCGGTTATAGATTCGGGCATTGCGCCGAAGGGCATGGAGAAACAAGCGACGGTGTTTATCGTCGTGGAGATGGGTTTGGAGCTCGGATTGCCCCCCATGGCATCCGTCCAAAACATTGCATCAGTCAACGGACGCCCTTCAATTTGGGGCGACGCACAGCTTGCGCTTGTCCGCGCATCTGGGCTCTTAAAGGAAATTGACTCAAAAGAGGTCGGCTCTTGGGGCAAAGACGATTACGGCTGGATGGTAAGTGTTCAGCGCGTCGGAGACCCTCATCCGATTTCGGAAACCTATACGGTCGATGACGCAAAGCGCGCAGGGCTTTGGGGTAAGCAAGGTCCATGGACTACAAACCCGAAACGTATGCTTAAATACCGCGCGCGCGCTTTTGTGCTGCGCGATGTATTCCCTGACGTGCTGAAAGGTATGCTTAGCCGCGAAGAAGTTATGGACGCGGATTTTGAGGTTGTTAATACCGAGCCCGCAAAGCCGAAGTTGTTTGGCAAACCCAAAAAAACGCCCGAGGCGCAGGTTGCCGAAGTCTCAGAGGTGGTGGATGAAACCCCGAAGCCCGCAGAAACGCCCGTGGTCGGAAAGGCGGCCACGCAAGAAAAACCCAAAGAGGATGCGCCCGCAGAAGACGGCGACGGCTTTGAAGAGCCCGAGCAAACGCCAAAGCAAAAGCTCTTGCACGCGCTTGACGCTGAGGGATTGACGAGCAAGCAGCTCTTAAGCTACGCGAAGAAAAACGGACTCTTGGCCAACGGCAAGCTGGACGAGTTTGCGGTTAATAAGATTCTTAACGCCTGGGACACCGTCAAGGCGTTTATCGGAAAGGAGCAGGCGTAATATGAGCGATGACAAAAACAACAAGAAAAAAGAAATGCTGACGCTCACGAGCCTAAAGGGTGCGGAAATTAAGCTAACGCAGGACGCATTCGACCTCAAATTTGATTTGCTTGGCAAAAGCACCGCAATAAAAGCGGTCTCCGATCCCGTCTCTCATGAAGCGGCGGCGGCATCATTGCGTGAAATTTCTGCGCTTTTGGCAAGCGTGGAGACGTCTCGCAAAGAGGTTAAGGCACCCGTGCTTGAACTTGAAAAACGCATTGACGCCGTGGTGAAAGATTACGGCGGCGAGTTGAGCGCGGAAAAGGATAGGCTTTCGCGGGCTATCGGCGGGTATGTTGCCGAGCAGGAACGTCTGCGCCGTGAGGAAGAGCGTAAGCAACGCGAAGAGCAAGAGCGCATACGCCGCGAGGAAGAGGAACGTCAACGCAAGCTTGACGAAGAAAAGCGTAAGGCGGATGAGGCCTTAAAATCA